>Ga0209875_1000038_pt1 | contig 15587 bp, 13 predicted proteins | sample GWRWS3_0_10_FD_187219 | JGI IMG/M metagenome (GOLD analysis project Ga0209875, IMG submission 187219) | Riverbed sediment microbial communities from areas with vegetation nearby in Columbia River, Washington, USA - GW-RW S3_0_10 (SPAdes)... | ecosystem: Environmental > Aquatic > Freshwater >...
GGCGTTCCCGCCGCCGCCCAGACGACGTCGAAGCGGGTGAGGTGCCGGTCGACCAGCACCAGGAGCTCGCGGGCGTGGCCGAAGGGTGGGGTGCCGCCGATCGCGTAGCCGGTGGCCGCCCTGACCTCCTCCGCGTCGGCCTTGCGCACCGCGGCGCTGCCGGTCTGCGTGCCGACCTTGACGACGTCGACGCGGTTGCCGCCGCTGGTCAGCACCAGCACGGGGTTGGTGTCGGCGATGAACACCAGCGACTTCACGATCTGGTCGACGGCGCAGCCGATCGCGTTGGCGGCGTCCTGGGCCGTGCGGGTGCCCTCCGGGAACTCGCGCACGTCCAGGTCCAGGCCGAGCGAGCGGGCCGCCTCCACCACCGTCCCGGCCGCCTTCGGCAGCGCCTCGGTCATCCGTCCACCTCGCTCGTCGTCGGGCCGCAGGGGTCGTGCGTCAGGGTAGCGTGGCCCAGGCCCGACCGACCCGCTCGGCGAGGCGCTCGAGCAGCGGCGCGGCCTCGGCCATGCACCGAGCCGGGTCGGGCTCCAGCTCCGTCAGGGCGTGCGCCTCCTCGAAGCCGGCGGCCCGCAGCTCCCGGCCGGCGACCTCGACCACCACCGCCAGGGCGACGACCGGCACGCCGTGGGCGGTGGCCGCCCTGGCGACCCCGACCGGCGCCTTGCCGCGCAGGCTCTGGGCGTCCAGCTTGCCCTCGCCGGTGACGACCAGGTCGGCGGTGACGACCGCCCGGTTGAAGCCGACCAGCTCGAGCACCAACTCGATGCCGGAGCGGATGCGGGCGCCGAGGAGGGCGATCGCGCCGGCGCCGAGCCCGCCGGCCGCCCCGGCGCCGGGGGTGTCGGCCAGGTCGACGCCGAGGTCGGCGGCGAGCACGCGGGCGTAGCGGCGCAGCGCCGAGTCCAGCAGCAGCACCTCGTCCGGGCCGGCGCCCTTTTGGGGGGCGAAGACGTGGGCGGCGCCTTCCGGTCCCACCAGAGGGTTGTCGACGTCGGCGGCGACGGTCACCTCCATCTCCCGCAGCCGCGGGTCAAGGCCCCTGGTGTCGACGCGGGCCAGCCGCAGCAGGGCCGCCCCGCCGGGCGGCAGCTCGGCGCCGGCGTCGTCGAGGAACCGGACGCCGAGCGCGGCCGCCATGCCGGCGCCGCCGTCGGTGGTGGCGCTGCCGCCGATGCCGAGCACCAGCCGGCGTACGCCGCGGTCCAGCGCGGCCTCCAGCAGCTCGCCGGTGCCGTAGGAGGTCGCCGCCAACGGCGCCCGCCTGCCCCCCGGCAGCCGCTTCAGCCCCGACGCCTCGGCCATCTCGACGAAGCACCGGTCGCCGTCGACGGCGATGGTGGCCTGCACCGGCTCCCCGGTGGGGCCGGTGGCCGGCACCGGCACCCGCTGGAACCCGGCGGCGACCAGCGCCTCCAGCGTCCCGGCGCCGCCGTCCCCAAGCGGCAGCCCGACGACCTCCGCGTCCGGTCGTGCCCGCAGCAGGCCGGCCCGGATCGCCTGGGCGGCCTGGCCGGCGGTGAGGCTGCCCTCGAACTTGTCGGGGGCCACGACGACGCGCATCCGGGTACCCTATCGGCGGCCCTGGCCCAGTACGATACGGGCGGGTGGTGGCGGCTCGGAGGGAGGCGAGGCGTGTGGGACGCCGGTCACGGGCGCGGAGGGGGACGGTCTCGACGCCGGCGACGCCGGGTGGTGTCGGCGACTCGCCCGGCTGGGGGCTGCTGCACCGGCTGAACCCGATCAAGACCCCACCGGGCCGGACCCGGGTGCGGATCGGCGCCGCGGCGTTCGCGGCCGGCGCCGTGGTGCTGGCGCTGGTCGGCTGGGTGACCGGGCGGGGCTCGTGGTTCAACCCCGCCATCTCGCTCGGCATCCTGGCCGTCGTCTGGGGGCTGTTCTCGCTCACGATCCGGGAGGACGACCGATCGAGCTGACGACCCCGGGCCTGATCGAGAGCCTGGAGACCACGCACCTGCGGGTCGGGCGCCTGCTCGCCGGGCTTCCGCCTGGCGCGTGGGAGCAGGTGGTGGCCGCCACTCCGGCGTGGACGGTCGGGGACGTCGTCGTCCACCTGGCCGAGGGCGACCGCGCCGCCCTGGCCGTCGCGCAGGGCGGCGGCCCACCGGGACCGGGACAGGACGGCATGACCTTGGACGACTGGACCGCGGCGCACGTCGCCGCCCACGCCGGCGAGCCGCCCGAGACGCGTCTGGCGGCCTGGGAGGCGGCTGGCGACGCGTTCCGCTGGCAGCTTGCCTCGCTGGACGGCGAGGGTTGGCGGGCCAGGGTGCCCTGGGTGGTCGGCTCGGTGTCGGTGCGGACGCTGGCCCAGCTCCGCCTCAACGAGGCGTGGCTGCACGGCCGCGACGTGGCCGAGGCGGCCGGCCAGCCGTTCGAGGCCGACGAGCCGACGCTCGCCTGGCTGGCCGACGTGGCCGCCCGGGTGGTCCCGGGCGGCATGTCGCGGCGGGGTCGCCCGCATCCCGGCGCGGTGATCCGGCTGCGTCTCGGCGACCTCGGCGAGTGGCTGCTCGGCGGCGCGGCCGGCGAGCGGCCCGACCCGGCCGCCGCGGCCGACCTGGTGGTCGAGGCCGAGCCGCTCGCGTTCGTGCTCCGCGCCGCCGGTCGCACCGGCGGCGAGCCCTGGCGCGCCACCGGCGACGCGGAGCTGGCCGCCGACTTCGCCGCCACCCTCCACTCGGTGAGCTGACCGACGGCTCAGGCGACGATGCCGTGGGGGTCGAGGATGTACGGTCGCGGATCTTTGCCATCGCCTGGTCGCGGTCGGGGAACTTGAGCAGGTTGAAGTCGGCGTAGGGGACGGTCACGTAGCGAGCCTGGCCGCCGAGCCAGCCGCCCATGTCGACGTAGCCGTAGGCGGCGCCGGCGCGGGCGGGGTTGACGTTCTCGCACACGCATGCTGCATCGCCCGCCCCTACCCACTCATGCGGAACCAGACACTAAGGCGATCAGCGACGAGACGGGCGAACCCCAGGATCCGGCGGCGGCGGCGACCAGCAGGGTGAGGATCTCGCCCGCCTGCTGGACGGCGCCGAGGACGTCGCCGCCGACGCCGCCGATCCGGCGGGACGCCAGGCGCCCGAGCCAGAGGGCGGCGCCGCCGGCGAGCGCTGCGGCGGGCAGCGCCCAGGCGCCGAGCAGCGCCACGGCGATGGCCATCCCGGCGGCGAGGCCGAGCAGCGCCTGGCGGCCGCCGAGCGCTCGCGCGTAGGCCGCGCCCAGCCCGGTCTCGGCGGCCGGGGGGACGGCGGCCATGAGGCCGACGGCCGTCGCGCGGCTGAGGGCGTGAGCGGCGGGCAGGGCGGCCAGCGCCGAGGCAGGGGTCAGCGCGGCCACGGCCGCCACCCGCAGCAGCAGGCTGGCGACGACCGCGACTACCCCGAAGGTGCCGAGCCGCGGGTCCTTGAGGATGCGGAGGGTGTCCTCGCGGTCGCTGCCGCCCACGAAGGCGTCGGCGGTGTCGCCGAGCCCGTCCTCGTGGAACGCCCCGGTGACGGCGACCCCGGCGGTGACCGCGACCGCGGCCGCGACCAGCGGCGGCAGCAGCGCGCTCGCGCCCGCGTACAGCACCCCGACGGCCGCGCCGACGAGGGCGCCGACCAGCGGGAACCAGGGCACGAAGCGGGCCATCTCGGCGGGCTGCACGGCGCCGGTCCCGGTCGGCACCCGGGTCAGGAACGACACCGCGCCGAGCAGGCCCCTCACCGCCGCTCCAACCCCCACTCGGCGAAGGTGGCGACCTCGGTCACGGCCGCCGCGGCCAGCCGCAGCAGCGGCACGGCGGCCAGCGCGCCGCTGGCCTCCCCCAGCCGCATGTCGAGGTCGAGCAGGGGCGGCTTGCCGAGCCGCTCCAGCAGCGCCCGATGGCCGGGCTCGGCGGAACGGTGGCCGGCGACCGCGTGCGCCAGCGCGCCGGGGTGGACCGCCTCCAGCGGCGCGACCGCGGCGGCGACCACGAACCCGTCCAGGACCAGCGGCAGCGGGCGCAGCCGGGCCTCGGTGGCCGCCCCGGCGATCGCCGCCAGCTCGGCGCCGCCGACCTGCCTGAGCACCTCCAGCGGGGCGGCGGCGCCGACGCGGCGCCTGGCCGCCTGGACCGCGGCCAGCTTGCGGGCGTAGCCGGCGTCGTCCACCCCCGTCCCCCTGCCCGTCACCGCCTCGGCGTCGCCGCCGAGCAGGGTCGCGGTGACCGCCGAGGCCGCGGTGGTGTTGCCGATGCCCATCTCGCCGAGCACCAGCAGGTCGGCGTCGAGCCCGGCCACCGCGCGCCTGCCGGCGTCGAAGCAGGCGCGGAACCGGGCGGGGCCGAGGGCCGGCTCGGTGGCCAGGTCGCCGGTCGGGTCGCCGACGCCGACGTCGACGACGTGCAGGGCGGCGCCGACCTGGCGGCTCATGACGCAGGCGGTGGCGACGCCCTCCCGCAGCGCCTTCAGCATGGCGGTGGTGACCTCCGCCGGGTAGGCGCTCACGCCTTGGCGGGCGACGCCGTGGTCGGCGGCGAACACCACCGCGGCGGGACGGCGCACGGCCGGCCGGTCGGTCCCCTGCCAGGCGGCCAACCACACCGCCAGCTCGTCCAGCCTGGCCAGCGCGCCGGCGGGTCGCAGCACGGCGGCGGCCCGCCGCGCGACCGCGGCCGCCGCGCGCTCGTCCGGCCCCGGCGCGCCGGCCAGCAGCCCGGCGACCTCCTCATCCACCGGCGGCGCCGAGCGCGGCCAGGGGGTCCTGCAGCGGCAGGGCGCGGCCGGCGACCAGCAGCAGGGCCCGGTCGGCGGCGGCCGCCCAGGTGGCGTTGACCTGGCCGAGCAGGTCGCGGTAGCGGCGGGCGAGCGCCAGCGCCGGCACGACGCCCGAGCCGACCTCGTTGCTGATCGCCAGGGTGGGCGCGGCCCTTGAGGCCGCCAGGGCCGCGGCCTGCCGCGCCCGCCGCTCCACCTCCGCGTCGTCCAGGCCCAGCTCCATGAGGTTGGCCACCCACAGGGTGAGGCAGTCGACGATCACCAGCGCGCCCGCCGCCGCGTCCCGCAGCGCCGCCTCCAGCTCGGCGGGCGCCTCGACCGTGCGCCAGCCGGCCGGCCGCTCGGCGCGGTGCCGTTCGATCCGCGCGGCCATCTCGGCGTCGCGGGCCTCGGCGGTGACCACCACCTCCACCGGGCCGGCCCAGGCGCCGGCGGCGCGGACGGCAAGGGCGGACTTGCCGCTGCGCGCGCCGCCGAGCAGCAGGGTCAGCGCCATCAGAAGTCGATGCCACGCCGGGCCGTCACGCCGGTGTCGAAGGCGTGCCTGACCTTGCGCATCTCGGTGACGGTGTCGGCGATCGCGACCAGCGCCTCGGGGGCGTCGCGGCCGGTGGCGACCACGTTGACCGCCTCCGGGCGGGCGCGGATCGCCTCGACCACCTCGGCGGTCTGGATCCAGCCCCAGTTCATCGGGTAGGTGACCTCGTCGAGGACGACGAGCTGGTAGTCGCCGGAGGCGATCGCGCGCCTGGCCGCCGCCCACGCCTGGACCGCCTTGGCCTGGCTGGCGTCCAGGTCCTCCGACTCCCAGGTGAAGCCGTCCCCCATCGGGTTCCAGTCGACCCCGAGGCGGCGGCCGAGCTGCTCCTCGCCCGTCCGCCAGCGGCCGGACTTGAGGAACTGGATCACGCAGACCCGCCAGCCGCGGGCGACCGCCCGCAGCACCACGCCGAACGCGGCGGTCGACTTGCCCTTGCCGTCGCCGGTGTTGACCAGCACCAGCGACGGCGCCCGCCGTCGCGCCGGCCGGGCCGGCGGAGTCACCGGCGGCTGGGTCGTCATGTCGCCACCTTCCTTCCGGCCGGCTCGCTGGCCTGCCTGGCCTGGCGGACCGGGATCACCACGACCCCGCCGTCCGGGTCCTCCAGCACGCGCACCGACGCATGGTAGTGCCGGCTGATGACGCCCTCGGTCAGCACCGCCCTGGCCGGCCCGGCGGCCGCCACCCGGCCGCCGTCGAGCAGGACCAGCTCGTCGGCGAACTGCCCGGCGAGGGTGAGGTCGTGCATGGCGCTCAGCACCGTCAGGTCCAGGGCGGCTCGCAGCGCGTCGACCAGCTCGAGCACCTGCTGCTGGTGGCCGACGTCGAGCCCGGTGGTCGGCTCGTCCAGCAGCAGCACCGGCGCCTGCTGGGCGAGCGCCCTGGCCAGCACCGCCCGCTGCCGCTCCCCGCCGCTGAGCGAGTCGAGCCGCCGGCCGGCGAGGGTGGCCAGGTCGAGCTGGTCGAGGACCGAGGCGACGATCTCCAAGTCGCGCCGCCGCTCGGTGCCGAGGTAGGGGATGTAGGGGGTCCTGCCCATCAGCACGTAGTCGCCGACGGTCGCCCCGGGCGGGACGACCGGGTTCTGGGGCACCACCGCGATCCGCCTGGCCAGCTCCCTGCGGGTCAGCGCCGCCGGGGCGACCCCGCCGATGCGGATGTCGCCGCGGTGGCGGACCAGCCCGGCGACCGCGCGCAGCAGCGTGGTCTTGCCCGACCCGTTCGGCCCGATCAGGCCGAGCCGGGCGCCGCTCGGCACCGACAGGGTCAGGTCGTGCAGCACCGGCCGACCGTCGAGGTCGACCGAGACGCCACGCAGCTCGATCGCGGTCACGGCGCCCTCCTGGTGGCCCGCAGCACCACGGCGAAGAAGGGCGCGCCCAAGAAGGCGGTGACCACGCCGATCGGCAGCTCGCCAGGGGCCATGACGGTGCGGGCGACCAGGTCGGCGAGGATCATGAACGCGGCCCCGAGCAGCAGGCACAGCGGCACCACCAGGCGGTAGCTCGAGCCGGCGATCAGCCGGACGGTGTGCGGGACGATGATGCCGACGAACCCGATCAGGCCGCTCACCGCGACCGCCGCGGCGGTGCCGAGGGTCGCGGCGGCCACCACCACCAGGCGGACCCTGGCCGCCCGCACCCCCAGACTCGCGGCCTCGTCGTCACCGACCGCCAGCACGTCGAGCAGCCGCCGACAGGCGACGATCACCGCGGCGCTGAGCAGCGTGTACGGCAGGATCAGCACGACCTCCTTCCAGCCGGCGGTGGACAGGCGGCCGAGGATCCAGCCGTACACCTCCCGCAGGGTGTCGTCCTCCCGCTGCTGCACGAAGGTCTGGATGGCGGTGAGGAACGAGGCGACGGCGACCCCGGCCAGCACCAGCGTGGTGGTGGTGCGGCCACCGCCGGAGCGGCCGAGCGCGTAGGCGGCCGCCACCCCGGCGACGGCGCCGGTGAACGCCGCCAGCGGCAGCAGACCGACCGGCCAGCTCGAGGTGTCCGGTCCGTAGGCGATGGCGAGGGTCGCGCCCAGGCCGGCGCCGGCGGCGGCCCCCAGCAGGTAGGGGTCGGCCAGGGGGTTGCGGAACACCCCCTGGTAGGCGGCGCCGGCCAGCGCCAGCATGGCGCCGACCAGCGCGCCGAGGACCACCCGCGGCAGGCGGAGCTGCCACAGGATGGCCGCGTCGCGGTCCGGCAGGCCACCGTGGACCTCGACCAGCGGCAGCCGGCCGGCGAGCTCGGCGAGCACGCCGGCCGGGTCCAGCCGCACCGGCCCGACCAGGACCGCGAGCAGGGCGGCGCCGGCCAGGCAGGCGCAGCCGGCCAGCAGCAGCCCGGCGCGCAGGCCCGGCGGGCGCAGGTCGGGCGCCGCCGGCGCCCGGCCCGGCCGCTGCTCGGTCAGGGTCACGAAGCGACCGCCTCCAGCGTCTTCAGCTTGGCGGCGATGACGCGCAGGAAGTCGACGACCCGCGGTCCCCAGCGGGAGGCGACGTCGTCGTCCAGCCCGACCACGGCGCCGTCCTTGACGGCCCGGACCTCCTCCCAGCCGGCGCGGGCCGCGACCGCCTCGGCCGACTGGGCGCAGCACTTGGTGTCGGCGAGGAAGATCAGGTCGGGGTCGGCCTTGACGACGTACTCGGGGGAGAGCTGCGGGTAGCCGCTGCCCTCCTTGTCGGCCTTGTCGGCGATGTTCTGCAGGCCGAGCTGGGCGTAGAGCTGGCCGATGAAGGTCTTGGAGGTGGCGCTGAACAGGTTCTTGTCCAGCTCGTGGTAGTAGGTCAGCGGCCGGTCCAGCTTGGCGGTGGCGACGATCTGCTGGATCTCGCTCCGCATGGTGGTGACCAGACCCTCGGCCTCGGCGGTGTGCCCGGTGGCCTTGCCGAGCTGCTGGATCTGGGCGTAGGAGTCGTCAAGGCGCGTGGCCGCGGGCAGCCCGAGCGCGGGGATGGCGAGCCGGCGCAGCGAGGCCGCGAGGTCGCCGGTGTCGGTGGAGAACACGACCAGGTCGGGCCGGTAGCCGGCGACCGCCTCGACGTTGGGCTGGTACCCGGACAGCTTGGTCGTGGGGGCGCTCGGCGGGTAGTTGGACTGGTCGTCGACGGCGACGACCTGGTCGCCGGCGTTGATCGCGAACAGCATCTCGGTCGCGGTCGGCGACAGCGAGACGACCCGCGTGGGGCGCTGGGCGATCTCGACCTTGCCGGTGGGGGTGTCGAGCGTGACCGGGAACCCGGCCGGCGCCTGGTCGCTCGCGCCGCCCTGCTCGGACGCGGAACGGCTGCAGCCGGCCCCGACCAGGGCCAGGAGCAGCAGCCAGAACAGGAGTCTCCTCATCCATCCTCCCTTCCACCGGAGGATGCGAGGGCCTTCGGATCCGGCCGCACAACCCGCCCTTCCTCCGAGGACTGAGCTTGTGGCCACGGAGACAGGCGACCTGGCTCGTCCCCGCCCGTTGCGTGGGCGGGGCCTCACAGTTGCGGGACAGCGCCGGGTTCGCACCGGACTTCGCTGTTCGCCGTGGCGCCCGGCGCCGACGCCGGGCGCGCCGAGTATATGCCAGACTCGCCCCATGGCAGGCGAAGTCCGGTGGCGGCTGGACGAGATCCTGGATGCGGCCCTTGCCGCCTTCCCGTCCCAGGGCCGCGACCTCGGGCTGCACGCCTACGACGGGCAGGTCGACGACCTCTCCCCCGCCGCGCTGGCCACGCGGGCCGCGGAGCGCCGCCGCCACCTCGCCGAGCTGGCCGCCATGGCACCCAGCACCGACCAGGAAGCCGACGACCGCGACCAGCTCGCCCTGTACCTGGCCGAGGAGGAGCTGCTGCTCGCCCGGCGCGAGGAGGCCCGCCGCGACCCGATGTGGGCGTCCCGCGTGCTGCGGGTGAACTCCTACCTGGACGGGCCGGCGGCCACCGCGGCCGAGCGGGCGGACGCGCTGCGCCGCCACCTCGGGCAGGTCCCCGACGCGCTCGACGGCCTCGCCGCCGGCCTGGTGGAGGTGCCGCTGGCGTTCCGGGAGGCGGCCGGGGACGTGCTCGCCGGCTACGCGAGCTTCTACCGGACGGAAACGGCCGACCTGGCCGGGGAGGACGTGACCGAGCGGGCCGCCGCCGCGGTCGAGCGCTACGCGGCCAGGGTCGCCGCCCTGGACGGACCGCCGCTGGAGCCGTGGGGCGCCGCCGACTTCGGCGAGCTGCTGCGGGTGCGGACCGGCGCGCCACTGGACGCGGCGGCGTTGCTGGCCAGGGGCCGGGCCGAGGCGGACCGCCAGCTCGCGCGCCAGCGCGAGGCGGCCGCCAGGGCCGGCGGCACCGCCGCCGAGCTGCAGGCCAAGGCCGTCGGGCCGGCCGCCGGGGAGCTGCTGCGGCTGGCCGGGACGCTGGTGGCCGAGTGCCGCCGCTTCGTGGTCGACAGCGGCTTCGTGTCCCTGCCCGACGACGAGCCGCCGGGCGTGGAGCTGGCCCCGCCGTTCCTGCGCGGCGCCACCGCGTTCTACCACAGCCCCGGCCCGTTCGAGCCTGACAACCCCGCGGCCTTCCGCCGCTACCACCTCACCCCGCCGCTGCCGGAGTGGGACGACGAGCGGACCGCGCGCTGGCTGGCCCTGTTCCAGCCGCAGACCCTGGCCATCTGCACCCTGCACGAGACCTACCCGGGCCACCACGCGCACGAGCTGCACCTGCGCCACGCGCCCAGCCGGATCGCCACGGCCCTGTGGAACGAGGTGCTCGGGGAGGGCTGGGCGCACTACTGCGAGGAGGCCGCGTTCGAGGCCGGCTTCCGCGCCGGCGACCCGGAGGCCGAGGTCGCCATGCGCACCGACGCGCTGGTGCGCGCCGCGCGGCTGCTGTGCGCGGTCGGCATGCACACCCAGGGCATGTCCCTGGACGAGGCGACCAGGGAGTTCCAGCAGACCGCCGGGCTGGACCCCGACCACGCCCGGCTGGAGGCCGTCCGCGGCACCTGGGACCCGGGCTACTTCGGCTACACGCTCGGCAAGCTCGAGATCCTGGACCTCCGCGAGCGGGTCGGCGGCGACGCCGCGGCCTTCCACGACCGGCTGCTCGCCCTCGGCACCCCACCGCCGGCGGTCGCCGCCCGCCGCCTGGCCCGCTAGCGGGTGACGACGACCAGCGCGACCAGCACCGCGATGGCCAGCGCGACCCAGAACAGCGGGTCGATCCCATAGGGGGCGGCGCCGCGGCGGTACCCGTACCGCCGGCGATAGCCCCGTCTCCGGTAGTAGCGAGCCATTGGCCTGCCTCCCGCACGTGAGCGTCGCTCCCTGCCTTGTTCCCCGCCAAGCGGCGCCCCAAGCGCCTCCCCTACCCTGGCGCGATGCGCCCCGACCCCCGCCCGGACCGGGCCGCGACCCTGGGTGCCCTGCTCCGGGTGGTGGCCGCGGCCGCGTGCTGGGCCATGGCCGCGGTGCTCGCCAAGCACGTCTTCGACCGGGGGGTGCCGCCGGTCCGCCTGGCCGAGGCGCGGGTCGCGGTGGCGGTGGCGGTGCTCGCCCCGCTGCTGGTGTGGCGCCGGCGCCGGCTGCTGCGGCCGCCGCCGGGCACGCTGCCGCTGCTGGCCGGCTTCGGCGCCTGCGTGGCCGCGGTCAACCTCAGCTACTACCTGGCCATCGACCACCTGCCGGTCGGGGTGGCGGTGTCGTTGCAGTACACCGGGCCGGCGATGGTGCTGGCCGTGTCCGCCCTGGCGAGCCGCGGGGCCGGTGGGCCGGGGCGGGTCGCGTGGGTGGCGGCGGCCATCACCCTCGCCGGCGCGGTGCTGGTCAGCCGCGCCCTGGAGGGGCTCGGCGGGCTCGACGTCCCCGGGGTGGCGGCGGGGCTCGCCTCGGCGGTCACCTTCGCCGCCTACCTGCTCACCGCGGAGCTGGCCGGCAGCCGCGGGGCGCACCCGGCGACCACGCTGCTGTGGGGGTTCCTGACGTCGGTGGCCATCTGGTCGCTGGTGGCCCCCTGGTGGTCGTGGCCGGTGGCCGCCCTGCGGGACCCGGGCGTTGCCCTGGCCGTCGCCGGGGTCGGCCTGGTCGGCACCCTGCTGCCGTTCGCCCTGGCCGTCGGCGCCGTCCGGGTCATCAGCGCCGCCAGCGCCGGCATCGCCGCGACCTCCGAGCCGGTGTTCGCCGCCGCCTTCGCCTGGGTACTGCTCGACCAGCGGCTCGCCCCGCCCCAGCTCGCCGGCGGCGCCCTGGTGGTCGCCGGGGTCGTCCTCGCCCAGCTCGCCGCCGCGTCCTCGGGCAGGCTCGGCCGGGCAGCGACTAATGTAGAAGGCGGAGGACGACCCCTTCGAGCGCTGGGAGCCGACGGTGAGCGAGGAGCGTGACAAGGTCACCGCGGGCGGGGTGCTTGACCAGCTCCCCGACCCGGACCCCGACGAGACCAGAGACTGGTTGGACTCGCTGAGCGACGTCGTCGACCGCGAGGGCGCCGGCCGGGCGCGCTTCCTGCTCCGCACGATGCTCGCCCACGCGGGCACGCTGGACGTCGGGCTGCCGCCGCTGCCGTCGACCGACTACCTCAACACCATCCCGCCCGCCGCCGAGCCGGACTACCCCGGCGACGAGGAGCTGGAGCGGCGGCTGCTGGCGATCGTGCGCTGGAACGCGGCCGCGATCGTCTCCCGCGGCAACCGGCCGGAGCTGGGGGTCGGCGGCCACATGGCGTCCTACGCCTCCGCGGCGGAGCTGTTCGAGGTCGGCTTCAACCACTTCTTCCGCGGCAAGGACGGCGGCCACGGCGACCAGATCTTCTTCCAGGGCCACTCCTCCCCCGGCGTCTACGCCCGCGCGTTCCTGGAGGGCCGGCTCACCGAGGAGCAGCTCGACGCCTTCCGGCAGGAGAGCCGCCCGGGCGGGCTGTCGTCCTACCCGCACCCGCGGCTGATGCCGGACTTCTGGGAGTTCCCGACCGTGTCGATGGGCCTCGGCCCCCTGAACGCGATCTACCAGGCACGATTCAACAAGTACCTGCACAACCAGGAGATCGCCGACACCTCCGGCTCGCGGGTGTGGGCGTTCATCGGCGACGGCGAGATGGACGAGCCCGAGGCGCAGGGCGCCCTCACCGTCGCCGGCCGGGAGGGCCTCGACAACCTGGTCTTCGTGCTCAACTGCAACCTGCAGCGGCTGGACGGGCCGGTCCGGGGCAACGGCAAGATCATCCAGGAGATGGAGTCGCTGTTCCGCGGGGCCGGGTGGAACGTCGTCAAGGTGGTCTGGGGCCGGCTCTGGGACGACCTGCTGGCCCGCGACACCTCCGGCGCGCTGGTCGCCAAGCTGAACGCCACCCCCGACGGGCAGTTCCAGACCCTGGCCGCCGAGGACGCCGCCTACATCCGCGAGCACCTGTTCGACAGCAAGCCGCTGCGGACGCTGATCGACGGCCTGTCCGACGAGGAGGTCGTCAGGCTCGCCACCGACCGGGGCGGCCACGACCTGCGCAAGGTGCACGCCGCCTACCGCGCCGCCGTCGACCACCGCGGCCAGCCGACGGTGGTCATCGCCCAGACGATCAAGGGGCGGGGGCTGGGCCGCGAGTTCGAGGCCCGCAACGCCACCCACCAGATGAAGAAGTTCGTGCGCGGCACCCTGAACACCTTCAGGGACCGGCTCGGCATCGACGTGCCCGACGAGGCGCTGGAGAAGGGCTACCCGCCCTACTACAAGCCGCCGGCGGACGCCGACCTCAACGAGTACCTGCGGCAGCGGCGCCAGGAGCTCGGCGGGCCGGTGCCCAGGCGGGTGGTCCGCGACCGCCCGCTCAGCCTGCCGGGCGCCGAGCTGTACGAGCGGCTCAAGATGGGCTCCGGCAAGCAGGAGGTCGCCACCACCATGGCGCTGGTGCGGCTGATCAAGGACCTGCTCCGCAACCCCGACGTGGGCAGGCGGATCGTGCCGATCATCCCCGACGAGGCGCGCACCTTCGGGATGGACTCGCTGTTCCCCGCCCTGAAGATCTATTCGCCGCGGGGCATGACCTATGACGCCGTCGACCGCGAGCTGGTGCTGTCCTACAAGGAGGACACCAAGGGCCAGATCCTCCACGAGGGCATCACCGAGGCCGGCGCGATGGGCTCGTTCTCGGCCGCCGGCGCCAGCTACGCCACCTTCGGCGAGCCGATGATCCCGCTGTACATGTTCTACTCGATGTTCGGCTTCCAGCGGACCGGCGACTCGATGTGGAGCGCCGCCGACCAGCGCTGCCGCGGCTTCCTGATCGGGGCAACGGCCGGGCGGACCACCCTGAACGGCGAGGGGCTGCAGCACCAGGACGGCCACTCGCTGCTGGTGGCCACCACCAACCCGGCCTGCGTGGCCTACGACCCCTCGTTCGCGTTCGAGATCCCGGTGATCGTCGCCGACGCGCTGCGCCGCATGTACGGCGAGCACCCCGAGGACGTCTTCTACTACCTCACCGTCTACAACGAGCCGTTCGTGCAGCCGCCGATGCCCGAAGGGCTCGACGAGCAACAGATCATCCAGGGCCTGTACCGCTACAAGACGGTCGACGGCAAGCATGCGCACCGGGCCCAGATCGTGACCAGCGGCAGCGCCATGCCGCTGGCGCTGCGGGCCAGCGAGGTACTCGCCGACGACTTCGACGTGGCCGCCGACGTCTGGAGCGCGCCCGGCTGGCAGCGGCTGCGGCAGGACGCGCTCGGCTGCGAGGAGTGGAACCGCCTGCACCCCACCGAGGAGCAGCGGCTGCCGCTGGTGACCCGCACGTTCGCCGAGGTCGAGGGGCCGATCGTGGCCGTCACCGACTGGATGAAGCTGGTCCCCGACCAGATCTCCCGCTGGGTGCCGCAGCCCTACTCGATCCTCGGCACCGACGGCTTCGGGCGCTCCGACACCCGGCCGGCGCTGCGCCGCCACTTCAAGATCGACGCCGAGAACATCGCCGTCGCGGTCCTGCAGGAGCTCAGCCTGGCCAACAGCCTGGAGCGCGACGTGGTCGCCGACGCCATCAAGCGCTACGACCTGGACCCCGACGCCACCACCGAGGTGCCGTAGGCCGCGGGGTCACGACGGCCAGCCCGCGACCACCGACGGTCGGCCGCGGTCCTGGCAAGGCGGCGGCCCCGGGACCCGTGGCGACGGCTCGTCCGGCGCCGGGTCCATCCCGGGAACGGTGAGGCTCGCGCCGCCGTCCGCAGTCACGCGCAGGGTGGCCTGAGGCAGCCCGCGGTTGCACCACTCGTCCCAGACGAAGCGCCACATCATCGCGCCGTCGATGACCCACGAGCCGCTGAGCCGCTGGATGCCGTCGACCGGCAGGTCGCCCTCCACGGTGGTGCTGGCCGGGTTGCCCCCGACCGGCAGCAGCCGGCCGCCGGCGCCCTCCACCGCCAGGCGCAGGGTGAGCCGCAGGTGGCAGCGCGGTCCCTTCTGGTAGCGCACGCCGCCCTGGACGACGATCCCCTGGTAGCCGTCGGTCACGCCCCACTCCTCCACCCAGACCAGCCGCCACTGGTCGGCGCGGCAGGCCGGCAGGCCGAGGTCCCCCACCGTGGGCGCGGTGGGCCGCAACTGCTCGACGGTGGTGGGGATCGTCTCGGCGGCCGCCCGGTAGCGGTCCCACAGCCGCCGGTTGTCCGCGCGGATGGCGAACCGGACGCTGTGGGGCACGCAGCGGGCCGCGCCCGTCAGGCACGGGCGGCCCCAGTCAATCGACCAGGACGCGAAGTGGTGGTCGCTGTCGAGATGGCTGACCGCGCGCAGGTAGGGCCGGCCGTTGGGCAGCCGGCCCATGCTGGTGGTCCCCCCGACCCAGTTCTCGCCGATCCAGAACGACCGGCGGGCCCGCCACGAGACCTCGAACGCCGCCGGCGGCAGCGCCGGGACCGCGATCCCCGGTGGCACCAGGGTCAGGAAGTCCGGCGCCCCGCCGCGCGCCTTGTACGCCTTGACCCGCCAGTCGGGCGGGTAGCGGAAGCGGAGGTTGCCGGCCACGTCGGTGTAGGCCCTCCAGCCCTCGGTTGACACCGTGCTCGGCAGGGGACGCGTGCCCGAGCCCCTGACGGCCGCCACGGCGACCACGGCCGCCAGCACCAGGGCGATCACCGAGCCGCCGGTGAACTGGGCGAGGTCGGGCCGGCCGGCCTGGCGCGACAGGTGGTCCAGCCACCAGATCACGGCAAGGCTGAGCATGGCCAGCGTCCACAGGCCGCAGGCGAGCAGGGCGGTCGGCCGCCAGCTCTCCCAGAGCCTGGTGCGGCGAGCGGCGACGCCGGCGGCGGCCAGCCCGGCGCACCAGGCTCTGG
>Ga0209875_1000040_pt1 | contig 15431 bp, 12 predicted proteins | sample GWRWS3_0_10_FD_187219 | JGI IMG/M metagenome (GOLD analysis project Ga0209875, IMG submission 187219) | Riverbed sediment microbial communities from areas with vegetation nearby in Columbia River, Washington, USA - GW-RW S3_0_10 (SPAdes)... | ecosystem: Environmental > Aquatic > Freshwater >...
CCGGCTGCCCCCGGTCGACCGGGGGCAGCCGGTGCAGCCGGGCCGGGTCCATGGCCAGCAGCCCGGCGATCACCGCCAGGTAGGAGACGGCGTTGATCAGGAACGCCGGGGCGATCCCGACCGCGGCGATCAGCACCCCGGCGACGGCCGGGCCGACCACCCGGGCCGAGTTGAACACGGCGCTGTTGAGCCCGACCGCGTTGGTGACGCGGTCGGGGCCGACCATCTCGGTCACGAACGCCTGCCTGGTCGGCATGTCGAAGGCGGTGGCGCAGCCGAGCAGCAGCGCCAGCACGTAGACCATCCACAGCCGGACCGCGCCGGTGGCGGTCAGGACCCCGAGGACCAGGGCCAGCGAGGCCATTGCGGCCTGGGTGACGAGCAGCAGCCGGCGCTTGTCGAGCCGGTCGGCCACCACCCCGGCCCAGGCCCCGAGCACCAGCATGGGCGCGAACTGCAGCGCCAGCGTGACCCCGAGCGGCAGGGCCTGGTCGGTGAGCCGCAGCACCAGCCAGTCCTGGCCGACCTGCTGCATCCAGGTGCCGGTGAGGGAGACGAGCTGCCCGAAGAAGAACAGCCGGTAGTTGCGGACCCGCAGCGACCGGAACGTCCGTCTGGTGGCGGCCTCGGTGAGGCTCACCGGCGCTCGTCCGCTTCGAGCAGGCGCTCCAGCACCGCGGCGGCCCGCCGCAGCACGGCCAGCTCGTCCGGGCCGAGGGTGGCCAGGCGCTCGGCCAGGTAGGCGTCCTTGCGGGTGCGGCTGCGGTCCAGCAGCTCGCGGCCGGACGGGCTCAGCTCGACCTCGGCGCTGCGGCGGTCGGCGGGCGCCTGGCGCCGCACCAGCAGGCCGGCCGCCTCCAGGTGGCCGACGATGCGGGTCATGGTGGGCGGGCGGACCCGCTCGACGGCGGCCAGCGCGCCGAGGGTGAGCGGGCCGAGCCGGCTGACGCTGGAGAGGGCCGAGAGCTGGGAGGCGGTGATCTCGCCCTCGGTCTGCTGGCGGAGGCGGCGGGCCAGGCGCATCACGGCGAGCCGGAGCTGGACCACCAGCTCGCGATCGACGTGCGCGCTCGGCGCTGGGAGGTTACTTAGCATTGCAAACTATCTAGGCCAGTGTAGCAGCGACCTCCCCGAGCACGCCGACCATGTCGAGGTCGTCGTGGGCGAGGTGCTGGAGCATGACCCGGGTCACGCCGGCCTGCTCCAGCACCCGCAGCCGCTCGACCACCTGGTCGGCGGTGCCGATCAGCCAGTGCGGCGGCGGCGCGGCGAGCACCGCCTCGGGTTCGCCGCCGCCTCCCGCCACGGCCTGCACGGCGGCGACCCGCTCCAGCAGCTCGCGCCGGTCGCGGCCGACCACGCAGGTGGTCATCAGCGAGAACCGGACCGTGGCCGGGTCCCTGCCGGCCTCCCGCCAGGCCGCCTCCACCAGCCCACGGCGACGCCGGCACTCCTCCGGCGGTGCGATCAGGGTGTTGTACTCGTCGGCGAAGCGGGCGGCCATGGCCACGCTCCGCGGCCCGGCGCCGCCGCCGACCAGCAGCGTCGGGTGGGGACGCTGCAGCGGCCTCGGCAGGGCGCGCAGGTCCTCCAGCCGGTAGTGGGCGCCGGCGAAGGAGAACGCCTCCCCGGTCCACGAGCGGTGGACGATCTCGAGCTGCTCGCCAAGGACCGCCATCCGGGTCGCGGTCGGCGGAAACTCGAAGCCGTAGGCGCGATGCTCGTCGGTGTGCCAGCCGGCGCCAAGGCCCAGCTCGGCCCGGCCGCCGGAGACGTGGTCGACGGTGACCACGTTCTTGGCCAGCACCGAGGGGTGGCGGAAGGTGGCCGGGGAGACCAGCGTGCCGAGGCGCAGGCGGCTGGTCCGCGCGGCCAGGGCGGCGAGGGTGGCCCAGGCGTCCAGCGAGCCGCGCTCGCGCCTGCCCATCACCGACTGGTAGTGGTCGGACCGGAACAGGCCCTCCAGCCCGTGCTCCTCGCAGGCGGCGGCCAGGCCCAGCCACTGCTCCCACGACACGTCCTCCTGGCCCTCGACCATCAGGCAGACCCGCATGCCCGCTCCTCTCGCGATAGGGTGCTCGGAGGACGTTACGATGCCGCCATGCCAAGGGCGCAAGCGAACGGGGTCGAGCTCGAGTACGAGCTCGTCGGCGACCCCGCCGCCCGGCCGCTGCTGCTGCTCCAGGGGCTCGGCGCCCAGCTCGTCAGCATCGAGGAGGGCTTCTGCGCCGAGCTGGCCGCCCGCGGGTTCATGGTGATCCGCTTCGACAACCGCGACGTGGGGCTGTCGACCCGGCTCGACGGCGCCGGGACCCCCGACTTCGCCGCCATCTGGGCGGGGGACCATTCCTCGCTCGCCTACACGCTGGACGACATGGCCGACGACGCCGCCGGGCTGCTTGACGCCGTCGGCGTGCGCCGGGCCCACGTGGCCGGCATCTCGCTCGGCGGCATGATCGCCCAGCTCCTGGCCATCAGGCACCCGGAGAAGGTGCGGTCGCTGGCCTCGATCATGTCGACCACCGGCGACCGGCGGGTCGGCCAGCCGAGCGCCGAGGGGGCCGGCGTGCTGTTCGCCCCGATGCCCGCCGAGCGCGACCGCTACCTCGAACAGGCGGTGGCGAACGCCAAGCTCGCGCTGGCCGGGAGCGCCTTCCCGTTCGACCCCGACGCGATCCGGCGGGTGGCGGCGCGCGGCTACGACCGCGCCTACCACCCCGGCGGGGTCGGACGGCAGCTCGCCGCCGCGCTGGCCGCCACCGACCGGACCGAGGCGCTGCGGTCGCTGCGGGTGCCGACGCTGGTCGTGCACGGCGACGTCGACAGGCTCGTGGGCGTCAGCGGCGGCGAGGCGACCGCCGCGGCCGTGCCCGGCGCCCGCCTGCTGCGCATCCCCGGCCTCGGCCACGAGCTGCCGGCGGGCGTCTGGGACACCGTGGCCGACGCCATCGCGGAGAACGCGGCGCGGGAGCCGCCCGGGCCCCCACCACCGTGACCGTCGAACCGGGCCTGCGGGTGGTGTTCCTGGCCCACGCGTTCCCCCGCCACGAGCACGACGTCGTCGGCGGCTTCCTGCTCCGGCTGGCCGCCGCCCTCCGCGGCGAGGGGATCGAGGTCACCGCCGTGGCGCCGGCCGCCCCAGGGGTGAGCGCCGCCGAGAGGCTGGCCGGGGTCGCCGTCCGCCGCTACCGCTACGCGCCGGGGCGGGCGCAGCGGCTCGCCTACGCCGGGGAGATGCACCGGCGGGCCGCCTCCCCCGGCGGGGCGGTCGCGCTCGCCGCGCTGCTCGGCGCCGGCGCGATGGCGGCCCGCTCGGCCTGCCGCGGCGCCGACCTGGTCCACGCCCACTGGTGGTTCCCGGGTGGCGTCCAGGCGCTGCTGGCCAGGACCGGGCTGCCGCTGGTGACCACGCTGCACGGCACCGACGTGCGCCTGGCCCGCTCCCGCCCGGCCGCCCGCGCCGCCTGCGCCCGCGTGCTGCGCCGCTCCGCCGTGGTCACGGCCGTCTCCGGCTGGCTGGCCGGGCAGGCGGCCGCGATCGCCCCCGGGCTCCGCGCGCCGCCGCGGGTGGCGCCCATGCCGGTCGACGAGACCGCCTTCCACCCCGGCGCCGGCGACCAGCACCGCGACGAGCTGCTGTTCGTCGGCCGGCTCGACCGGCAGAAGGGCGCCGACGTGGCCCTCAGGGCCCTCGCCGAGCTGCGCGGCACCGCCGCCGCCCTGCCGCTGCGGGTGGTCGGCGGCGGACCCGGCCTGGCGGACCTGCGGCGGCTCGCCGGCGACCTCGGGCTCGCCGGCCGGGTCCGCTGGGAGGGCCAGCTCCCCCAGGCCGAGCTGGCCGACCGCTACCGGCGGGCGGTCGCCCTGCTGGTGCCCGGGCGGGACGAGGGGCTCGGCCTGGCGGCGGTGGAGGGCCAGCTCTCGGCCACCCCGGTGGTCGCCGCCGCCTCCGGCGGCCTGCTCGACGTGGTCACCGACGGCGCCACCGGCTGGACCTTCCCGCCCGGCGAGCCCGCCGCCCTGGCGAGGACCATCGAGGCGGTCGTGGCCGACCCGGCCGTCGCCGCCCGCCTGGCCGAAGCCGGCCGCCAGTCCGCCGCCCGCTTCACCACCCACGCCGCCGCCCGCGCCTACGCGGCCATCTATGCCGACGCGCTCCGGTCGGGGCGCCCATAACCGCCGCCGCCGGGGGTGGTGACCGTGACCACGTCGCCGGCCTCCAGGGGGAGGCTGATCTTGGCCGGCAGCTCCTCCCCGTTCCGCTGGTTGCGCCCCGGCGCCCCCGGACCCCCGCCCGCCCTCCCCTGCGGGCGGTGGCGGCGCCGGTCGGTGAGCAGCGACAGCGTGGCCGGCTCCAGCACCCGGATCGCGCGGACGATGCCGTCGCCGCCCCGGTGGCGGCCGTCGCCGCCGCTGCCCCTGGCCAGCTCGAAGCGCTCGACCCGCATCGGGTACTCCAGCTCGAACGCCTCGATGGGGGTGTTGAGGGTGTTGCTCATGCCGACGTGGACGCCGGAGGGGCCCGGCGCCGCGGAGCTGGCGCCCTGGCCGCCGCCGATGGTCTCGTAGTAGGTCCAGCCGCGGCCGCCGATGTTGACGTTGTTCATGGTCCCCTGCCCGCCCGCCGGCAGGTCGGCGACCTCGGCCAGCGCGGCCAGGACGGTGTCGGCCAGCCGCTGGCTGGTCTCGACGTTGCCGGCGACCACGGCGCTGGGGCGCCGGGCGTTCACCAGGCTGCCCTCGGGGGCGACGATGGTCAGGGGGGCGTAGGTGCCGGCGTTGGCGGGGATGTCGTCGGACAGCAGCACCCGCAGCGCGAAGAAGCACGCCGAGCGGGTCACCGACAGCGGGCAGTTGACGTTGCCGGGGACGGCGTCGGCGGTGCCGGTGAAGTCGACGGTGAGCCGGTCGCCGGCCACCCGCACGGCGACCCGCAGTGGGATGTCGTCGTCGATGACGCCGTCGCCCTCGATCTCGCTGGCGGCGGTGTACTCACCGTCGGGGAGCCGCCGGACCGCCTCGCGGGTGCGGCGCTCGGTGTAGGCGATGACCTCGTCGAAGGCGGCCAGGACGGTGTCGCGGCCGCGGCGCTCCATCAGGTCGGCGAGGCGCTCCTGGGCGAGGCGGTTGGCGGCGAGCTGGGCGCGGAAGTCGCCTCGGCGCAGCCTCGGGGTGCGGGTGTTGGCCAGGATCAGGTCGAGCACGTCGGGGACGTACTCGCCGGCGCTGACCAGCCGCACCGGCGGGATGATCAGCCCCTCGGACCAGATGTCGCGGGAGCCCGCGGGCATGGAGCCCGGCTGCATGCCGCCGATGTCGGAGTGGTGGGCCCGGGTGACGGCGAACCCGAAGGCCTCCTGGTCGGTGCCGAGGTAGGAGACCATGGTGATGTCGGGCAGGTGGTTGCCGCCGGAGTAGGGGTCGTTGACGACGTAGACGTCGCCGGGCCCCGGGTCGCGGGCGATGACGGCGGCCACGGCCTCCGGCATGGCGCCGAGGTGGACGGGGATGTGCTCGGCCTGGGCGACCATGCGCCCGCCGGCGTCGAACAACGCCGCCGAGCAGTCGCGCCGCTCCTTGATGTTGGAGGAGTAGGCGCTGCGCACCAGGACCGTGCCCATCTCCTCGGCGATGCCGGACAGGGCGCTGCTCAGCACCGACAGGGTGATCGGGTCCATGGCCATCACTGGTGCTCCAGGATCAGGGCGCCGGCCTGGTCGACCGTCCCCCGCCAGCCGGGGCGGACCAGCAGGGTCGACTCGGCGAGCTCCACCACCGCCGGTCCGTGGACCGAGCTGCCGGCACCGAGGTCGGCGCGGTCGACCACGTCGACCTCGTGCCAGTCGCCGTCGAAGCTGGCCCGCCGGCGCCCGCACGGGACCGTAGGGGGCGGCGGCCCCTCGCGAAGCCTCGGCTTGTCGCCGGGCACGGTCGCGACCAGGCGCAGGTTGACCAGCTCCACCGGCTCGTCGTCCATGCGGTAGCCGTAGCGGCGCTGGTGCTCGGCGTGGAAGCGGCCGGCCAGCCCACGGAGGTCGCCGGCGTCCACGGTGAGCTCGAACGACTGGCCCTGGTAGCGGGCGTCGGCCGAGCGGGCCACGGTGCGGCGCGGGTCGCCGGCGAGCTGCTCGCCGGCGCGGCGCTCCAGCGCGGCGAAGCCCGCCTCGACCTCGGCCGGGTCGGCCGCCTGGAGGACCGATAGGAACGGGTGCACGTGGTCGCGGCGCACCTCCGAGATGGCCAGGCCGAGGGCGCTCAGCACCCCGGCGGCCCTGGGGGCCAGGACCCGGCCGATGCGCAGCTCCTCGGCGAGGGCGCAGGCGTGCAGGCCACCGGCGCCGCCGAACGCGACCAGGGTCAGCTCGCGCGGGTCCAGGCCGCGCTCGATGCTGATGACCCGCAGCGCCCTGGTCATCTCGGCGTCGGCGACCCGCACGATCCCCAGCGCCGTCCGGTGGGCGTCCAGCCCGGCCCGCTCGCCGGCCCGGCGCAGCGCCCGCTCGGCCAGGCCACGGTCCAGGCGGACCTCGCCGCCCAGCTCGGCGCCGTCGGGCAGGTAGCCGAGGAACAGGTTGGCGTCGGTGACGGTGGGCTCCTCCCCGCCGCGGCCGTAGGCGGCCGGGCCGGGGTCGGCGCCGGCGGAGCTGGGGCCGACCCGCAGGGCGCCGCCGGCGTCGACCCAGGCGATCGAGCCGCCCCCGGCGCTGACCGTGTGCACGTCGACCATGGGCAGCTTCACCGGCACCCCCGCCACGACCGACTCGGTGGTGGTCTGGACGACGCCGCCGAGGACCGGGGCGACGTCGGTGGAGGTCCCGCCCATGTCGAAGGTGAGCAGGTCGTGGAAGCCGCTGAGCCCGGCCACCCAGGCGGCGCCGACGACCCCGCCGGCGGGGCCGGAGAGGATGCAGCCGGCGGCGTGGGCGGCCGCCACCTCGAGATCGACCGCGCCGCCGGAGGACTGCATCACCAGCGGGGCTGGGAGGCCGCGCGCCTCGACCTCGCCGGCGAGGCTCTGGAGGTACGCGGCGAGCCTTGGGGTCAGGTAGCCGTCGCAGACGGTGGTGGCGCAGCGCTCGTACTCGCGCAGCTCCGGAAGCACCTCGCTCGACAGCGACACGTGCACCCCTGGCAGGGCCTCGCGCAGCGCCGCCCCGACCGCCTGCTCGTGCCCGGGGTGGAGGAACCCGAACAGCAGGCACACCGCGACCGCCTCGACGCCGGCGTCGCGGCAGGCCTCCACGGCGGCGCGCAGGGAGGCCTGGTCGAGGGGGACCAGCACCCCGTCGGGACCCATGCGCTCCCGCACGGTGAAGCGCAGCTCGCGGGGGACCAGCGCCGGCGGCCGGTCGCGAGTCAGGTCGTACAGGGCCGGGCGGTTCTGCCGGCCGATCTCCAGCACGTCCCTGAAGCCCTCGGTGGTGACCAGGGCGGTGCGGGCGCCGCGCCGCTCCAGCAGGGCGTTGGTGGCCACCGTGGAGCCGTGGGTGAAGCCGGCCGCCGCGCCGGGGGCCAGCCCGGCCACCTCGATCGCTCGCATCACCCCGCGCGCCTGGTCCTTGGGGGTCGACGGCACCTTGGCGGTGACCAGCTCCCCGTCCACCAGCGCGACCAGGTCGGTGAACGTCCCGCCCACGTCGACGCCGAGCCTGGCCCCCGGCCCGGTCACGGCCGGAACCGCTCGCCGCCGTCCTCGGCCCGCACGCGGCCCTCGCCGACCAGCTTGGCCAGGTGGGCGCGGACCGACAGCTCGGCCGCCGGGTGCAGGACCGGGTCGACGCCGGCGTACACGCGGGCGACCACCTCGGCCGGGGTGCGGTCGCCGGCCTCCAGGGCGGCGAGCACCTGCGCCTCCCGCTCGCGGCGGTGGGCCAGGTAGCCCTCGACGCGGGCGCGCGGGTCGTCGACCACGGGCCCGTGGCCCGGGTACAGGCGCGCCAGGTCGTGGTCGAGCAGCAGTTTCAGGGAGGCGAGGTAGGCGACCATGTCGCCGCCGGGCCACTCCACCACGGTGGTGCCGCGGCCGAGCACGTGGTCGCCGGTGAACGCGGCCCGCTCGGCGGGCAGCAGGAAGCAGCAGTGGTCGGCGGCGTGCCCGGGGGTGGGCAGCGGCCGAAGCTCCACCCCGGCGGCCTGAAGCGGCGCGCCGCCGGCCAGGTCGGGGGCGCCGGCGCTGGCCCAGCCGGGGGCCAGGGCGGCCAGCGGCGCGCCCGCCCGGTCGGCGAAGGCGCGCGCGCCCTCGGCGTGGTCGGGGTGGGTGTGGGTGAGCACCACCAGCTCGACGCCGCGGCCGCCGCAGGCCCGCACGACCCGGGTGGCGTGGTCGTCGCCGGCCGGTCCGGGGTCGACCACCACCGCGGTGAGCGCTGCCGGGTCGGCGATGACGAAGGTGTTGGTCCCCTCCAGCGTCAGCGGCGAGGGGTTGGGCGCCAGGACCCGGGTGACGCGCTCGCTCCACCGCTGTGCCGCATCGCCCATGGGCCTCACCCCTCCAGCAGCGGGGCCGGCACCGGGTAGCGCTCCTGCCAGGGCATGACCAGCTCGGCGCCCTCCAGGACGGGCAGGACGCGCTCGACCGGCCGCTCGGTCCCGGCGGCGAGCGCGGCCGCCGCCGAGTCGAAGCCGGCCAGCTCGCGGAGGGTGATGCGGGTGGGCGGCAGCATCGGCAGCTCCCAGTCGGCCGCGGCGGTCGCGGGCGCGACCCAGCGCTCGCGCTCGGCCTCGGCCGGGTGCGCGGTGGCCGCCGCGCTGGCGGGGAGCCCGGCGAGGAAGAAGCGGGTGTCGTAGCGGCGGGCCTCCACCTCCGGGGTCACCCACCAGGCCCAGTAGCGCAGCCGCCCGGTGTCCAGCCGCACCCCGAGCCCGGCGAGCAGCTCCGCGAACCCCAGGGTGCCGGCCAGCAGGTCGCGCCGGGCGGCGGCCAGGTCGTCCGGGCCCGGTTGCGGCTCGGCCAGCAGCAGGCCGGCCTCCTCCAGCGTCTCGCGGCAGGCCGCGACCACGTGCCCGCGGGCGCCGTCCACCGGCAGGCCGAGCCGCGCCGCCCAGGCCGCCGCGGGCGGGCCGGCCCAGCTCGCGTCCACCGCCGGGTCGCGGTCGGCGTCGTCGACGCGGCCGCCGGGGAACACCCACAGGCCGCCGGCGAACCCCATGCTGCGCGGCCGGCGCTGCAGGTACGCCGCTGGGCCGTGACGGCCGTCGCGGAGCAGCACGACCGTGGCGGCCGGGCGTGGCGTGGCGGCCAGGCTGCTCCCTCCTCCGCGCGCGGGTCCAGGGTGGGCATGGCGATGGTACGGGAGGGCCGCGGTTCGTCGACAATGGCGGCATGGACACCGACCCGCGCCGCCTGCTGCCAAAGGTCGACGTGCTGCTCGGGCACCCGTCGCTGGTGGACCGGGCCGCGACCTGGGGGCAGGGGCCGGTGCTCGGGGCGGCCCGCCGGGCGCTCGACGAGAGCCGGCGGGCGGCGGCGGGCGGCGCGCCGGTCCCGGGCGTGGACGAGCTCGCCGCCAGGGTGGCCGGCGAGCTGGACGCCATGGCCGCCAACCGCACCAGGGCCGTCCTCAACGCCACCGGGGTGGTGCTGCACACCAACCTCGGCCGCGCGCCGCTGTCGCCGGCGGCGCTGGCGGCGGTCGCCGAGGCGGCCGGCTACGCCACCGTCGAGTACGACCTCGCCGGCGGCCGGCGCGGGCGCCGCGGTGCGGCCGCCGAGGCGCTGCTGCGCGAGGCCACCGGGGCCGAGGCCGCCCTGGCCGTCAACAACGCCGCCGGGGCGCTGCTGCTGGCCCTCGGCGGGCTGGCCCGCGGCCGCGAGGTGGTGGTGTCCCGCGGCGAGCTGATCGAGATCGGCGGCGAGTTCCGCCTGCCCCAGGTCATGGAGGCCGCCGGGGTCGAGCTGGTCGAGGTGGGCACCACCAACCGCACCCACCTCCGCGACTACCTCGAGGCGCTCGGGGAGCGCACCGCCCTGGTCCTCGCCGTCCACCCCTCGAACTACCGGGTCGAAGGCTTCGCCACCAGGCCAGCCCTGGGCGAGCTGGCCGCCCTCGCGCGCGAGCACGGCCTGCCGCTGCTCCACGACGTCGGCTCCGGGCTGCTCGCCGGCGAGCTCGGCGCCGAGCCGTCGGTGACCGGCAGCCTGCGCGCCGGCGCCGACCTGGTGCTGTTCTCCGGCGACAAGCTGCTCGGCGGCCCGCAGGCCGGCCTGCTGGTCGGCCGCGGGGAGCTGGTCGGCCGGCTTGCGCGCCACCCCATCGCCAGGGCCGTCCGCGCCGACAAGCTCACACTGGCCGCGCTGGAGGCGACCCTGGCCGCCCACGTCGCCGGCCGCCGCGACGAGCTGCCCGTCTGGCGGGCGCTGCTGCTCGGCCCCGAGGACCTGCGGCCGCGGGCGGCCGCCCTGGCCGCGGCGGTCGGGCCGGCAGCGTCGCTGCGCGAGGGGATCAGCGTGGCCGGGGGCGGGAGCCTGCCGGGCGAGGGGCTGCCGAGCGTGCTCGTCGAGGTCGACCCGGCCCCGCTCGGCGACGAGGCGGTGCTGGCGCGGCTGCGCGCCGGCGACCCGCCGGTCGTCGCCCGCGCCGAGCACGGCCGCGTGGTCCTGGATCTGAGAACGGTCCCGCCGGAGCACGACGAGCAGGTCGCCCGCGCCCTGGCCGCGGCGCTTCGACCGGGGGGGCAACAAGCGCCCCCCCGGACCCCCCCGGAGGGTGCGTAGTGCCCCACGTGATCGGGACCGCCGGGCACGTCGACCACGGCAAGTCGGCGCTGGTGCAGGGCCTCACCGGTACCGACCCCGACCGGCTGGCCGAGGAGAAGGCCAGGGGCATGACCATCGACCTCGGCTTCGCCTGGACCACCCTGCCGTCCGGCCGCGAGGTCGGCTTCGTGGACGTCCCCGGCCACGAGCGCTTCGTCCACAACATGCTCGCCGGCGTCGGCGGGATCGACTGCGCCCTGCTGGTGGTCGACGCCAGCGAGGGCTGGCGCCCGCAGTCCGCCGAGCACCTGGCCATCCTCGACCTGCTCGGCATCCCGGCCGGGGTGGTGGCGATCTCCAAGGTCGACCTGGTCGACGAGGCCGCCCGCGAGCGGGTGGCCGCCGAGGTGCGCGAGCGGCTGGACGGCACCACCCTCGCCGGCGCGGCGGTGGTGCCGACCGCGGCGCCGAGCGGCGTCGGCCTGGAGGCGCTGCGGGCCGCCCTGGACGAGGCGCTCGACCGCCTGCCCGAGCCGCCCGACCGGGGCCGGCCCCGGCTGCCGGTCGACCGGGTGTTCACCATGCGGGGCAGCGGCACGGTGGTGACCGGGACGCTGTCGGGCGGGACGCTGCACGCCGACGGCGAGGCAGAGCTGCTGCCGGCGCGCCGCCGGGTCCGCATCCGCGCCCTGCAGGGCCACGGCGCCCCCCTGGCCGCCGCCAGCCCCGCCAGGCGGCTGGCGGTGAACCTGGCCGGCGTCGCCACCGGCGAGGTGGCCCGCGGCGACGTGCTGGCGCTGCCCGGCCAGTGGGCGGCGACCAGGACCGCCGACTGCCGCCTGCGCTGCCTGGCGGGCGCGCCAGGCCCGCTGCGGGGCCGCGGCGCCTACCTGCTGTACGCCGGCGCGGCCGAGACGGCCGTGCGGCTGCAGCCGCTGGACGCCGACGAGGTCCGACCGGGGCGGGACGCGCTCGTCCGCCTCCACCTGGAGCGGGCGCTGGTGCTCGACGTGTTCGAGCCGGTGGTGCTGCGCGACAGCGGCCGCGACGAGACGGTCGGCGGCGGTCGCGTCCTCGACCCGTTCCCGCGGGGGACGGTCCGCGGCACCGCCGGCCGGGTGCGGCGGGTCGAGGAGCTTGAGGCCCGCGAGGCGGCTGCGGGCGACGGGCTGCTGGAACGGGTGCTGGCGGAGCGGGAGGTGGTCCCGCTGGCCGAGCTGCCCATGCTGGTCGGGGTCGGTCCAGGCGGCCTGGCCGCGCCGCTGGCGGCGGCGACCGAGGCGGGGCGGGCGGTGCGGTCCCGCACGCTGGCCTGGACCACCGGCGCCTTCCAGAACGCCAAGGCCGCGGTCGTCGCGGCCGTCGAGCGCCACCACCGGGCCGAGCCCCTGGCCGCCGGCCTCCCCGCCCAGGCTGCCCGCGCCGCCGCGCTCCACCCCGGCGGCCGGCCACCGTTGGCGGCAGCCGCCGCCGGCGCCGAGGTGGTGGAGGCGCTGGTGGGGGACGGGCGGCTGGTCGCCGACGGGCCGGTCGTGCGGCTGCCGGGCCATGGGGTGCGGCTGGACCCGGCCCAGCGGGCGGTCCGCGACCGGGTCGAGGGCGTGCTCGCGGCCGGCGGGGTGGAGGTGCTCACCGAGGCGGCCCTCGCCGCGCTCGGCGCCGACCGGCGCATGACCGCCGTGCTGGTCCGGCTCGGTGTCCTGGTCGCCATCGCCCCCGGGCTGTACCTCGGCCGCTCGACCCTGGAACGGGCGGTCGAGGAGCTGCGCCGCGCCTTCCCTGGCGGCCGCCAGTTCGCGGCCACCGAGGCCAAGGAGGCGCTCGGGACCACCCGCCGCAGCGCCATCCCGCTGCTGGAGCACCTGGACCGCAGCGGCGTCACCGTCCGCCTCGGGGACCTGCGGCGGCTGGCCGGCTGAGCGGTCGATGCGCCACCATTGGGGCATGAGCACCACCGCGCCGGTGCGCGAGCGCACCGAGGAGGAAGAGGAGGTCGTCGAGCCGGACGTCCCCTGGGTGGTGATCGTCTGGAACGACCCCGTCAACCTGATGTCGTACGTCGTGTTCGTGTTCCAGAAGCTGTTCGGCTACTCCAAGGAGAAGGCCACCAAGCTGATGCTCGACGTCCACCACCGGGGCAAGGCGGTGGTGTCCAGCGGCCCCAGGGAGAAGGCCGAGTTCGACGTCTACCGGCTGCACGACGCCGGGCTGTGGGCGACGATGCAGAAGGACCGCTGAGCGGTGGCGGCGACGTTCAAGCGGCTCGGGCGCGGCCGCGTCCGGGTCCGGCTCGGCCCGGACGAGGTGGCGGTCCTGCGCGGCCTCCCGGAGCAGCTCAGGGCCGTGCTCACCGAGGCCGCCGACGACCCGGTCAACCGGCGGCTGTTCCCCCCAGCCTACCTGGAACCCGAGGACGCCGAGCGCGACGCCGAGTACCGGCGGCTGATGCACGACGACCTGGTCCAGGGCAAGCTCGCCAACCTCGAGGTGGTCACCGACACCCTCGCCAGAGGGTCGTCGACCGTGCGGCGCTGGACGGTGGACCTCACCGCCGAGGAGGCGACCGCCTGGCTCGGCGTGCTGAACGACCTGCGCCTGGCGCTCGGGGTGCGGCTGGAGATCACCGAGGACTTCGACGGCCAGGTCGACGACGCCGACCCCCGCGCCCCCGCCATGCACCTGCTGAGCTATCTGGGCTGGTTGGAGGAGCACCTGCTGGAGGCGCTGTCCTCGGCATAGCCCACGTCGTACCCTGCTCTGGTGACCGTCGAGTTGACCCTGCTGTCGCGGGTGGCCTACCGCGATCAGGAGGTCACCGGCCCCCGGCTGCGCGGACTGCTCGCGCTGCTCGCCGGCGACCTGCGTACCGGCTGCAGCACCACCCGGCTGGTGGACGGGCTCTGGCCATTCGAGCAGCCCGAGAACCCGACCAAGGCGCTCCAGGTCCTGGTCTCCCGTGCCCGAGCGCAGCTCGGCGCCGACGTCATCGCCAGCACACCGACCGGCTACCGCCTTGCCCTGGGCGAGGACCAGGTCGACACCTCCGCGGTGCTGCTGCGCGCGGCGGCGAGCGCGCGGCACGCCCGCGCGGGTGACCACGAGGCGGCGCTCGCGCACGCCGAGGCGGGCCTCGCGCTGTACGAAGCGGCCGAGCGTGGCGACACCGACTTCGACGACCCGGTGTCGGCGCTGCGGGCGGAACGGGCATCGACGCACCGGACGCTGCTGCGCGCCCGCGCGCTGGCGCTGTCGCGGCTGGGTCGCCGCGCCGAGGCGGTCGAGGCGCTGACCGAGCTGGTCGCCGAGCGACCCCGGGACGAGGAGGTCCTGCTGGAGCTGCTGCGGTGCGAGGCGGCGACGATGGGACCGTCCGCGGCGCTGGCCAGGTATGACGCCTACCGCCGCTCGCTGCGCGACGAGCTTGGCAGCGACCCCGGCCCGGCAGTCCAGGCCGTGCACCTGGAGCTGCTGCAGGGTGAAGCACCCGCGGTCCGGCACGGGATCCCGCACGAGCCCAACCCGCTGCTCGGCCGCGCCGACGACCTCGCCGCGGTGGCGAACCTGCTTCGCACCTCCCGCGTCGCGTCGATCGTCGGTGCCGGTGGCCTCGGCAAGACCCGTCTCGCGCAGGTCGTGAGCCGCCAGGCCGAGCAGCGCATCGTGCAGCTCGTCGCGCTCGCCGGTGTCACCACCGATGACGACGTCGTCAGCGAGGTCGCGTCGGTCCTCGGCGTGGGTGACACCCGGCGCGCCTCGGCCAGCCATCGCGCCATCCCGCCGGACGTCCTGGCCGGCATCGTCAACGCGCTCGGTCCTGGCCCCGCCCTGCTGGTGCTGGACAACTGCGAGCACGTCGTCCACGGCGCCGCCGAGCTGGTGCACGCGCTGGTGTCGATGACCAGCGACCTGCGCGTGCTCACCACCAGCCGCGCCCCGCTGGGCCTGTCGTCGGAGGCGGTGTACCTGCTGCCGGAGCTGTCGCTGGCAACGGCGGTCGAGCTGTTCGAGCAGCGCGCGCGGGCGGCGCGCCCTGGGGTCGACCTGCCCGCCAAGGTCGTGGAGGAGGTGTGCGGCCACCTGGACGGGCTGCCGCTCGCGGTGGAGCTGGCGGCGGCGCGCATCCGGGTCATGTCGGTCGCCGAGATCGCCCGTCGCCTGGACGACCGCTTCGCCTTGCTGCGGGGCGGGGCGCGCGACGCGCCCGAGCGGCACCAGACCCTGCATGCCGTGGTCGACTGGAGCTGGAACCTGCTCGAACCGGCCGGGCAGGCGGCACTGCGCGCGTTGTCGGTGTTCCCCGGCGGCTTCACCGCGGATGCCGCGCGGCACCTGCTCGGCGACGACGAGGTGCCGCGGGTCCTGGAGCAGCTCGTCGACCAGTCGCTGCTCAAGGTGACCGACACCCCGTCGGGAACGCGCTTCCGGATGCTGGAGACCGTGCGGGAGTTCAGCACGGCGCAACGGGAGGCGGCCGGCGAGACCGGCCGCGTGCTCGGGGGCTTCCTCGCGTGGGCCCGCGACTTCGGCGTGGCGCACCACGACGCGGTCTTCGGCGCCGATCCCTTCTCGTCGGTGGAGCTGATCCGGGCCGAGCAGGACAACCTCGTGCAAGCGCTCCGCCAGGGGCTCGGACAGGCGGACGGCGCCACGGTGGCGGCGGCGGCCGCCGTGCTCGGCGGGGTGTGGGTCGTCGACTCCAACAGCACACGCATGGCGACGCTGATCCAGGACACCG
>Ga0209875_1000041_pt1 | contig 15372 bp, 17 predicted proteins | sample GWRWS3_0_10_FD_187219 | JGI IMG/M metagenome (GOLD analysis project Ga0209875, IMG submission 187219) | Riverbed sediment microbial communities from areas with vegetation nearby in Columbia River, Washington, USA - GW-RW S3_0_10 (SPAdes)... | ecosystem: Environmental > Aquatic > Freshwater >...
GCGAGACGGTCCTGGACCTGGGCTCGGGTGGCGGCATCGACGTGCTGCTGTCGGCCCGCCGGGTCGGCCCCGCCGGCAAGGCCTACGGGCTGGACATGACCGAGGAGATGCTGGCCCTGGCGCGCCGCAACGCCGCCGAGGCCGGCGCTCGCAACGTGGAGTTCCTCCTGGGCCACATCGAGGCGATCCCGCTGCCGGCGGCCAGCGTGGACGTGGTGATCTCCAACTGCGTGATCAACCTGTCGGTCGACAAGCCGGCGGTGTTCGCCGAGACCTTCCGGGTGCTCAAGCCGGGTGGGCGGCTCGGCGTCAGCGACATCGTCGCCGAGGACCATCTGACGCCCGCCGACCGGGCCGAGCGCGGCAGCCACGTGGGCTGCATCGCCGGCGCCCTCTCCAAGGCCGAGTACGAGACCGAGCTGGCCGAGGCGGGCTTCGGCGAGGTGTCGGTGAGCTTCACCCACCAGGTGGGCGACGGACTGCACTCGGCCATCATCAAGGCCACCAGGCCCCGTGCGGCCGCCACCGTCCCGACCGCCGCCCGCGGCCGCGGCGAACTCCCCGTCGTCGCCCAGCCCGGCTGCTGCTGACCATGGCCCGCACCGCCGAGGTGGTGCCGGCGACCACACCGCCGCCGGCCAGGTCCGGCTCGAGCTCCCCACCAGCGGGGTCTGCGACGCCGACCTGGCGACATCGGCCTGCGGCTGACCCTCAGGCGCCGGCCGGGACCAGCTCGGCCAGCAGGGCCTGGACGCGGGCGTCGATGTCGTCGCGGATGCGGCGGACGACCTCGACCGGCTTGCCGGCCGGGTCCTCCAGCTGCCAGTCCTCATACCGCTTGCCCGGGTAGATCGGGCAGGCGTCCCCGCAGCCCATGGTGATCACCACGTCGGCGGCCTTGACGAACTCGTCGGTCAGTGGCTTGGGGAACTCCTGGGAGATGTCGATCCCCCACTCGTCCAGGGCCGCGGCGACCGCCGGGTTGATCCTGTCGGCCGGGTCCGAGCCGGCCGAGCGGATGTGGACCTTGCCTTTGGCGTGGTGGTCGAGCAGGGCCGCGGCCATCTGGCTGCGACCGGCGTTGTGGACGCAGACGAACAGCACCTCGGGGACCGCTTTGATGATGGCTCCTTCGGCTTGCGCCAGGGCGCGGAGCCGCTGGCGGCTGAAGCGGTGGACGAACAGGGGGATGAAGTCGACCACCCTGGCGCCGGCCATGCGGTCGATCGACTCGTTGACGTAGCGCTCGATCGTCTCCAGCGAGAAGATGCCGCGGAACTCCTCGTGCAGCGCCTCGATGGAGCGGGCGAAGGTCTGGCGGCTGATCGGGTCCATGGGCGCGTCGCGAGCGGGCATGGGCCTGCCTCCTTGGGGCATGGCGGACGGGGCCTGCGCGTCGACGGCGCGGCGGCAGGCCATCCCGGTCGGGGCCGAGCGGGCCAGGCCCTGCAGCCCGCCGGCCAGCGCGGCCAGGGCGTCGGGACGTAGCCGGTAGTAGGTCCAGTAGCGGTAGCGGTCGGCCTCGACCAGGCCGGCCTCCCGCAGCACCTTGAGGTGATGGCTGACCAGCGGCTGGGCGGCACCCAGCTCCTCGGCCAGGTGGGCGACACAGAGCTGCTCGCCGGCCAGCAGCTCCACGATCCGCCAGCGCAGCGGGTCACCGAGCGCCCGAACCGGCCCAAGCGGCACCACCACAGCAGCAGCCATCCGGATCAATATAGGTTGATCCGCGTGGCCTGGTCCAGCCGCAGCGGGGTGCCGCCGGTGACCCGGCCGAAGTAGGAGCGGTGGCCAGGGCTTCCGGGTGGCCACTGGGCCAGGAAGCGCGCCCGCCAGCGGCGCGGATCGAACCGCACGGGCAGCGCGTCGCAGCGCAGGGCGCCGATCGTGGTGCCGTAGAGGCTGTCGGCGGGAGGTTCGGGGTTGCTCGACAGTCGTGTGAGGACGCCGTAGGTGGTGCCGGCGAAGTTGCCGAGCCCGGCGGCGCCGTTGTTGATCACCAGGCGGCGGCGTCCCGCCACCAGGAAGTCCTGGGCGTACGGCAGCCCGGTGTGGGTGCTGGCGAGGACGCTGACGCCGGTGCGCTGGAACCAGTCCCGCACCTGGGCAGGTGTCGTCGGCTGGCGGCGCCAGCCGACCTGCCGGCGCACGACCGGGTCGCCCGGTTCCATCGCCTCCAGGGCGAGCCGCCAGCCAGCAAGCGACTCGGGATCCCCGTGGACGATGCCGATGCGGTCGGCGCCGACGCCGGCGACCAGCCAACGCGGCAGCCCAGCGAGGCGACCCACCAGCTCAGGGAACCGCCGAGCCGTCTCGCGGAGCCTGGCGATGATCAGGTTGGAGCGGTCGACGACGGCATCGTCGACGTAGTCGGGATAGGCGCACCCACACCCCGCGTCGCCATCCGAGGCGAGCTCGGCCTCCACGTTGCCCTTGATGGCGTGCTGGGCCAGGACCGTCTCGCTGATGGCGCGGAAGTCTCCCGGGTCGACGTCCAGCCAGTGGAAGTCGCCGTTGAACACGATCGCCGCCGTCCCGTCCCGCTCGCGCCGCGCGCGCTCGAGCACGGCCCGCAGGGCGGCGAGGTTGCCGTAGAGGCCGCCGACGACGTACAGGGTGTCGGCGGAGAGCCGCGGCGGCTGGGCGAGCGCTTCCGGCCGATACCGGTAGGCCGGCGGGCAGGAGCGTCCGCGGGAGTTCACGCTGGGGGTATCGTCGCAGGACCAACCGTGGGGAGGCGAGCCATGGCCAAGGCACCCACCGACGTCCCCTCCTACGTGCACGGAGCCAGCGGGATCCCGCTGCTCGGCGAGACCATCGGGCGCAACCTCGACCGGACGGCGGCGAGGGTGCCCGACCGCGACGCCCTGGTCAGCGTCCACCAGGGCATCCGCCTGACCTACGCGCAGTTCCTCGCCGCCGTTGAGGAGGTCGCCCGTGGCCTGCTGGCGCTCGGCGTCGAGCCGGGCGAGCGGGTCGGCATCTGGTCGCCCAACAACGCCGAGTGGGTGACCCTGCAGTACGCCACCGCCAAGGTCGGGGCGATCATGGTCAACGTCAACCCGGCCTACCGGACCTCCGAGCTGGCCTACGCGCTCGGCCAGTCCGGGGTCTCGACGCTGGTGCTCGCCGCCCGCTTCCGCCAGGCCGACTACCTCGACATGCTCGACCGGGTGGCGGGCGAGCTCCCGGCGCTCCACCGGCGGGTCGTGCTCGGCCCCGACACCCCGGCCGGGGCGATGGGCTGGGACGACCTGCGCCAGGCCGGTGCCCGCGTCCCGGTCGACCGCCTGCGGGAGCGCGAGGCGCTGCTGCAGTTCGACGACCCGATCAACATCCAGTACACCTCGGGCACCACCGGGTTCCCCAAGGGCGCGACCCTGTCGCACCACAACATCCTCAACAACGGCTTCTTCATCGGCGAGGGCTGCCGCTACAGCGACGCCGACCGGGTGTGCATCCCGGTGCCGCTGTACCACTGCTTCGGCATGGTCCTCGGCAACCTGGCCTGCACCACCCACGGGGCGGCGATGGTCTACCCGGCCGAGGCGTTCGAGCCGGAGGCGACCCTGGCCGCCGTCCAGGCCGAGCGCTGCACCTCGCTGTACGGGGTGCCAACCATGTTCATCGCCGAGCTGGAGCACCCGCGCTTCGCCGACTTCGCCCTGTCGAGCCTGCGCACCGGGATCATGGCCGGCTCGCCGTGCCCGGTCGAGGTGATGAAGAAGGTCCAGGCGGACATGCACATGGCCGAGGTGACGATCTGCTACGGGATGACCGAGACCAGCCCGGTGTCGTTCCAGAGCGGCACCGACGACCCGGTCGACAAGCGGATCTCGACCGTCGGCCGCGTCCATCCCCACGTCGAGGTGAAGGTGGTCGATCCCGACGGCGGCCGGGTGGTGCCCCGGGGCACCCCTGGCGAGCTGTGCACCCGCGGCTACGTGGTGATGCTCGGCTACTGGGACAACCAGGAGGCGACCGCGGAGGCGGTCGACCGGGCCGGTTGGATGCACACCGGCGACCTGGCCACCCTTGACGAGGACGGCTACGCCAACGTCGTCGGCCGCATCAAGGACATGGTCATCAGGGGCGGCGAGAACGTCTATCCGCGGGAGGTCGAGGAGTTCCTCTACCAGCATCCCGCGGTCGGCGACGTCCAGGTGGTCGGCGTGCCGGACGAGCGCTACGGCGAGGAGCTGTGCGCCTGGGTGCGGCTCCGGGAGGGCCAGGCGGTCAGCGGCGAGGAGCTGCGCGAGTGGTGCCGGGGCAGGATCGCCACCTTCAAGATCCCCCGCTACTGGCGGTTCGTGGACGAGTTCCCGATGACGGTCACCGGCAAGGTGCAGAAGTTCAAGATGCGCGAGGTCTCCATCGCGGAGCTGGGCCTGGAGGCGGCCGCCGACGCCAGGACGGCCTGAACGCGACAAGGAGGGCCCGGCGGGGACCGCCCGCCGGGCCCTCCTGTCCCCCTCCCCCCGGAGGGGATCCCGGGAACCCGAGGGTCCCCGGTGGGTCGGGGCCGCTAGTGGTCGAGCCGGCGGAGCTGGCCGCGGATGGCGCCGCCGGGGAACTCGATGTTGTGGATGTTCACGTAGTAGGCGCTCGGGTGGCGGCGGATGTCGCGCAGCAGCGCGGCGCTCTGGCCGCTGACACAGCCGCCCACCGCGGTGATCGTGTCGGGCAGGGCGGCCGGTGGGCTGCCTGGCGCCTCCGGCACGTCGAAGAACAGCACCACCACCGGGCCGTTGACCCCGGCGACGCCGCTGTGGATGTGGGCGAAGATGGGCGCGCCGATGTCGGTCCACAGCAGCGCGAAGCAGACGCGGGTGCGGCCGGTGTCCACGAACGCGCGGCCGCGTCCGTCCGGGTCGGCGGGGGGCACCTCGTTGCCGCCGAGGAGCCGGGCGGTGAGCTGGTCCGGCAGGTCGAGGTCGAGGTCGTCGGCGCGGTGGAGCTGGCCGCGGATGGCGCCGCCGGGGAAGTCGCCGTTGTGGATGTTCACGTAGTAGCCGCGCGGGTCGGCGGCGATCGCGTCGACCAGCGCCGGGTCGGCCGGCGCGCAGCCGGCGACCGCGTTCAGGGTGTCGGGAAGCTGGCCCTGGAAGAACGGCAGGACCACCGGGCCGGGCACGCCGCGGCGACCGACGTGGATGTGAGAGGCGAAGGGGGCGCCGATGCGGGACCACTTCAGCAGGAAGCAGGCCTGGTCGCCGGAGAGCCGGACGAGGGCGCGTCCGGAGCCGTCGGGATCGCCCGGGCCGGGTACCTCCTGCGCGCCGTTGAGCGAGGCGGCGAGCAGGGTGGCCCGGCCGCCCGAGGCGGCGGCCCCCGGGGCGACCAGCGCGGTCAGCCCGAAGGCGAGGGCGACGGTGATGGCGGCGGCGAGCGCGCGTCTGCGCATTCCGCTGCTCCTTTCGGGTCGGCCGACACGAGGAGACATAGGGACAACCACCCAAGGGGCCGTCCGCTTCCCGTGCTAAGGTCCGGTTATGTCGGTGGCGAGGATCGGGATCCACCTTGGCCGCGACGACCCGCTCGCCGAGGCGGCCGACAGGGGCGCCGACTGCGTGCAGTTCTTCCTCGGCGACCCGCAGGGTTGGAAGGTGCCGCCGCCGGGCCCGGACGCCGACGAGCTGGCGGCCGCCGAGGTCGCCGTCTACGTGCACGCGCCCTACGGGATCAACCTCGCCTCGGCCAACAACCGCATCCGCATCCCCTCCCGCAAGCTGCTGGCCGACACCTGCCTGGGCGCGGAGGCGGTCGGCGCGGCCGGGGTGATCGTCCACGGCGGCCACGTCACCGCCGACGAGGACGAGAAGGAGGGCTTCGTCCGCTGGCGCAAGGCGCTCGACCAGCTCGACTCGCCGGTGCCGCTGCTGCTGGAGAACACCGCCGGCGGCAACCACGCGATGGCGCGCTGGCTGGAGACCATCGGGCGGCTCTGGGAGCACGCGGCCGACAGCCGGCTCGGCTTCTGCCTCGACACCTGCCACTTCCACGCCGGCGGCGAGGACCTGGACGGGATCGTCGACCGGGTGCTGGCGGTCACCGGCCGGATCGACCTGGTCCACGCCAACGACTCCAAGGACCCGGCCGGCTCCGGCCGCGACCGCCACGAGAACCTGGGCAAGGGCCAGATCGACCTCGACACCCTGGTCGAGGTCGTGCGCGCCGCCGGCGCGCCGGTGATCTGCGAGACCCCCGGCGGGGTCGCCGCGCACCGGGCCGACATCGAGCTGCTCCGCTCCCGCCTCGGTTAAGCTGGGCCGTCACCTGCCGCGGAGGACCGATGCCAGCGACCCCGACCGTGAACCCCACCAAGGCGGCCCTCGAGGCCGCCGTCCTTGACCTGACCGACGCCCAGATCAGCGACGCCCTGCGCAAGGTCGACGCGGCCGTCCGCGCCACCTACAAGGACCGCGAGACCTACGCCTGGCCCCGGGAGGCCCAGCGCACCCTGCTGGAGGCGCTCGCCCGCCGCCTCGCGACCGGCCGCAAGCCGGCGTCGAGCTGAGCGGCCCTCAGGCGGAGGTCCCGGCCCCGGCCGCGCGTCCTCTCGGCCCCCCGTCGGCGGCGGGATGCTCGACGATCGCCACCACCCGCGACGCCAGGAACCGCGCGCTCCGTACCGGCTGACCCGTCCGGGTCACCTCCGCGACCTCCACCATGTTCCGCAAGGTGGAGACCTCCACCCGCCGCCCACTCCTGGTCGCCACGACCTCGAACCCGCGCACCCCGTTCCCGGTGTCGACCAGCACCTCAACCTTGTCACCGCGCATGCGAGCAGATTAGCCCCTCCCCACCCGCAAGGACAGAGAGGACGGAAGCGGCACCCCGAGCACCGCGGCGGTGGCGGCCACCCCGGGCCGGTCCCCACGCTCGGCCAGCTCGTCGCCCAGGACCAGCGCCCCCGGCGTGTCGAGGTCGGCGGCCAGGGCGGCCGCGACCCGCTCCGGCAGGCGACCCGGCTCGGTGCCCCCGCCCACCCGCAGCCAGGCCGTGAGCCGCTCCCCCGCCTCCTTCAGCTCGGCGGCGTCCCACTCCCACGCGGAGCGCCAGTGGTGGGCGAGCAGGGCCAGGCGGACGGCGGCGGGCTCGGTGTCGCGGAACAGCTCCCTCGGGAAGACCAGGTTGCCGAGCGACTTCGACATCTTCTCGCCCTGGTAGCGGACCATGCCGGTGTGCAGCCAGCGGCGCACGAACGGGACCTGGCCGGCCGCCTCCGACTGGGCCCGCTCGGACTCGTGGTGGGGGTACAGCAGGTCGGCGCCGCCGCCGTGCAGGTCGACGGTGGCGCCGAGGTAGCGGCGGCTCATCGCCGAGCACTCCAGGTGCCAGCCGGGCCGGCCGCGGCCCCACGGGCCCTGCCACCACGGCTCCCCGGGCCCGCTCGGCTGCCAGACGACGAAGTCGAGCGGGTGGCGCTTGCGCGGGTCGTCGGGGTCGCCGCCGCGCTCGGCCAGCAGGTCCACCTGCTGGCCGGGGTCGAGCCCGGACAGCTCCCCGAACCCGGGGTAGGTGGTGACGTCGAAGAAGACGGTGCCGTCGACCACGTAGGCGTTACCCGTCGCCACGAGCCGGGCGGCCAGCTCGATCATGGACGGGACCTCCTCGGTCGCCCGTGGGAGGTAGGTCGGCCTGGCGACGTTGAGGGCGTCCATGTCGCGGAGGTAGGAGGCCGTCTCCCGCCGTCCGAGCTCCAGGAAGTCCTCGCCGTCTCGGGCGGCCCGCCGGAGCATGTCGTCGTCCACGTCGGTCACGTTCTGGCAGTAGACGACCTCGTGCCCGCGCCAGCGCAGGAAGCGCACCAGGGTGTCGAAGGCCACGTAGGTGAACGCGTGGCCGATGTGGGCGGCGTCGTAGGGGGTGATGCCGCAGACGTAGAGGGTGACCCTCCGGTCGAGCCGGAGCGGGGCGTCGCCGTCGGGCGGCCCGTGCAGCACCACGGCGCCGCCGTCGAGCTCTGCTGTCATGGCCTGGATGGTACCGGGTGGTCCGCTTGTTGTCGGGGGCGGCCGTGGGCGAGACTGCCGGCATGGACGCAGGGTTGGTGGCGTTCGTCGGCGTCGCCGTGGTCGTCGTCGTCACCCCGGGACCCGACACGGCGCTGACGCTGCGCAACGCGCTGGTCGGCGGGCGGCGGGCGGGCGTGCTCACCGCCGCCGGGGTCGTCGGCGGTCAGGCGGTGTGGACGCTGGCGACCAGCGCCGGGATCGCCGCGCTGCTGGTCGCCTCCAGGCCCGCGTTCACGGCGCTGCGGTACGCCGGCGCCGCCTACCTGGTCTACCTCGGGTTGCGGTCGCTGCTCGCGGCGGTTCGCGGCGGCGGCGCCCCGCCCGACCGCGCCCCGCGACGGCTGCCGCCGGTGGCCGCGTTCCGCCAAGGGATCATCAGCAACCTCGCCAACCCGAAGTCGGCCGTGTTCTTCACCAGCCTGCTGCCGCAGTTCGCTCCCTCGGGGCGGGCGTCGTTCCCGGCGTTGCTCGCGCTCGGCCTGCTCTACTGCTCGATCACGCTGGCGTGGCTGAGCGCCTATGCGGTCGCGGTCGCCAGGGTCGGCGTCGTGCTGCGGCGCCCGCTCGTCCGCAGGGCGATCGAGGCGGTCACCGGCGTCGTGCTGATCGCGCTCGGCCTGCGCCTGGCGGCCGAGCGGCGCTGACCCGAGGCCGCCCGTGCGCTCCCCCGGCCCTCTGGCGATCGTCGGCGCCGCGGTGTTCGACGGCTCGGGGGACTCGCCGGCACCGGCGCGGACGGTGCTCGTCCGCGGCGGCCGGGTGGAGCGGGTGGGCCCCGCCGGCGAGGTCGGGCCGCCGGCCGACGCCGAGGTCGTCGACGGGGCCGGCTGCACGCTGCTGCCCGGGATCGTCGACGCCCACGTGCACCTCGACTTCTACCCGCCGGCCGAGGTCCTGGCCGGCGGGGTGACCACCGTCCGCGACCTCGGCTGGCCGGCCGGGCGGCTGGCCGCCCTGCGTGAGCTGGCCGAGGTCCCGGGCGCGGCGTCGCCCCGCCTGCTCGCCGCCGGCCAGATCGTGACCGTGCCGGGCGGCTACCCGACCAGGGCGCCGTGGGCGCCGCACGGCACCGCCCGAGCGGTGGACGGCGCCGCCGAGGCGGCCCGGGCCGTGGCGGAGCTGGCCGCCGCCGGCGCCGCCGTGGTCAAGGTCGCCCTCGACGACCGCGTCGGCCCGACCCTGCCGGAGCCGGTCCTGGCCGCGGTGGTCGCCGCGGCGCGCGCGCACGGCCTCGGCGTGACCGCCCACGTCGGGACCGCCCGCGAGGCGGAGAAGGCGCTGGCCGCCGGCGTCGGCGAGCTCGCCCACTGGCCGTTCGACGGGCGCACCCTCCCGGACGCGCTGATCGCCCGCCTGGCCGCGTCGGTGACGGTCGTGCCCACGCTCCACATCCAGCCGTCGCGGGCACGCCGCCAGGGGGTGCGGCGGTTCGTGGAGCTCGGCGGGCGGGTCCTGTACGGGACCGACCTCGGCAACCAGGGGCCGCCGCCGGCCGTCGACGTCCAGGAGCTGCGGCTGCTGGTCGCGGCGGGCCTGACGCCGGCGCAGGCGCTTGCGGCGGCCACCTCGGCGGCAGCGGCCCACTTGGGCCTGGCCGACGCCGGGCGGGTCGCGCCGGGCGCCAGGGCCGACCTGCTGCTGGTCGCGGGCGACCCGCTCGCCGACCTCGCCGCGCTGTCCCGCGTCCGGCTGGTGACCCGCGACGGCTGGGTCGCAGGAGCCCCCGCCCGCTGACCGGCGCCAAATCCACACGCCAATTGCGGTCCCGATCCGCACATTCGGTCTGACCCGGGCATCGGTCCGCAAACGCCGCGCCCCGCGCCGGTAAGGAACCGGCCGCGAAATGGGGCCGGAACCGGCGGCGACCACGGCCAGCCGGCGCCCCTGGTGCCCGCTGCGGCGCCGTGGAGCGGGGCCGTCAAGGACGGCCGAGGAGGAATTGCCGCCACCGCGGGCGACCCGCCGGGCGGGAAGGTGGCACGGTGTTTTGCCGGCCGGCCTCCCGCGCCCCGACCGAGCGACGCCGTTGCCACGGCGGCCGCCCCTTTCGCCTCCCACCCCGCCTCGCCGGCCCGCGGCTTTGGTCGGGGCCTGGGGCGGCGGCGCCGCCCTGGCCAGCGTCGTCCGCGGTCCGCGCCGCCGGCGCGCCGGAAATACAGACCAGAGGATTTTCTGCCGATGATGTTGCGTACGGTTGGTTGCTGTGGTTACTCTTCGGCATGCGCCGATAGGTCTTGAAAGGAGCCTGCATGGGCACCAAGACGATCACCATGTACGTCTCGGACATCGACTCGGGCGAGATTCCCGCCGGCGAGGCGTACCAGCTCTCGATCCGTCACCCCGACGGCTCGACACAGCAGCTCGACATCTCCGCCAAGAACTACCGCGACCTCAAGCTCGAGGGCCTCGGAAAGACGCTCAAGAAGCGCGGCCGCAAGCCCGGCTCCACCACCCGGACGGCCGCCGCGGCCCGTCGCCGGGCCCCTCGCCAGAACAGCAAGGCGGAATAGACCCACGGTAGTTTGGGCGCGGGCCCGCCGTCAGGTGGCCCGCGCCCTTTGGCAGCCGGCGCACACCCCGAATACGTCCGCCTGGTGGCCGGTGACCGAGAAACCACGGCGCCGGCCGACCCGGGCCGCCCACGGCTCGACCTCGCACGCGTCGATCTCCTCGACCCGGCCGCAGCGCTGGCAGACCAGGTGATGGTGGTGCACGGGGTTGCAGAGCCGGAACAGCGCCTCGCCGGTGTCGCGGCGGAACACGTCCACCTGGCCTGTGTCCACCAGCCCCTGGAGCGTCCGGTAGACGGTCGCGAGCCCCACCGTCCGGCCGAGCTCGGCGTGGAGGTCCTGGGCCGACACCGGCTCTGGGGCGCGGCGCAGCGCGGCGAGCACCGCGGTTCGCTGCCTGGTGGTGCGCGCCCGATCCAGAGGGCGCCCGTTCGTCATGGCGGCCCAGTCTACTCCCGGACGGTCGGCGCTCCTTGTGAGGACTACGCCGAATGAGCTAACTTCGCACTACCGCACGTTCGGATCTGTGTCCCCAGGAGACTGCGTGCCTCCCACCACCGGGGCCGGCGGCACGGGTGCCTACCGGCGCTACGCCCGCGTCTACGACCTGGTCTGGAGCGCGGCCCCCTACCACCGCTTCGTGGACCTGTGCCTGGCGGCGGCCGCCGCCCACGGCACCGACGTCGGCCGGGTGCTGGTGGCCGCCTGCGGCACCGCCAACGCGGCCGTGGAGCTGGCCAGGCGCGGCTACCGGGTCGCCGGCTTCGACCTCTCGCCGGCGATGCTGCAGCGGGCGGCGGCCAAGTGCCGCGCCGGCGGCGACCGGGTGGCCCTGGCGCTCGGCGACCTGCGCGCGGTGCCGCTGCGCGACGGCTGCGCCGACCTGGTCCTCTGCCTCAACGCCAGCCTCAACTACCTGCTGGAGCCCGCCGAGACGGCGGCGGCGCTCGGGCACCTCGGGCGGGTGACGGCGGCCGGCGGCACGGTGGTGGTCGAGCCGCTCTCGGCCCGGTTCCTCTACGACGGCTGGGAGCCCGGCCGCCACCTCGACCGGGACGGCCTGCAGCTCGACGCCAGCTACGAGGTGGACGGCGACCTGGTGGCCGAGCGCCTGCGCTGGTCGCTCGACGGCGTCGAGGAGACCGAGACCTACCGGCAGCGCTTCTACGACGACCGCCAGATCGAGGCGCTGATGGCCGCGGCGGGCCTGCGGCTGCTGGAGCGGCGGCCCATGTGGCCGGCGATCGGGGCCGAGCCCGCCCGCGGCCGGGTCCTGTGGGTCGCCCGGCCACAGGCATAGGCTGGTTGCGCGACCAGCGCGGGGCACGGTTGGATGAAACCCGCGCCCGCAGCGACACAGAGAGCCGCCATGCCCACCTCCACCGTGCATCTCGAGATCCCCGCCTCCGGCGCCTACCTCTCCGTGGCGCGGGCGGCCGCGACCGGCCTGGCCGCGCAGCTCCAGTTCACCTACGAGGAGATCGACGACCTCCGCATCGCCGTGGACGAGGCGTGCACCCAGTTGCTGGCCAGGCGCGGCAGCGCGACCACCCTGCGGGTCGACTACCACCTGGCCGACACCGAGCTGCGGGTGGACGTCTCGATCGAGGCGCCGGACCGCGGCGACCCGCTCGCCAAGGACACCTTCGCCTGGCAGATCCTGACCGCCATCACCGACGAGGTCAGCGAGCAGGCCGAGTCCGACCGCCTGGCGCTGAGCTTCCGCAAGGTTGGCGGCCGGGCGTGAGCGCCAACGAGGCCGACGACATGGTCACCGGCGTCCTGGAGGGAGCGGCCCTGGCCGGCCGGGGGGTGGACCGCGCCTACGCCAAGGACCTGTTCCGCCGCTTCGTCGAGGACCGCGACCCCGCCCTGCGCGAGGAGCTGGTGGGGGTCCACCTGCCGTTGGTCGAGTACCTCGCCCGGCGCTTCCGCAACCGCGGCGAGCCCCTCGAAGACCTCGTGCAGGTCGGCACCATCGGGCTGCTGAAGGCCATCGACCGCTTCGACCTGGGCCGCGAGGTGGAGTTCTCCACCTACGCCACCCCCACGATCGTCGGCGAGCTCAAGCGCCACTTCCGGGACAAGGGCTGGGCGGTGCGGGTGCCGCGGCGCCTCCAGGAGCTGAACCTGTCGCTCAACAAGGTGGTGGCCGAGCTCTCCCAGGAGATCGGGCGCTCCCCGACCATCGCCGAGATCGCCGCCAAGGTGCACCTGACCGAGGAGGAGGTGCTCGAGGGCCTCGACACCTCCAACGCCTACGCGGTGGTCTCCCTGGACGCGCCGGCCGGTGGCGACGACATGCCCTCGGTCAGCGAGCACATCGGCGTCGAGGACGAGAGCCTGGAGGCGCTGGAGTACCGGGCCGCCCTCGGGCCGCTGATCGCCGGGCTGCCCGAGCGCGAGCGGCGCATCCTGTACCTGCGGTTCTTCGGCGGCATGACCCAGTCGCAGATCGCCGCCCGGCTGGACATCTCCCAGATGCACGTCTCGCGCCTGCTGAACCGCACCCTGGCCGCCTTGCGGGCGGGATTGCTCGCCGACGAGGAGACCGAGTAGCGGGATGCGGGTGGTGCTGATCGCCAACCCGCACGCCAGCCGGTTCAGCGGTCGGCAGCGCGACCGCGTCGCCGCGGTCCTGGGCGCGGCGCACAAGGTGGAGGTCCTCCAGACCACCCATCCCGGGCAGGCGACCGTGCTGACCCGCCGGGCGGTGGCCGACGGGGCCGAGGTCGCCGCCGTGCTCGGCGGCGACGGCACCGTCAACGAGGTGGTCAACGGGCTGGGCGACTCGGCGACGATGCTCGGCCTGCTGGGCGGCGGCCGGGCCAACGTGGTCGCCCGCGGCCTGGGGCTGCCCGCCGACCCCGACCGCGCCGCCGAGCGCCTGCTCGAGCTGCTGGCGTCTGGCGGGCGGCGGCGGCTGACGCTTGGCACCGCCGACGGGCGCCGCTTCGCCCTCAACGCCGGCCTCGGCCTCGACGGCGCGATCGTCCGCGAGGTCGAGCGCCGCCAGCGCGCCAAGCAGCTCTACGGCGACCGGGCCTACGTGGCCGCCGGCCTCAAGACCTTCCTGGTCGACTACGACCGCGGCCGTCCCCACCTCACCGTCCACCTCGGCGGCGGCCGGCCGGTGCTGCGCGGGTTCTTCGCCCTGGTCGGCAACGGCGACCCGTTCACCTTCCTGGGGCGGCGCCCGTTCCGGCCGACGCCGCAGGCGACCTGGGAGGGCGGGCTCGACCTGCTGGTGGCACAGACGATGGCGACGCGGCCGCTGGTGCGCGCGCTCACCGGCATGCTCTCGCCCCGCTCGCGGCCGTCCTACCCGGGCCTGCCGGTGCTGCACGACGAGGACGCCTTCACCATCGAGTCCGACGTGCCGCTGCCGTTCCAGCTCGACGGGGAGTACCTCGGCGACCGCACCAGCGTGGCGATCGGCTGCCAGCGGGCGGCGCTCACGGTGATCGCGCCGGCCGGGCGTGTGCGTAATTCTGCGGAGTGATATCGCTATTTCTTATTATGGTCTCGCTGTTTCAGACCGGCGGGAACGGGTATCGACCAGTGGACTCGTCCCCGCCAGCAGCTCAAGCGCTGGCGTCTGCAGAGGCAGTTGGTGCTGATTCTTCCGCTCAAGCGCGAATTTGGTGCTTCCCAAGCCCGGTTCGCTGTCCTAGACTCACGCCGCTCTTGCCCTTCCCCCAGGGCTTGCACCGGAAAGTGAGGATGTCAATGGATTGGCGCCATCGTGCCCGCTGTCGCGATGTCGACCCCGAGCTCTTCTTCCCGGTCGGCACCACCGGGCCGGCCGAGGCTCAGGTCCAGGCGGCCAAGGCCATCTGCGCGCTGTGCCCCGTTCGTGAGGAGTGCCTCCAGTGGGCGCTGGACACGGCCCAGGACGCGGGCGTCTGGGGTGGGCTGTCCGAAGAGGAGCGACGCGCTCTGCGCCGCGGGCAGCGCCGCAGGGTCCGGATCGCCTGAGCGCGGTCCCCATCAGTTCTCGTCAGCTCGCCTACCGTGCCATCCTGTCCGGATCGACGGGTTCATTCGTCTGGCCTGAAGCGGTACGATCGAGATGGATGAATCGGGCGACGAGGGGGGCGCTATGGGGGACGTCGTACGCATCCTCGTGGCGGATGACCATCCGCTGACGCGGGACGGGATCAAGGCCGCGCTCTCGATGGACGCCGAGCTCGAGGTGGTCGCCGAGGCGAGCGACGGACAGGAGGCGGTGAGCCTGGCCGAGGCGGTCCGACCCGACGTCGTCCTCATGGACGTCCGCATGCCGGTGCTCGGCGGGATCCGGGCGACCCAGGCGATCTCCCGGAGCGTGCCGAGCGCCCGGGTGGTGATGCTGACCGTGGAGGAGACCCAGGCACGGGTCGGCGAGGCGATCCAGGCGGGGGCGGCCGGCTACCTGTTGAAGGACATCGACGCCCACGAGCTGGCGCGGGCCGTGCACCTGGCCGCCGAGGGCTCGGCGGTGATCCACCCCAACCTGACCCGCCAGTTCATCGAGGAGATCCGCCAGCTCACCAGGGGCGAGCAGAGCGTGTCGACGCTGTCGGGCCGGGAGGTCGAGGTGCTGCAGATGATCGCCTACGGCTCCACCAACCGGGAGGTGGCCGAGGCGCTCCACATCTCGCCGCAGACGGTCAAGACCTACCTGGAGCGGATCTTCACCAAGCTCGGCGTCTCCGACCGCACCCGCGCCGTCGCCGTCGCCCTCAAGCACGGCATCGTGGAGTAAGGGGGTAGGCGTGGGCGAGCCGCTGGTGTTCCTGCTGGTTGCTGGGGCGGCGGTGGTCGCCGGCCTGGCCCGCGGTGGGCTGCTCCGCGGCCTGACC
>Ga0209875_1000042_pt1 | contig 15200 bp, 14 predicted proteins | sample GWRWS3_0_10_FD_187219 | JGI IMG/M metagenome (GOLD analysis project Ga0209875, IMG submission 187219) | Riverbed sediment microbial communities from areas with vegetation nearby in Columbia River, Washington, USA - GW-RW S3_0_10 (SPAdes)... | ecosystem: Environmental > Aquatic > Freshwater >...
CGTCACGGGACCGCGGGTCGCCCGCCGCCACCACGGTCGAGGTCCCGCGCTCGCGCAGCGGCCAGCTCCCGGCCATGGCGGTGGCCTCCTCGACCAGCAACCCGTCGACCACCATGGTCAGCCTCGGCGCCCCGGGCCGCGCCAGCGCGGCGGCGGCCGCCCCGAGCGGGCCGCTCGGAGCGAGCAGGTCGGCGAGCCCGTCGTCGACGAACTCGTCGCTGGAGTTGCGGTGGGGCGGCTCGTGGAACGGCACCAGCAGGGCGGCTCGCAGCGGCTGGGCCGGGCGCGCCGGGAGCTGGACGACGAACGTGCCGAGCCTGGCCGTCAGCGGCCCGGCCTGGACCTGGATCGACAGCGGCAGGACGGCGCCGGTGCCGCCCGCCCCGAGCGGGGACGGCACCGCGACCCGCTGTGGCTCCAGCCGGAGGCTCGTCCCGGGCGCGACCTCGGCGGCAGAGCTGAACTCGTGCAGCCCGGTGAGCCCCAGCATCGGCCCGCCGGGGACGGCGAGCAGGCTGGCCAGCTCCGAGCGGGTGGCCACCGGCTGCCCGACGCGGACCTGCACGAGCAGGTCGCGGACCGGGACCTGGCCGTGGTTGCGCACCTCGACCCGGTAGGTGAGCGGCGTCCTGGGGCCCACCACCGGCGAGATGGAGACGAGCACGAGCTCGAGGGTGGGACCGGCCTGCTGCGCCCGCCCCCGCCCCGGCACCGCGAGCCCTACCGAGACCGCCAGGATGACCGCCAGCGCGGCGAGGAGGCGCCGGCTCACCTCGACCGACCGGGGGACCCCCCGGACGCGCCCTGCCTGGCCAGCGTCGCCGGGATCAGGTCGAGCAGCTTGCGCTCGTTGGCGAAGGCCATCCGCCGCCTGGCCTGCTCGAGGGTGAACCAGTCCGCCTCCTCCATCTCGGCGTCGTGCCTGGCGAAGTCGCCGCCGACGGCACGCATCAGGAAATAGTGGACGAACTTGTGGTAGCGCGTCTGCTCCGGCGCCCACACGAACCAGTAGTCGATGGTGTCGAGCGGGCCGATCAGCTCGACCTCCAGGCCGGTCTCCTCGCGGACCTCGCGCATTGCCGTGTCGGCGACCGTCTCGCCCGGCTCCTGGGCGCCCTTGGGCAGCGTCCACTGCAGGGTGCCCCTGACCGAGCGGTGGGCGACGAGCGCCACCGGCGCGTCGGGCCTCGGCTGGGCGAGCACCACCCCGCCGGCCGAGACGGCACGGGCGGTGCGCACGGTCAGCTTCCCCGCCTGGTGATGCGGGCGACCACCGCGCTGGTCGCCTTGACCAGGTCGGCGCCTCGCACCTTGAGGATCACGCCCGGTTCGCCGGCGGCCGCGTAGACGACGTCCTGGGCGGCGACCTGCTCGTCGACGACCAGGACGGTCGGGCACTCCAGGGCGACCGGCGGCACGAAGGCGAGCAGGTACCCGGTCAGCCCGGGAGCCCGGTCCGGGGAGACCGGGCGCAGCTCCCCGCGGCCGAGCAGCTCGGCAACGCAGGAGACGTCCACCGCGGCGTCCGCGGGCGCCAGCGCCACCACCGCCCCGCCGTCGTCGGCCAGCAGCGTCGGACGGCCGACCGCCACGGCCGGCAGCCCGAGGACGCCGGGGGCGGCGGCCAGGTCGCGCAACGGCCCCGGGAGCTGGGAGAGCTCGTGCACGACGTCGTCGGCGAGCAGGTGGTTGTGGACGTCGATGCTGGATCGCACGGGCGTCTCCATGGAGTCACATCGGCGGGCGCGCGACCCTGAGTATAGCGGGCGGCCGGGGCGTGGACGCCCCGGCCCTCAGCCCCGCGGGCTACCTCCCTGCCGGGCCCTCAGCGCGACCCACCCTTGCGGCCGATCCGCTGATAGAACTCGATCCCGTAGCGCTGCTTGGTGGTCTCGCCGCCCTTCTTCCCCCCCATCCGCCCGATCTTCCCGAAGAAGTCGTCTCCGTAGCGCCTCTTGGTGGTCTGCCCACCCTTGCGGCCCGCTTCAGCCCTGCTCATCTTCTTGATGCTCGGCATCGGACCACCTCCTCACCAGACCGGTTGCCTCGTTGGCGCCCTCGTAAACCCCTGAATCACCATGCGGGTCACCCGGTATCCTGCGGGCATGACCCAGCTCTCCCCCGCGCAGCGCGAGGCGCTCGGCGCCCTGCTGCGGGCCGCGCCGTTCGCCAAGGTCGTCCGCGACCTCGGCGCGCGCTTCGCGCAGCGCGGCCACGAGCTGTACCTGGTCGGCGGCACCGTTCGCGACGCCCTGCTGGACCGCACCTCCCCCGACGTCGACCTGACCACCGACGCCTCCCCGGACCAGATCCTGGCGGTGGTGCGGGCCAGGGGATGGGACGACGGCGTCTGGCTGCAGGGCGTCCGGTACGGCACGGTCGGGGTCCGCAAGGGCGACTTCCGGCTGGAGATCACCACCTTCCGCTCCGACCGCTACCGGGAGGACTCCCGCAAGCCGGAGGTGACCTTCGGGCGCTCGGTCGAGGAGGACCTGGCCCGCCGCGACTTCACCGTCAACGCGATGGCCATGCGGCTGCCGGACGGGCCGTTCGTCGACCCCCATGGCGGGCTCGCCGACCTGGCGGCCAGGCGCCTGCGCACCCCGTCCAGCCCGGCCGTCTCCTTCGAGGACGACCCGCTGCGCATGCTGCGGGCGGCCCGCTTCGCCGCCCAGCTCGAGCTGGTCCCCACCCAGGACACGGTCGCCGCGATCGCCGAGCACCGCGGCCGCCTGCAGATCGTCTCCCGCGAGCGCATCCGCGACGAGCTCGTGAAGCTGCTGCTCAGCCGGGCTCCGGCCAAGGGCCTGTGGCTGGTGGTCAACACCGGCCTGGCCGACGAGTTCCTGCCGGAGCTGCCGGCGCTCGCCCTGGAGCAGGACCCCGTCCACCGCCACAAGGACGTGCTGCGCCACACCATCGCGGTGGTGGAGCGGACGACCGCGTTCGACGCCGACGACCCCGACCTGACCCTGCGGATGGCCGCGCTGCTGCACGACATCGGCAAGCCGCGCACCCGCCGGGTCGGCCCCGAAGGCGTCAGCTTCCACCTCCACGAGGTCGTCGGCGCGAAGCTGGCCGAGCGCCGCCTCACCGAGCTGCGCTTCCCGGCCGACCTCGTCGCGGACGTGCGCCGGCTCGTCCTGCTCCACCTCCGCTTCCACACCTACCGGCTCGGCTGGAGCGACTCGGCGGTGCGGCGCTACGTGCGGGACGCCGGGCCGCTGCTGGACCGGCTGAACTTCCTGGTCCGCTCGGACTGCACCACCCGCAACGTGTTCAAGGCCAAGCAGCTCACCGCCTACTCCGACGAGCTGGAGGAGCGGATCGCCCGGCTGGAGGCCGAGGAGGAGCTGGCCAGTATCCGCCCGCCCCTGGACGGCCGGCAGGTGATGGCCCTGCTCGGCATCCCGCCGGGACCGCTGGTCGGCAGGGCGCTGGCGCACCTGCTCGAGCTGCGCCTCGACCGCGGCCCCATGACCGAGGACGAGGCCGTCCAGGCCCTGCGCGAGTGGGCCCGGTCGGAGGGCTCCGGGGAACCCCAGGGGGGTGCCCCGGTGGATCGGTCGGAGGGGTCCGGGGAACCCCAGGGGGGTGCCCCGGTGGATCGGTCGGAGGGGCTCGACCTCCCCGACGACGGCTGACGGCCGCTCACGGCAGCCGGACGACCATGCCCTCGTCCGGGCCGAGCCGGAGGGGCCGCAGCCCGACCTCCCCCCCGGCCGCGCGGTCGGGGTCGGTGGCCAGCTCCAGCCGGCCACGGTCGGCCCCGAGCCCCGGCGCGAACGCCAGCGGCTGGCCGGTGAGGTTCAGCGCCACCAGCAGGCGCTCCTCCCCGGCGCTGCGCAGGTAGGCGTAGCAGCCGTCGGGCGCGTCCGGCAGCGACCGGTAGTCGCCGCCACCCAGGGCGGCCGAGCCCTTGCGGTACCAGATCAGCCGCCGGTAGAGGCTGAGCATGGAGGCGGGGTCGTCCCGCTGGGCGGCGACGTTGACGGTGGCCGCGTCCCGCCCGACCGGCAGCCACGGCCGGCCTTCGCTGAAGCCGGCCCCTGGGGAGCCGTCCCACTGCATGGGGGTGCGCTGCGGGTCGCGGCCGTCGACGTCGACGACCCGGTCGGCCGGGACCTCGCCGTCGGTCATGCCGATCTCGTCGCCGGCGTAGACGAACGGCGTGCCCCGCAGGGTGAGCAGCAGCATGGCGGCCACCCGGGCCCGCGCCTGGCCGTTGCCGCCCTCGTCGTAGCGGCTGGCGATGCGGGGGACGTCGTGGTCGCCGAGCATCCAGGCCGGCCAGGCGTCCGGCGGCAGCAGGCCGGTGAACTCGTCGACCACCGAGCGGAAGGCCGCCGCCTTCCACGGCTGGGTGAGGAACACGAAGTTGTGGGCAAGCTGGAACTCGTCCTGCCCGGCGCCGTAGTAGCTGGCCAGCTTGGCGAGGTCGAGCAGGTAGACCTCGCCGACCGCCATGCGGTCGTCGTAGGCGTCGAGGGTGCGCCGGAAGCGGCGCAGGATCTCGTGGACCTCCGGCCAGTCCTCGTCGCGCCGCTCGACCCCCTTGAGCCTGGCCAGCCGCGCGGCCCGCGCCACGGAGCTGGCATCCCCCTCGGCGTCGGCGTCCAGCTCGACCAGCGGGTTGTCGAGCAGCTCGGGGTCGCGGGCCATCTTGTGGGCGACGTCCACCCGGAACCCGTCGACGCCGCGGTCCAGCCAGAAGCGCATGACCTCGTCCATGGCCTCGCGGACCTCCGGGTTCCACCAGTTGAGGTCGGGCTGCTGCGGGGTGAACGAGTGCAGGTACCACTGGCCGGTGCGCTCGTCGAAGGTCCAGGCCCGGCCGGTCCTCGGGAACGCGCTGATCCAGTTGTTGGGCGGGGAGCCGTCCGGCTTCGAGTCGGCCCAGACGTACCAGTCGCGCTTGCGGCTGTCGCGCGAGGCCCGCGACTCCAGGAACCAGGGGTGCTGGTCGGAGGTGTGGTTGGGGACCAGGTCGACCACCACCCGGATGCCGCGGGCGTGCGCCCCGGCGACCAGCCGGTCGAAGTCCTCCAGGGTGCCGAACAGCGGGTCGACGCCGGTGTAGTCGGCCACGTCGTAGCCGAAGTCGACCATGGGCGAGGGGTAGAACGGCGACAGCCAGATCGCGTCCACGCCCAGCGAGTCCGCGGTGCCGTCGTTGAGGTGATCGAGCCGGGCGGTGATCCCAGCGAGGTCGCCGACCCCGTCGCCGTCGGCGTCGGCGAAGCTCCTGGGGTAGATCTGGTAGATGACCCCGTGACGCCACCAGTCACCTCTGGCCACGCCGCCGCCCTCCTCGTCGCGGGGTTCCCGGACCCCTCCGGAGCCAGGCTAACAAGGCGCCGCCCGGGGCGTCCCGGGCGGCGCCGATGGTGGCTCAGGCCTTGGTGGGGTCGAGGCTGCGCCCGGCCGGGGGGAGGTCCCCGTCGACCCGGCCGGCGATGAAGTCCTCGACCATGCGGCGGGCGACGTCGTCGGTGTACTGCACCGGCGGCGACTTCATGAAGTAGGCGGCCGGGCCGAGCAGCGGCCCGCCGATGCCGCGGTCCAGCGCCAGCTTGGCGCAGCGGACCGCGTCGATCACCACGCCCGCCGAGTTCGGCGAGTCCCAGACCTCCAGCTTCAGCTCGATGTTCAGCGGGACGTCGCCGAAGGCGCGGCCCTCCACGCGGATGTAGGCCCATTTGCGGTCGTCCAGCCACGGCACGTAGTCGCTGGGGCCGACGTGGATGTTGCGCCTGCCGAGGTCGTGGTCGACCTGGGAGGTCACCGCCTGCGTCTTGGAGATCTTCTTGGACTCGAGGCGGCTGCGCTCCAGCATGTTCATGAAGTCCATGTTGCCGCCGAAGTTGAGCTGGTAGGTGCGGTCGATGTGGACCCCGCGGTCCTCGACCAGCCGGCTCAGCACGCGGTGGACGATGGTGGCGCCGACCTGGGACTTGATGTCGTCGCCGATGATCGGCACGCCGGCGCGGACGAACCGCTCTGCCCACTCCGGCCGGCCGGCGATGAACACCGGCAGGCAGTTCACCAGCGCCACGCCGGCCTTGAGGGCCTGCTCGGCGTAGAAGCGGGCGGCCTGCTCGGAGCCGACCGGCAGGTAGCAGACGAGCACGTCGGCACCGGAGGCCGCCAGGGCGACGGCCACGTCGACGGGTGCCTGGTCCGACTCCTGGATGGTCTCGGCGTAGTAGCGGCCGAGGCCGTCGAGGGTCGGCCCTCGCTGCACCTCGACGCCGACGGGGGGGACGTCGGCGAACCTGATGGTGTTGTTCTCGCTGGAAAGGATGGCCTCCGAGAGGTCACGGCCGACCTTCTTGGCGTCGACGTCGAAGGCGGCGACGAACTCGAGGTCACGGACGTGGTAGCCCCCGAGCTCGACGTGCATGAGACCCGGGACCGGGTCGCCCGGCTGAGCGTCCTTGTAGTACTGGACGCCCTGCACCAGGGACGACGCGCAGTTGCCCACGCCGACAATTGCGACGCGTAGCTTTCCCATGGGGTTCTGGTCTCCTCCTCCTGGACGGCGCGGCCTACCCGGTCTGTGCGGGAAGGCGGGGGTCGCGCGAGGTGCGGGGGAGCTGGGCGTGGAGCCCAGCCGGATCCTGGTCCTGGGTAGGGTCGCCTTCGGTCGAGCGCCGCTCGCGGGCGATGAGCCGGTCGAGCCAGGCGATCTCGCGCTCGCGCTCGTCCAGCCCGTGGTCCATCAGCTCGATCGTGTAGGCGTCCATGCGCTCGCGGGTCGTGCGCAGCGAGCTGCGCAGGTCGGCCAGCCGCTCCTGCAGGTAGCCCCGGCGCCGCTCGAGCTGGTCGAGGCGGGTCTCGGGACGCAGGTAGCGGAAGAACGCCAGGCGCAAGGAGAACCGGTCCTGCTCCAGGTCGTGCATGTCGGCCGACTCGAGGAGCTGGTGGAACAGGCGGTTGCCTCGCTCGGTCAGCCGGTACACGTGCTTCTTGCGGGAGGTGAACGGGGCGACCTCGACGTCGAGGGCCCCGTCGCCGGCCAGTCGCTTCAGGCATGGGTACAGAGAGCCGTAGCTGACTCGCCAGAAGGCGCCGAGCTTGACCGTGAGCTGCTTCTTCAGCTCGTAGCCTGACATCGGCGTCTCCTTCAGCAGCCCCAGCACCGCGAGCTCGAGCACGGAAGCACGTCCCCTCTACTTGTGGTTCACTACTTGCATATCGGGCCGATGTATCGGCCCGATGTATCGCCACGATAGGTACGCGGCGCGAGTATGTCAACTCGCGTGGCCAAGCCGTTATCTGACCGGCGGTCGAGCTACACTGGCGCCGACATGCGCCTCGTCGACTACACCCTGGCCAAGCGGGCGAAGCTCACCGAGCTACGTGGTGGGCGCCTGGCCCGCACCGACGTCTGCGACGCCCACCCGGAGCTGCTGCGGGCCGCCCGCAACGTCGGCGAGCAGACCCCGGTACCCTGCCCGGTCTGCGCCGAGGAGTCCCTGGTCCACGTCACCTACGTGTTCGGCGACGCGCTGCACCAGCGCTCCGGCCGCGTCTGGCCGCGCGACGGCTTGGCCGACCTGCACCGCTCGCTGGACGAGGTCGCCTGCTACGTGGTCGAGGTCTGCACCACCTGCTGCTGGAACCACCTCGCCCAGCGCTACCTGCTCGGCCGCCGCCACGTCGGCTAGCACCCCCCGAATCGGCTTTCCACCCACCGGTGCGGTAAAGTCGGGCACCTGATGGCCGCACCGACGATCACCCCATCACGCGCCGCCAGACACGCCAAGCCCAAGCCAGCGAGCCAGGAGCCACCCCCACGCTCCCGCCTCCGTCGCATCCTGCGCTGGGCGCTGTGGCTTGCGATCCCGGCCTTGGCGATCTGCGCCGGCACGTTCATCGGGCTGATCTACGCCTTCGCCCGCGTGCCCCTGCCCGACGAGGTCCCCACCGCCCAGACCATCGTGTTCCTCGACCAGACCGGCAGGCGCGAGATCGGTACCCTCACCGCCCAGGAGAACCGCCGGGTGGTGCCGCTCGACAAGATCAACCTGTACACGCGCCGGGCGGTGCTGGCCGCCGAGGACCGCGACTTCTACGAGCACGGCGCCATCTCCTGGCGCGGCCTGGCCAGGGCGACCGCCGCCAACCTGCTGCGCCGCCGCATCTCGGAGGGCGGCTCGACCATCACCCAGCAGTACGTGAAGAACGCCTTCCCGGGGGTCGGCCGCGACCGGACGCTGTTCCGCAAGCTCAAGGAGGCCGTGATCGCGGTCAAGCTGGAGCGCAAGCACTCCAAGGACGAGATCCTCGAGTACTACCTGAACACCGTCTACTTCGGCCACGGCGCCTACGGGATCGACGCGGCCGCCCGCACCTACTTCTCGTGGCCGGCCAGCAACGGCAGGCCGGCCAGGAAGGTGACCGCCGAGGACCTGAAGCCGGCACAGTCGGCCCTGCTCGCCGCGTTGATCCGCAGCCCCGAGTTCTACGGCAACGAGGACCACAAGGTCTCGCTCAAGGCGCGGCGCGACTACATCCTCCAGGCGATGGTCGACCGCGGCTGGCTCCAGGCCAAGCAGGGAAGCGCCGCCATCAAGTCCAAGCTCGGGGTCAACTGGGAGCCGAAGCGCGGCGGCATCGTCAACTCCCAGGCGCCCCACTTCCTCGAGAAGGTCCGCCAGTACCTGGTCGACAAGTACGGCGCCGAAGCGGTCAACATGGGCGGCTTCCGGGTCAGGACCACCCTCGACATGCGCATGCAGGACCAGGCGAGGCGGGCGGTCCGGAGCATTCTCAACGAGCGCGGGGATCCCAGGGCGGCGCTGGTCGCCATCGACCCTCGCAACGGAGCGGTGCGGGCGATGTACGGCGGCAGCAACTACGCCCAGCGCCAGTGGAACTACGCCACCGACTCGATCAGGCAGGCGGGCTCGACCATGAAGCCGTTCGTGCTCGCCCAGGCGCTGGCCGACGGCATCTCGGTGCAGTCCTCGTTCGACGGTCCGGCGGAGTTCGAGGTCAAGGGCCGCAAGTACCACAACTACGACGACACCAACTACGGCTGGATGGACCTGCAGGAGGCGACCAGGCTGTCGGTCAACACCGTGTACATCCAGCTCATGGACCAGTTGCAGAACGGCCCCGAGCGGGTGGCCGAGCTGGCCAAGCGGCACGGTCTGACCGCCGAGCTGAACCTCGGTACCCCGGTCAAGCCGGGCAAGAGCCCGCTGGAGAGGCGGCCCGTCCTGCGGCCCTACCTGCCGCTCGCGCTCGGCTCGGGCGATGTCACCACCCTGCAGCTCGCCTCGGCGTTCGGGACCTGGGCCAACCGCGGCTGGCACCACGCGCCCCACCTGGTCGAGAAGGTGGTCGACTCCAACGACCGGGTGATCGAGCAGCGCGACTACAAGTCCAAGGGCGTGCAGGTCATCCACGAGAACCAGGCCGACACCATCAACATGGTCCTGCGGGGCGCGGTCGAGCGTGGCACCGGCACCGCCGCCCGGCTCTACGACCGGCAGGTCGCCGGCAAGACCGGCACCACCACCGACTACACCGACGCCCGCTTCGTCGGCTACACGCCCGACCTGGTCGCCTCCGTCTGGCTCGGCTACGACAAGCAGTCGCACAAGCTCTACAACATCCACGGGTATCGCGCCGTGTCCGGTGGGACGCTGCCCGCCCAGATCTGGCAACGGTTCATGATCGAGGCGACCAGGGGCACGCCGCCGCAGCCGTTCGTCGAGCCGCAGACCATCTTCGGTGTCGTCCTGAACCCCACCACCTCCGCGCCGCCGACCACCGCGGTGCAGGACACCCAGCCCAAGCCGACCGACCCGCCGGGGTACCCGACCCCCACCTCGCTGCCGGGCCCGCCGCAGACCTCCCTCCCGCCCCTGCCCGGGCCTGGCCCGAGTCCGACCAGACCCTAGCCGGGACCCGGGACGCGTGCGGGCCGCGAGCGTGGAGGGCGAGGCCCGGGCCGAGGGGCGGGACGGGCGCTCGGTCGGCCGCGCCGACCTGCTGGTCGTGGGACTCTGGGTCCTGACCAGGGCCATCCTGCTGGTCGTCTCGCTCAACCCCCGCCTGTACTCGGCGGCCGTCTTCGGCGACGTCCGCTTCTACGCGGCCAAGGTCGAGCGCATCTTCCAGGGCGAGCTGCCCTACCGGGACGTCGCCATCGAGTACCCCCCGGGCAGCGTGCCCTTCACCATCCTGCCCGGCCTGGTGGTGGGCACCGGCGCCGGCTACCGGGTCGCCTTCGCCTGCGAGATGGTGCTGGTCGACGCCGTCGGCCTGTGGGCGGCGAGCCGGCTCGCCAGGATCGTGGACCAGGGCAGGCGGCGGATCCCCCTGGCCTACGTGCTCGCGATGGTGGCGATGGGGCCGCTGCTGGTGCTCCGCTTCGACCTGGTCCCGGCCGTCTGCGTGCTGCTGGCGGCGACCATGGCCGCCGAGGGGCGCCCCGGCTGGGCCGCGGCCGCGCTGGGCTACGGCACCGCCGCCAAGATCTTCCCCGGGGTGCTCGCCCCGCTGCTGGTGCTCGGCCTGGTCCCGGCGATGGGCTGGCGCCGGTCGCTGCTGCGGACGGTGCCGCCGTTCCTGGCCGGCTTCGGCCTCACCGTGGTGCCGGCCCTGCTGCTGTCGGTCAGGGGGACGGCCGACTCGGTCCTGTTCCACGTGCAACGCGGGGTGCAGATCGAGAGCCTGTGGGCCAACGCCATCGCCCTGCTCGACCTGTTCGGGGGGCCGCAGGCCCGCACCGTCACCAGCTTCGGCGCCTACGACCTGAGCTCGAGCGTCTCGGACGCGGCCAAGCTGCTGTCGGGCGTCGCCACCCTGGCGATGCTCGCCGGGGCCGCGTGGCTGGTCTGGCGCCGCTCGCGCCGGCTCGGCGGGCTGGGCCCGGCCGACTGGGCGGCCGCGTTCGCGGTCGGTGTCTTCGCCTTCGTGCTGCCCACCCGGGTGCTGTCGCCCCAGTACCTGGTGTGGCTGTGCGCGCCGATGGCCGCCCTGGTCGTCCTGCTCGCCGGCCGGCGGGCGCTCTGGGCGCTGGTGGCGGCCGCCCTGGTGAGCCAGGTGATCTTCCCCTTCCGCTACAGCCAGCTCCGCCGCCTCTACCCGTTCGACGTCGGCCTGCTCACGCTGCGGAACCTCCTGCTGATCGTCGCCTGTCTGCTGGTCGTGCGCGCCTTCGGCGGGGCTGTGGACAGCCGGCGATGACTGTCGGGGGTGGATGGGAAACTTGGCGCATGGCTGGGATCACACCGACCGCAGGTACAGCGCCGTTGCCCGCCAGGGCGGCGCGCTGCTACCCTCGGCCGGCTTCACGCTCCTGCTCCCACCACGGGGGCCGCTCAGTCCAGAGGAGGTGACATGCGTCACTACGAAGTCATGCTGATCCTCGACCCCAGCCTGGAGGACAAAGACGCCAAGGCGGCGGTCGACCGGTTCATGACCACCATCACCAGCCGGGGTGGCAAGGTCGCGGGCATCGACCACTGGGGCAAGCGTCGGTTCGCGTACGAGATCCGGCACCTCAACGAGGGCTACTACACGGTCGTCGACCTCGAAGCGACGCCCGAGACGGTCGACGAGCTGTCGCGGGTGCTCTTCTTGGCCGACAATGTGATCCGGCACAAGGTCATCCGGCCAGAGGCCGCCTGACCGGCGTCTCCCTTCCCCGCTGGCCCATCCTGGGCCGTTGTACTGGTTCGTGCCCGGCTTCCAGCCGGCGCGGGATGTGAGCGAGGTGGTACCCGAGTGGCAGTCGACAACCAGGTCATGCTCGTCGGCAACCTGACCGACGACCCCGAGCTGCGCTTCACCCCCAACGGGGCGGCGGTGGCCAACTTCCGGCTGGCCGTCACCCCCCGCGTCCGTGAGGGCGACTCCTGGAAGGACGGGGAGACCTCCTTCTTCCGGGTCAACGTCTGGCGCCAGCAGGCCGAGAACGTGGCCGAGACCCTGCAGAAGGGCGCTCGCTGCATCGTGGTCGGCCGGCTGCGGACCCGCTCCTGGGAGACGCCCGAGGGCGAGAAGCGCTCCGTCACCGAGGTCGAGGCCGACGAGATCGGCCCCAGCCTCAAGTTCGCCACCGCCAAGGTCGAGCGCGCCAGCCGGAGCGGCTCGGGCTCGGGTGGCGGCGACTGGGCGGGCAGCGCGGCCGGGGCGAGCAAGGGCGAGGGCGGCCAGTTCAACGACGAGCCGCCGTTCTGAGAAAGGCGTCAAACCGCATGCCCAAGAGCACCTTCCAGCGCAAGCCCAAGCGCAAGTTCTGCCAGTTCTGCGCGGAGAAGCAGGACTACATCGACTACAAGGACGTCAACCTGCTGCGCAAGTTCATGAGCGACCGGGGCAAGATCCGCGCCCGCCGGGTCACCGGCAACTGCGCCCAGCACCAGCGCGACGTCGCCGCCGCCGTCAAGAACGCCCGCGAGATGGCCCTGCTTCCCTACTCGATTCGATAGGACGAGGTCACGTGAAGGTCATCCTGAACCAGGAGGTCCGCGGGGTCGGCGCCCCCGGGGACATCGTCGAGGTCGCCGACGGCTACGGCCGCAACTACCTGCTGCCACGCAATCTCGCCCGCCTGGCCACGCCCGGCGCGGTCCGCCAGGCAGAGGGGATCCGCTCGCGCCGGGTCGCGCGCGAGATCGCCGACCTCGAGCAGGCACAGTCGATCGCCGGCCACCTCGAGTCCCTGCGCGTGGTCATCCCCGCCAAGGCGGGCAAGGAGGGCCGCCTCTTCGGGTCGATCACGACCCCGCAGATCGTCGAGGCGGTCCAGCGCAGCGGCGGCACCGCCATCGACCGGCGCCGCATCCACCTGGACGCTCCGATCAAGTCGGTCGGCACCCACCGCCTAACCGTCCGGCTCCACCCCGAGGTCGAGGCGACCGTCAACCTGGAGGTCGTGCCCGGGTAGCTCGGGGAGCACGAGAAGGAGATCAGCAATGGCCGTCCGCCCCGTCTCCGACGGTGGCTCGCGGGCCAGCGCTTCCCCAGCCTACGAGCGCGTCCCACCGCACAACGTCGAGGCCGAGGAGTCGGTCCTCGGCTCGATGCTGCTCTCCAAGGATGCGATCGCCGAGGTCCTCGAGCTGTTGATCGAGGACGACTTCTACCGGCCGGCGCACCGGACGGTGTTCCGGTCGGTCCTGGACCTCTACTCCCACGGCGGCGCCGTGGACGCCGTCACCGTGTCCGAGGACCTGCGCCGCAACGGCGCCCTCGCCGACATCGGCGGCGCGCCGTTCCTGCACACCCTGGTGGCCGGCGTGCCCACCGCCGCCAACGCCGCCTACTACGCCCGCATCGTCAAGGAGGCCGGCGTCCTCCGCCGGCTGATCGACGTCGGCACCCGCATCGTGCAGGTCGGCTACGAGACCCCCCAGGACGTCGAGCGGGCCGTCGACCTGGCCGAGTCGTGGGTCTACCAGGTCGCCCAGGGCCGGGTCAGCGAGGACTACCAGAGCCTGCGCGACGTCCTCACCGGGACCCTGGAGGCGATCGAGCGCCTCCACGAGGACCACCGCGAGATCACCGGCGTCCCCACCGGCTTCGCCGAGCTCGACCGCCTCACCTCCGGCCTGCAGCCCTCCAACCTGATCATCGTGGCCGCGAGGCCGGGGGTCGGGAAGGCGCTGGCGCTCGCTACTCCCCTCCCCACCCCGACCGGCTGGACGACCATGGGCGATGTCGCGGTCGGCGATCAGCTCATCGGTGCGGACGGCAGGCCGACGACCGTCGTCGCCGCGACCGAGGTCATGGATGGGCGGCCCTGCTACGAGGTCGAGTTCTCGGACGGAACCGTCATCGTCGCCGACGCGGAGCACCAGTGGCTGACCGAGACCCGCGCAGCGCGCAAGTCGGCATGGGCGGCCGCCCGGGGATACAACCGCACCCGCATACAGCGGACCTTCCCTTCGGTGAAGACCACGGAGGAGTTGCTCGCGACCCTCCGCTGCAACGGCACCGAGCGGCGGCTCAACCACGCGGTCGCCAACACCAGGCCGCTCGACCTGCCCCCGCGGGAGCTGCCGCTACCCCCGTATGCCCTCGGCGTCTGGCTGGGCGACGGCCACTCCGCGGCCGCCAGCATCACGACCGCCGACGCCGAGATCGTCGTCTACCTGGAGGCGGACGGGTTGCGGGTGGTGCCCCACGGCAGGCTGCTCTATGGCCTGCGGCTCCCTGAGCGTCCCCCGGTCGCGCAACGCGCATGTGTCGTCTGCGGTCGGCAGTTCCGCCCGCGGACCTCCCAGGTCCGCACCTGCGGCAAGTCATGCGGCGGCCGGGCCCGCCTCGTCTCGCCGCCCGTTCCGCCTCCTAGCTGTCCTGACTGCGGGCGGCCGTCCTGCGGTCTGGCGCAGTGCCAGGCATGCCGGAACCATCACGGCACGGTGCAGGGGATCCTCCGCAGCCTGGGCGTCCTGCGGAACAAGCACATCCCCGCGATGTACCTGCGGGCCTCGGAGGCGCAGCGACGGTCGCTCCTGGCCGGGTTGCTCGATACCGACGGGACCGTCACTCCCACCGGAAGCGTGCAGTTCTGCGTGACCTCGCGGTGTCTCGCCGAGGACGTCCGTGAGCTGATCGTCAGTCTCGGCTACCGCTGCGGACTTTCCAGGAAGCGGGTCAAGGGACGGACGGAGGACTCCTCCACGGCGTACATCCTCACCTTCTCCACGGTCGATGACGTGTTCCGTCTGGAGCGCAAGCGGCTGCTGCACAAGGAGCGGAAGGGTCCGGGTCGCACCGGCAAGCGCCTCATCAACGCGGTGCGGCCAGTCCCCAGCGTGCCGGTGCGCTGCGTCCAGGTCGACAGCTCCGACCATCTGTACCTCGCCAGCCGGTCGATGGTCCCCACGCACAACTCGACCTTCGGCCTGGACGTCGCCCGTAATGCCGCCGTCCGGGCCGAGGTGCCGACGGTGGTGTTCTCCCTCGAGATGAGCCGCACCGAGCTGGTGCAGCGGCTGATGTGCGCCGAGTGCACGGTGGACATGCAGCGGCTGCGGACGGGTCGGATGGAGGAGGGCGACTGGACCCGGCTGACGCGCTCGCTCGGCAGGCTCGCCGACGCGCCGCTCTACATCGACGATTCGCCGGCCACCACGATGATGGAGATCCGGGCCAAGTGCCGGCGGCTCAAGCAGCGCCACGGTCTCGGGCTGGTGGTCGTCGACTACCTCCAGCTCATGCAGCCGACCAAG
>Ga0209875_1000044_pt1 | contig 15168 bp, 10 predicted proteins | sample GWRWS3_0_10_FD_187219 | JGI IMG/M metagenome (GOLD analysis project Ga0209875, IMG submission 187219) | Riverbed sediment microbial communities from areas with vegetation nearby in Columbia River, Washington, USA - GW-RW S3_0_10 (SPAdes)... | ecosystem: Environmental > Aquatic > Freshwater >...
GGGATATATCAGACCAGGCCGTGACCGGGAAGCCGCCGGTCGCACCAGGCTCTACGAAGGGTGCCCCCGGGAAGGTTCAGCGAGGAACGCCCGAGCCGGCGGTCAGCGGGTCGCCGTCAGGCCGTCCGGCCAGGCCAGCGGGGTGTCGCCGGGGGCGGCCCGGCGGTCCAGCTCGACCTGGGCCTCGAGGATCTGGCGGTCGAGCTCCTTGACCATGTGGGCGAGCAGGTCCCAGCCCTCGCGCGCCGCCTTCTCGGTCCGCCGTCGCAGCCAGCCCATCGCCGACGCCTCCAGCTCGGCCAGCTCCTCGTCGATGGCGTCCATGCTCCCCTGGACCTGGGCGATACGGCGGATCGTCCGCTCCAGCTCGGCCAGGGCGCCGCCGCCGGTCACGGCCTCCGGGCTGCGCTCCCAGTCCCCCAGCAGCTTCTCCAGGGCCGCGACGTCGCCCTGCTCGTAGGCGAGGTTGGCCGCCACCATCAGGTTGGTACGCCGCTCCCGCTCGGCCGGGTCGGCGGCGAGGTCGGGATGGATGATGCGGGCGAGCTGGCGGAACAGGCGCTTGGCGACCTCGCCGATCACCGGGCGCGGCTCCGGCTCCGGCTCCCGCTCGCCCCAGTCCCAGTTCTGCCCGCCGCCGGGCAGGCCCTGGCCGGGGTAGCGCTCGGCGGGGTCCTCCGGGTCGCGCTCCAGCGGGTCGTCGGCCGCCGCCTCGCCCCGCGCCGCGTCCAGCCGGTCGGCCAGCTCGTCCAGGCGCGCGTAGCGGTCGCCGAGGGCCTTGCGGTAGCGGGTCTCGAAGTCGTGCAACTCGACCCGGTAGGCGTCAAAGGCCCGCTCCCGGCCCAGCAGCTCCTCGGACAGCACCAGGAGCTGGGCCTTGCGGCGGGCGAGCTCTTCGGCCCCGGGGCCGGGATGCCATTCGAGCGCACCGGTCGGGATCGGGTCCTTCACAAACGCGAGACGTTACCCGAGCCCCACCATCCACCGCCAACCGGGATCGAAGCGTAGCCGGCTACGTAATTCGTACGTTGACCGATCCTCCCCTCGGCCTCAGCGTGGCCGCGACCATGATCTTTCCTGGGGGGCACGTCACCATGCTCGAGCGACTTCGTCGATTCGTCCTGCTCTGTCTGGCTCCGGCCGTGGCCGCGACCGTGCTGGTGGTGGGGCCGGCCGGCGCCGGCCCCAACGACCCGACGGTGCTGTTCGGGGCGCGGCCGGAGCCGGGCAACCAGCAGGGCACCACCGCGCTCGAGAGCCAGATCGGCCGGCAGCTCGCGGCCATCCGCGTCTACTACAACTGGGACTCGCCGTTCCCCGACACCGACGTCAACTGGTTCGTCAGCACCGGGCATCCGCTGCTGCTGTCGGTCAAGTCCGAGCGGGTCAACCACACCTTCCTGCAGTGGCGCGCCATCGCCGACGCCCAGCCCGGGTCCGCGCTCTACAACGACATCGTCACCTGGGCGACGAGGATCAGGAACCTCGGCGTCCACGTGTACTTCACCTTCAACCACGAGCCGGAGACGACCCTGAACAACAGCGGCAGCGGGGCGGACTTCATCGCCGCCTGGCGCAAGGTGATCACGGTCTTCCGGGAGCAGGGCGTCACCAACGCCGACTACCTGTGGATCATGACCGCGTTCTCGTTCAAGGCGCAGGACCGGCGGCGCGCGATCGACTGGTTCCCCGGCGACGCCTACATCGACTACATGGGGGCCGACGCCTACAACTGGTACAACTGCCGGCCCGGCACCAACAACCCCTGGAACTCGCTGGAGAAGCTCCTCAACCCCATGCGCCTGTTCGCGCAGGGGCACACCATCAAGGGCCTGATGGTGCCCGAGTACGCCAGCACCGAGGACCCGGCGCAGCCCAACCGCAAGGCGCAGTGGTTCAACGACGCCCGCGCCCTGTTCAAGAAGGCCGGCTGGGCGGGCTTCAAGGCCATCCTCTACTACAACAAGACCTCCAAGTACCCCAACTGCCGCTGGTTCGTGAGCTCCAGCACGGCGTCCCTGGACGCCTTCCGGGCGATGGGCGCCGACGTCTACTACACCCGTACCGAGCAGCCCTGAGGGCTACGGCTCGGGCAGGCCGTGGGCGCCGACCAGGCGCACGAAGTGGGCGGGGACGGCAGCTTGCCATCCTGCTCACGGAGTGTATAGTCACTCACGGACTATAATTATTGACGATCCGTCCGGATGGGACCGCATGGGCTTGCAGGGCGTCCTGGCCGGCCTGCTGCTTGACGGCCCGGCCCACGGCTACCAGCTCCAGGCCACGCTCGCTGCCGAGCTGGGCCCGCTGTGGGTCACCCGCGCCAGCCAGGTCTACCTGACCCTCGGGCGGATGCAGCGGGACGGGCTGGTGACCGCCAGGCGGGTGCGCCAGTCGACCCGGCCGGACCGGCAGCTCCTTGAGCTCACCGCCCGCGGCCGGGCGGCAGCGCTGGAGTGGCTGGAGCGGCCCGGCCCGGCCGGCGAGGTGGTCGTCCGCCTGGCCGTCGCGCGGCTGGTCCTGGCCGACCGCTTCCGGGATCTCGCCGAGACCGTCCTGGCTGAGCGCTCCGCCGCCCTGCGCAGCCTGCGGGAGCTGCGCGAGGAGGTCGACGACGGCGGCTTCCAGCGGGAGGCGGTCGAGGCCGAGATCTTCCGCGTCCAGGGCGAGGTGCGCTGGCTGGCCGGCGTGCGCGACCACGGCGAGGAGCTGGCCGCCGCCCCCCGCGGCCGCCGCGCCAAGGCGGGAGGTGGCCGGCTTGCCGACCTCGCCTGAGCAGGGCGGCGGCAACGGCGGGCCCGGGCCCGCCGTTCGCCTCGAGGGCGTGTCCCGCGCCTACCCGACCCAGGGGGGCACCGTCTGGGCGGTCCGCGAGGTGTCGCTGGAGGTCGCGCCGTGCGACGCGGTGGCCGTCACCGGCCCCTCCGGTTCCGGCAAGAGCACCCTGCTCAACCTCGTTGCTGGCCTGGACCGGCCGACCGCCGGGAAGGTCGCGGTGCTCGGCCACCAGCTCGACGGGCTGCGCGAGCACGAGCTGACCGCCTTCCGTGCCGCCTCGGTCGGCTTCGTCTTCCAGGACCCGCACCTGCTGCCCGGGCTTACCGCGGTCGAGAACGTGGTCGTCGCGCGCCTGCCTTGGCAGCCGCGCCGCGAGTTGGAGGCCCAGGCCCGCGAGCTGCTTGCCGCCGTCGGGCTGGAGCAGCGTATGGACCATCCGCCGGCGGGGCTGTCCGGCGGCGAGCGCCAGCGGGTCGCTATCGCCCGTGCCCTGGTCGGCGGGCCGCCGCTGCTGCTGGCCGACGAGCCCACCGGCAACGTCGACGCGGCCGGCACCGAGGCGCTGCTGGCCCTGCTCGAGCGGCTCCGACGGGCGCTGCGGCTGACGGTGATGGTCGCCACCCACGACCCGGCCGTCGCCGCCATGGCCGACCGGGTCGTCCGCCTGGTCGACGGCCGGGTTGTCGGCGACCGGGCCATCGGCGGGCGCGCCGCGCTCGACCTGCATGCGCTGGAGTGACCATGGCCTGGCTCGCGCTCCGGCAGCTCGCCGGCCGCCGCACCTCCAGCGGCCTGGCCGCCCTCGGCCTGCTGGTCGCCACCCTGGGGTTCATCGTCCTGGTCAGCACCTCGCAGACGACCAGGGCGGTGCTCCAAGGCGACATCGCTCGGACCTGGGCGACCCCCTACGATCTGCTGGTCCGGCCGGCCGGGTCGGTGACCTCGCTGGAGGCCGGCCAGGGCTTGGTCCGCCCCAACTATGTCAGCGGCCTGGCCAGCGGCGGGATCACGCGGGCCCAGCTCGACGCCGTCCGCCGCATCCCCGGCGTCGAGGTCGCCGCCCCGGTCGCGATCGCCGGCGCGGTCAACTGGCAGGTCGGTGGCTTCGGCATGGACCTGTCGCGGGAGCCGAAGGGCCAGCCGCTGGCGGTCTTCCGGCTGCGGATCACCTCCACCACCGACGCCGGCCTGTCGACCGGCACCATTGAGACCCACTACCTGGTCGTGGCCAGCCAGGGCGAGGTGCGCTACTTCCAGGGTTCCCGCGACGCCGTCCTGCGCGTCGGCAAGCGCACGATCGGCTGTTCCTACCCGGTGACCTGCTTCGCCCCGCGGGTATGCGACCAGGGGCCGTGCGGCCCGCCGGCGGACCCGCCGCAGTACGGCGTCGAGATGCTGCAGCCGATCGTGATCGCCGGCGTCGACCCGGTGGCCGAGGCGCGCCTGGCCGGCCTGGACCGCTGCGTGCAGGCCGGCCGCTACCTCGCCCCGGGCGACCGGGTCCGCGACGCCCCCGAGCGCGACCCGCCGGGCACCCGCATCCCGGTGCTGGTCAGCGGCCGCTCCTTCCTCGATGAGACCCTCGTCGGGCGCCTGGCCCGGGCGCCCGACGAGGCGCGGGTGCTGGCCGGCGGGCGCCCGGCCGACCTGCGCGGCTGGCGGCCGGTCCGCCAGGCCAGCATGAGCGCCGCCGAGTTGTACCGCGCCTACCTGCCGCGGGTCGGCACCGAGGTCGACGAGTGGCCGCTGTGGTCGATGGGCGACGTCAGCTACGGGCAGCGGCCAGACGGCAGCCTTGCCGCCGCCACCCGGGGCCCCGACCTCTCGATCTACCAGCGCAGCAACGTCCGCATGTTCGGCGAGGAGCTGACCGTCCCGCCGGCCGCCCGCGACCGCTGGTTCCGGCGGGTCACCCAGCACGGCTACCTCGGCCCCGAGGGCAACCGCTACTGGGACCCGGTCGGCACCTACGACCCCGGCTGCCTGCCCGGCTTCGACCCGCTCGCCGGGGGTGGGCTGGAGACCTACTCGGCGCCGTCGGTCCGCCTCGGCGACGGCCGCGAGCTGCGCCCGAGCCGTTCGCTGGGCGGCTACGTCAACAGCCCGCCGCTGCTGCTGACCACCATGGAGGGGGCGGCCTGGCTGTCGGACCCGGCGCGCTTCAAGGGCCGGCCCGGCGCCGCGTTCATCAGCGTGGTGCGCGTCCGGGTGGCCGGCATCGGCGCGCCCGGCCCGGTCGCCCAGGCCCGCCTCGGCCGCGTAGCCGCCGACATCCGCGAGGCCACCGGCCTGCAGGTGGATGTCGTCAAGGGCGCCTCCCAGCGGGCGGTCCAGGTCGACCTGCCCGCCGGTCGCTTCGGCCGCCCCGCCCTCACCGTCCAGGAGCCATGGTCGGTCAAGGGCGTCGCGCTCCGCTTCACCAGCGCAGTCAGCGCCCAGAACGTCGGCCTGTTCGCGCTGGCCCTGGTCGCCGCCACCATCCTGGTCGGCGAGACCGCCTACATCGCGGCCCGCCGGCGCCGCGCCGAGTTCGGGGTGCTGCGCGCGCTCGGCTGGCCGACAAGCCGGATCGCCTGGCTGGTCGAGCTGGAGATGCTGCTGCTCGGCCTCGCCACCGGGCTGGTCGCCGTGGCCGTCGGCCTGCCCCTCACCGCCTGGCTGGGGGTGGGGGCGCTCGCCTGGACGGCCGTGGCGACGGTCCCGCTTGCCATGGCCGTCGCCGGCCTGGCCGCCCTGGTCCCGGCGCTGGCAGCGGCACGCGGCACGACGGCCCGTGCGATCGCCGGCCGGGCCAGGGTCCGCCGCAGCCGCCCGCCCCGCTCGGCGGTCACCCTCGGGCTCCGCGACCTGGCCGGGCTATGGCGCGTCGAGGCGCTGCTCGGCGTGGTCGCGATCGCCCTCGGCGCGGCCATGCTCGGCGGGGTGGTGTTGGTAGGCTCCGCGTTCCGAGGACAGCTCGACACAAGCGTGCTCGGCGTCTACCTGAGCGGCCGGGTGCGACCCTTCCATTTGGCTGTCGCCGTGCTCACGCTCGCGGTCGGGGCGCTCGCCGCCGGGCAGGTCGTCACCCTCAGCTACCTGCAACGCCAGGCCCAGCTGGCCGCACTGCGGGCGCTCGGATGGCCGAAGGGCCAGGTGGTGCGGCTGCTGGCCGCCCAGGGGCTCGCCCTCGGGGTCGCCGGCGGCATTGCCGGCGCCCTGGTCACCTGGGTGGCAAGCACGGTCGTGGGCGCGGCCCCGCCAGCAGTGGCCCGCGGCGCGGCCGCTTCCCTGCTCGCCGCCCTGGCCGCGACCGCGCTGGCGGTGGCTGGCCCGCTACTGCACGCCGTCGGTTCCCGCCCCGCGGAGGTCCTCCGCGGCGAGTGAGCCGACCGGGCTGCTGGACCGCACCGGGGCAGCGTGGTTACCTTGCGGTAACTATGAGTGTGCTGGCCAGCCGGCTCGACCGGGCGTCCGCGAGCTTTCGCGCCAACCGGAGCGCGAATCTGAACTTGCTCGAGGAGATCTCCGAGCAGCTCGCACAGAGCAGGGCGGGTGGCGGCGAGCGCTATGTCGCCCGCCACCGGGCGCGGGGCAAGCTGCTGGCCAGGGAGCGCGTGGAGCTGCTGCTGGACCAGGACGCGCCGTTCCTGGAGCTGTCGCCCCTGGCCGGCTGGGGCAGCGACTTCCACGTCGGCGCCAGCGGCGTCACCGGCATCGGCGTTGTCTGCGGTGTCGAGTGCGTGATCGTCGCCAACGACCCGACCGTGCGCGGTGGCGCCACCAACCCGTTCGGGCTCAAGAAGACGCTGCGGGCGATGGAGATCGCCGAGCGCAACCGGCTGCCCCTGGTCCAGCTCATCGAGTCGGGCGGCGCCGACCTGCCGACCCAGGCGGAGATCTTCATTCCCGGCGGGGCCGTGTTCCGCAACCTCACGCGCCTGTCGCGCGCCGGCATCCCCACGATCGCGCTGGTCTTCGGCAGCTCGACCGCTGGCGGCGCCTACGTGCCGGGCATGTCGGACCACACCGTCATGGTCGCCGGCCGGGCCAAGGTGTTCCTCGGCGGCCCGCCGCTGGTCAAGGTCGCCATCGGCGAGGACGCCAACGAGGAGGAGCTGGGCGGCGCCGAGATGCACGCCAGCACCTCGGGCTTGGCCGACCATCTCGCCGTCGACGAGCGCGACTGCATCCGCCTCGGGCGCCAGGTGGTCCGCGATCTCAACTGGCGCAGGCTCGGCCCGGGGCCGACCGGACGCGCCGACGAGCCGCGCTACGACCCCGAGGAGCTGCTGGGCCTTGCGCCCGTCGACCTGAAGCAGCCGGCCGACGTGCGCGAGATCCTCGCCCGGGTGGTCGACGGCTCCCGCTTCGACGAGTTCAAGCCGCTGTACGGCGCCAACCTGGTGACCGGCTGGGCGTCGATCCACGGCTTCCCGGTGGGCGTGCTGGCCAACGCCCAGGGCGTGCTGTTCAGCGAGGAGTCCAACAAGGCCGCCCACTTCATCCAGCTCGCCAACAAGGCCGACCTGCCGCTGGTCTTCTTCCAGAACACCACCGGCTACATGGTCGGCAAGGCCTACGAGCAGCGGGGGATCATCAAGGACGGCGCCAAGATGATCAACGCGGTGTCGAACTCGACCGTGCCCCACCTGACGCTGCTGGTCGGCGCCTCCTATGGCGCGGGCGGCTACGGCATGGCCGGCCGCGCCTACGACCCGCGTTTCCTGTTCACCTGGCCAGCGAGCAAGACCGCGGTGATGGGCCCCGAGCAGCTCGCCGGAATCATGTCGATCCTGGCGCGCCAGTCGGCGGAGGCGGGCGGCCGGCCGTTCGACGAGGACGCCGACAAGGCCATGCGCCAGGCGGTCGAGGGGCAGATCGAGGCGGAGTCGCGGGCGCTGTTCAACACCGGCCTGCTGTACGACGACGGCATCCTCGACCCCCGCGACACCCGCACGGCGCTCGGCATCGCCCTGTCCGCCTGCCACTCCGGGGAGGTGAACGGCACGGGCTCCTTCGGCGTGTTCCGGATGTGATCGCCAAGCTGCTGGTCGCCAACCGGGGCGAGATCGCCCGCCGGGTGCTGCGCGCCGCCCGCGGCATGGGCATCGCCACCGTGGCGGTCTTCTCCGACCCCGACCGCGACGCCCTGTTCGTGGCCGAGGCCGACGAGGCGGTGCCGCTCGGCGGCGTCACCCCGGCCGAGTCGTACCTGCGCGTGGACGCGGTGCTGGAGGCGGCCGAGCGGACCGGCGCCGACGCGGTCCACCCCGGCTACGGCTTCCTGGCCGAGAACCCCGAGCTGGCCGCCGGCTGCCGCAAGCGCGGCATCACCTTCGTGGGGCCGCCGCCGGAGGTGCTGGCCGTCCTCGGCGACAAGGTGGAGGCCAAGCGGGTCATGGCCGCCGCCGGCGTGCCGGTGCTGCCCGGCGCCGAGGTGACCGGCCTGGACGGCGACGAGCTGGCCGCCGCCGCCGAGCGGGTCGGCCTGCCGGTGATGGTCAAGGCCACCTTCGGCGGCGGCGGCATCGGCATGCGGGTGGTCCGCGAGCCGGCGGAGCTCCAGGCCGCCGTGGACGCCGCCCGCCGCCAGGCCGGCGCCGCCTTCGGCGACGACGCCGTGTTCCTGGAGCGCTTCCTGCAGGCGCCGCGGCACGTCGAGGTCCAGGTCCTCGCCGACGCCCACGGCCGCGTGGTGCACCTGTTCGAGCGGGAGTGCTCGGTCCAGCGCCGCCACCAGAAGCTGGTCGAGGAGGCGCCGTCATTGGCCGTGAACGCGGACCTGCGCCGCCGCCTCGGCGACGCGGCGGTGGCCGCGGCCGAGGCGGTCGGCTACGTCGGCGCCGGCACGGTGGAGTTCCTCCTGGAGCCAGGGGGGAGCTTCTTCTTCCTGGAGGTGAACCCCCGCATCCAGGTGGAGCACCCGGTCACCGAGGCCGTCACCGGGCTGGACCTGGTCCGGCTGCAGCTCCTGGTCGCCACCGGCGAGCCCCTGCCCGACGAGGCGGTCCGTGCGACCCTGCGCGGCCACGCCGTCGAGGCCCGGCTGTACGCCGAGGACCCGGTCAGGGGCTTCCTGCCGCAGGCGGGCACCCTGCACCGCTTCCGGGTCGAGGGGCCCGGGGTGCGGGTGGACGCCGGCGTGGGCGACGGCTCGGTCGTCGGCGTGCACTACGACCCGCTGCTCGCCAAGGTGATCGCCCACGCGCCCAGCCGGGCCGAGGCCGCCGGGCTGCTGGCCGCTGCCTTGGACGGCGCCCGCCTGCACGGGGTCACCACCAACCGCGACCTGCTGGTCGGGGTGCTGCGCCACCCGGCGTTCCTGGCCGGCGACGTCGACACCGCCTTCCTGGAGCGCCACCCGCCCGCCGAGCTGGCCGCCCGTCCGCGCGATCCCCAGGCCGGGCGGCTGCACGCCACCGCCGCCGCCCTGGCGGCGCAGGCGGCGCGGCGGGCCGCCGCCCCGGTCCAGACGACGATCCCGTCCGGCTGGCGCAACAACCCGTCCCAGCTCCAGCGGGTCGAGGTCGACGGCGAGGAGGGGGTGCTCGCGGTCGGCTACCGCTTCGGCCGCGGCGGCGCCCTGGAGGCGCTGGAGGTCGACGGCGAGCCCCTCCCCGGCGCGAGGTTGTGGGCGGCGCGGCCGGCCGGACCGGACGGCTGGCTGGTCGATCTCGAGGCTGGCGGGGTCCGGAGGAGGTTCGAGGTCCACCGGGTCGGCGACGTCCACTACCTCGACGGTCCGCTCGGGCACGCCGAGCTGCGGGAGCGGCCCCGCTTCCCGGAGCCCGCCGCCGCGGCCGCGACCAAGGGGTCGCTCGCCTCGCCGCTGCCGGGGATCGTCCGGCGGGTCGCCGTCCGGCCCGGCGAGCTGGTCGCGGCCGGCGCCCTGCTGGTGGTCGTGGAGGCCATGAAGCTGGAGCACCGCATCGCCGCCCCCACGGCGGGCCGCGTCCGCGAGGTGCTGGTCGGCGAGGGCCAGGAGGTCGACGCCGGCGCGCCCGTGGCGGTGCTGGAGGAGGCCGACGATGGCTGAGCCGGTCCGCTACCACGTCGAGGAGGGCGTCGCCTGGCTGGTGATCGACCGGCCGGAGGCGCGCAACGCCATCAACCGGGCGGTCGGCGCCGGGCTGCGGGACGGCTTCCGCCGCTTCGAGGCCGACCCGGCCGCCGCGGTGCTGGTCCTCACCGGCGCCGGCGACGCCGCCTTCTGCGCCGGCGCCGACCTCAAGGAGATGGCCGCACTCGGCATGACCGTCCCGCCCGAGGACATGGCCCCCCACCTCGGCCGCAACCTCCAGGTGACCAAGCCGGTGATCGCGGCCGTCAACGGGGTCGCCCTCGGCGGCGGCTTCCTGCTCGCGCAGATGTGCGACCTGTGCGTGGCCGCCTCCTCGGCCCGCTTCGGCATCACCGAGGCCCGCTGGGGCCGCGGCGCGCCGTGGGCGGCGCCGCTGCCGTGGCTGGTCCCGCCGCGGGTGGCGCTGGAGCTGTTGCTGACCGCCGAGCCGATCGGCGCCCGCCGCGCCTACGAGGTCGGCCTGGTCAACCGCGTCGTGCCCGACGCGGCGCTGCGGGAGGAGGCCTGGCGGCTGGCCGCCACCGTGGCCGCCAACGCGCCGCTGTCGGTGCGGGCGGCCAAGGCGATGGTCCACGCCGCCGCCGGCCGCGACCTGGACGGGGCGCTCGACGAGGGCTGGCGGCTGTTCGAGCCGGTGTACCTGAGCGAGGACGCGCAGGAGGGCCCGCGGGCCTTCCTGGAGAAGCGCCCGCCGGTCTGGAAGGGCCGCTGACATGGGCCCGCTGCGGGTCGCCAACTGCTCCGGCTTCTACGGCGACCGCCACAGCGCCCCGAGGGAGCTGCTGGAGGGCGGGCCGATCGACGTGCTCACCGGCGACTACCTCGCCGAGCTGACCATGCTGATCCTGTGGCGGTCGCGCGGCCGCGACCCGGCCAAGGGGTACGCGACCAGCTTCCTGCGGCAGATGGAGGAGTGCCTGGGGCTCGCCGTGGAGCGGGGCGTCAAGGTGGTCGCCAACGCCGGCGGGCTCAACCCCGCCGGCCTGGCGGCCGAGCTGCGGGCGCTGGCCGGGCGGCTCGGGGTGCCGGTCCGGGTCGCCCACGTCGAGGGCGACGACCTGCTGGACCGCCTCCCCGAGCTGCAGGCGGCCGGCGAGGCGCTCGCCCACCTGGACAGCGGCACGCCGCTGGCCGCCGCCGGGGTCGCGCCCGTCACCGCCAACGCCTACCTCGGCGCCTGGGGGATCGTGACCGCGCTGGACGCCGGCGCCGACGTGGTCGTCTGCGGCCGGGTCAGCGACGCCTCCCTGCTCGTCGGGCCGGCCGCGTGGCACTTCGGCTGGGCGGCGGACGACTGGGACCGGCTCGCCGGCGCGGTGGTCGCCGGGCACGTGCTGGAATGCGGCGCCCAGGCGACCGGCGGCAACTACGCGTTCCTCGACGAGCTGCCCGACAGCAGGCCGCCCGGCTTCCCGGTCGCCGAGGTCCACGCCGACGGCGGCGCGGTGATCGGCAAGCACCCGGGCACCGGCGGGCTGGTCAGCGTCGGCACCGTGACCGCCCAGCTCCTCTACGAGATCGACGGCCCCGCCTACGCCAACCCCGACGTGGTCGCCCGCTTCGACACCGTCCGGGTCGAGCCCGCGGGGCCGGACCGGGTGCTGCTGCACGGCGCGCGGGGGGAGCCGGCCCCCGAGCGCCTCAAGGTGGCCGTCAACTACCTGGGCGGCTTCCGAAACTCGATGAGCTTCGTGCTCACCGGGCTGGACGTGGAGGCCAAGGCGGCGATGGTGGAGGCGGCGCTGTTCGAGCGGCTGGGCGGCCGCGAGCGCTTCCAGGCCGCCGAGGTCCGGCTGGTGGGCCGCCCGGTCCCCGACCCGGCCACGGCCGAGGAGGCGGTGGCGGAGCTGCGGGTGACCGTCAAGGACCCCGACCCGGCCAAGGTCGGCCGTGCCTTCTCGAACGCGGCGATCGAGCTCGCCCTCGCCAACTACCCGGGCTGCTACACCACCACCCCGCCGGGCGAGGCGACCCCCTACGGCGTGTACTGGCCGGCCCTGGTCCGCGCCGAAGCGGTCGAGCAGGTGGTGGTGCTGGACGGCGGCGAGCGGCTGGTGGTGAAGCCGTCCACGGCGGCGGCCAGGCCGCCCGGGCCCACGCGCCCGGCGCCGCCCGCTCCCGAGCCGATTGCGCCGCCGGCCGGCCCCACCGTGCGGGCGCCGCTGGGGCGGGCGTTCGGGGCGCGGTCGGGGGACAAGGGCGGCAACGCCAACGTCGGGGTGTGGGCGCGCGACCCGGGGGGCTACGCGTTCCTGGCGTCCTTCCTCACCGTCGAGCGCTTCCGGGCGCTGCTGCCCGAGACGCGCGGGCTCCAGGTGCGCCGCTACGAGCTGCCCAACCTGCTCGCCCTCAACTTCGTGGTCGTGGGGCTGCTCGGCGAGGGCGTGTCCTCGTCGACCCGCATCGACCCGCAGGCCAAGGGGCTCGGCGAGTGGCTGCGAGCCAGGGTCGTCGACCTGCCGGTGGCGCTGGTCGAACAGCAAGGAGGTTGACATGGACTTCAGGGAGACGGCCGAGCAGGCGATGCTGCGGGAGGCGGTCGGCAAGGTCGCCGCCGACTTCGGCTACGAGTACTTCGCGGCCAAGGCCCGCAGCGGCGAGAAGACGACCGAGCTGTGGCAGGCGGTCGGCCGCGCCGGCTACATCGGCGTGAACCTCCCCGAGCGCTACGGCGGCGGGGGCATGGGCATCAGCGAGCTGGCGATCGTCACCGAGGAGCTGGCCGCCCACGGCTGCCCGCTGCTGCTGCTGATGGTCTCGCCGGCGATCTGCGGCACGCTGCTGGCCCGCTTCGGCACCGACGAGCAGCGCGAGCGCTGGCTGCCGGGGCTCGCCAGCGGCGAGCTGAAGATGGCGTTCGCCATCACCGAGCCGGACGCCGGGTCCAACACCCACAAGCTCGACACCACCGCCGTGCGCGACGGCGACGGCTGGCGGATCGGCGGCCGCAAGTACTACATCTCCGGGGTCGACGAGGCCGACGCGATCCTGGTCGTCACCCGCACCGGCGTCGACGAGGGCAGCGGCCGCGGCCGCCTGTCGCTGTTCATCGTCGACACCGACGCGCCGGGTCTGGAGCGCACGCCCATCGAGCTGCTCGTGTCCGCGCCCGAGCGGCAGTTCTTCCTGTTCTTCGACGACGTGCGGGTGGACGGCGACCGCCTGCTCGGCACCGAGGGCGACGGGCTGCGCCAGGTCTTCCACGGCCTCAACCCCGAGCGGATCATCGGCGCCGCCTCCGGCAACGGCACCGCCCGCTACGCGCTGGCCAAGGCGGCCGCCTACGCCAACCAGCGCCAGGTCTGGGACGTGCCGATCGGCGCCCACCAGGGCCTGGCCCACCCGCTCGCCGAGGCCAAGATCGAGGTCGAGCTGGCGCGGCTGATGACCCAGAAGGCCGCGTGGGCGACCGACGCCGGCGTTCCCGGCGCCGGCGAGGCCGCCAACATGGCCAAGTACGCGGCGGCCGAGGCCGCGCTCAAGGCGGTCGACGCGGCCATCCAGGTGCACGGCGGCAACGGCTTCTCCGCCGAGTACGGCATCGCCGGGCTGTGGTGGATGGCCAGGTTGCTCCGCACCGCCCCGGTCAGCCGCGAGATGATCCTGAACTACGTGGCCGAGCATTCCCTGCGGCTGCCGCGGTCCTACTAGGACCAGGTCGGGCCGAGGAGCCGCTGCGCGACCGCGGCGGCTTCCAGCCGGCTGGAGACGCCGAGCTTGGCGAGGATGTGCGAGACGTGGACGCTCGCCGTCTTCACGCTGATGACGAGCTCCGCGGCGACCTGCCGGTTGGTGTAGCCGCGGCCGAGGAGCTGGAGGACCTGGCGCTCGCGGGCCGTCAGCCCCAGCGCGGCCGCCTCGGCCAGCGGCTCGGCGGCGTCCTCGGGCCGCAGCCCGACCAGGTCCAGGCGGGCGCGCTGGGCGAGCAGCTCCAGCTCGCGCTGGAGCGGCAGCGCGCGGAGGCGCGCCGCCGCCCGGTGCGCCTGGCGCGCGGCGTCCACGGCCTCGGCGGCGCGTCGCTCGGCCACCAGCGCCTCCGCCAGCCGCCAGCGGCAGTAGGCGCCGGGGTAGGGCCGCTCCAGCTCGTCCCAGGCGGCGACCGCGGCCCGCCAGCGCTCGGCGCTGGCCCGCCCCTGGACGCGGCCCTGCTCGGCCTCCGCGACCGCCAGCCAGGCGGCGCCGTCCGGGTTCGGGCCGGCCCGCCCGCGGCGCGCCACCCGCAGCAGCCGCCGGGCCTGCCGCCGCGCGTCGTCGACGGCGCCGGCGTCGCGCCGCACGGCCGCGAGCTGGGCCAGCTCGGCCGTTGCGCGCAGGCCGAGCGCGCACGCCTCCGCGAGGTGGGCGGCGAGCGGGGCGGCGCCGGCCAGGGCCTCCTCGACCGCGGCCGCGGCGGCCTCCGGCTGACCCTGCCAGAGGGCAAGCTCGGCGGTCAGGCAGGCGTACACGGCGGCGGCCTGTGGCTCGCGCGCCCCTTGCGAGCCCGTCTGGAGGTGGTGCCGCGCCGTCTCTGGCTCGCCGCGCCCGATCGCGAGCTGCGCCCGACGGAGGTGCGGGAAGTGGGCCCAGAACGGGCCGCCGACCCGCAGGGCGCGGGCCAGCACCTCCTCGGCCCGGTCCCATTCGCCCACCGCCAGCAGCGGCTCGGCGGCGTTGACGGCCAGCACGTTGCCGACGCCGCGCTCGAACCCGAGGCGGCGGGCGAGGTCCAGCCCCTTGAGCGCGACGGCGGCCGCCCGCCGCGGCCGACCGGCCGAGATCAGGACGTCGGAGAGGCTGACGTAGCCGCGCAGCAGGTCGGTGGCCGAGCCCCGCTCCCGCGCTCGCCTGCGGGCGTCCAGCAGGAGCCGCACGGCCTCCCGCGGGTGGCCGAGGTTGCAGAGGTCGATACCAAGGACGGTCTGCGCGCGGATCGCGGGGCGGTCGTCGCCGGCGGCGTGCGCGACGGCGATCGCCTCCTCGCAGACCGCCCGGGAGTCGGCGTGGCGCAGCAGCAGCATGAGGCCGTGGCCGAGCGCCGCCAGGACCCGCGCCCGCTCCGCGGACGGCGGCTCCCCGGGCACCAGGTCGGCGGCCCGCCGGAACGCCGCCAGGCCACCCTCGCGGTCGCCCGCCGGGAACAGGTAGCTGCCGAGCCGCTCGTACAGCAGGGCCACCCGCAGGGGTTCCATGTCCACGTCCAGCAGCCCGATCGCGCGGCGGACACGCGCCGCGGCGCCGGCGGCGTCGCCGCTGCGGAACGCCAGCTCCGCGGCCCAGGCGAGCACCGCGACGCGCTCCAGCCCCACCAGCTCCTCGGCGTCCGCCACCCGCTCCCACAGCCCCAGCGC
>Ga0209875_1000045_pt1 | contig 15087 bp, 14 predicted proteins | sample GWRWS3_0_10_FD_187219 | JGI IMG/M metagenome (GOLD analysis project Ga0209875, IMG submission 187219) | Riverbed sediment microbial communities from areas with vegetation nearby in Columbia River, Washington, USA - GW-RW S3_0_10 (SPAdes)... | ecosystem: Environmental > Aquatic > Freshwater >...
CGGGCCACCTCGTCGCGGATCGCCAGCGCCATCTCGGCCACCGCCTGCGCATGGTCGGGCCGCGGCTCGGGCAGCCCGCCGGCCACCATGTAGGCGTCGCCGACCGTCTTGATCTTCTCCAGCCCCTGGCGTTCGGCGAGCTGGTCGAACGCCGTGAACAGGTCGTTCAGGAGCGCCACCACCTGCTCGGGGGCGGTCCGCTGGCTGCGCCGCGTGAAGTCGACCAGGTCGGCGAACAGCACGGTGACGTCGGCGAAGCCGTCGGCGATCACGTCCTCGCGCTGCTTGAGCCGGGCGGCGATCGGCGCCGGCAGGACGTTGAGCAGCAGCCGCTCGGACCGCTCCTGCTCCACCGCCAGCGCGCGGCGGCTGCGCACCGCCTCCCCGAGCAGCAGCACGGCGGTCAGCAGCGCCAGGTCCGGGATGATGTCGCGGAGCGCCTGAGGCAGCGCCTGCGGCTGGGTCAGCGAGAACCAGACGAGCGGGCCGCCGCCGAACCAGACGGCGACCGCCAGCGCCCAGCCGCGGTGGCCGGCGGCCCAGGCGGTGGCCAGCGCCACCGACAGCGGCACCGCGGCGAACAGGCCCGGGTTGTCGAGCTGGTTGTAGACCAGCAGGGTCGCCGCCGAGGCCAGCAGCACCGCCACCGGCCAGCGCCGCCGAAGCAGCGCCAAGGCGGCGATCGCCAGCCCCATCGCGTAGCTGAGCGCGTTGGGCGGCCGGCCCTGCTCCGGCGCCACGGCGATCGCGATCGTGATCGCGACCGCCAGCGCCACCGCCAGGCCGGCGTCGACCACCGGCGCGGGAAGCCGCCGCAGCCTCCACCGCAAGGACGTCACCTCCATGACCCATGGTGCCGCCGTCGCGCCGCGCGCTGCTCAAGCCTCCGCGTCGCCGGCGACGCGGAGGACGAGCTTGCCTGGCGGGTGGCTGCCGAGGCTGCGCTGGAACGCCTCGCGGGCGTCGGCGAGGGCGAACACCTCGCCGACGAGTGGCCGCAGCTCGCCGCCGTCGATCAGCCTGGCGAGCTCGACGAGCTGCTCGCGGTTGGGCTCGACGACGAAGTAGCGGGCGGTGATCCCGCGCTCGGTGGCGGCCCGCTGTGGGGGCGCTTCGGCGACCGACACCAGCCTGCCGCCCGGCCGCAGCAGCGCCGGCGACCCCGCCAGCCGGTCGCCGCCGGCGGTGTCGAAGACCAGGTCGACCTGGCCGACGGCGTCCTCCAGCGGCGTCCCGGGGTGCTCGACGACCTGGTCGGCGCCGAGCGCGCGGGCGGTCCGGGCGTTGGCGGCCGAGGTGGTGGCGGTGACGTGGGCGCCGCGCCAGCGGGCGAGCTGGACGGCGAAGCTGCCGACGCCGCCGGCCGCGCCGTGGATGAGCACCCGCTGCCCCGCGGCCAGCTCGCCGTGGTCGAACAGCCCCTGCCAGGCGCTGAGCCCTGCCAGCGGGACGGCGGCGCTGGCGACGTGGTCGAGCGTTCGCGGCTTCGGCGCCAGCAGCGCCGCCGGCACCACCGTGTAGTCGGCGGCGGCGCCGTCGCGGTCGAAGCCGGCGAGCGCGTAGACGGCCGTGCCGACGGCGGGGCCGTCTACGCCGGGGCCGAGGGCGGCCACCACGCCGGAGAGCTCGTAGGAGGGGATCGCGGGGAGCCGGTCGGCGGGCCAGTCGAGCTCGTCGCGGGTGATCGCGGCCGCGTGGACGCGGACCAGCGCCTCGCCGGCGGCGGGCCGCGGGGTGGGGAGCTGCTCGGCGACCAGCCGGGCGGGGTCGCCGGGCGCGTGCAGCCGGATGGCCCGCATCACCTGGTCGATCTCGGCCACGGCGATCCTCTCCTTCGGTTCGGGTGGGCGCCGAGCAGAGTACCGCGCGGCCCGGTCAGTCCTCGCCGATGTCCTCGTTCCAGATCTCGGGATGCTCGGCGATGAACCGGTCCATGAGCTCCACGCACTCGGCCGAGTCGACCACGGTGACCTCCACGCCCGCCGCGGTGAGCCAGTCGACCCCGCCGCCGAAGTGCCGGTTCTCGCCGACCAGCACCCGGGGGATGCGGAACTGCCGGATCAGGCCGCTGCAGTACCAGCAGGGGGCCAGGGTCGTCACCATGGTGGTGCCGCGGTAGCTCTGCTGGCGGCCGGCTTTGCGGAAGGCGTCGGTCTCCCCGTGGATCGAGGGGTCGTCCTCCTGCACCCTGCGGTTGCGTCCCCGTCCCAGGAGCCGCCCGTCGGCCGCGAACAGGGCCCCGCCCACCGGCACCCCGCCCTCGGCGAGCCCGATCCTGGCCTCCTCGATGGCAACCGCCAGCATCCGCTGGACCGCCGCCGCTTCCTCGGCCATCAGCCGCCTCCTCTCAGACCTCCAGGGCGAGCCTGCCGACCGCGTTGGCCCCGAGGATCCGCTCCTTCTCCCCGGTCGACAGCACCGGCAGGCCCATGACCAGCTCGACCGTGCGGCCGAGGTCGTACCACGGGAAGTCGGTGCCCAGCATGACCCGCTCGGGGCCGATCTCCCGGATCATCCGCGCCAGGTCCTCCTCGGTGGGAGCGTTCGGCGCCCCGGTCCACTCCACGATCTCGCAGAGGTCGAAGGTCACCTCCGGGAACGCCAGGGCCAGTTCCACCGTCTGCCGCCAGCTTCCCCCACCCAGATGGGCGAGGACCATCACCAGCCGGGGATGTGCCCGGAGCACCTCGGCGAACGCGCTGGGCTCGGCGAACGGCTCCCCGCCGCGCGCCGACCCGGTGTGGGCCAGGACCACCAGTCCCAGCTCCTCGCAGGCGTCGTAGACGGGACGCATGCGCGGGTCGTTCGGCTCGAACCGCTGCGCCACCGGGTGCAGCTTGACGCCGCGGGCCCCCCGGCCGGCCATCTCCCGCAGGTGCTCGACGTTCTGGCTGGGCGACAGCGCCCACGGGTCCACGCCGACGTAGGGGGTGAGCTGCCGGATCGGGGCGAGGGCGTCGACCAGCCAGCGGTTGGCGGCGCGGAACCGCTCGGCCATGGTCGCCTCGATCTCGGCGGCGGCCTTGGCGCGGTCGTCGCCGTGGAGGTCCGCCGGCAGCATCGCCAGCGCCTCCTCCCGGAACAGGTCCACGCTCAGCAGGTTCACGGCGATGCCGTGGCTGAAGCCGGCCTCCTCCATGGCCGCCAGCGCGTCGGCGACGGTGCCGCTGAAGCGGCTGAACGTCACCCCGTCCTTGTCGCCGTACTCCCAGATCTCGTAGCCGGTCTTCCACCAGTCGCCCGACGCCGCCGACGGGTACAGGTGCATGTGGACGTCCACCCTGACCGGGCCGGTCATCGCCGCTCCCTCCACCATGGCTGGTCGCAGATGCGGCCGAGGGACTCCACCAGGATGTGGGCGGCCAGGTAGGAGGTCAGCCCCGTGCGGACGTCCAGCAGCGGGTTGACCTCGACGAGGTCCAGGCCGATCACCCGGGTCCGCTCGGCCACGGCGAGCAGGGCGTCGCGCAGCTCGGCGTGGCTCATGCCGTCCGGCTCCGCAGAGACGCAGCCGGGGATCAGGGACATGTCCAGCACGTCGATGTCGACGCTGACGTAGCAGCGCGCCCCCTCCGGGATCCCCTCCAGCACCGAGTCGACGGGGCGGTCCCTGAACTCCTCCATGGTCACCACCCGGTTGCCGTCGCGCAGCGAGTCCTCGTGCATCACCTGCGTGTTGCGGATGCTGCGGATGCCCACCTGGTTGATGGAGCGGACGTTCTGCATCAGGCGCAGGTGCCGGAAGGCGTGCTGGTTGGTGAACTCCAGCCCGTGGACGAACGGCATGTAGTCGATGTGCGCGTCGAAGTGGACGACGTGGAAGGGCTCCTCGCCCTCGAACGCCCGCACCACCGGGTAGGTGATGGCGTGGTCGCCGCCCAGCGCCACCGGCATGGCGCCGCGCTGGATCACCCCGCGGGTCAGCGCGGTGATGTTGGCGAAGGTGTCGACCACGTTGGTGGGCAGCACGTCGGCGTCCCCCACGTCGGCGATCCGCCCCTCCACCATCTCCCGCTCCAGGAACCGCCGGCGGGCCTGCGGGTCGTAGTAGCCGCGCCCGTCGGTGACGAAGCGGAGCGAGTGCTCCCGGATCGAGCGGGCGCCGAACCGCGATCCCGGCATGAACGGCGAGCCCTCGTCGGTCGGTGCGCCCAGCACCGCGATGTCGGCGTCGAGGCGGTCCAGGTCGGTGCAGATGGCCGACCCCAGGAACGAGGGGATCCCCACGAACGGGAAGCCCACCCGGCCGCCGCCCTCACCCTGTGGCATGCTCTAGCTCCTCATGGCAGACGAGTTCGTGCTGGTGCCGGCCCGCCAGGCCCGCGCGGTCCGGGTGCCGTCCGGCGGGCGGTTCCGGGTCGTCGACGTCGAGGGCGGGCAGGTCGTCGACCTGTTCGCGTTCGTCGCCGGCGACGTCGGGGAGTATGCCAGCGCCGAGCACACCAGGATCTGGGTCAACCGGCTGTTCCCGCGGGTGGGCGAGGCGTTCGTCACCAACCGGCGCCGCCCCATCCTCATCTTCGAGCGGGACGACTCCCCCGGCGTGCACGACATGCTGTGCGCGGCCTGCGACCCGACGCGCTACCGGCTCCTCGGCGTGGAGGGATGGCACCCGTCGTGCCAGGAGAACCTCCAGCGAGCGATGGCCGGGCTCGGGCACGACCGGGTCGAGGTGCCGCAGCCGATCAACCTGTTCATGGCGGTGCGGGTGGAGCCGGACGGCTCCTTCACCTGGGGCCCGGCGCCCACCACGGCCGGGGACGGCGTCGTGCTGCGCGCCGAGCTCGACTGCATCGTGGTGGCGTCCGCGTGCCCGCAGGACCGCAACGAGATCAACCACTACCGGCCAACGCCCATCGGCATCCAGCTCCTCGGCTCCCGGCCCCGCTAGCCCGCGGCGACCACCATCGCCTTGACGCACACCTTGTCGCGGCTGGCCTTGATGGCCTCCTCGGTTTCCTCCACCCCGAACGTGTGGGTCACCAGGTCCTCGAACGGGTACACCTCCGAGTACCGCGACAGGAACGCCAGCGAGGTGCCGAGCTGCGCGTTCGGGTAGGCGTAGGACCCGAGGATGTCCACGTCGAGGTTCACGATCTGCTGCGGGTTGAGGGCCATCGTGCCGTTGTCGGTGAAGTGACCGAACTCGACGACCCGGCCGCCCCTGCGGACCAGCCGCAGGGACTCGGCGAACGCGGCCGGCAGCCCCACCACCTCGACCACCACGTCGGCCCCGAGGCCGCGGGTCAGCGAGCGCACGGCGCGGACCCGGTCCTCCACCTCCGCCAGCTCCGCCATCGAGAGCACCTCGTCGAAGCCGAACCGCCGCGCCATCTCCAGGCGCATCGGGATGCGGTCGATGCCGACGACCGGGCTGGCGCCCATGGCGCGGGCCGCGGCGCCGGTCATGATCCCGATGGGCCCGAGGCCCTGCACCACCACCGACTTCCCCAGGCCGACGCCCTCCCCCGCCCACGGCAGCCCGGGCGCGAACGCCCGCTCCAGCGCCCGAGTGCCGCAGGCGATCGGGTCGGCCAGCGCCGCCATCTTCAGCGACACGTCCGCGGGCAGCTTGAACAGCCAGGTCTGCGGGAGCAGGTACAGCAGCTCGCTGTAGCCGCCGCGGACGTGCGGCGCCTCGTCGGCCCCCAGCGTGATCCCGTAGATGTTCACGGCCTGGCACAGGTTCTCCCGCTGCGGGACAAATCTACAAAACCAGCAGGTCCCGCACGCCAGGGTGGTGCCGACCGCGACCGCGTCCCCGGGGCGGAGCTCCTGGCCGTACACGTCACGCGCCGGGAAGTCCGGTCCCCAGCCCTCGAGGATGCCGGCGAACTCGTGCCCCATCACCAGCGGCATGGGAACGGCGAGGTGCCCGCTGTACATGTGCGGGTCGGTCCCGCACACGCCGCAGTGGGTGGGGCGCAGCACGGCGCCGTCGCGCGACGGTCCGAGCTCCGGAAAGCTGGCGATCTCCAGCGTGCCCGGAGCGGTCAGCACCGCCGCGCGGATCATGCCCGGCGAGCAGGCGGTCGCCTACGAGCCGGCCACGGGTGGCGCCGCCATCTCCTGCGCCGGGGCCGTCGCCCGGCGCCGCATCCCGACCAGGTAGACGCCCCCGGCGACCACCATGCCGACCAGCCACGACAGGTCGGCGCCGTCCAGGACGTTCTTGGACACGAGCCCCTGGAGCGGTGCCACCAGGCCGAACTCGAACAGCCAGCCGGCGACCAGCCCGACGACGAAAGCTGTGATCCCGACCCAGTTGACGTCCCCGTAGGCGCTCCGCTCGGGGTCGGCGTAGAGCTGCTCCACGTCGAGCCGCTGCTTCCGCAGCAGGTAGTAGTCGGCCAGCACCACGCCCGCCCATGGCGACAGCCACAGGATCAGCCCGACCATCCAGTTGTCGAAGGTCACGGCGAACGAGGGCGCGCTCAGGAAGTAGAGGGTCACCGCGTAGCCGACGGCGCCTGCCAGCAGCCCCAATGTGAACCGGGAGGCGCGGATGCCGGCGCTGGCCGCGGCCAGCGCGGAAGAGTAGACGTTGAGGATGTTGGTGGCGATCGGCCCGTGGAGCACCAGCAGCATGACCAGCACGGCGACGAACCCGCCGAACACCGACGTCACCAGTCGGGCCGGGTCGGTGGACTGGCTGACGCTGGCGATGCTCGCGCCCAGGATCGCCAGCCACACCGTGGGGATGAACATGCCGACGTAGCTGTACCAGTACACGCTCTTGGAGGAGATCCGCTTGGGCACGAAGCGCGAGTAGTCCGACGCCCACGTCACCCAGGAGATCCCCCAGCCCACGCCGATGGCGGTGACCAGCCCGGTGATGGCGGAGAAGTGCGCGGCCCCGGTCAGCTTGGTGGTCAGGCCCCAGTCGACGACGCCGTCGCGGGACCAGGCCAGGGCGCTCATGAGCAGCATGAGCGCGGCCGTGACCGGGACGGTGTACTTCTCGAAGGTCCGGATCAGGTAGAAGCCGTACACCCCGATGCCGACCTGGATGACCATGATGACGGTCACGACCAGGAACTTGACCGCGAAGGTGTCCTCGACGCCGAAGTGGCCGAGGATCGCCACCGCCAGGACCACCGGGAAGTAGGTGTTGACCCCGATCCAGCCCATGGTCATGAGGAACTGGATCCACGACGACAGGTAGCCGCCCCGCCGCCCGAACGCCGAGCGGGACAGGACCATCTGGTTCACGCCGGTCTTGTGGCCCATGACGGTGAAGGCCGCGAAGATGGCGCAGCCGACGAGGTTGCCGAGCACGATGATCAGGATCGTCTCGGCCAGGCCGAGGCCGAGCACGATCCCGAGCGCGCCCAGGATCCAGTTGATGGGGGCGATGTTGGCACCGGCCCAGATCCACATCTGCTGGATGCCGGTGGAGTCCTTGTCCTGCTCGGGGATCGGCTCGATGCTGTGGGCGTCGAGTCGCACCTCCGAGGTGCTCGCTGCTGCCATGTCCGCCTCCTCCCGCTTCCTGGTAGCTAACGGCTTGTCGTCTGGCGGGGCAAGAGGCTTGGTATGCAATCCTCCACCAATGTTTCGGGGAGGTTTTGTCAACTGTTGCTGGACTCCAGGCAGGGGTCGGCGAGGTCGAGCGGGCGCGGCGGGGGGGCGGCGTTGTCGAGGTCCAGGAGGTCGTAGGGGTTGCGGCCGATCATGGTGAGGACGTCCTGCTCGCTCACGCCCTTCTCGAACACGGTCTGGGCGAAGACGCGCAGGGCCTCCGACGGCATCGGGTTGTGGCGCTGCCCGGTGTCGGACACCAGCAGGCACCGCGACGCGCCGACCCGCCCGATGGCCGCGACGATCTTCTCGGGGGCGGCGTACTGCCAGGCGGGCGAGATGGTGCAGTAGCCGAACTCGGGCATGGCGCCGAGGCGGGCGACCTCCTCGACGGTGTCGAGGTCGAGGTTGGGGACCTTGAAGAACGGGTGGGTGACGACGATCTTCTCGACCCCGACGTCGCGTGCCTCCTTGACCAGCGCGACGATCTCGGCGGGCGACAGGTGGCAGGTGCCGAGGATCGCCTGGTGCTCGGCGACCAGGGCGAGCACCTCCTTGACGACCGGCTTGAGGCGGCCATCGGCGTCGGTGACCCAGATGCCCTCGGCCTGCCGGCGGCCGCCCTGCTGCGCGTCGTAGCCGCCGGTGCCGCCGTGGACCTGCGCGTGGTAGCCGGCGTCGACGGTCGGCATCCACACCTCCTTGCCGCCGAGCCGCAACGCCGCCTCGACGGCGGCGGGGTTGATGCCGCCCACGTAGGAGTTGAGCACCACCCCGCCGAACACGCGGATGCCGGGGACCATCCGCTGGACCAGGTAGGCGCGGGACACGGTGCTCTCGTGGTGGCACTTGAGCACCAGTGCCCGCATGCCGGCGTTGCGGGCGGCCAGGGCGATGTCGATGTCGTCGGCGAGCCGGGGGAACAGGTCGGGGTAGGGATGGCAGTGCAGGTCGACGGCGTCGTCGAGGCCGATCAGCGGTCCGCCGTACGGGCTGGTGGTCATGGTCGGGTCCCTCCTACGATCCGCCGGTAGGCGTCCGGGTCGGTGGCGCCCTCGGTGCACAGCAGCAGCACGCGGCTCTCTGGCCCGAGGCCGAGGGCGCGCCGCAGCCTGCCGGCCTCCCGCCCGCCGGTCGCCTCGGCGAGGCCGGCGAGGGACGCCGCGCCGGTCTCGCCGGCGACGATCCCGGCGGCGGCGAGGTCGCGCATGGCCTGGCGCGCGCGCTCGTCGGCGACCGCCACCACGGCGTCGAGGCCGGCCCGCAGGAACGGCCAGGCGACCAGCGACGGCGTGCCGCAGTTCAGCCCGGCCATGATCGAGTCGTGCGGGCCGGGGACGGTGACGATCCGGCCGGCCCGCAGCGAGCGCAGCACGCAGGCGGCCGCCAGCGGCTCGACGCCGAGCAGGCGGGGCGGTTCCCGGCGCCTCGGGTGGCGCCAGTGGCGGACCGCGGCGGCGGCGAGCCCGCCCACCCCGACCGGGACCACGACCACGTCCGGTCCCTGTTCGCCGCGGGCGGCGAGCTGGTCGTCGACCTCCCAGAAGATGGTGGCGTAGCCGTCGACGACCCAGGAGGGGACCTGCTCGTACCCGGGCCAGCCGACGTCCTGGATCGCCAGGCAGCGGTCGCCGGCGGTGCCGGCGGCGGCGGCGACCGCGTGGTCGTAGTCGCCGTCGACGACCGTGACGCGCGCGCCCTCGTGCTCGATGGCGGCGATCCGCGCGGCCGCGGTCCCCCGCGGCACGTAGACGTCGGCGTCCAGGCCGAGCAGGGCGGCCATGCGGGCGACCGCCCGGCCGTGGTTGCCGTCGGTGGCGGTGGCCAGGGTCAGGGGCCGCAGCGGCGCGAACCTCCGGCGCAGCTCCTCGACGCTCGCCCACGGCTCCGGGTCCCGGCCGAGCCGTTCGACCAGCGCCCGGTAGGCGGCCCAGCTCGCACCGAGCAGCTTGAACGCCGGCAGCCCCAGCCGGCTGGACTCGTCCTTGACCCACACCCGGGCGACGCCGTTGGCCCCGGCCAGGGTGGGCGCGTCCTGAAGCGGCGTGACCGCGTAGCCCGGCAGGCGCCGGTGCAGGCCGAGCGGCGCCCGCGGCGGCGGGTCCATGGTTGCGGCCGCGCGCGCCGCCGGGTTGAGGAAGACCTCCCCGGCGGTACGCCCGGGCGCGGCGCTCACCGGGCGTCGCCACCGTCGGCGTCGATGGCGGCGAGCAGGCGCTCTGGGGTGATCGGGAGCCGCGTGACCCGCACGCCGGTGGCCGCCGCCACCGCGTTGGCGATGGTCGCCGCCGGGTTGCCGATGGTCGGCTCGCCGATCCCCCTGGCCCCGAACGGGCCCTTGCCCTCGCCGCTCTCGACGATGATCGCCCGCACGTCGGGCAGGTCGGCGGCGGTGGGCACGAGGTAGCTGGCGAGCAGGGTGGAGGCGGTGTGGCCGTCCTGGACCACGACCTCCTCGCCGAGGGCGTAGCCGAGCCCCTGGTAGGCGCCGCCCTGGATCTGCCCCTCCACCCGCAGCGGGTTGATCGCCCGCCCGACGTCGTGGGCGGCGGCGTAGGCGAGCACCCGCACCTCGCCGGTCTCGGTGTCGACCTCGACGTCGGCGGCGTGCGCCCCGAAGGTGTAGTCGGGGAAGCTCGCGCCCTGGCCGCTGGCCGGGTCGAAGGTGCCGGTCTCGGCGCGCCAGGTGCCCAGATGCGAGGTTGGCACGCCGCGGCGCTGGCATGCCGCGGCCAGCTCGGCGAGGCGGACGCCGCGGCCGTCCCGGTCGCCGCGCTCCCGCACCATGCCGTCCTCGAAGGCGAGGTCGCCGGGGTCGGCGTCCAGCAGCTCGGCGGCGACCGGCAGCAGCGTGTCGCGCAGCGCCCGGGCCGCGGCGAGCACCGCGTTGCCGGACATGTAGAGCTGGCGGGTGGCGAAGGTCCCGCCGGCCGGCGGGGTGAGCTGGGAGTCGCCGATGTGGACGCCGATCTCGTCGAGGGGGACGCCGAGCACCTCGGAGGCGATCTCCGCCAGCGACGCGGCCTGCCCGGCGCCGAGGTCGGTGACGCCGCTGCGCAGCAGCAGGCTGCCGTCCGCCTCCAGGCTGATCCAGCAGGCGGCGCGGTCCCGGAACCAGACGGTGCGGCCGTATGGCTGCATGTTGACGGCGAAGCCGCGGCCGACACGCCGGCCGGGGCCGCTCGCTGGTGCCGGCTCGCCGAGCGCCGCCAGCGCCCGCCGCAGGCACTCGCCGGCGGCCACCGCGGTGTCCAGCCGCTCCCCGGTCGGGATCGTGTCGCCCTTGGCGAGGAAGTTGCGCTCGCGCACCGCCCGCGGGTCCAGGCCCAGCCGCGCCGCGACCCGGTCCATCTGCTGCTCGTACCCGAAGGTGACCTGCATCGCGCCGAACCCACGGAAGGCGCTGGTGGGGACGTTGTTGGTGAACACCGCGCGGGCCCGGTGGCGCACGTCGGGCACGCGGTACGGGCCCGAGGCGGTCACGCACGCGGCGAACAGCACCCGCGGGCTCAGGTAGGGGTAGGCGCCGGCGTCGCCGGTGACGTCGACGTCCTGGGCGACGATGGTGCCGTCGCGCCGGACGCCGGTGCGGTAGCGCATGACGAACGGGTGGCGCTTGGTACTGGCCATGATCGAGTCCTGGCGCTCCCACACCATCCTGACCGGCCGGCGGGTACGCCAGACCAGCAGGGCGAGGTAGGGCTCGACGGTCATGTCCTCCTTGCCGCCGAACCCGCCGCCCAGGTAGGCGCCGATCACCCGGACCTTGCTCTCGGGCAGCCCGAGGATGGCGGCGATGGTGGCGGCATGCTCGACCACCTGGGTGGCGACGCGCAGGGTGACGACCCCGGCGGTGTCGATCCAGCCGACGCCGGCCTCCGGCTCGAGGTAGGCGTGCTCCACCCGCTGGGTGCGGTACTCGCCCTCGACCACCACGTCGGCCGCTGCCAGCGCCGCCTCCACGTCGCCGCGGGCGATCGTCCAGCCCACCAGGAGGTTGCCCTGGTCGTGCACCAGCGGCGCGTCCGGCTCCAGGGCACGCTCGGCGTCGAACACGCCCGCCAGGTCCTGGTAGTCGACGTCGACCAGCTCGGCGGCCTCCGCGGCGACCTGCGGGGTGACGGCGGCGACCAGGGCGATCGGCTCGCCCTGGTAGCGCACGCGGTCGGCGGCCAGCACCGGCATGGCCACGGCCAGCTCACCGAGCCCGCCGGTGGCGCGCTCGACCACCTGGTTGGATGGCACGTCGGCGGCCGTGAGCACCGCCACGACGCCGGGGAGCGCCCGCGCGGCCGACACGTCCATGGCGGCGATCCTGGCGCACGGCACCTCGGCGCGGACGACCCTGCCGTGGAGCATGCCGGGGAGCTGCCAGTCGGCCGCGTACAGCAGCGACCCCTCGACCTTGTCGACGAAGTCGTGGTGCGCCGGGCGCTGCCCGACGACCCGGAAGGCCCGCTGGCGCGCCGGGGCCTGGGTGTCAGCCATGGCCGCCGGCCTCCTCCGCCGCCTGCGCGGCGTGCTCCTGGACCGCGTCCAGGATCTTGCTGTAGCCGGTGCAGCGGCACAGGTTGCCGGTCAGCTCCCGGCGGACCCGCTCGCGGCTGGGCCGCGGGTCGCGCTGCAGCAGCGCCCACGCGGTGAGCAGCATGCCGGGTGTGCAGAAGCCGCACTGCGCGGCGCCGTTGCGCAGGAAGCACGCCTGCAGGGGGTGGAGGCCGCCGTCCGGGGCGAGGCCGCGCACGGTCAGCAGCGAGCAGCCGTCGGCCTGCACCGCCAGCAGCAGGCAGCCGCTGACCGGCTCGCCGTCCAGCAGGACCGTGCAGGTCCCGCACACCCCCTCGCCGCAGCCGTAGCGGACCTCGTGGTGGCCGAGGTGGTCCCGGAGCACGTCCAGGAGGCTGTCGTGGGGGAACACCCACGCCTCCCGCTGCTCGCCGTTGACGGTGAACGCGACACGCTGCTTCGCGGGGCTTGTCACGGGGCCGGGCTCCCGTTCTCGCGCGCCCGCGCCGCCGCCTCGACCAGCGCCCGCCGGCCCAGGACCGCGGCCATGCGCCGCCGGTACGCGCCGGAGGCGTGGACGTCGTCGTCGGGGTCGAGCATGGCGGCGGCCCCGTGCGCCACCAGCGCGAGCCGCTCCCCCGCCGGCGGCCCACCGAGCAGGTCCGCGAGCACCTCCGCCGGGACCGGCCAGGGACGCTCGGCGACGCCGCCGAAGGTGACCGAGGCGGCCGCGACCGCGCCGTCGGCGTCCAGCTCGACCACGGCCGCCACCCCGACCACCATCCAGTCGCCGCTGCGGCGGCACAGCTCCAGGAACGACCAGCCGCTGCGTGGCCCGAGGGTTGGCACGCGCACCTCGGCGACCACCTCGTCGGGCTCCAGCGTGGTGGTCAGGTACGACACCAGCAGGTCGCCGACTGCCAGGTCGCGGGCGCCGTCCGGCCCCCGCACGGTGACCTCCGCGCCCAGCGCGACCGCCACGCAGGGCAGCTCGCCGGCCGGGTCGGCGTGGGCGAGGCTGCCGCCGATGGTGCCGCGCGTGCGGGTGCGGACGTTGCCGACGCACGCCGCCGCCGCCGCCAGGATCGGGCAGCGGCGCCGCACCACCTCGGCCGCCTCGACGAGGCGGTGGCGGGTGAGCGCGGGCAGGCGCAGGTACCCGCCGTGGTCCTCGATCGGGCCGGCGCCGACCGGGTTGATGTCGATCAGCCATGCCGGCCGGGCGATGCGGAGGTTCAGCATCGGGACCAGGCTCTGGCCGCCGGCGATGACCTTGGCGTCCTCGCCCCGCTCGCGCAGCGCCCACGCGGCCTCCTCGAAGGAGGTCACGCGCTGGTAGCCGAAGGGGGCCGCCACCATCGGTCAGCCGGCCTGGCGCGCCGGGGCCGCGTCCAGCAGCGCCAGCACCACGGCGATGGCGGCCTGGTTGCTGGTGACCACGGGGCGGCCGAGGCGTCGCTCCAGCTCGGGCAGGGCCGAGTAGGCCGGGAAGTTGGTGCACGACACGAACGCCAGGTCGATGGCGAGCCCGCGCAGGGTCTGCTCGGCGAAGTCGCAGATCCGCGCCGGCGGGACCCTGGCGATCTCGAAGTTGTCGGCGATCCCCAGCCCGGCGATCCCCGCCACCTCGACGCCGTCGGCCTCCAGGCTCTCCCTGATGGGGCGGTTGAGCGCGTCCACGTACGGCGTGACCACCCCGACCCGCTTCGCGCCGCTGGACGCGATCGCCTGCCTGACGGCGGCGATGACGCTGACGGTCGGCACCCCGGACAGCTCGCTGATGCGCGCGCACAGCTCGGCGTCGTAGCGGTTGCCCCGCAGCGCGCCGGCGCTGGTGCAGCCGAAGACGATCAGGTCGGGCCGGGCGGTGGCGAGGTCGCGCGCGGCCGGGAGCACGTGCTCGTCCAGCATGCGGCGCTCGCCCGCCGGGGTGGTTTCCTCCAGGTACATGCGCGCGGTGTGCATCGAGGCGCCGGGTGGCAGCGCCCCCCAGACGTCCGGCTCCATCACGGTGTTGGAGGATGGCACGAGCAGCCCGACCCGCCGCCCGCTTCCCATCGTCGCCATCTTCCGCTCCTCAGTCCCCATCGAGCTCCCGCAGGATCTCCAGATCGGTCGCCGCCGGCGGCTCCAGCTCCTGCACCTCCGGGTGGACGAGCAGCTCGAAGCCGGTGTGGGCGCGGACGTCCTCAACGGTGACGCCGGGTTGCAGGCCGCGCAAGCGCATCCGCCTGCCGTGCGGCTCGAAGTCGAGCAGGGCCAGGTCGGTGACGACCAGGGTCGGCCCCCGCGAGATCAGGCCGGCCTTCTCGCGGGCGTCGCCGCCGCCGAGGTGGCCGGGGCTGGTCACGAAGTCGACCCGCTCGACGAAGCGGCGCGGCTCGTGGGGGGTGACCACCAGCACCTCGTTGCAGAGCGAGGCGATGTCGTTGGCCCCGCCCGTGCCGGGCAGGCGGACGCGCGGCCGCCCCATCGGGCCGATGACGCTGGTGTTGATGTTGCCGTGCAGGTCGATCTGGGCGGCCCCGAGGAAGCCGTAATGGAGGAAGCCGCGCTGCGCCAGCAGGAACACGTCGGTGATGGCGGTGAGCATGGTGGCGTGGTGCGCGGCCCGCATCTCGTTGGTGGAGATCGGCAGCCTGCCCGCCAGCATCCGCGGGCCGATGATGCCGCCCTCCAGCACGATGGTGAGGTCGGGCGCGTGGCGCCGCTTGGCCAGCACCGAGGCGAGCAGCGGCACGCCGACCCCGGCGAACACCGCCCGGTGGTCACGCAGCAGGCGGCTGGCCGACACCGTCATCAGCTCCTGCGGCGTCCAGCTCACCGCGCGACCAGCTCTGCGGCGCGTGCCCGTCGGTCCTCCAGCCGCGGGCCGCCGAAGCTGGCCAGGAACGCGGCGAAGTCGGGCTGGCGGTGGACGTGGCGGTCCAGGTAGGCCGAGACCGCGGCGAGGCCGTCGCGCCGGATCGCGGCGACGTACTCGTCGAAGTGCGCGAAGTCCGCTTCGTAGCGCCCGTAGCACTCGTGCGGGAAGGCCCCCATCGGCGCCTCCACCACCGC
>Ga0209875_1000046_pt1 | contig 15017 bp, 16 predicted proteins | sample GWRWS3_0_10_FD_187219 | JGI IMG/M metagenome (GOLD analysis project Ga0209875, IMG submission 187219) | Riverbed sediment microbial communities from areas with vegetation nearby in Columbia River, Washington, USA - GW-RW S3_0_10 (SPAdes)... | ecosystem: Environmental > Aquatic > Freshwater >...
CCAGTGCTACGAAGGGATCGACGCCAGCCAGGCCCTCTACGAGTGGGACTACTCGCGCCAGCTCATCGCCGTGCGCGCCGCCCAGCTCGGCGAGGGCGAAGCCGACCTGTTCGGGTCGGAGTTCCTGGTCGAGCGGCCGCTGCTGGCGGCGGTCCGGGCCGGTTCCGCCGCCGTCCTGCTGATCGACGAGCTGGACCGCGCCGACGACGAGTTCGAGGCGTTCCTGCTGGAGGTGCTCTCCGAGTTCGCCGTCACCATCCCGGAGATCGGCCGGGTCGCCGCCGAGCGTCCGCCGGCGGTGGTGATCACCTCCAACCGCACCCGCGAGCTGCACGACGCGCTCAAGCGCCGCTGCCTGTACCACTGGATCGACCACCCGTCGGTGGCGCGGGAGGTCGAGATCGTGCGCGTGCGCGCCCCCGAGGTGCCGGTCGCCCTGGCCCGCCAGGTCGCCGAGGCGGTCGCGCGGCTGCGGACGATGGACGTCGCCAAGCGGCCAGGAGTGGCGGAGACCATCGACTGGTCGCAGGCGCTCGCCTTCCTGGGCGCGACCCGGCTGGAGCCGGAGCAGGCGGCCGCCACCCTCGGCGCGCTGCTCAAGGACCACGAGGACCTGGAGCTGGTCCGCTCCCGCCTGGACCAGGTGCTGGGAAGGGAATGAGCACCGCGGCAGCCGCGGACCCGGGCGTGGCGCGGCTGGTGGGCTTCGGGCGGCTGCTGCGGCAGCGGGGGCTGCCGGTCGGCACCGGGCGCATCCTCACCTTCTGCCGGGCGGTGGCCGCCCTGGACCGCCTGGACCGCCGTGGCGTCTACTGGGCCGGGCGGGTCGCCATGGTCGCGCGCAAGGAGGACCTGGCCGCCTACGACGCGGCGTTCGATCACTGGTTCCCAACCGAGCTGGACGACGTCCTGGCGGAGATCGCCGGCTGGGTCCCGACCACGCCGGCCCAGCAGGGGGTCGAGGTGCTGTTCGACGAGGGCTTCCAGGAGGAGCGCTGGGGGCCCTCGCAGGGGGCCGAGGGCGGCGAGGCGACGATCGGGGTGCTGGCCAGCGGCGCCGAGATGCTGCGGGCCAAGTCCTTCGACGAGCTCTCCGAGGCCGAGCGGCTCCAGGCGCACCACATCATCCGCGCCCTGGCCGTGCACCTGCCGCACCGGCACAGCCGCCGCTACCGGCCGTCCCCGTACGGGCGCCGCTTCGACCTGCGCCGCACCCTGCGGGCGTCGCTGCGGACCCAGGGCGAGCCGTTCCGGCGTGCCTGGCGCGCCCGCCGCGTCCGGGCGCGCCCGCTGGTCCTGATCCTGGACGTGTCAGGGTCGATGTCGGCCTACTCCAGGGCGCTCATGCAGTTCGGCTTCGCGGCCATGCGGGCCGGCCGGCGGGTCGAGGTGTTCTGCTTCGGCACCCGGCTGACCCGGGTCACGCGGGCGCTGGCGCGCAGCGAGCCCGACGACGCGCTGCGGGAGGTCGCCGCCACGGTGGTCGACTGGAACGGCGGCACCCGCATCGGCGCCTCCCTCAAGGAGCTGCTCGACCGCTGGTCGCAGCACGTCGCCATGCGTGGCGCGGTGGTGGTGCTCTGCTCCGACGGGCTGGAGCGCGGCGACCCGGCCCTGCTCGCCGGCCAGGTGGCGCGGCTGTCCCGCCTGGCGCACCGGCTGATCTGGGTCAACCCGCTCAAGGGCAGCCCCCGCTACGAGCCGCTGGCCCGCGGCATGGCGGCCGCCATGCCGTACGTCGACGTGTTCGTGGCCGGCCACAACCTCGCCAGCCTGGAGGCCCTCTGCGAGGTGCTGGAAGGGGTACGGTGATCCTGTGGACATCACCGTGCTGCTGAGCGAGGAGCCGCTGTCGCTCGACGCCGCCTTCCGGGCCGTCCTGCGCCCAGACTGCGGCGGGACGGCGCTGTTCGTCGGCACCACCCGCAGCCCCAACCAGGGCCGGGACGTCGACGAGCTCGAGTACGAGGCCTACGAGGAGGCGGCCAGGCCGGAGCTGGAGCGGATCGGACGGGAGACGGCCGGCCGCCACGGCCTCGGCGCGGTCTACCTGGCCCACCGGGTCGGGGTCGTGCCCGCCGCCGAGCCGAGCGTGATCGTGGCGGCCTCGGCGCCCCACCGGGCCGAGGCGTTCGCCGGCTGCCGGGAGCTGATCGACGAGCTCAAGCGGACCGCGCCGATCTGGAAGAAGGAACGCTGGGCGGGCGGCGGGCGCTGGGTGGGCGTGCCCGAGGGCGACATGTTCCGGATTGGCGGGTAAGGCAGCAACGTTCCGTCTGCGGTTCCCGGGGTAGCCCTGGTTTTGGGGTACGCTGCGGCTTTCGGCGCCGGGCAGGACGGAGGAGGGACGATGCAGGCGGATTGTACCTTCTGTCAGATCGTGTCCGGCGAGCTGCCGGCCGACCTCGTCGACGAGGACGAGCGAACCGTCGCGTTCATGGACATCAACCCCGCCACCCTCGGCCACGTGCTGGTCGTGCCGCGACGGCACGTGGCCGACGTGATGTCGGCGGGGGCGGACGACTGGCTGGCGGTGGCCGCCACGGCCAGGCGGATGGCCCGCTGGGTGGTGGCCGCCTTCGGCGCCGGCGGGGTGGACCTGGTGCAGGCCAACTCGGACGGGTCGGTCGGCAACCAGACCGTGTTCCACCTCCACGTCCACGTGCTGCCCCGCTACCACGACGACCAGCTCGGCTCCTGGTGGTCGCCGCAGACCGCCGACCCGGCCGAGATCACCCAGGCGGCCCGGCGCCTGGTCGACCACGGCCGCCGCGACCCCGAGACGACCCTCGGGCTGGCCTCCACCACGAGCTGACAGCAGGCCGATTACCCGGTTCCTGGCGTTTATCGTAGATACTCCCAGGCCAGTCGGATGTCGAACGACGGGAACCGGGACGGGAGAGGAAGGACCCCATGGACACAGGCCTGCTCGTCGCCATCCTGATCGCGCTCGCGTTGCTGGTGGTGCTCGCGCTCTTCGCCAGCCGCCAGCGACGCAGCCGCAAGCTGCGGGAGCAGTTCGGGCCGGAGTACGACCGCACGGTCGCCGAGGCCGGCGACCGCAAGGAAGCCGAGTCGCGGCTCCAGGAGCGGACGGCGCGCCGCCAGCGGCTCGACATCGTCCCCCTGGACGCGGCCGACCGCGACCGCTACGTCGAGGCCTGGCGGCAGGCCCAGGCGCGGTTCGTGGACGAGCCCGCCGAGGCCACCCGGGAGGCCGACCGGCTGATCACCGCGGTGATGCGCCAGCGCGGCTACCCGATCGACGACTTCGAGCAGCGAGCCGCCGACATCTCGGTGGACCACCCGCAGGTCGTCGACGACTACCGCGCCGCCCAGGCGATCGCCTCCGCCAACGAGCGCTCCGAGGCGAGCACCGAGGACCTGCGGCAGGCCCTGGTGCACTATCGCTCCCTGTTCGAGGAGCTGCTCGAGGTGGACCGCGGCGACAACGACCCCCAGCCCTACGATGGCCGCGCCGACCGGCCGGCCGAGGAGGCACGATGACCGAACGCTACGGCTACGGCCACCGGTACCGCGACGAGCCCGGCGGCGGCGAGCGGCCGTCGGGGCGCGGGGCGGTCGCCGAGCGGCGCGCCGGGCAGGACGAGGACGTCCGCGAGATCGACCTCACCGACGAGGCCGCCGACCGCGAGGAGGCGGCGGCGCAGGAGGCCGACGCCGACGAGCGGGGGGCCGTCGACGCCGCCGCTGCCGCCCCCGGCGCCGAGGCCGGCGAGGAGCTGCCCAGCGACCGGGAGACGTCCGGTTCCTTCGAGCCGCACCCGACCGCCGCGGCGCCGGCCGCCGCCGGGACGTCGATCTTCGACGTCGGCCGGGACGACGCCGCGGCCGGCGCCCCCGGCCCGCCCGAGCCTGCCGCCCCCGAGCCCGCGACCGCCGAGCCGGCCGCCCCGGCCCCGGCCGCGCTGGACGCCGAGAGCATCCGCAACCGCTTCCTCGACATCCAGGCCGGGTTCGTCGACGAGCCCCGCCAGGCGGTCGAGGAGGCCGGCCGCTTCGTCGAGGAGCTGGCGCAGCAGGTGATCGACGCCCTCCAGGCGCAGCGGGGCCAGCTCCAGGTGCCGGGGGCCGACGCCTCGACCGAGGACCTCCGCATCGCTCTGCGGTCCTACCGGCAGTTCGTCGACAAGCTGCTCGGCATGGCCCTGTAGGAGCCCTGGGATCTGGTGGCCAGCCAAGCGGTGTTCGCCGGCATGCCCGACGAGGGCCTAGCGTTCCTGGAGGACCTGGAGGAGCGCAACACCAAGGAGTTCTTCGACGCCAACAAGCAGGTGTTCCGCGAGCAGGTCCAGGCCCCGTTCGCCGCCCTGCTCGACGCGGCCAGCGGGCGGCTGCGCCGCAGCGTGCCGGGGCTCGGCCAGCCCAAGGTGTTCCGGATCTACCGCGACCTGCGATTCAGCAAGGACAAGACGCCCTACAAGACGTCCATGCGCGCCTGGGTGGCCCACCCGTCGCCGGGCGGCGTCGAGACCGGCTACTACGTCGACGTCGGGCCGAGCGGGATGTACGCCGGCGGCGGCCGCTACCACTGGGCCACGCCGGAGCTGGAACGGCTGCGGGCGGCGGTCGCCGACCCGGACGCCGGCGAAGAGCTGGCCCGGATCCTGCGCCGGGCGGCCGGCAAGGGCATGCAGGCGTGGCTGGACCCCCTGCAGCGGATGCCCAAGCCCTACCCGGCCGACCATCCAAGGTCCGAGCTGCTGCGGGCCCGCTCCCTCACCCTGGGCCACCGGCGCGAGCGCGGCCCGTGGCTGCTCAGCGGCGCGCTGCTCGACCACCTGGTCGAGGACTGGCGGGCGCTGGTCCCCCTGAACCGCTGGCTGGAGCGCCTGCCCGAGCCTTGACCGTCAGGCCAGCCGGGGAGCGACGAACACGACCAGCACGGCCGGGTCGGGACCGAGGTTCTTGAGGGCGTGCTTGGACCCGGCCGGGGCCAGGACGGCCTCGTACTGCGCGGCCTCGGTGGTCTCCTCGTCCACCCGCACCAGCACCCGTCCCGCCATCACCAGCAGCACCTTGTCAGAGCCCTCGTGGACGTGGAGGAGCTGCTCCTGCCCCGGGTCCAGGCAGTACAGGTCGGTCAGGGTGTGGTCGGTCTCGAACACCCGGTGCTTGGCCATGCGCCGACCGTCGAACGCGATCAGCTCGGCCAGCTTGCGCCGTTCCATGGGTTGCCCTCCCACCGTCGGAGCAGCTCAAGGCTAGACTGGCGGCCTCGATCCTGCAGGAGGTTGCCGTACCGATGCTGAAGGTCACGCTGGTCAAACCCGAAGCGGTCGGCGCAAGGGCCGACCTGCTCGCCGTGCCGGTGTTCGCGGGCGCCGAGCTGGGTCCTGGCGCCGAGGAGGCGGTCGCCGCCCTGGACGCGCCGGTCACGCCGCTGTTCCAGGCGCGCGGCTTCACGGGCAAGGCCGGCGAGGCGCTCGCCCTGCCCACCCTCGGCCGCCTGCCCGCCGCCACCCTGCTGCTGCTCGGAGTGGGGGAGCGCGCCAAGGCCGACGCCGAGGTGCTCCGCCAGGCCGCCGCCGCCATCGTCCGCCACGCCGCCGGTGCCCGCAGGGCGGTCACCACCCTGCCGCAGGCGCTCCCCGCGGACCCGCCCGCCGCGGTCCGGGCGGTGGCCGAAGGGGCGCTGCTGGCCGCCTACCGCTTCGACAAGTACAAGCGGGCGAAGACCGACGGGTCGCGGCCGCCGGCCGTTCTCGGCACCCTCGCCCTGGTCCCGGGCGACGCCGGGCGGGCCGCGCTCACCGGGGCCGTCGCCGCCGGGCAGGCCCGGGCGGCCGCCACCAACCTGGCCCGCGACCTGTCCAACGAGCCGGCCAACGCCATGCACCCCGACGACCTGGCGGCCGCCGCCCGCAGGCTGCTGGCCGGCAAGGGCGTGACCGTGAAGGTCAAGGACGAGCGGGAGCTCGCCAAGGAGGGCTTCGGCGGCATCGTCGGGGTCGGCCAGGGCGCCGAGCACCCGCCGAGGCTGGTCGAGCTCAGCTACCGGCCGCGGGGCGCCTCCGGCACGGTGGTCCTGGTCGGCAAGGGCATCACCTTCGACTCCGGCGGGTTGTCGCTCAAGCCGGCCGACTCCATGAAGACCATGAAGACCGACATGTCGGGGGCGGCGGCGGTCGTCGGGGCCATGAGCGCCCTGGCCGACCTGGACGTCAAGGTGGCCGTCACCGGCTACCTGGCCGCGGCGGAGAACATGCCGTCCGGCCGGGCGACGCGGCCGGGCGACATCCTGACGATGAAGAACGGCAGGACCGTGGAGGTGCTGAACACCGACGCCGAGGGCCGGCTGGTGATGGCGGACGCGCTCGCCCTCGGGGCTTCGGCCAAGCCCGACGCGATCGTCGACGTGGCCACCCTGACCGGCGCCTGCGTGGTCGCGCTCGGCACCCGCTACACCGGCCTGATGGGCAACGACGAGGCGCTGGTGACCGAGCTGCTGGACGCGGCCGCCGACGCCGGCGAGCCGACCTGGCGCCTGCCGCTGCCGCCCGAGTACCGCAAGGACATCGAGAGCGACGTCGCCGACCTCAAGAACATCGGCGACCGCTACGCCGGGGCGCTGGTGGCCGGGCTGTTCCTGGAGGAGTTCGTGGACGGCCGGCCCTGGGTACACCTGGACATCGCCGGCCCGGCCAGGTCCGAGGCCGACGACGGCTACCTGGTCAAGGGCTCGACCGGCGCCGCCGTCAGGACCCTCCTCTCGTGGCTGGAGCGCCGCGGGGCGAGCTGAGCGGCGCCCGGCTCCCGTGCTCCGCGACCGGCTCCTCCACCGGCTCGCCTGGGAGGCCGGGCGGGCCCGGCTGCGCGCCGGCGCCGGCCGCAGGGCGTTCATCCCGCCGCCCTCCGGCCCGGCGGCGGCGCTGCACGTGACCACCGTCTCCCGGCTGCCGGCCGAGGTCGTGGCGGCCCTGGCGCCGGCCCTCGACCGGCTGCGGGCCGACGGCCCCGGCCACCACTACTACCCGCCGGGGACCGTGCACCTGACGGTGCAGAACCTCGACGGGCTGGACCTCGACGGCGACCCCGGGGCGGCGGCAAGGCTGGCCGAGCTGCGGGCGCTGGTCGGCGCCCACGCGCCGTTCCGGGCGGTCGTGCGGGGGCTGGGCGTCTCCGCGGGCACCGTCTTCGCCCAGGTGCTCCCCTGCGACGCCGCGCTCCGGACGCTCCGCGCCGACCTGCTCGGGTTCCTGGAGCGGCACGCCGTCGCGCGGCGGCGGCCCCGCCCGCTCGGCCACGCCAACGTGGTCCGGTTCGCGGGCCCGGTGACCGCCGCCTTCCTGGCCGAGCTGGCCCACCAGCGACACCGGGACTTCGGGAGCTGGACGGTGACCGAGGTGGAGCTGGTCCGCACCGACCGGTACCTGTCCCACGAGGGCACCACGGTCCTGGCGCGGATGGCGCTGGGCCTTACGGGTCCGGGCCCTGGGAGCGGACCTTCCTGACGGCGACCAGGGCGGCCTGCAGCTCGCGGATCCAGTCCCCCTGGTGGGTGCCGACCAGGCGCACGCACCAGGCCAGCGCGTCGCTGCGGCTGCGCGCCACGCCGGCGTCGATCAGCGTGTCGAGCACCCGGCGCTCGGCGAGCCGCAGCCGCGTCATCACCGGGATGCTGAGGGTGGTGAACAGCAGGCGCTCGCCGCCGCAGTCCACGCCCCAGGAGACCTTCCGGCGCCAGCGCCGCTGCAGCTCGGCGGCCAGGCGCATCCGCTGCTCGCGGGTCTCCTCGCGGAACCGCTCGGCGCGCGGCACGGGGTCGCCGCCGGCGTCGGGCAGCGCCCCGACGACGAGGATCTCCTCGCCGTCGACGGTCACCTCCGGCGGCCCGCCGAACCAGTCGGCCGGGAGCCGGCGCTCCAGCCAACTGGTTACCTCGTGCTCCACCTTGTCTGGTTGCATGTAATTACAGTATTACGGAGAACCACCTAAACAAAGTCGCCCGTTTGTGCGGCGAAAGGCGGGAAGCCTGCCCCGACGAGCGGTTTCGACCGGCTCGCTTTTCCCCATCGGCGATCTGGGCCGGTATCATCCCGGCAACGGCAGCAGACAAGGGGTACTCGCCGTGCAGATCGATTTCAGGTCCTCCGAACGCTCCAGCCTCGGGGTCGAGGTCGAGCTCGAGATCGTCGACCAGGCAACGCGCGAGCTGCGCAGCGGAGCGTCGGAGGTGCTGCCTGTGCTCGGCAGGGACCACCCGAACGGTGAGCATCCCAAAGCCAAGCACGAGTTGCTCGAGTCCACCGTCGAGATCATCACCGGTATCTGCTCGACGGTCGAGGAGGCGCGCGCGGACCTGGCGGGCACGCTCGGCGAGCTGACCCCGCTGATCGAGGAGCGGGGCATGGCGCTGATGTGCTCCGGCAGCCACCCGTTCTCGGACCCGGCCAAGCAGGAGATCAGCCCGAACCCCCGCTATCACCAGCTCGTCGAGGACATGCAGTGGATGGCACGGCGCATGCAGATCTTCGGCATCCACGTGCACGTCGGGGTGCGCTCGCCAGAGAAGGCCGTGGCGATGGTCAATGCGCTGTGCGGCTACATCCCGCATTTCCTCGCCCTTTCGGCGTCCAGCCCCTACTGGGAGGGCCAGGACACCGGGCTCGCGTCCTCTCGCAGCAAGGTGTTCGAGGGCCTGCCCACCGCCGGTCTGCCCTACCAGCTTTCCGGCTGGGACCAGTTCGAGCAGTTCATGGACACCCTGATCTCGGCCAAGACGATCCACACGATCCGCGAGGTCTGGTGGGACATCCGTCCGCACCCGGGATTCGGCACGGTCGAGCTGCGCATCTGCGACGGCCTGCCGACCCTCGGGGAGATCGCGACCGTGGCGGCCATGAGCCAGTGCCTGGTCGAGCGGCTCAACACCTTGATCGACCGCGGCTACACGCTGCCGGTCCCGAGGAGCTGGATCATCCGTGAGAACAAGTGGCGGGCCGCGCGCTACGGCCTGGACGCGGAGATCATCCTGGACGACCAGGGCCGCCTCCAGCCGGTCCGCGAGGCGATCGAGGAGCTCGTCGACGAGCTGACCCCGGTGGCCCGCCGCCTGGGCTGCAGTGACGAGCTGCGCAACGCGCTCGCCGTCATGGAGCGTGGTCCGAGCTACATCCGCCAGCGTGAGGTGGTCGCCGCGGGGGGAACCATGGCCGACGTCGTCGACAGCCTGGTCACCGAGCTCCGCACCGATCGCCTGACGCCCACACCGAAACCTGCCCTATCGTGAGCCTCGACCTTTCCGCCTTTCTCGCCACCCACAACCCCGAGCTCGTCCACCTCCGCCGCCACCTCCACGCGCACCCGGAGCTCGGCAAGGCGGAGCGTCAGACGACCGCGCTGGTCGCCCGCCGCCTGGAGGCCGTCGGGCTGCGGCCCCGACTGCTGTCGATCGGCACGGGGCTCGTCTGCGACATCGGCGACGGCGACGGGCCGATCGTCGCGCTGCGGGCCGACATCGACGCCCTGCCGCTGCAGGACGAGAAGGACGTCGCCTACCGGTCGACGATCCCGGGGGTCTGCCATGCCTGCGGCCACGACGTGCACACCACCATGCTGCTCGGCACCGGGCTCGCCCTCGCCCAGCACGCCGACCGGCTCCCCGGCAGGGTCCGGCTGATCTTCCAGCCGGCCGAGGAGATCCTGCCGGGCGGCTCCATCGAGGTCATCGGCGACCGGGTGCTCGAGGGGGTCAGCGTCATCTACGCCCTCCACTGCGACCCCAAGCTGGAGGTCGGCCGGCTGGGCGTCCGGGTCGGCGCCATCACCGCCGCCTCCGACCTGGTGGAGGTGCAGCTCTCCGGCCCGGGCGGGCACACCGCCCGCCCGCACCTGACCGCCGACCTGGTCTACGCGATCGCCCGGGTGGTCACCGACCTCCCGGCGGCGCTGTCGCGCATCGTGGACACGCGGGCCGCGCTCAACATGACCTTCGGGTCGGTGGAGTCGGGCACGGTCCACAACGCCATCCCGACCACGGCCGTGGCCCGCGGCACCCTCCGGGTGCTCGACCGCACCATCTGGGCCGACGCCCAAAAGCTGGTCGAGCGGGTGGTCGAGGCCACCGTGTCGCCCTTCCCGCAGGTCACCTACCGGCTGGAGTACCGGCGGGGCAACCCGCCGGTGGTCAACGACGAGACCGCCACCGCCCTCATGGCCACCGCCGCCCGCAGCGCCATCGGCGACGAGGCCGTCCTGAACGCGCCCCAGAGCATGGGCGGCGAGGACTTCTCCTGGTACCTCGAGGAGGTGCCCGGCTCCATGGCGCGGCTCGGGGTCCGCATCTCAGGGACCGACCTGGACCTGCACGCCCCCTCCTTCGACGTCGACGAGCGGGCGATCGCGGTCGGGGTCCGCATCCTGGTGGCCACCGCGTTGCAGGCGCTCGACCACTACGGGGCTGGCCGCCTGCGGGCCGTCCCGCACGACAGGGCCGGGACCGGCTGACCCTGCCGCGGCCCTGCCGCCTCAGGCGGTGGGCGGCGGGTCGTGGGCCGGCTCGGCCCGGGCCGCGTGGACCACGGCCATCGCGAAGCGGACGGGGGTCTCCCCGGCGTTGCGGTAGGCGTGGGCGCAGTCGGCCACGAAGGCGATCGCGTCGCCCGGGCCGACCAGGTGCGGGACGCCGTCGACCTCCATGGTCAGCTCGCCGTCGACGACCAGCAGCAGCTCGCGGGTGCCGGCTGGATGCGCCTCCCCCTGGTAGCCGTCGCCCGGGGCCAGGCGGGCGTCCCACAGCTCGACCTGCTCCCGGGTGCCCGAGCCGACCAGCAGCCGGTGGGAGCTGCCCGGCGCGCCGTTCCAGAGCTGGATCGCCTGGTCGGCCTTGACGACCCTGGCGCTCGGCGCCTGGGGGGCTTCGACCAAGCTGGCCACCGAGACCCCGAGGGCGTCGGCGAGGCGGCAGATGGTGGCGATGCTCGGGTTGGTCCTGGCCTGCTCGACCTGGTGGAGCATGCCCTTGCTGACGCCGGAGCGGGTGGCCAGTTCCTCGAGGGTCCAGGCGAGCCTGGTGCGCCCGGCCCTGACGTTGCGGCCGACCGCGGCGTTGACCTCGTCTGGCTGGGGCACGTCGTTCTCCGCCTCTCCGATAGCAATAAACTAGTCGACACGGTCAGTATAGTGAAGTACAATAGGTTGTGACGAAGAGTTCACTGTGTTGGGACTCACTCTCCTGGGAGCTGCCCCATGGCTCTGCTCTGGTTCGTGCTCGCCCTGGCCGCCGTCGACCTCGTCGCCATGCTGTACGCCGCCGAGACCCGCCCTGGCTTCCTGAACAACCCTCGCTGGTGGCATCGGCGGGGCACCAGCGGCTGAGCAACGTCGAGCCTTGACGTTCGGCGTCCCGCTCGGCCTCGGCTCCGGCCTGTGCTGGGGGACCGCCGACTTCTTCGGCGGGGTGCAGGCCCGCCGGCTGCCGGCCCTGTCGGTCGCCCTGTGGAGCCAGGCGGCCGGCGCCCTGGCCCTGGCCGTCGCGCTGGCGGTCCAGGGCACCCCGCCGACGCCGTCGGGGTTCGCCTGGGGCCTGGCCGCGGGCGCCGGCAGCGGCCTGGCGCTGATGCTGTTCTACCGGGGCCTGGCCGAAGGGGCGATGTCGGTGGTGGCGCCCGTCGCGGCCTGCGGGGCGGTGGTCCCGGTGCTGGTCGCCCCGCTCCGGGGGGAGCTGCCGAGCGCGGTGGCCTGGCTCGGCATCGTCGCCGCGGTCGTCGGGGTGGTGCTGGTCTCCCGCTCCCCGGGCCCTCGCCATCGCCAGGGGGGCCAGCCCGCCCGCGTACTGGCGATGGCCCTCGGGGCGGCGCTCGGCTTCGGGCTGTTCTTCGTGTTCGTCGACGCCGGCACGGCCACGGCCGGCGCCTCGCCGCTGTGGGTGATCGCCGGTGCCAGGACGAGCTCGCTGCTGGTGCTGACCGGGATCGCGGTCACCGGCCTGCGGTCCCAGGCCCGCTGGCCGGGCCGTCGCATCGTCGCGGTGGCGCTGGTCGGGATCGCCGACACCACCGCGAACCTCCTCTTCGCCCTCGCCGCCACCGGCGGCAACCTCGCCGTGGTGGGCGTGCTCGGATCGCTGTACCCGGTGGCGACCGTGGTGCTCGCCCGCTGGCTGCTGCGCGAGCGCCTGTCCGGCGGCCAGAACGCCGGTGTCGTCCTCGCCCTGACCGGGGTCGGGCTGCTGGCCGCCGGCTGAGCGGGCGGCCAGCGGCGACCACGCGGTAGGCTCGGCGGCATGCATGCGGACCTCGTCCTCGCCTTGGAGCTGGCCGACCTGGCCGACGCCATCACCATGGACCGCTTCCAGGCTGCCGACCTGGAGGTCCAGACCAAGCCCGACCTGACCCCGGTGACCGAGGCCGACAGGGCGGTCGAGCAGGTCCTGCGCAAGCGGATCGCCGAGGAGCGGCCCGGCCACGGCGTCGTCGGGGAGGAGCTCGGCGCCGACGAGGGCGGCGACACCCGCTGGATCGTCGACCCGATCGACGGCACCAAGAACTACGTCCGCGGCATCCCGGTGTTCGCCACGCTCATCGCCGTCGAGCGCGAGGGCATGCTCACGGTGGGGATGGTGTCCGCACCCGCGCTGCACCGGCGCTGGTGGGCGGCAAAGGGCGAGGGCGCGTTCGCCGACGGCCAGCCCATCCACGTCTCCCGGGTCGCCGACCTCGCCGACGCCGTCCTCAGCCACGCCAGCCTCGGGGCCTGGGAGGAGCACGGCCTCGGCGACCGGTTCATGGCCCTCGCGCGGAGCTGCTGGCGGACCCGCGGCTTCGGCGACTTCTGGAGCCACATGCTCGTCGCCGAGGGGGCGGTCGACGTCGCCGCCGAGCCCGAGGTCGCGCTCTGGGACCTCGCCGCCGTCCAGGTCGTCGTCGAGGAGGCCGGCGGCCGCCTCACCGACCTCGGTGGCACCGCCAGGCCCGACGGCGGCAGCGTGGTCACCACCAACGGTCTCCTCCACGACCGCGTGCTGGCGGCCCTGCGCCCGTGAGGCGGGCGGTCGGGGTGCCTGGGCGCTACGCTGCCCCCGCCGATTGAGCGAGGAGGGTCAGCGGGCGTGCATGGTCCGGCCGGGGTCCTGACGGTGGTGCTGTACGAGACCGCCCTCGGCGGCCTCGGGCTGCTGTGGCTGGCGCCGCTGTGGGGCGTGGTCCGGGCCGGCTTCTTCAAGCTGGCCGGGGCGACCGTGCTGGCGTGCGCCACCCTTGCCTGGCTGGCCGGGCGGGGTGAGCTGGCCGCCGCCGGGGCCGAAGGCCGGATGGCCGCGCTCTGGCTGGGTGCGTTCGCGGCGGCCGTGCTCGTCTGGCAGGTGCTGCTGTACGCGCGCGTCGGCGCGGCCCGCTGGGTGGGCGTGGCCGCCGTGGTGCCGGGGCTGGTCGCCGGCTGGCCGCTGGCCGAGCTGAGCGGGCGGCCGGCGCTCGGGGCGCTCGCGCTGGCCACCGGGGCGCTGTTCCTCGGGGCGACCCTCGACGGGCTGCTGCTCGGTCACTGGTACCTGGTGGACCGGCGGCTGTCGAACCGGCCGATCGCCGCGCTGGCCGCATGGCTGTTCGCCGGGGTGGCGGCGGCGCTGGTGTCGGCGGCGCTCGGGGGGGCGAGAGGCAGCGGCGTCGACCAGGCGCTCTCGCCGCTGCTGGCCTTCCCGAACCTGACGGTGTACCTGGCGGTCGGGTTGGTGCTGCTCTGCGGCCTGATGGCCTCGTTCATCAGGGTGCTGGTCCGAGGCAACTCCATCCAGGCCGCGACCGGGATGTTCTACCTGGCCGTGATCATGGCCCTGGCCGCCGAGTTCGCGGCCAAGGTCTATTTCTTCCCGAGCTGAGCCCCGTCAGGGGGCGACCCGGCCCGGGTCGATGCGGGCGACCGAGTTCCAGCCTGCCGCCCAGACGGCCCCGCCGCCGGTGGTCACCAGCAGGGTCAGCCGCAGCTCCGAGGCGGGCACCGACGCGACCACGCGGTTCCTGCCGGGGTCGATGCGGAGCAGGCCGCGCGAGGACACCACCCACACGGCGCCCTGGCCGGTGGCGAGGTTGGTGGCGGCGCCGGCCGGGATCCGTGCCACCACCCGCCGGCTGGCGGGGTCGATGCGGACGACCAGCTCGGCGAACGGCTCGGCGAGCCACACGCCGCCTTCCCCGAGCGCGATCGTCTGGCTGAAGCCGAGCAGCGGGCCGCCCCCGGTGTTGACGCTCCCGGCCACGCGGTTGCGCTTGGGGTCGACCTGGAGGACCCGGCCGCCGGCGGTGGTGACCCAGGCGGCGGCGGGGCTGGCGGCCACCGCGGTGGGGACGCCGTCGAGGGGGATCTCGGCGACCACCCGCTGGCGCGCGGGGTCCACCCGCAGCAGGACGCCGCGTTCCCCTTCGCCGCGGGAAGCGACCCAGACCGCACCACGGGTCGCGCTCACCGAGATGGCCTCGCGCAGCGGGCCGCCGAGGGAGATCCGCGCCGCCACCCGGTTGCTGGCCGGGTCGATCCGCCAGACGGCGCCGGGCACCGCTATCGGCACCCACACCGCGCCGGCCCCGAAGGCCAACCCGGAGGGGCCGACCGCGGCATGCCCGGAGCCCGTGCCGAGCGGGATCGTGGCCTCCACCCGGTTGCCGGACGGGTCGATGCGGCTCACGTGGTCGCCGCCCGCCACCCACAGCGACCCGGCGCCGAACGCCATGCCGTAGGGGAAGCCGCCGGTTCCGATGGTGGCGACGACCGCCGATCGCGGCGCGGTGGTCGCCGGTGGAGCCTGGGTGGCCGGGGCCGAGGGTTGCCGGCTGGGCTCCGACCCGCCCGGGCCGACGCGGCCCGCGATCGCGATCGTGACCAGCAGCCCCACGGCGACCGTGGCGACGAGCGTCCCCCGGGCGCCATGCTGGGAGAGGCCGCAGGCCGCAAGGAGGAGCAGGAGGACCCCACCCGACAGCCAGGAGACCCACGGCCCGAGCGTCGTGAGCAGAACGAACGCGCTCGCGAAGGTCCCGACCAGGCTCCCCGCCGTGGTGATG
>Ga0209875_1000048_pt1 | contig 14847 bp, 10 predicted proteins | sample GWRWS3_0_10_FD_187219 | JGI IMG/M metagenome (GOLD analysis project Ga0209875, IMG submission 187219) | Riverbed sediment microbial communities from areas with vegetation nearby in Columbia River, Washington, USA - GW-RW S3_0_10 (SPAdes)... | ecosystem: Environmental > Aquatic > Freshwater >...
TGTTCCTCCGGGCCCGCCTGGACGACGGCACCGAGGGATGGGGGGAGTGCCTTCCCCGCGCCTACGTCTCCGGGGAGCACCGCGACCAGGCCTTCGCCCTGCTGCGGGACACGATCCTGCCGGCCCTGGTCGGCCGGTCGTTCCCGTCGCTCCGCGAGGTGGTCTCGTTCCTGGAGAAATGCGACGGCAAGGCCCCGCCCGAGTGGGTCCACCCCGACACCCCGCAGACGTCGGCGTGGTGCAGCGTGGACCTGGCGCTGCTGGACGCGTTCGGCAGGGCAGCCGGCGAACCGGCCCGGCCGGGCGCGGCGGACGGCCACGCGCCAGCGGACACGGCATTGCGGCGGTACCGCTACAGCGGGGTGGTGTCCGCCGACCACGGCTGGCGCTACGCGGTGTCGCTGCTGAAGATGCGTGCCTTCCGGTTCCCGCACGTCAAGCTCAAGGTCGAGCACGACGGGTCGCTGCCGGCGGCCCGCACCGCCAGGCGGCTGCTCGGCCGCCGGGTCGACCTCCGCGTGGACGCCAACATGGCCTGGGACGCCGAGCAGGCGCTGGAGGTCATCGGCCAGCTCCGGGCGGTCGGCATCCGGTCGTTCGAGCAGCCGGTCGCCAGCGGCGACCTCGCCGGCCTCGCCCGGCTGGTGGCCGAGTCGTCGGCCGGGATCGTGGTGGACGAGGGCCTGACCGACCGCGACTCTCTACAGCGGTTCATCGCCCGTCGCGCCTGCACGGGCGCGAACGTGCGGATCTCCAAGTGCGGGGGCCTGGTCGGCGCGTATGCCCGCTGCCGCGAGGCGCTGGACGCCGGCCTCATGCTCCAGGTCGGCTGCCAGGTCGGCGAGTCGTCGCTGCTGTCGGCCGCGCACCTGACGCTGCTGTCGGCGCTGGCCCCGCTGACGCCAGGGGTGAAGTACGCCGAAGGCTGCTTCGGGCGGCACCTGCTGCGGGAGGACCCGGTGGCGCCGCTGGTCCAGTTCGGCTACGGCGGTCGCCCTCCACCACGCCCGCCAGGCGCCGGGCTCGGCGTCCAGGTCGACCTGGCGGCGCTCCAGCGGCACACGGTCGACCAGGCCAGTGTCACCTAGGCTCGAAGAAAGGGGAGGCCGATGTCGCGAGTAGGACGGCTGCTGCTGTGGGTCAAGGCCCCGCCGGCGGTGAAGCGGTTCGACACGCTCAGCCGCACCCCCGCGCAGGCGCAGGACCGCCTGCTGCGGAAGATCGTGGGGGCCAACGCCGACACCGAGTTCGGCCGCCGTCACGGCTTCGGCGGCATCAGCTCGTTCCGGAAGTTCCAGGAGCAGGTCCCCATCTCCACCTACGAGGACCTGGAGCCCTACATCGACGCGCAGATGCAGGGACGGCCCAACCAGCTCACCAAGGAACCGCCGGTGCTGTTCACCACCACCAGCGGGACCACCGGCAACCGCAAGTACATCCCGATGACCCGCGAGAGCAAGCGCACCAAGTCGCGGCTGACCTGGCTGTGGCTGTGCGGCCTGTACCGCGACCATCCCGGCGTCGTCGGCGGCAGGATGCTCAGCGTCGTCAGCCCCGAGGTCGAGGGCCACGCCCCCAGCGGCGTCCCCTACGGTGCCGAGTCCGGGCACGCCTACCGGACCCTGCCCGGACCGGTCAAGTCGATGTACACCGCGCCCTACGCGGTGTTCGCCATCGAGGACTACGAGGCCAAGTACTACACGCTGCTGCGGCTGGCCGCCGGGCAGGACATCAGCCTGATCGCCACGGTCAACCCCAGCACGGTCCTGCTGCTGGGCGACAAGCTGGCGCACCACACCGAGTCGATCATCCGCGACGTCCGCAACGGCTCGCTGTCGGCCGACATCCCCGTGCCGCAGGACCTGCGGGACTCCCTGCACCTGCGCCCCGACCCCGAGCGCGCCCGGCGGCTGGAGCAGGCGGCCGCCAGCGGCGGCGGCGTGCTGCGGCCGGGGCTGGCGTGGCCGAAGCTGGCCGCGATCGGCTGCTGGAAGGGCGGGACGGTCAGCGCCTACCTGGAGCGGTTCGACACCTACTTCCCCCAGGGACCGCCGGTGCGGGACTTCGGCTACTACGCCACCGAGCTGCGCGGATCGGTCCCGCTCAGCGACGAGGGCGACGCCGGGGCGGTCGGGGTCGCCACCAACGTGCTGGAGTTCCATCCCGCGGGCGAGGACCGCGCCCCCGAGGGCCGGGAGCTGCTGCGGCTCGAGCAGCTCCAGGCCGGGGAGCGCTACTTCGTCTACGTCACCAACGCCTCGGGGCTGTACCGCTACGACATGAACGACATCGTCGAGGTGGCGGGGCACTACGGGAAGACGCCGCTGATCCGGTTCATCCAGAAGGGGAAGGGGGTCGTCTCCTTCACCGGCGAGAAGCTCTACGAGGTGCAGGTCATCGCCGCCGTCGACCAGGCGCTCGGCTCGCTGCGGGGCAGCTACCACTTCATCGCGGCGGTCGCCGAGCTGGTGGACGGCACCACCCCCCGGCTGGTCTACCTGATCGAGTTCGACGACCCGGTCGCCGACCACGACGGCGCGGCGCTGGTGGACCGCCTCGACGCGGCGTTGGGCGGCCAGAACGACGAGTACCTCACCAAGCGGAAGTCGCTCCGCTACGGGCCCCCGGTGATCCGGGTGGTGCACTCTGGCGAGTTCGACCGCTACCGCCGCCGCATGGTGGAGTCGGGCCAGCGGGCCGACGGCCAGTTCAAGGTCCTGCGCCTGACCAGCGACACCGCCTTCGCCGCCGAGTTCCAGGCCGAGCGGGACCTGGTCGGCAGCGAGCGGACCCCCGCCTGAGCCAGGATCAGGCGAGCAGCCGGCGGACCTGCTCGGCGGGGACGACGCCGAGGCGTTCATGGGCGGGGGCGTCCAGCCCGAAGCGGCGCTTGAGGTCGTTGGTAGCCGTCGCCGAGCTCGCGGCGCAGCACCCCCGGCCACCGCTGCGACGGCCCGTACCGCCGCGGCGGCGCTGGCCCGGTCAGCGGGACGCAACCCCAGGTGTTGGAGTCGCCGAAGCACAGGATCGTCTTCGCGACCTGGCAGCATATGGAGTCCAACGTCGACGAGAAAGGCTGGCGCCATGACCAGGACCGAGCGGCGTCTGCCCCGTTGGTCGGAGCTGCGACCGCTGCTGCGGCCGCGGCCGGTCCAGCTCGACCCGACCGAGCGCCGGCTGTCCCGCGCCCTCACCATCGCCGACCTGCGCGCGGCGGCCAGGCGGCGGACGCCGCGTGCGGTGTTCGACTACACCGACGGCGCCGCCGAGGCGGAGACCAGCCTGCGCCGTGCCCGGGAGGCGTTCGAGCGGGTGGAGTTCCGGCCACGGGTCCTGCGCGACGTCACGGCCGTGGACACCACGACCAGCGTGCTCGGCCGCCCTTCGGCGCTGCCGCTGGCGTTCGCGCCCACGGGGTTCACCCGGATGATGCACCACCAGGGCGAGCGCGCGGTGGTCCGGGTGGCCGAGGCGGTGGGCATCCCCTACGCGTTGTCGACCCTGGGGACGACCTCCATCGAGGACGTCGCCGCCGCGGCGCCCGGCGCCCGCAGATGGTTCCAGCTCTACGTGTGGCGCGACCGTGGCGCCGGCAAGGAGCTGGTGGAGCGCGCGCGGGCGGCGGGCTACGAGGCGCTGATCCTGACCGTGGACGTGCCGGTCGCCGGCGCGCGGCTGCGCGACGCCCGCAACGGCCTGACCATCCCGCCGTCGTTGACCCTGCGGACCGTCCTGGACGCCGCCACGCACCCGTCCTGGTGGTTCAACCTGCTCTCCACCGATCCGCTGGAGTTCGCGTCGCTGACCTCGTCGGAGGGCACGGTCGCCGAGCTGATCAACCGGATGTTCGACCCCAGCCTGACCGTGCGGGACCTCGCGTGGCTCCGGGAGACGTGGTCCGGGCCGCTGCTGGTCAAGGGCATCCAGCACGTCGACGACGCGCGCATGGTGGTGGACGCCGGCGCGGACGCGGTCGTGGTCTCCAACCACGGTGGACGCCAGCTCGACCGCGCGGCGACCCCGCTGGAGGTGCTGCCCGCGGTGGTCGAGGCCGTGGGCGACCGTGCGGAGGTGCTGGTCGACGGCGGGGTGCGCAGCGGCGCCGACGTCGTCGCCGCGGTGGCGCTGGGCGCCAGGGCCTGCCTGGTCGGCCGGGCCTACCTCTACGGGCTGATGGCCGGCGGCGAGCGCGGGGTCCGGCGGGCGGTGGACATCCTCGCCGGCGAGCTCGTCCGCACGCTGCAACTGCTCGGCGCCGACAGCGTGGGCAGCCTCGAGCCCGCCCACGTGCGGCTGCGGCTGGGTCGGTAACGACCGGACCCGCCGGCCGGACCCGCCCGGGAACCCGGCCTTGAACTTGTGTCATCAAATGCGAGATATTACACACTCGAACGCGAGCGACGGAGACCGAGCATTGAGTGGCCTGACCGATCGCGTCCCGGTGCTGGAGATGGTCGGCGTCTCCAAGCGGTTCGACGCCACGCAGGCGCTCGGGGGCGTCTCCCTTGCTCTGTACCCGGGCGAGGTCCACGCGCTGGTCGGTGAGAACGGGGCCGGCAAGTCCACGCTCATCAAGGTCATGACCGGGGTCCACCCGGCGGACGAGGGGGCGATCCTCGTCGGCGGCGAGCAGGTCACCCTGCGCAGCTCGGCCGACGCGCAGCGGCACGGGATCGCCGCCATCTACCAGGAGCCGACGATCTATCCCGACCTCAACGTCGCCGAGAACATCTTCATGGGCCACCGGGACCGGGGGGTCGCCGTCCGCTGGCGCCGGCTGTACCGCGAGGCCGAGGCCATCCTCGCGCGGCTCGACGTCCACCTCGACGTGCGCACACTGGCCAGCGGCCTGTCGGTGGCGGCCCAGCAGGCCGTGGAGATCGCCAAGGCCATGTCCCTGGACGTGCGCGTGCTCATCATGGACGAGCCCACCGCCGCCCTGTCGGCCCACGAGGTGGCCCAGCTCTTCCGGCAGGTCCGCCACCTCACCGCCAGCGGCGTGGCGGTGCTGTTCATCAGCCACCGCCTCGACGAGGTGTTCGAGATCGCCGACCGCGTGACCGTGCTGCGCGACGGCCGGCTCATCTCCTCGAGGCCCAGGGCCGAGGTCACGCCGCAGCGGGCGATCCAGGACATGGTCGGCCGGGAGATGTCGGAGTTCTTTGCACGAACCGAACACCGTCCGGGCGCCCTGGTCCTCCGCGTCAGCGGGATCGGCAGGGCCGGATCGTTCGCGGGCGTGAGCTTCGAGGTCCACAAGGGCGAGGTGCTGGGGCTCGCCGGCCTGGTCGGCGCCGGGCGGACCGACGTCGCGCTGGCGCTGTTCGGGATCGCGCCGGTGGAGGCGGGCGGCGTGGAGCTGGACGGCCGGCCGGTGGCGATCCGCTCGCCGCGCGAGGCGATGCGCCATGGGATCGCCTACCTCTCCGAGGACCGCCGCCAGCTCGGGCTGTCGCTGCCGCAGTCGCTCACCGCCAACATCACGCTGGCGACCCTCCGCCGGTACGTGACACGGCTGCGGCTGGTCGACACCGCCGCCGAGCACGCCGTCGCCGAGCGGTTCCGGCGCCGGCTCAGCATCCGCACGCCCTCGCTGGACACCCCCGTCGAGCGGCTCTCCGGCGGCAACCAGCAGAAGACGATGCTCGCCAAGTGGCTCAACGCCGAGCCCACCGTGCTCATCCTCGACGAGCCCACCCGCGGGATCGACGTCGGCGCCAAGGCCGAGGTCCACCACATCATCGACGAGCTGGCCCGCGCCGGCATGGCGATCGTCCTGATCTCCTCCGACCTGCCGGAGGTGCTGGCGATGAGCGACCGCATCCTGGTCATGCGCGAGGGCCGGCAGGTGGGGATGTTCGGCCGCTCGGAGGCGACCGAGGAAGCCATCATCACCGCCGCGATGGGGGCCGCATGAGCGACTCCCCCGCCCGCGCGAAGGTGCGCCCGGAACGGCTGCGGGAGCTGTCGCTGCTGGCCGTCATCGCGGTCTCGGCCCTGGTCTTCAGCCGGCTCGTCGACAACTACCTGAGCGGCAGCTTCTTCAACCGGGTGACGACCAGCATGGCGATCACGGCGGTGCTGGCGGCGGCGCAGACGCTGGTGATCCTGACCCGCAACATCGACCTGTCGGTCGGCTCGATCGTGGGGGTGACGGCCTACCTGACCGGCGAGTACCTGGCCGCCCACCAGACCACCGCGCCGCTGCTCGCCGTCGGCCTGGCGATGCTCATCGGCTGCGCCCTCGGGCTGCTGAACGGGACGCTGGTGGCCTACGGGCGGGTGCCGGCGATCATCGTCACCCTCGGGACGCTGGCGATCTACCGGACCTGGCTGATCGACCACGCCAAGGCGCGCACCATCACGGCCGACTCGCTGCCCCGGTGGCTGGTGGAGTTCCCGCAAGGGACGGTGGTGCGCCTCGGCGGGCTGGACGTCCGCGTGGTCCTGGCCGTGGCGGTGCTGGTGATCGTGGCCCTCCAGGTCGCGCTCGGGAGGCTCCGCTGGGGCCGCTGGGTCTACGCCGTCGGCTCCAACCCCGACGCGGCCCGGCAGGAAGGCCTTCCCGTGGAGCGCATCACCCTGGGGGCGTTCGCCATGTGCGGCGCCCTGTCGGGGCTGGCGGGCTTCATGTTCCTGGCCCGCTTCGGGACCATCACGGTGGCCGCGGGCCAGGGGCTCGAGCTCGCCTCGGTGGCCGCGGCCGTCGTCGGCGGGGTCAGCATCCTCGGCGGCTCCGGCACCCTGTTCGGGGCGCTGCTGGGGGCGCTGCTCATCGACCTGCTCGAGCAGAGCCTGGTGCGGGTGCCCGAGGTCAGCGAGTTCTGGCGCGACGCCGTCCTCGGCGCCCTCATCCTGCTCGCCATCGCCAGCGACCTCGCCATCGGCAAGCGGCTGCGGCGGCTGTGGACGTCGACGTCGCGGCGGGAGCGGGAGGCGAGCACGGGTGGCTGACCGGGTCCTGCGCTGGAGGGCGGAGCTGCTGCTGGCGGCGATCCTGGTCGCGGTGGTCGCGGTGAACCTGTCCCTGTCCCCGTTCTACCTGCGGACCGGGAACTTCGTGAACATGTTCCAGCTCTCGATCGAGAAGGCGATCGTGGCGGTGATCATGACGCTGGTCATCGTCAACGGAGAGATCGACCTGTCGGTCGCCTCGGTGATGGGGTTCACCGCCGCGGTGCTGGCCGCCCTGCACGAAAGCGGCGCCGTCCCGTTCGCCGTCGCCGTGGTCGTCGCGCTGCTCGCCGGCGCCGGCGCCGGCCTGCTCCACGGGCTGTTCGTGGCCAGGATGGGGCTCCCGTCGCTGGTGGTGACCATCGCCGGCCTGATCGGCTTCCGGGGCGCCGCCCGCATCCTGACCGGAGACCGCTCCATCGGCGACTTCCCCGAGTGGTTCGACCGGCTGGGCCAGGAGCCGCTGGTCGGCCGCTTCTCGCTCGCCTTCATCGTGTTCGTGGTGGGGATCGTGGCCGCCGGGGTCGTGCTCCAGCGCACCGCGTTCGGCCGCGCCGTCTACGTGATCGGCAACAACGCCGAGGTCGCCCGCTACTCGGGGATCGGCGTCGCCCGCGTCAAGCTGGTCCTGCTGACCACGTCGGGGTTCGTGGCCGGGCTGGCCGGGGTGCTGTTCGCGGCCAGGCTGGGATCGGTCCGCGGCAACCTCGCCGAGGGGTTCGAGCTCGACATCATCACGATGGTGCTGCTGGGAGGCGTGAGCATCTTCGGGGGCTCGGGCAACCTCGTCGGCGTCGCCCTCTCCATCCTCATCATCCTCAACCTCCGCAACGGCCTCGGGCTGGCCAACATCCAGGCCACCACCCAAACCGGGATCATCGGGGCGCTGCTGATCGCCTCGGTGCTGGTCCCCAACCTCGTCGTCCGCTTCGGACGCCGGCGGCGCCGGGCCGCACCGGAGCCGGGGGAGGTGAGGCCAATCCAGCGTCCAGCGACCGTCGACACAAGGAGGAAGGAATGAAGACGCGGCTCACGCTGCTGGCCAGCATGCTCAGCCTTGCCCTGGTCGCCGCGGCCTGCGGTAGCGACTCCCCCGCGCCGTCGGAGACCACCACGGGGGCGGGCGCGGCCGGCGGTGTCGTCACCCTCCAGGGCGGCAAGGAGTTCAAGTCCATCCTGCTGCCGAAGTTCACCGGCGTGGCAGTCTTCGATCAGGCCAACCAGGGCGCGCAGGAGGCGGCGAGGGAGCTCGGCGTCGACGCCGCGCAGTTCCTCGGCCCGACCGCGGACAACAGCGTCGCCGGGCAGATCGAGATCGTGACCAACGCCGCGACCCAGGGCGTGAACGCGGTCATGATCTCCAACAACGCCGGCGAACAGATCGAGCCGGCGGTGAGCTCGGCCGTGCAGGCGGGCGTCACGGTGGTGACCTGGGACTCGCCGATCCCCTCCGCCAAGGGCGAGAGCGTGTTCGTGGCCCAGGTGGACTTCGACGAGACCGGCACGGTCATGGCGGACATGGCACTGGAGATCCTCGGCGCCGACGGCGGCAAGTTCGCCATCCTGTCCGCGTCGCCGGACGCGGCCAACCAGAACGCCTGGATCGCCGCCATGAAGGAGGCGCTCAAGGACCCGAAGTACTCCAAGCTCGAGCTCGTCGACACCGTGTACGGCAACGACGAGTCGGAGAAGTCCTACAACGAGGCGCTCGGGCTGGTCGACAAGAACCCCGACCTGAAGCTGATCATGGCCCCCACCACCGTCGGCATCGCGGCCGCCGCCAAGGCCATGCAGGACGAGCGCCTGTGCGACAAGGTCAAGGTGTCGGGCCTGGGACTCCCCGACGAGATGAAGGCCTACACCCAGAACGGCTGCGCGCCGCAGTTCGCGCTGTGGAGCTTCGTCGACCTCGGCTACCTCACCTTCTACGTGACCTACGGCCTGGCCACCGGCCAGATCAAGGCCACCGAGGGCACCAAGTTCAAGGCGGGCCGCAAGGGCGAGTACACCATCGAGAAGGACCCCACCCGCGACGCCGGGCTGCGCGTGCTCATGGGCCCGTTCACCAAGTACGACGAGAGCAACGTCGGTTGACCTAGTCCAGGTGGAAGATCTCTTCGAGCGCTTCCATCATCTGGTCGGCGGGCCGGCCGGAGCCGGTGAAGTAGGGCGCCATCAGTGCCTGCCAGCGCTCGTTCACCGGCTCGGCCGCCATGCCGGCCACGGCCTCCTCGAGGCTGCCCTCGGTCTCGAAGTAGCCGAACAGGGTCCCATCGGGCCGCAGGAACAGCGAGTAGTTGTGCCATCCGTGGCGGCGTAGCGCGTCCAGCATCTCCGGCCAGACCGCCTGGTGGTGGCGCCGGTAGTCGTCGAGGAGGTCGGGGCGGACCCTGAGGACGAAGCCGACCCGGCGCATGGCGCTCAACGCACCTCCACGCTCGCGCGGTAGGGATTGAGGCGGGCGTCGTCCGGGTCGAGGTCGGTCACGACCAGGCCGATCTCGTCCAGGGCGAACATGCGGGCCTGGGCGCGGGTGCCGAGCTTGCTGTGGTCCACCGCCAGCACCACCCGCGACGCGGTGACGCTGAGGGCGCGCTTGACCTGTGCCTCATCGAGGCTCGCCTCGGAGGAGCCCAGCGTCGGGTCGACCGCGGCGGCGGAGCAGACGAACACGTCGAACAGGAAGTCCGCGGCGCTGCGGATGGCGACCGGCCCGACCAGGCTGCCGGTGCGGGGCTCCACCGAGCCGCCGGTCAGGGTGGCGACCACGCCCGGCTTGCCGACCAGGGCCTGGAAGGTGTCCAGGCCGTTGCTGACGACGACCAGGTCCTGGGCGCCGTCGAGCGCGGCCGCCAGCCGGTACACGGTGGAGGAGGCGTCGAAGGCGATGGTGCCGCGCTTGGGGATCAGGTCCAGCAGCTTGCCCGCGATCCGGGCCTTGGCGCGGGCGTTGTGCCGGTGCCGCTCCGCGAACGGCTCGGGGCCGACGGCCACGGCGCCCCCGCGGATGCGGCGCGCCACGCCGAGCGCCTCCAGCTCGTCGAGGTCGCGGCGGATGGTCATCTCGCTGACGCCGAGCTCGGCAGCGAGCTTGTCGATCCGGACGGTGCCCGTCTCCCTGATCCGCTGTTCGATCAGGTTGAGCCGCTCGTACGGGCTGCTTGGCGCTACGGCAGCGATGGACGGCCTCCGTGTGAGTTGAAGGTTACATCGTACATTACACGACAACGCGCTCCGCCCCGATCGCGAGCCACCGGCGCGCGTCCTCCAGGCGCTCGAAGCGGCCCAGCGCCAGCCCCTGGACCACGGCGTTGCCGAGCGCGGTCGCCTCGGGCGACCCGACCGTCACCGGCACGCCGGTGTGGCGGCCGTAGAGCTCGTTCATGAGGCGGATGCGGGCGGCGCCGCCGACGACCAGCAGCTCCCGGACCGGGGTCCCGGTGATGGCGGCGAGCTCGTCGACGACCCGGGCGGTGGCCGCGGCGATGGACTCGAGGATGCAGCGCACCACCTCGGCGCGGGGGGCGGCGGCGCCGAGCCCGGCCGCGGCCCGGATCTCCGCCTCCATGTCGGCGGGGGCCAGGAAGCGCGCGTCGGCGGGGTCCACCAGGCCGACCGGCCCGCGCACGCCGGCCGCCGCCGCGGCCAGCTCCGCGACGGCCGGGTTGCCCCAGGCGGCGCGGCACTGCTCGAGCAGCCAGAAGCCCGTCAGGTTCTTCAGGAAGCGGACGCCGCCGAGGGCGCCGGCCTCGTTGGAGAAGTTGGCGGCCCTGGCTTGCTCGGAGGTGTCGGCGGCCGGCCGCTCGGTGCCGACCAGCACCCAGGTGCCGCTGGACACCACCACGCTCCCCGGAGCGGGCACGCCCGGGACCGCGACGAAGGCCGAGGCGGTGTCGTGGCTGCCCACCGTGTGGACGCCGACGCCCCGCCAGGCGCCGACGGCCAGGCCGGCCGGGACGATCGGGGGCAGCAGGGCGGCGTCCAGGCCCACCGCCGCCAGCAGCTCGGCCGACCAGGCGCCGGTGTTGGCGTCCAGCAGGGCGGTGGTGGAGGCGTTGGAGCGCTCGGCGCCCTCGAACCCGGTCAGCACCCGCACCAGCAGGTCGGGCAGGAGCAGCAGCCTGGCCGCGCGGTCCAGCTCCGACCGGTCGTGCGCGGCGAGCTGGAAGATGGTGTTGAGGGGCAGCAACTGGATGCCGGTGACGGCGTGGAGGCGCTCGGCGCCGATCCGCTCCACGGTGGCGCGCCAGCCGCCGGTGCGGTCGTCCCGGTAGCTGTAGGGCGGCGACAGCAGCGCGCCCCGACCGTCGAGCAGCCCGTAGTCGACCCCCCAGCCGTCCACGCCGATGGAGGCGACGGGGCCCGTCGCCAGCCCCGCTTCCAGCCCCCGCTGGACCTCCGCGAGGATCCCGTCCCAGTCCCAGCGGAGGCTGCCGTCCCGGTGGCGGACCGGCTGGTGACGCCAGCGGTGGAGCACCTGGGCGGCCGGCGCCGGCGCGGCCAGGTCCACGGCGACCACCCGCACCGAGGTGGCGCCGAGATCGACCGCGAGCACGCGCATGGGCGCGCGCGTCACAGGCCGGTGGCGACGGTGCTGCGGCCCCGCTCGGCGATGCGGGCGGCGCGGTACCCGGTCGCGCGGAAGGCCGCCAGCGGCGCCAGGGCGGCGCCGTTGCGGCGGCGGGCCTCGGCCGCCAGCGGCCGGACGTCGGTGCGGAACGCCGCCTGCAGCAGCTCCTGCGCCAGGGCGGGGTCGTTGCCGTCCTGCGCGGCCTCCAGGGCCTCCCGGTCCACCAGCAGGGCCTGGGCGTAGGCGAGCAGGACCGCCTCGCTGGACTGGATCAGGTCCTCGATGGGGTCCTTGAGGTTGTGGCTCTGGTCGATCATGTAGGCGAGGTCCGGCGCCCGCCCGCCGCCGGCGGCGACCAGCTCGCAGAAGATCAGGAAGAGCTGGAACGGCTTGACGGAGCCGGTGGTCAGGTCGTCGTCGCCGTACTTGGCGTCGTTGAAGTGGAAGCCGCCCAGGCGCCCGACCATCGCCAGCCGGCTGACCACCTGCTCGATGTTGGCGTTGGGCAGGTGGTGGCCGAGGTCGACCAGGCAGGACGCCTTCGGTCCGGCCGCCTGCGCCAGCAGCAGCGACGAGCCCCAGTCCTGGTTCACGGTCGAGTAGAAGGCGGGCTCGTAGGGCTTGTGCTCGGTGAACATCCGCCAGCCGTCGGGAAGGTGGTCGTGGATGCTCCGCAGCCCTTCCGCCACCCGCTCGAACTGGGTCCGGAAGTCGGCCTGGCCGGGGTGGTTGGTCCCGTCGGCGAGCCACACCGTCAGCGCCCGCGACCCCAGCCGCGCCCCGAGGTCGATCACGTAGAGGTTGTGCTCGACCGCCGCCCGCCGGGCGGCGGGGTCGGCGTTGGCCAGGCTCCCGAACTTGTACGACACCTTCCCGTCGTTGGTGGTCGACGGGTTGTCCTGGAAGGTGTTGGAGTTCATGGCGTCGAAGCCGATGCCCTGCCCGGCCGCGTACTCGCGCAGCCCTTCGGGATCGGCCGGGTCGTCCCAGGGCACGTGCAGCGAGATCGACCGGGTGGCCCCCAGCAGCGCGCGGAGGGCGGCGGCGTCGTCGATCTTCTCCACGGTCGTGCGCGGCTCCCCGCCGATCGGGAAGCGGCCGAAGCGGGTCCCCCCGGTGCCGAGCGCCCACGACGGCGCCGCCACCGAGAACCCGGCGAGCGTGCCGACCACCGCCTCCGGGTCGGTGCGGCCGCCGCGCCCGATCCGGGCCGCGAGCTGCGCGAGGTCGCGCTCGTGGTCGGCGAGCAGGGGCTGGTTGAGCTCGGCGATTCGGTCCTGGTCGATCATCGCTCCTCCTCCTTGGCCCACGACGCCGGCCGCTCAGCGCAGGAACGCCGCGACGATGCCGGCGTCGACGGGGACGATGAGCCCGGTGGTGTGGGTCAGCTCGCCACTGACCAGACAGAAGGCCGCGTTCGCCACGTGCCCGGGGAGCACCTCCCGCTTGAGCAGCGTCCGGCTCGCGTAGAAGCGCCCGAGCTCGTTCTCCTCCACCCCGTAGATCCGGGCCCGCTCCGCCCCCCAGCCGCCCGCGAAGATCCCGGACCCCTGCACGACCGCGTCGGGGTTGATGCCGTTGACGCGGATGCCGTGCTCCCCGAGCTCGGCGGCCAGCAGCCGCACCTGGTGCGCCTGGCTGGCCTTGGCCGAGCCGTAGGCGACGTTGTCGGGACCTGCCACGATGGCGTTCTTGCTGACGATGTAGAGGATGTCCCCGCCGGTCCCCTGGGCGATCATGACCCTGGCGGCGTGCTTGGACACCAGGAAGGACCCGCGGGCCATCACGTCGTGCTGGCGGTCCCAGTCCTCCAGGGAGGTCTCCAGCAACGCCTTGGAGATCGACAGGCCGGCGTTGTTGACGACGATGTCGACGCCGCCGAAGCGGCTGACCATCCGGTCGATCGACGCCTGCACCGCCTGCTCGTCGCCCACGTCGACGTGGACGGCGATGGCGTGGTCGCCGGCCCCGAGCTCCTCGGCGACGGCGCCGGCCGCCTCGGCGTCGATGTCGGCGACGGTGACGGTGGCGCCCTCCTCGCGCAGGCGCGTGGCGATGGCCCGCCCGATCCCCGAGCCGGCGCCGGTCACGAAGGCGACCTTGCCGGTGAGGGGCTTCGGCCTCGGGCGGCGCTGGAGCTTGCGCTCCTCCAGCGCCCAGTACTCGATGCGGAACTTCTCGGCCTCGGGGATCGGCGCGTACGTCGACAGGGCCTCGGCGCCCCGGATCGCGTTGATGGCGGCCACGTAGAACTCCCCGGCGACGCGGGCGGTCTCGCTGTCGCCGCCGAAGCTGAACATCCCGACCCCCGGGACCAGGAAGATGGCGGGGTCGGCGCCCCGCATCGGCGGGGTGGCGGCGTCGGCGTACCGCTCGTAGTAGGCACGGTACTCGGTCCGGTACTCCCGGTGCAGCTCCCGCAGGCGCGCGACCTGGTCGTGCAGCGGCGCCTCGGTGGGGAGGTCCAGCAGCAACGGCCGCACCTTGGTGCGGATGAAGTGGTCCGGGCAGGAGGTCCCCAGCCGCACCACCCGCGGCGCGGCCTCCCTGGCGATGAAGTCCAGCACCGGCTCGCTGTCGGTCCAGTGGCCGACCACGTGCCGCTCGGTGGAGGCGAGCCCGCGGAGCACGGGCGCCAGAGCCGCCGCGCGCAGCCCGCGCTCCCGCTCGGGCAGGGGCTCGAACCCTCGACGCAGGCCGCCCAGGGGCGCCGGCCTGCCCTGGCCGTCGATGAACTCCTCCGCCCGGCGGATCAGGTCCAGGGAGTTGCGCTCGCACTCTTGCGAGGTCCGGCCCCAGGTGGTCAGGCCGTGGCCGCCGAGGACCACGCCCTTGAGGTCGGGGTGGGCGTCGTGGAGGCGCTCGATCCGGAGCGCGAGCTCGAACCCGGGTCGCCGCCACGGCACCCAGGCGACCGTGTCCCCGAAGCACTGCTTGGTCAGCTCCTCGCCGTCGGCGGCGGCGGCCAGCGCGATGACGGCGTCCGGGTGGAGGTGGTCGACGTGGGGAGCCCGCAGCAGCCCGTGCATGGAGGTGTCGATGCTGGGTGGGGCGCCGCCCTGGCCGAAGCGGCAGAGGTCGAGCAGCTCGTGCAGCTCGTCCTCGTGCTCCTCTCCCCGGTAGGCCTTCTTGAGGCCGGCGAGCCGCTCCACGACCAGGACCGACAGCCCCTCGGCCGACAGCGTGCCGAGGTCTCCCCCGGACCCCTTGACCCACAGCAGCTCCACGTCCTGACCGGAGAGCGGGTCCTCCACGACCGCCTTGGCGGAGGTGTTGCCGCCGCCGTAGTTGGTGTTGCGACGGTCGGCGCCGAGGCGGTTGGA
>Ga0209875_1000049_pt1 | contig 14713 bp, 16 predicted proteins | sample GWRWS3_0_10_FD_187219 | JGI IMG/M metagenome (GOLD analysis project Ga0209875, IMG submission 187219) | Riverbed sediment microbial communities from areas with vegetation nearby in Columbia River, Washington, USA - GW-RW S3_0_10 (SPAdes)... | ecosystem: Environmental > Aquatic > Freshwater >...
GCCGGCCGGCTGGAGTGGGGCGGCGTCAAGACCCACGAAGCGCGCACGGTGGGGCTGCCGCGGTCGGTCGTTGACGAGCCGGGCGCCTACCTCGCCGGTCGGCCGGATGGCCCGGAGGAGCTGGTGTTCACCGCGCCGCGGGGTGGGCCGCTGCGGGAGTCGAAGTTCGTCCCTGGCCGCTTCAAGCCGGCCGTCCGCGCCGCCAACGAGGCCATCGTCAACGAGGGTGGCCCTGCGCCGCTGCCGGACGACTTGCGGCTGTACGACCTGCGGCACACGGCCGCCTCGCTGATGATCCGCGAGGGCGCCAGCGTCAAGGCGGTGCAGAAGCAGCTCGGCCACGCCACCGCCAGCATCACCCTGGACGTGTACGGGCACCTGTTCCCTGACGAGCTGGAGGCGCTCGCTGGCCGCCTGGAGCGCGCCCGCAGCGAGGCGCTCACGGACCTGGCACGGACCCAGCACGGACCAGCGGTGGTGGCGTTGCGCGAAGGCGCTGGTCAGTGAGCATGACGGGGGAGTGCCGGAGGAGGGGCTCGAACCCTCATGCCCTTGCGGGCCCAACGCTTTTAAGGCGCGGCTGTCTGCCGATTCCAGCACTCCGGCGCTGGCCAGCCAGGCTACGGCAGAGCTGGCGCTCGCGCGAGGGGCGCCGACCCTCGGCGCGTCAGCGGCGGTCGGCGGCGGCCTCCTCCTCGGGCTCCTCGGCGGCGTCGAGGTTCCCGAGCCGGCGCTGCTCCTTCCAGCGCCGGTACAGCCACCAACCGGCCACCGCGACCACCAGCACGGCGATCACGATGCTGACCGGGCGCAGGAACTGGTCGACCACGTGCCACTGGCTGCCGAGCACGTAGCCGAGGGCGGCGAGCGCGAACGTCCACGGCAGGCAGCCGAGGAAGGTGTAGACCGAGAAGCGGACGAAGCGCATCTCGGCGATGCCGGCCGGCAGGCTGATGAACGTCCTGATCACCGGGAGCAGCCGGGAGATGAACACGGCCGCCTCGCCGTGCCGCCCGAACCAGACCTCGGCGCGGTCCAGCTCGTGCTTGCGGAGGAACACGTAGCGGCCCCAGCGCTCGATCAGCGGCCTGCCCCCGCGCCAGCCGACGCCCCACGCGATCCAGGAGCCGACCAGGTTGCCGAACGTGCCCGCCAGGCCGACGGCGACGAAGTTGAGCTGCTTGCCCTCCTGGCCGAGGCTCGCCACGAAGCTGGCGTTGGCGAGGGCGCCGCCGAACAGCATGGTGATCTCGCTCGGGATCGGGATGCAGGCCGACTCCAGGGTCATGAGGACGAAGATGGCCAGCAGGCCGTACTGCAGGATCGTGTCGGTGATCAGTTGCTCCACGTGCGCTCCTGGCGAGACCGGTGGGTGCGGGTGCGCGAACTGTACCGGACTACCGGCTCCAGTGGCTCTCGCCGAGGAGGTAGGCGGTGGCCAGGCTCTCCGGGTCCTGCTCGGCCGGGGCGCCGTCGCCGGTCTGCTCGACGGCCACCGAGATCGTCCGGGCCGCGAACATCGGCAGCTCGGCGGGCCGCCCGTCGGCGGTGGCCCGCAGGCGGGCCCGGTCGTCGGCGAAGCCGATGATCGTGTAGCTGGCCTGCGGCTCGACCCCCGCCCGCCGGAAGGTCCGCAGCAGGTCGTGGTCCTCGTTCTCGAACCGCAGGATGCGGACTTCGCTGCCGGCGGCTACGCCGGTGAGGGGCCGTCCCGGCTCGCGCGGGTAGTCGCCGATCGGGTGGCCGTGCGGGCAGGTGCGGGCCTCGCCGATCATCGCCAGCATGCGGGCCTCCAAGGCCGGGGTGACGCCCATCTCGAACGCCTCGGCCTCCTCGTGCACCTCGTCCCAGGGGACACCCATGATCTTGACCAGGAACGCCTCGACCAGCCGGTGGCGGCTGACCACGTGCCTGGCCACCCGCTCGCCCTCGGCGGTGAGCGAGATGCGCTTGCCCGGGCCGCGCTCGACCAGGCCCTCGGCCGTCAGCCGGTGGACCATCTCGGTCACGCTGGGCGGGGAGTACTGCATCGCCCTGGCGAGGTTGGTCGGGGTCCTGTCGATGCCGGCCTCCCCGAGCCAGTAGAGCGACTCGAGGTACTCCTGGATGGCCGGGGTGAGGCCCGTGGTCTGCGCCATGACCCTATGGTACGTGGCCGGGGCGACCGACCGCCCTCAGCCGGTCACCACCACGCGGCCGTCCATGCCCGCGTGGAGCGTGCACGTGTAGCGGTACTCGCCCGACCGTTCGAACCGGTGGGCGAAGGTGCCCCTGGTCTGGTTCTTGGAGACGAAGCCGTCGCCCTTGACGTTGTGGGGGACCGAGCCGTCGTCGAAGCGCCAGGTGACCTCCGTGCCAGGCGGCACCTGGATCGCCGGCGGCTGGAACCGGAGGTCCTTGGCGACCACCTCGGTGACGCCGGTGACCGGGGCGGCGTCGGCGGCCGAGTGGGCCGAGCCGGCCTGGCACGCGGCGGACGTGATCGTGAGCACAAGCACCAGCAGGCCGACACGGACACTGCCGGAGCGGGACCGCACCAGCTCAGACGCCGGTGTAGCTGGTGCTGGTGGAGCTCATCGCGATGAGGATGATGAACAGCACCACGAAGACGGCCGTCAGGACCAGCTCGACGATCGCGATGATGCGGGCCCACCTGGCCTGCTCGAGGCCGGACAGGCGACCGCCCGACTCCTCGATCCGCTTGGTGGCGCTGTTGGCCAGGACCAGGGCCACGATCGCGCCGACCGGTGCGCAGACGAAGAAGCCGACGATGGCGATGACGAGCGCCGCGGTGGCGGTCCCCTCCGTCTGCGGCGCCGCCGCGTAGCCGTAGCCCGGCTGCCCGTACCCCGGCTGGCCGTACGGCTGCTCCGGTGTTGGCGGCGGGCCGTACCCGGGCTGCTGGCCGTACGGGGATGGCGGTGGCGGTGGCGGCGGTGGCGCACCGCCACCGAACGGCTCGGTGGGCTTCTCGCCTGGTCGGTCGTCTTGGCCCCCGCCGCCGGGGGGGCCGGGAGGATGGTCGGCCATGGTGACTCCTTTGCGCTCGCACTGGCTCGCGCCGGCCGCAAGACCGCCGGCCAGGCGCCCGGAGTAAACCACACAACTGCGGGGGGCTCGCCCCCCGCAACCTCCCAACCGGGCGACCTCTCAGCCCCGGTCGGTCGCGTCCAGGGCGGCGGCCCAGCCGGCGGCCGGGTCGGCGGCGGCCAGCCGCAGCACCCAGCCGCTGCCCGGCATGCCGTCGTCCCACACCCACCAGTCCAGCCCCTGGAGCGCCCTGCCCAGGTCGGCCGGGTCGGGCGGCCAGTCGAGCCCGGCCAGCCCGGCCGCCGCCCACCACGCGTCGAAGCGGCCGAGGGCGGCCCCGCGGCGCACGCCGTGCGCCCCGCCGCTGGCCGCCGCCCACGCCATCCGCGCCATCGCCGCCGCCGGCGTGATCCGGCCGAGCCGGTGGTCGCCGTGGCCGAGGGTGGCCACCGCCTCGGCCGGGCCGCCCCTGACCACCACCGCCCTGGCGCTGCCGGCCGACTCGGTGGTCCAGACCTCGACCAGGTCGGTGAGGGCGCGGGTGGCGTCGGGGCGGTCGAGCACCGGCCCAGGGCGGGTGCCAGCGGCCGCCATGACGACCGGCTCGGCGCCCGGGTCCGGCACCTCGAGCCGGTCGGCTCGGTAGGTGGCCAGCGCGTAGGCCGGCTCCCAGGGGGCGAGCACCAGCGGCAGCTCCAGCACCTCCGGGTGGGCGCCTGGCGCCTCGCGGAGGTCCTCGCCGCGCAGCACCCGCTCCTGGGCGACCGACCCGGCGACCACCGGCTCGGCCAGGTGCGGGGCCAGCTCCGCGAACGTGTGGGTGGCGGCGGCCACCTCGGTGAGCGGCCCGAGCGCGAAGCGGCCGACGCCGGGCCGCAGCACGCTGGCCGCCTCCGGGCCGGGTGCCTCCAGGGCCATGCGGTACTCGACGTAGGTGATCACCGGCCACAGCGGCCGGCCACGCTCGACCGCCTCGCCGAGGCGCTGGCGCAGCTCCACCATGCCGGCCCAGTCGCCGCTCGCGCAGAGCCCATCCACCGCGCGGAGCAGGTCGGCCGGGTCGCCAAGCTCCACCAGCTCGGCGAGACGGTCGTCGGGCACCTGGGCCTCCGCGGTCGGGCAGCAAACGGCGCCATCTTGCCACCGGGGATACCGTTGCTGACCGACTCCCCCCAACCAAGGAGGCCCTGACCCATGTCCGACGCTTCCAGGACGGTCGCCGGCATCCTGCTGGTGCTGGTGCCGACCATCGAGTTCGGCGGCTACTCGCTGCTGCGGATGATCGCCAAGCGCACCCCCGGCTACCTGGACAACCCGGTGCGCCAGAACCTCTGGCGGGCGGGCCACGCCCACGCCGGCGTGCTGGTGCTGCTCGCCCTCGTCGGGATCCTCTACGTCGACCAGACCGACCTGTCCGACGGGCTCCGGACGCTGGCGCGCTCCAGCATCGCCGTCGCCCCGATCCTGGTGTCGGCCGGGTTCTTCTTCTCGTCGCTGTCCCCGCGGGCCGAACGCCCCAACGGCATGATCGCGCTGGTATACCTCGGCGCGATCCTGCTCGGGGTCGGCGCCGTCACCCTCGGGGTGGGCCTGCTGTGACGCCGAGGCGGCTCAGCCGACGAGCGTGCCGCGCAGCACGGTGACGGCCTGGCCGCCGAGCAGCACGCGGTCGCCGGCGGTGTGGGTGCGGACCACCCCGCCCCGGCGGGACGCCTGGAAGCCGGTCAGGTCGGCGCGGCCGAGGCGGTCGGCCCAGAAGGGGCCGAGGGCGCAGTGGGCCGAGCCGGTCACCGGGTCCTCGTCGATCCCCACGGCCGGCGCGAAGAAGCGGGAGACGAAGTCGAACCCGCCCGCCTCGCTCGCGGCGGTCGCGATCACGCCTCTGGTGGACACCTCCCGCAGCTTCCTGAAGTCCGGCTCCAGGCCGCGCACGGCCGCCTCGGAGCCAAGCTCCAGCAGGTGGTCGAAGCGGCTCCGCCCGGCCCAGCGGAGGGTCCGCGCCGGCTCGCCGAGGGCCTCGAGCAGCTCGGCGGGCGGGTCGGCGGGCGCCGCAGGGGTGGCGGGGAAGTCGAGCTCGACGACGCCGTCGCGGTCGTTCGCGCACAGCTCGCCGCTCAGCGTCTGGAAGCGGATCTCCATGCCGGCGCCGGCCCGGCCCTCGCCCCAGAGCACATGGGCGCTGGCCAGGGTGGCGTGGCCGCAGAGCTCGACCTCGACCGCCGGGGTGAACCACCGCAGCCCGAACACCGCATCGTCCCCGGACCCCAGCGGCCGCACGAACGCCGTCTCCGCCAGGTTCATCTCGGCGGCCACCCGCTGCATCCACCCGGGCTCGGCCTCCTGGTCCAGCAGGCACACCGCCGCCGGGTTGCCGGCGAACGGCTCGGCCGTGAAGGCGTCGACCTGGAAGAGCGGGACGGTCACGGACGAGCCCGGACGGCGCGGAACATGGCCGTGTCGGCCGGCTCGGAGGGCGGCTCGACCAGGTGGAACCAGTAGAAGCCGTGGGGGCCGACGGCCAGCCGGTAGGGCTCGGCGTCGATGATCGGGAAGGGGGTGCGGCCGAACATCTCCTCCGGGACCAGGCCGGAGAAGCGCGACAGGTCCAGCTCGACCGGCTGCGCGAAGCGGGACAGGTTGGCGATCACCAGCACCACGTCGGCGCCGAGCTGGCGGTAGAAGGCGAGCACGCGCCGGTTCTCGGGGTACAGCGGCTCGTAGTCGCCCAGCCCGAAGACAGGGTGCTGCTTGCGGACCTGCAGCATCCGCCGGATCCACTGCAGCAGCGAGGTCGACACCCGCTCCTGGGCCTCGATGTTGCAGGCCTGGGAGCCGTAGACGGGGTCCATCAGGAACGGCAGGTACAGGGCCGCCGGGTCGGCCCGTGAGAAGCCGGCGTTGCGGTCGCCGGTCCACTGCATCGGCGTGCGCACCCCGTCGCGGTCGCCGAGGTAGACGTTGTCGCCCATGCCGATCTCGTCGCCGTAGTACATGACCGGGCTGCCCGGCAGGCTCAGCAGCAGGCTGTTCAGCAGCTCGATCTGGCGGCGGCCGTTGTCCAGCAGCGGCGCCAGGCGCCGCGCGATGCCGATGTTGCGCCGCATCCGCGGGTCCTTGGCGTACTCCTCGTACATGTAGTCGCGTTCCTTTTCGGTGACCATCTCGAGGGTCAGCTCGTCGTGGTTGCGGAGGAACAGCCCCCACTGGGCCGAGTCGGGGATCTTCGGGGTGCGGTTCATGATCTCCACGATCGGCGTGCGGTCCTCGCGCCGCAGGCCCATGAACATCCGCGGCATGACCGGGAAGTTGAACGCCATGTGGCACTCGTCGCCGTCGCCGAAGTAGGGGACCACGTCCGGGGGCCACTGGTTGGCCTCGGCCAGCAGGACCCGGTTGGGGTACTTGTCGTCGACCTCCTTGCGGACCCGCTTCAGGAACTCGTGGGTCTCCGGCAGGTTCTCGCAGTTGGTCCCCTCCCGCTCGAACAGGTAGGGGACGGCGTCCAGCCGGAAGCCGTCCAGGCCCATGTCCAGCCAGAAGCGGATCACCTCCAGCATCGCGTCCTGGACCTCGGGGTTGTCGTAGTTGAGGTCCGGCTGGTGGGAGAAGAAGCGATGCCAGTAGAACGCCTGCGCCTCGTGGTCCCAGGTCCAGTTGGAGGTCTCGGTGTCGACGAAGATGATGCGGGCGTCCAGGTAGCGCTGGTCGCTGTCGCTCCAGACGTACCAGTCGCGCTTGGCCGACCCCGGCTGGCGCGACTCCTGGAACCACGGGTGCTGGTCGGAGGTGTGGTTCATCACCAGGTCGGCGATGACGCGGAGGCCGCGGGCGTGGGCCGCCTCCAGGAAGTCGTAGAAGTCCCCGAGGGTGCCGTAGTCGGGCAGGATCTGGAAGTGGTCGGCCACGTCGTAGCCGCCGTCGCGCAACGGCGAGGGGTTGATCGGCAGCAGCCAGATGCAGTCGATGCCGAGCCAGTGCAGGTAGTCCAGCCGCTCGGTCAGGCCGCGGAAGTCACCCTGGCCGTCGCCGTTGCCGTCCTGGAAGCCGCGGACGTACAGCTCGTAGAAGACCGCCGTCTTGTACCACAGTGGGTCGTCCTGCATCCCTCGTCCGCTCCCGAGCTCGCTCTTCCTCACTAAGCTGCTCGATCCCTGTGCCGGTTCGCAAGTGCCGTCGCGCATGGCGGCGTGTCACCACGGAGAGTAACCGTTGCGCGGCCGGCGCGTCGCACCAGTTGCGCACTTCAGCAACTTCGACGTCGGGAGGGCGACGGTTGAGGGAATTCCCTCAACGCCAGGCGGGCCGGCTCAGGCTGACCGGGCCACCGGCGACCGGCTCGGGCACCCCCGCCCGGACCGCCTCGAGCTGGGCCGCGAAGGCGACCCCGAGGAACAGCGCCAGCGACGTCAGCCACGTCCACACCAGGATCGCGATGACGCCGGTGAGGGGGCCGTAGGTCCGCCCGAAGGTGCCGGAGGACATGCCCAGGTACAGCGCCAGCAGGCCGGTGAACACGAACCACAGCAGCACCGCCAGGCCGGAGCCGACCGCCAGCCACGACCACGACGGCTGGTGGCGGCGTGGCGCCTCGCGGAACAGCACCGCGAACGCCACCACCGCCAAGCCGATGCTGAGCGGCCAGCGCAGCACCGTCCACAGCCCGCGCACGATCCCGGACAGCTCGGTCGCCCTGGCGACGTCGGAGCCGGCCACGATCAGCACGAACGCCAGCAGCACCAGCACGCCGGCGGAGCAGGCGAGCAGGAACGCGTTCCAGTACTTCTGCGTGGTCGGGCGGTCCCGCTCCACGCCGTAGAGGCGGTTGGCGCCCCGTTCGATCTGGCCCATCGCCACCGTCGCCGACGCCAGCGCGGCCAGCGCGCCGAGGACCAGCGCGGCGATGCCGCCGCGGGCGGCGCTCTTGGCGCCCTGCTCGACCGCCTCGGTGATGAGCTGGCCGGCGGGCCCGGGCGCCAGCCGGTCCACGGTCTGGACGACGAGCTGGCGGAACCGGGAGGCCTGCACGGCCGTTGCCAGGCCGACCGTGGCGATCACCGCGGGGAAGAGGGCCAGGGTGATCTGGAAGGCGAGGCCGCGGGTGTGGCTGAAGCCGTCGGCGGCGCGGAAGCGCTGGAACGAGTCCTTGGCAAGCTTGGCCCAGCCGGTGAGGCGCAGCGTCCGGAGGGCGTCGTCGCCCTCCAGCTCGTGGGTCTCCGGGACCGAGTTCGCGGTGCTCATGGGTTCCTTTCTTTCGGTTACCGCGCCTGCGGCACGCACAGCGTGAGCGCGCGGGGGACGATCTCGACGACGAGGTGGTCGGTCTCCCCAACGGGGTCGCCGTCCCGCTCGACGGGCTGTGGCCGGTCGCAGCGCACCTCGACCCGGCGGGCCCGGAGCACCTCCAGCTCCGGGTCGTTTCGGCGGCGCCGCAGCAGCACCCCGACGGCCAGCCGGGCCCAGTCCAGCAGCGTGCGGGTCCGCAGCACGGCCACGTCCAGCAGCCCGTCGTCGGGCCGGGCGTCCGGCATGACCGGCAGCCCGCCCTGGAGGCGGCCGAGGTTGCCGACCAGCACCCCCTGCCCGACCCGGGTGACGGGGGCGGCGTCGTCCAGGTGCAGCTCGAAGCGGGTGGTCCGGCGGCGAAGCTGCCGGAGGCCGCTGATGACGTAGGCGACGGCGCCGAGGCGCTCCTTGAGCCGGGGGTCGGCGTCGCGCAGCATGGCCGCGTCGAAGCCGATGCCGCCCATGACCACGAAGCGGTCCTCGCCCATGGCGGCCACGTCCAGGCGGCGCCGCTCGCCGTGGAGGGCGACCTCGACGGCGCCATCAAGGTCGCCGGGGATGTCGAAGTTGGCCGCCAGCAGGTTGCCGGTCCCGGCGGGCAGGACCGCCAGCGGCACGTCGGTGCCGGCCAGGCCGGTCACGCACGCCATCACCGTGCCGTCGCCGCCCTGGGCGATGACCAGGTCGACGCCCTCGGCGAGGGCCTCGCGGGTGGCCTCCTGGCCGGGGTCCTCCAGGGTCGTCTCCAGCCACAACACCTCCAGCCCGGCGCCGGCCAGCGCGGCCTTGGTGTCGCGCCGGCGCGCGTCGGCCTCGCCGCCGCCGGTGGCCGGGTTGAACACCACCGCCACCAGGCGGGGCGGAGCCTGGCCCGCGGCGGGCGGCTCGCCGCCGCGCTGGCGAATGACCTCAGCCATGGCGCATCACCGGTGGCCGTCGCCGTCCGAAGCTGCCGGTCCCGGCCTGGTGCCGCAGCGTCCAGTGCAGGACGCCGAGGCGGATGCCGCGGACGGCGGCCAGCAGCCAGACGGTGCCGAGCAGCACCCCGCCGAGCACGTCGCTCAGGAAGTGCATGCCCCGGTACATGCGGGAGGCGGCCACCAGCAGCGGGATCACCACGGCCGCGGCCACGAACAGCCCCCTGACCAGCGCCGAGCGGGCCCGCTCGGAGGCGAGCACGGCGAGCGCCCCGTACAGCGCGATGGCCGCGGCCGTGTGCCCGGAGGGGAAGCTCGAGGTGGGGGGCGCCTCGTCCAAGTGCCGGACCGGCGGCCGCTCGCGGTCCACCAGCAGGGTGACCACCAGGAAGATGCCGACCTCGCCGGCCACCGCCACCGCCACCAGCATCGGCTCCCGCCACCGGCGCCACGCCAGGGCGGAGAACGCCACCGTGAGCACGGCCAGGATGGTGATGGTCAGGGTGCCGCCAAGCTCGGAGGTGAGGGCGGTGAGGTCGTTGAGCTCGCCGTTGCGGCGGCGCGCCAGCCAGCGGCTCAGGCCCGCGTCGGCGCGGCCGATGCCGTCGTCGTGGACCACCCTGCTCAGCAGCCACCCCAGCGCCACCAGCACCACCACCAGCGCCAGCGCCCAGCTGAGCAGGTACAGCGCGGACGGCACGCCGTCGCGGAGCCGCCGCCAGCGGGCGGCCAGGGCGGCCTCGCGGTCGCCTGGCGAGGGGTCGAGCGGTCCGCGGGTCGTGCGGGCTGCCATCGGCGTCCTCCGGGTCCGGGTCGGGAATCGAGTCCACCCATCGGATGCACCGGCAAGAAGGCGAGCAAACTCCCCATGTCGCCGCCGCGCCGGCGGCCTGGCATGCTTGCTCTCCCGGTTCGCCGGGAAGTGGCAGGCATCCACCGCAACGGCCACGAAGGGAGCGACGTGCCGACAGCCCGCACCTGGCGCCGTGCCGCCGTGGCCGGCGGCCTGGGACTCGCCGGCATCTACGCGTTCGAGGCGGCCCAGTACCACCGCGCCGCCGCCAAGGGCTTCGAGCTGCGCGACCCGCCGGCGCCGGGCACCCCCGACTTCGCCCGGCTGGTGGAGGCGCTCACGATCGCGCCGCTGCGCCAGGGCAACCGGGTCACGGTGCTGCGCAACGGCTGCGAGATCTTCCCGGCGATGCTGGAGGCGATCCGCTCGGCCCGGCGGACCATCGACTTCGCCACCTACGTGTACTGGACCGGCAGCATCGCCCCGGAGTTCGCCGAGGCGCTGGCGGAGCGGGCCGAGGCCGGGGTGGAGGTCAACGTGCTGCTGGACGCCGTCGGCGCGGCCAAGATGGACCGCTCCCTGGTTGAGCGCCTGGAGCGCGCCGGGGCGACGGTTGCCTGGTTCCGCCCGCCGCGGTGGTGGACGCTGCACAAGCTCAACAACCGCACCCACCGCAAGATCCTGGTGGTGGACGGCGCGGTCGGCTTCACCGGCGGGGTCGGGATCGCCGAGGAGTGGACCGGCAACTGCGAGGACCCCGGCCACTGGCGGGACACCCACGTGCGGGTGGAGGGGCCGGCCGCCCGCGACCTGCTCGGCGGCTTCCTGGACCTCTGGGCGGAGGCCACCCAGTCGATCCTGTCCGGGCGCGACCACCTGCCCGACATCCGCGGCTTCGAGGACGGCATCCAGGCGCAGGTCACCAGGAGCACCGCCGAGACGGGCAGCACCGACGCCGAGCACCTGTTCTACGCCGCGATCGCCTGCGCCAGGGAGCGCATCTGGCTGACCACCGCCTACTTCGCCCCCAGGCGGGCGTTCGTCGACGCCCTCTGCGACGCGGTGCGGCGCGGGGTGGACGTCCGCGTGCTCACCAACGGCCCCCATATCGACAAGCAGGTTGTCCGCCAGGCCGGGCGGCGCACCTACGACCACATGCTCGGCTGCGGCGTGCGCCTCTTCGAGTACCAGCGGACCATGCTGCACGCCAAGGTCCTGATCGTGGACGCCAACTGGGCGACCATCGGGTCGATGAACTTCGACAACCGCTCGTTCGCGCTCAACGACGAGCTGAACCTGTCCCTGCACGACCGCGCGACCGTCGCCGGGCTGGAGAAGCACTTCCTCGCCGACGTCGACGACGCCCTCGAGCTGGACCTCGACACCTGGCGGGCCCGTCCCGCGGCCGTCAGGGCCCGCGAGCTGGCCAGCGCCGCGGTCCGGCGGGAGCTCTAGCGGTGTCCGGCCCCACCCTGCTCGGCCTCGGGCCGGTGGCCAGCATGGTGGTGCTCGGCGCCGTCCTGGCGGCCGTCGTCACCGCCGCCGGCGCCCTGGTCGGCGGGCGCCACCGCCCAGGCCACGGTCCCGGCGAGCACGCCGCCGAGGAGCTGGCGCGGACGAGGGCGGCCAGGTTCCTGCGCCGCCGGCTGGACCCGGAGGCGGCGACCGGCCTCGCCCTGACGGTCGCGCTCGGGCTGATCTTCCTGGCGGCGCTCGGCTTCGGGCTGGTGTCCGACATGGTCACCTCCCGGACCGGCCTGTACCGCTACGACGCCGGCGTGGCCGAGTGGGGAGCCACCCACGCGACCCCGCTGTCGACCCGGCTGCTCGGCTGGATCACCTGGCTCGGCGGCACCGCGGTCGTGCTCCCGCTGGCCCTGCTGCTGGGCGGGCTGGAGTGGCTGCGGCGCCGCCGGGCCACCGTGCTCGCCTTCATGCTGACGGTGGTGGTCGGCCAGAACCTGATCCACAACGGCGTCAAGCTGCTGGTGCAGCGCGAGCGCCCGCCCGTGCCGCACCTGACCGACGCCACCGGGTTCTCGTTCCCGTCGGGGCACTCGGCCGCCGCGGCCGCGACCTGGGCGGCGGTCGCGCTGGTCCTCGGCCGCGGCCGGCCATGGCGCGTCAAGGCGCTGCTGGCGGCCGGTGCCGCAGCCGTGGCGGTGGCGGTCGCCGCCTCCAGGGTGCTGCTCGGGGTCCACTGGGTGACCGACGTGGTCGCCGGCCTCGCGCTGGGGTTCGGCTGGTTCGTGGTCTGCTCGATTGCCTTCGGCGGCTCCCTGCTCCACTTCGCCGCCCCCGCCGAACGCGTCGAGGCCGAGGAGCGGCGCTGAGCGGCTCGGCCTGTTCATCCCCGGCCGGGCGCGGCATGCTACTCGCATGGCGGTCTCGGCGGAAGGCCTGGAGCGAGCGCTCTCGCAGCTCGCCGACCTCAGGACGTCCCCGGTCACCGTCGAGGCGGCGCTGCGCCGCATCGTCGAGTCGGCCGACGCCCTGTTCCAGGTCGACGGGAGCGCGCTCATGCTGGTCGACCGCGACCAGGTGCTGCGGAACCTGGCCGGCTCCCACCTGCGGGCCGCCGTGCTCGAGGAGCTGCAGGCCGAGCACGGCGAGGGCCCGTGCGTGGACGCCTACGACGAGAAGCAGACCGTCTGGACCGACGACCTGGGCCGGGAGGAGCGGTGGCCGGGGTTCTCGCCGGTGGCGGCGCGCCGCGGGCTGGCCGCCGTCCTCGCCAGCCCCATCCCCTACAGCGACGAGGCGGTCGGGGTGGTGGCGGTGTTCGCGTCCGAGCCGCATCCGTGGACCGAGGCCGAGCAGGAGGCCATCGTCGCCTTCACCGACCTGGCGGCGATGCTGATCCTCAACGCGATGGCGGCCAGGGAGCGCGGCAGGATGGCCCTCGAGCTGCAGGGCGCCCTCGACTCGCGGGTGGTGATCGAGCAGGCCAAGGGCGTGCTGGTCGGCCGGCACGGGCTGACCCCCCGGCAGGCGTTCGAGCGGCTGCGCGGCCTCGCCAGGGACCAGCGGCGCCCGCTCGCCGAGGTCGCGGCGGCGGTGGTGGGCGCCGCCCAGCGGCCGTGACTGGCGGCGCGGACGACCGGCGGGCTAGCCTTCCCGCATGTCCATCGACGCCCTCACCTCCGCCGAGATCTCGCTGCCGGCGACGCCCGACGCGACCCGGGTGCGCGAGCGCATCGCGATCCTCGCCCGCCACGTCGACCTGGTCGGGCTGACCGACAACCACGCCGGCAAGCCCCGCATGTCGCCGCTCGCCGCCGTCGCCCTCGCCCGCGAGCAGGGCGTGGCCACGGTCGTGCACGTCTCCTGCCGTGACCGCAACCGGCTGGCGTTGCGGTCGCAGGTGATCGGGGCGGCCGCGCTCGGCTCCGAGGGGGTGCTGTGCCTCTACGGCGACCCGGTCCCAGGGGTGCCGCGGGTGCGCGACTACACCACCACCCGGCTGCTCGCCGAGGCCAAGGCGTGGGCGGCCCCGTACGACCTCGCTCTTGGCTGCGTGGCCGACCCGTTCGCCGTCGACGGCGAGGCCGAGCTCGCCCTGCTCGGGCGCAAGGTGGCCGCCGGCGCCGACTTCGTCCAGACCCAGATGGTGTTCGACGTCGACGCCCTGGCGAGCTTCCTCGACCGGGCCGTGGAGGGCGGCAAGCTGGACGACTGCCGGGTGCACGCCAGCGTCCCGGTGATCCGCACGCCACGGATGATCGACGTCCTCAACCAGGCCCTGCCGTTCGCGGTGCCGGAGCGTGCCAGCCGCCAGATCGCGGCGGGGGGCGGCGTCGACCTGGCCGTCGAGACCGCCGTCTCCCTGGCCGGGCTGGAGCGCGTCCACGCCCTGCACGTGATGTCGTGGGGCTCGGAGGAGGCGGCGGGCCGGGTGGCGGCGGCGTTCCGGGCCGCCAGGGGCGCGCCGGTGGAGCGCGCCCGCGAATAGCCTTCAGCGGGGGATCCTGGTGGCCTTGAACTCGTTGAGGTCCGGCCAGTCGTCGACCATCGCGATCAGGCGCTCCAGGGTGGACCTGGCGGCCTCCGGGCCGGCCGGTCGCTGCATGAGCCGGACGAACACGGCCCGCTGGCCGGTCACGAACGTGGGCACCCCGAAGCCGCGGTGCCCGTCGACCGCCCAGGCGTGGTCGGCGGCCAGGGCGCCGGCAGGCCTGCCGCCGGCGACCAGCTTCTCGACCTCGTGGAGGACGCGCCGCGCGTGGTACTGCTCGCCGGCGACGGCCGCTACGGCGATCGCCGTGCGCTGCCACAGTTCGTGATGGTCCACCTCGGCGACGGACACGTTGAAGGTCGCGCGGATGCCGCGGGTCAGCGTCTTCACGACGTGCCGCTTCTCCTTGAGGGATCCGCACGAGGGGATGCGGAGGTCGAACCGCTCCAGCGCAACGAGCATCGACGTCTCCCTACAGCTCTCGGGCGACCTCTCGGACCTCGTACGCCTCGATGATGTCGCCTTCCTTGACGTCGTTGAAGTTCTCGATCCCGATACCGCACTCGAACCCCTCGCTCACCTCGCGGACGTCGTCCTTGAAGCGGCGGAGCGAGCCGATCCGGCCGTCGTACGCGACGACGCCGTCGCGGATGACCCGGGCACGCGCGTTCCGGGTGATCGTGCCCTCCAGGACGTACGAGCCGGCGACCAGGCCCACCTTCGGGACGCGGAACA
>Ga0209875_1000050_pt1 | contig 14572 bp, 13 predicted proteins | sample GWRWS3_0_10_FD_187219 | JGI IMG/M metagenome (GOLD analysis project Ga0209875, IMG submission 187219) | Riverbed sediment microbial communities from areas with vegetation nearby in Columbia River, Washington, USA - GW-RW S3_0_10 (SPAdes)... | ecosystem: Environmental > Aquatic > Freshwater >...
CCGGGCTCCACCAACCTGCTGGCCGGGATCGTGCTGGCCAGCCTGGTCGGCGTGCTCGCCTACTGCGCCCTGGGGATGCTGCTGTCACTCCTGATGGCCCGCGCGATGGTCGTCGGCCTCCTCTACGCCGGGCTCTGGGAGGGCGCGGTGATCAGCGTCGCGCCCTCGGCGTCGGCGTTCTCCATCCGCGGGTACACCGAGGGCGTGCTCGCCGCCGTCGTGTCCGGCGGCGGCGTGGACCTCACCGTCCGGCTCGGGCCCGTCAGCTCGACCGTCCTCGCGGCCGTGGTCACCCTGGCCGCGCTGGCCCTGGCCGTCCTCCGTCTGGAGCGGATGGACATCCGGTGACCCGGCCGGGTCGATGCCCGGCACCGGGGACCGCTTCGGGGACCTCTGGGACGGCGGGCGCGACCGGTGCGGCTTCGGCCGGGGCGTCCATGGCGGCGAGCAGGTCGGGGCGGAGCAGCCGGACGGCCGCCACGATGCCGAGCAGCAGCAGGCCCGTGACGGCGGTGACCGTCGGCAGGCCGACCCGGTCCCCGAGCCAGCCCTGCACGACCAGGCCCGTCGCGTGGCCGCCCCCGACCCCCAGCATGAACAGGCTGGCCATGCGGGCGCGCAGCTCGCGCGGGGCCCGCACCTGGCAGACGGTGCTGGTGCCCGACAGCACCGCCAGGTAGACGAAGCCGAGCAGCGCGATCCCGGCGACGGCGAGCGGGAAGGCCGGAGCCAGTCCGTAGGCGATGGCGGCGGGCCCGACCAGCAGCAGCGCGGCTACCAGCAGGCGGCGCCGTCCGAGCATGCCGGCCAGGGCGCCGGCGGCCAGGGCCGAGCAGACCGCGCCGACGCCCTGGGCGGTCACCAGCGCCGACGTGCCGGTCGCCCCCCGGTCGAAGACCTTGATCGCCACCGCCGGGACCAGCCCGATGAACGGCGACACCAGGAAGGTGGTGGCGAGCAGCAGCAGCAGGGCGGTGCGGATGCCCGGGTCGCGGCGGGCGGCGACCACCCCATGGGCGATGGTCCGCAGCACCCGCACCCGGCCGGGCGCCCTCTGGGCCGGCGGCGGGATGCGGATCATGGCGAGCGCCACCAGCACCGCGCCGAAGCTCACCGTGTTCAGCCCGAACGCCCAGGCCAGGCCGCCGGCGGCGATGACGAGGCCGGCCAGCGCGGGGCCGACGACCCGGCCGAGGTTGAACTGGGCCGCCCCGAGGCTCATGGCGCCGAGCAGGTCGTCGGCGCCCACCAGGTCGGGGGTCATCGCCTGCACGGCGGGCATGGCGACGGCGAAGGCGCAGCCGGCCAGCAGCACGATCGCCGCCACCGCCGGGACCGACAGCCGGCCGCCGGCCGTGAGCAGCGTCAACGTGCCGGCCAGCGCGACCTGGAACATGGTCACGGCGACCAGGAACCGGCGGCGGTCGAAGCGGTCGGCGAGGGCGCCCCCGAACGGCCCCAGCAGCACCGTCGGGACGTAGGTGAGGGCGGCGACCGTCCCGGTCCAGGCGGCCTGCCCGGTGGTCTGGGTGACGTAGACGCCGATCGCGACCGTCTCCATCCAGGTGCCGATGTTGGAGACGAAGCTGCCGGTCCACACGGTCGCGAACGCGCGGTGCCGGAACGGGCGGAAGGGGGAGACCCGGGTCGGGCGGGTGGAGCTGGTCACCCGCCAAGGCTACAGGCCCGGCTCCCGCCCCGACCCGGAAGCGGCTACGCTGACCTCATGGGCAAGCTGCTCGAGCTCGGCGAGCGCCCGGCGCTCCACGACCCCTTCCTGGTCATCCACCTGACCGGCTGGACCGACGCCGGGCTGGCCGGCCAGACCAGCGCGGTGTTCCTGCGCTCGCGCTGGAACGCCCGCCGCCTCGGCGAGTTCGACGCCGACGAGCTGCTCGACTTCCGCCAGAACGACCGCCGCCCGGTGGTGCGGCTGGCCAGCGGCACCATCGAGGAGGTGCGGTGGTCGCCGATCGAGCTGTCGCTGGCCACCTCCGCGGGGGAGCGCGACGCGTTGCTGCTCACCGGGCCGGAGCCCGACTTCCGCTGGCGCGCCTTCTGCGACCAGGTGGTGGAGGCCTGCCAGGAGCTCGCCGTGACCGAGGTGTTCGGGCTCGGCGGCTTCCCGGCGCCCGCCCTGCACACCGACCCGGTCGCCGTGGTCGGGACCTCGGCCGACCCGGACCTGGCGGCCCGGCTGGAGACCGTGCCGATCCTGGTGGAGCTGGCCGCCAGCATCCAGACGGTGCTCGAGGAACGCCTGCACCGGGCCGGCATCCCGGCCACCGGGCTGTGGGCCCGGGTACCTCCGTACCTGGCGGGCGGCACCCACCCGCCGGCCGCGCTGGCGCTGGTCCGCACGATGGCCAGGCTGGCCGGCATCGAGGTCGAGACCACCGAGCTGGAGGCGGCCAGCAAGGAGCACCTCGAGCAGGTGGAGCAGGCCATCCGCGAGCGGCCCCAGATCGCCGAGTTCATCGAGCAGATCCGGGTCCTCGTCGAGCAGGGCGCCGACGAGCGCATCCCCTCCGGCGACGAGATCGCCGCCGAGCTCGACCTGTTCCTGTCCCAGCAGCCGCCCGACGACGGCGAGCCCCGCCCCCGCTAGCGCTCGCGAAGCTGGTAGCCGGCGCCGCGGACCGTGTGGTAAGCAATTGTCAATCAGGGTTGACAGTCCCCAGGCTGTCAACCTAAGATGACAGCATGGACGAGGCAACGGAACTGGCGAGCGCGGTGGACAGCAAGGACCCGCGGGTCGGTCTGCGGGCGGTGGCCGCGCTGCGGCGGCTGCTCGAGCAGCTCGAGACCCTTCAGGTCGCGAACGCCCGCTCCAACGGCTGGTCATGGCAGGAGATCGCCGCCGAGCTCGGCGTGAGCAGGCAGGCGGTGCACAAGAAGCACGCGGCCCGGCGGGGCCTGCTGCGGAGGGACTGAATGTTCGAGCGCTTCACGAACGGAGCCAGGAACGTGGTGATGGCGGCCCAGCAGGAGGCGCGCCGCCTCGGGCACGACTGCATCGGCACCGAGCACGTGCTGCTCGGGCTGCTGCAGGGCGAGGGCATCGCCGCCAGGACGCTGGCCGACCTCGGCGTCACCGCCGACGCGGTGGAGCGCGAGGTGCTGGCGTTCGTCCGCCCCAGCCCATTCGGCGCCGCCGACGCCGAGGCGCTCGGCACCATCGGCATCGACCTGGACGAGGTCCGGCGCCGGCTGGAGGCGTCGTTCGGCCCCGGCGCGTTGCGCTGGCGCCCGGGCCGTCGCGGCGGGCGACGCGGTCCCCTGCCCGGCGGTCACATCCCGTTCAGCCCGAGGGCCAAGAAGGTGCTGGAGCTGAGCCTGCGCGAGGCGCTGCGGCTCAAGCACAACTACATCGGCACCGAGCACATCCTGCTCGGCCTTGTCCGCGAGGGCGAGGGGCTGGCCGCGCTGGCCCTCACCAAGCTCGGCGCCGACCTCGAAGCGGTCCGCGCCAGGGTGCTCGACGAGCTGCGCCGCGCCGGCTGAGCGAACCATCCGCCCCCGCGGGTCGTCATCTCCCGGAGAGGGTGCTTTGATGCGGGCGCAGGAAAGCGGCTTGCGCCTCACCAAAACCACGGGATCCTCGAGGCGATCAGGTCGGACGTGAGGTGAGGCGCAAGCCGCTTTCGTTGACCAAGGGGCCGATGGTGCAGGAACCGGAGCCGGACGTCGTCCGGGCGGCGATGGCCGGCGACCTGGCCGCCTTCGAGTGGCTGGTCCGCTGCTACCAGGCGCACGTCTGGCGCTTCCTGCGCCACCTGCTCGGCGACGGCGCGCTGGCCGAGGACGTCACCCAGGAGACCTTCCTCCGGGTCTACCAGCACCTGCCCACCTTCGCCTGGCGCTCGAAGTTCTCGACCTGGGTGTTCCGGGTCGCCCGCAACGCCGGCATCGACGCGCTGCGCAGCCGCCGGCGCCACGACCAGCTCCTCCACGTGCTGCCGCGGCCGCAACCGGAGCCGGCGCCGGACGCGCGGGCCGAGGCGTGGGCGGCCGTGGCCGCGCTCAGCCCGAAGCTCCGCGAGGCGCTGCTGCTGGTGGAGGTGTTCGGCTTCACCTACCGGGAGGCGGCCCAGGTGCTGCGGGTGCCCGACGGCACGGTGAAGAGCCGGGTGTTCCATGCCCGGGTGCGCCTGGCCGCCTGGCGGGACGAGGAGGGTCGAGCCGGTGAGGTGTGACCAGGCCCGGGCCGACCTGTCGCTGGCGGCCGACGGCGAGCTGGCCGGCGGGCGCGACGCCCCGCTCGCTGCCCACCTTGCCGGCTGCGGGGCCTGCGCGGCCTTCAGGGCCCGCCTGGCCACGATCCGCCAGCAGCTCCGGTTCGAGCCGGTCGGCGCCGTGCCCGACGTCGCCCCCCGGGTCATGGTCGCCGTCCGCCACCGCGCCCCGCCGCGCTCGGCACGTGGGCGGGTCCCGCGGGGCGGGCGGTTGCTGCCGGTGGCGGCCGCGTTCCTGGCAGGAGCGGTGGTCGGGGCCACCTTCGTCGGCCTCGGCGGGCGCCGCCCGGCGCAGGTCGCCATGGCCGACCTGCCGGCGCGGGTGGTCGCCGCCCAGCGGACGCTCACCTCCCTGGCCGCCGAGGTGTCGCTGGTCGAGCGGAACTGGCACCCGGACGTGCCCGAGCGCGTGCTCGCCGGCCGGCTGCGCTACCGCGCCCCCGAGTCCCTCGCCCTGCAGCTCACCGACCGCACCGCCTACCCGTCGGCCGCGTGGGCCCGCGACGACGTGACCCTGGTGGTGACCGGCGACCGCTGGTGGACGCGCGGCCCCCGCGGCTGCCCGGTCGAGGCCCAGCCGGCGTGCACCCCGCGGGCCCCCCAGGTCCGCCTGGTCGAGCGGCGCGAGCCGTTCGCGGACGTCACCCCGGTGCCGCTGGACCTCGTGACCCCGGTGCGGAGCTTCACCCCGGCCGCGGCGCCGGCCCCGCTCGGCACCGGCCGGGTCGGCGGCCGCGCCGCCGTCGGCGTGGCGACCACCGCCGCCCAGGTCGCCCCGCTGCTGGCCGGCCTGGCCCCCGCCGGCAACCTGCGCGCCTTCCACCCCGCCGACCCGGTCGAGCTGTGGCTGGACGAGGCGGCGCTGCTGCCGCTGGCCCTGCGGGTGACGGTGGCCGCGGGCGGCGAGCGCCAGCGCTGGGCGGCGGCCCGCGGCTACCCGGACCGGCCCGGCCAGGTCGTGCTCGAGCTGACCCTGCGGGGGGTGGCGCTGAACCGGCCACTGGAGGCCGGGGCCTTTCCCCCGCCGCCGCCCGGCGCCAGGGCCGAGGACGCTGGCTTCCTCGACCAGCCGGACCCTGGCGGGATCGTGCCCGACCCGGCGTGGCTGCCCCCCGGGTTCCGCCCGCACCGGTCGGGCGCGGTCGGCGGCGCCAGCGGCCCGCGGGTGACTGTCCGCACCTGGACCGACGGGCGGGCCTGGCTGAAGGTGCGGGCCACCGGCGAGTGGCCGGGCGGCCGGCTGTTCGGCGACCTCGGACCGCTGGTCCGCCCGCTCGGCCTTGGGGCCGGCGTCGCCTATGCCAGCGAGGACGGCGGCCGCGTGGCCGTCCACGGCGATGCCGTCGACCTTGTCGTCAGCGGCAGCCTGCCCCCCGCCGACCTGGCACGGGTGGCGGCCGGCCTGCCGGTGGCCGGCCGGCCCGTCCCCGGCGGCTGGGCGGAGGCCGCCACCGCGACCCTGCCGCAGGCGCGGGCGGCGAGCCCCGGCCTGCTCCGTCCCCGCGACCCGGCGGGCTTCGCGCCGCCGGCGGTGCGGGTCGACGGCAAGGTCGTCACCCTCGCCTACGCCGGGCCGGGGTCGCGGGGCTTCCTGCTGGTCCAGGGGCCGGGCGCGAGGCTCACCCCGCCGCTGGACGCCGACGCCCGCGGTGTCGGGGTGCGTGGGAGGGACGGCCGCTGGAGCGCCGAGCGGGGGCAGCTCGAATGGGTCGAGGCCGGCCGTACCCTCGACCTCCGCAGCGCCACCCTGTCGCTGGAGGAGCTGCTGGCCATCGCCGCCTCCCTGGAGGCGGTATGACCGCGACGCCGGCGGGTCGCGCCAGGCTGGCTCGTGGCCTGCGGCTCGGCGTGGCCAGCGTGCTCGGCCTGGCGCTCGGTGCCGGGGCCGCCCTGGGCCTGCAGCGCCCACCGCCCCGCTCCGGCACGGAGCCGGCCGTCCCCGCCACCGCGTCCCGGGCAGCGGGCGGTGCGGCGACGCTGCCCACGCGGCCGGCCAGCGCCCCAGCCGACCGCGTGCTGCTCGCCTGGACGCCCAACCGGCTGCCGGCCGGGCTGGCCGGACGGGTCCGCCGTGCGCCGGGAGTCCGAGCGGTCACGGTCGTCAAGGGCGGGCGGCTGGACCTCGCCGGCTCGACCGACGCCGACGGGCGCGCGGTCGACCGGCCGCCGAGGGGCATGACCATCCCGCTGGAGGCGATCGCCTTCGACCCTGCCACCTACACCGGGTTCCTGCCCGCCTCGGCCAGGGCCGCGTTCCGCCGTCTCGCGCCCACCGAGGCGCTGCTCGGGGCGACCTCCGCCCGCCTGCGCCGCCTCGGTCCGGGCGGTCGCCTGCGGCTGTCGCGCGGGCGTTGGGTGACGGTCGCCGGGGTGGTGGACGACGCGCTGGTCGGCGCGGCGGAGGTCGCCGTCAGCCGGGCCGGCGGGCGGGCCGTCGGCCTCACCCGCGACCGCTACGCGCTGCTCGCCTACCGGGGCGGGCGCGCCGCCGTGGCCAGGGCGGTGCGACGGGTGCTGCCCAGCGGGCTGCCCGTCCGCCTTCGTGGCCCCGGCGAGACGCCGTTCTTCCGCGCCGGCGACGCGGTCCTACCCCAGGCGATGGTGAAGGAGCGCTTCGGCGAGTTCGCCTGGAGGCCGGCCGGCGGCGGCGCCTTCGCGCAGGACCCGGCCTGGCAGGCGGCCAACCTCGCCACCGGCCGGGTGCCGATCCTCGGCCCGGTCCGCTGCAACCGGGTGCTCCTGCCCGCCCTCGCGGGCGCCATGCGCGAGCTCGAGCGGCACAACCTGGCCGGCCTCGTCGACCCGGCGGCGTTCGCCGGCTGCTGGAACTCGAGGCTGACCCGCAGCGGGACCGGCGTCTCCCGGCACGCCTGGGGAGCGGCGGTCGACCTCAACGTGGCGGGCAACCCGACCGGCCTGGCCTCCGCCCAGGACCCACGCCTGGTGGAGGCCATGGAGCGCTGGGGCTTCACCTGGGGCGGGCGCTGGCTGGTCCCCGACCCCGCCCACTTCGAGTACCTGCGCCCTCCCGCGGCCTAGCCTCAGGCGGTCCGGCCGAACGCGGCCAGGAGCCTGGCCTGCGCGTCGGCCCCCGGCGGCGTCTCGGGCCGCGGCCCGATCGCGCCGGAGCTGCGGTAGCCGTCCTCCATCTCGGCGAACCAGCGGGCGCAGGCGTCGACCAGCTCGGGGTCGAGGCGCTCGTCGGCCCCGATCGCCCTGGCCAGGTCCCAGCCGTGGATCAGGTGGTCGGCGAAGAGCTGCATGGCGTACTCGCTGCCGGGCACGTCCCCGAACGACAGGTGCACGGTCCGCCCGGTCGCTCCCTGCTCGGTGACGGCGGCGACCGCCTCCTTGGCCGAGTCGTCCCAGGCGGCCCTGGGGTCGTCGCCGAGCAGGTCGCCCTCGAAGCGGTCGCCGACCTCGGCGATCGTCCGCCCGGCGAAGATCGGCGCCGTCCAGCGGTTCTCGTAGACCAGGTGGTTGACGAGCTGGCGGACGTTCCATTCGCTGCACGGGGTCGGCAGCTCCCACTGGTCGTCCCGGACGGCGTGGACCCGCGCGCCGAAGGCGTCGGCGGCGCGCCGGTGCAGCTCGGATGCGTCAATGGCCATCGTTGGCTCCCTTCGATCGGGTTCGTCCTGCTCGACGCTGACATGGACCCGCTGGCGGGCGTCGACCACCAGGCGGAACACGTCCGGACGGGCGTAGTGGCCCATCTTGCAGCTACTCGTACCTGAGCGCCGCCACCGGCTGCATTCTGGCGGCCTGGCGGGCGGGGTAGACGCCGAAGAACACGCCGACCGCCACGCTGACCCCGAAGGCGAGCGCCACCGACCAGCCGGTGATGGCCGCCGGCACCGGCGAGAAGCGGCCCACCAGCGCCGCGCCGCCGATCCCGAGCAGGATCCCGACCACCCCGCCGCTGACGGTCAGGGCGACCGCCTCCAGCAGGAACTGGCGCAACACGTCGCGGGTGCGGGCGCCCACCGCCTTGCGCAGGCCGATCTCGCGGGTCCGCTCGGACACGCTCACCAGCATGATGTTCATCACCCCGACCCCGCCGACGAGCAGGGAGATGCCGGCGATCGACGCCAGCACCAGGGTGAGGATGCCGAGGATGCGGCCGACCACCCCGAGGATGTCGCGCTGGGTCAGGACCTGGTACTCCTGCTCGGGATGGGCGCGGGCGACGACCTCGCGGATGATGCGCTGCTCCTCGTCGACCTCGCCGGTGCTCGGCGCCTTGACCGCGATCCCGTCCACCCGGCTCACCCCGAACAACCGCTGGGCGGCGGTGACGGGGATGAACACCTCGGCGTCGCGGGCGACCCCGAAGGCGGTGCCGACCCGGCTCATCACCCCCACGACCCGGAAGCGGACCCCGCCGACGGTGACCGACTTGCCGACCGGGTCCCTGTCGGGGAACAGCGTCTCCGCCGGGTCGGCCCCGAGCACCGCCACCCGGCGGCGGGTCTCCACGTCGGCGGCGGTGAAGAACGCGCCCCTGGACAGCGTGCGGTCGAACACCAGCGGGATGGTCTCGTTGGTGCCGTTGACGTTGACGTTGGTGCGGCGCGCGCCCACCCTGGCGATCTCGCCGGAGGCGATGGTGGTGGCGACCCGGCGGGGGTCGCCGACGGCGTCGCCGACGCGGCGCACGTCGTCGAGGCCGAGGCGCGAGAGCGCCGGGGTCGAGCCGAACGACAGGTTGCCCGGCGCCACGAACAGGATGTTGGAGCCGAGCGACTCCACCCCGGAGGTGACCTCGTCGCGGGCGCCGGTGCCGATCGCCACCAGCAGGACCACGCTGGCCACGCCGATGACCACCCCGAGCATGGTGAGCCCGGAGCGGAGCTTGTTGGCCCGCAGCGCCTCCCACGCGACCCTCGCCGCCTCGGCCAGTCTCACCGGGAGACCCTCCCGGAGTCCTCCGTGGCCGAGGTCAGGCGGCCGTCGGCCATGGTCACCCGGCGCCGGAAGCGGCCCGCCACACCCGGGTCGTGGGTCACCACCACCACCGCCACGCCGCGTTCGTCGTGCAGGCGGGCGAGCAGGTCCAGCACCTCGTCGCCGGAGCGCGAGTCCAGGTTGCCGGTGGGCTCGTCGGCGAGCAGCATCGCCGGCTCGGTGACCAGCGCGCGGGCGATCGCCACCCGCTGCTGCTCGCCGCCGGAGAGCTGCGAGGGCCGATGCTGCAGGCGGTGGCCGAGCCCGACCGACTCGAGTGTGGAGACCGCCCGCCGGCGGCGCTCGGCACGGCCGAGCCCGCGGTAGACCAGCGGCAGGCCGACGTTGCCGACGGCCGGGGTCCTCGCCAGGAGCTGGAAGCTCTGGAAGACGAACCCGACCACCTGGTTGCGCACCACCGCCAGCTCGTCGTCGGAGAGGCGGGTCACGTCCCTCCCCTGGAACCGCAGCGTGCCGCTGGTCGGCCGGTCCAGCCCGCCGAGCAGCCCGAGCAGGGTCGACTTCCCCGACCCGCTCGGCCCCATGATCGCCAGCGAGTCCCCCGCCGCCACCTCCAGGTCAACCCCGTCCAGCGCCCGCACCTCGACCCCGTCCAACCGGTACACCTTGCTCACGCCCCGCGCCTCGACCACGGGGAAGCTTCCGGGATCGGTTGCCGGCGGGGCCATCGTCACGGACCGGGCCAGTCCTGGCCGTCGCGGAGCCGCTCGGCGCCCCGGGACACCACCCGTTCGCCCTCCCGCAGCCCGGCGGCGATGGCGACCCGGTCCTCGCCGTCGGCGGCGACCTGCACCGGGCGCAGGCGGACCTTGTCGTTCTCGACCACGAACACGGCCTGGCCGCCGGCGCGGCCGACCAGGGCCGAGCCGGCCACTGAGAGCTTGCCGGCGGCCCGCCGCACCTCGATCGCGACGGTGGCGGTCATCCCCACCCGCGGGACCGGTTGTCCGGGGCCGTCGGCCTCCCCGAGGACGAGGTCGACCGGGTAGGTGACGCCGCCGGCGGCCGACTGCCCCGCCACCGGCGCGACCGCGACCCGCCGTACGGTGGCGTCGAAGGTGGCCGCCGGGAAGGCGTCCAGCTCGACCTGGGAGAGCTGGCCCGGCCGGACCAGGGCGATGTCGGTCTCGTCGACCTCGGCGGCGACCAGCAGGTCGCTGGTGTCGAACACGGTGGCCACGGTCTGGCCGGCGGCCACCTCCGACCCGACCTGCAGGGGCGGTCCCGCCTGACCCTGCGTCCCCGTGCCGCCGAGTCCCTGCAGTGCCTGCTCGGCGCCTTCCGGCAGCCCGGGCAGGCTGGGCACGGTGGCGCCACCGGTCTGGGTGCGGCCGAGCTGGACCGTGCCGGCCAGCGGCGCGCGCAGGGTGAGGCGCCGCTGCTGGTCCTCTGCGAGCTCCAGGGCGAGCTGCGCCTGGGCGCGCTGCGCGGCGGTGGCCGCCTCGATCGAGCGTTGCAGGGAGGCGGCCTGCGCGCCGGCGGCGAGGGCCGCCTGGCGGGCGGCCTGCTCGGCCTGGCGTTGCAGCTCGGCCACCCGGACCTGCGCCCGGTCGATCCTGGCCTCGAGGCGGCGGCGGTGCGGCTGCGGCAGCAGCGGCAGGGCCGAGCGGAGCGCGGCGATGACCGCGGCGCTGGCCGTGGTGACCTGCGACTGGACCTGCTGGAAGGCGCTCAGCGCCGGCCCGGTCGGCAGCGTCGGGGCCACGCCGCCGAGCGAGGAGGCGGCGTCGACGGCGGCCTGCGCCTGCTTGACCTGGTCGTCGAGCTGCTCGGAGGAGAGCTGTGCCACCAGTTGCCCGCTCTGCACCCGCTGGCCGTCCTCCACGGGCAGCTTCTCGACGCGGGCGGCGGCCGGCGCCTTCAGGTCGGCCTGGGCCGCCGCCTGCACCACTCCGGGCGCGCTGACGCGCTCGACCACCTCGCCCGGGCGGACGACCTCGGCCGCGTAGCGGTCGTCGCTACCGGAGCTGCAGGCACCGAGGGCGAGCGCGGCGATCAGGCTCAGGGCGACGGCGGCAGCCCCGGACGACCCGTGCCGCATCCGCCACCTCTCCCTCACCATATGACCGTCGGAGATCAGCATAGATGCACGCCAGAGCGACGGTCGTGCGCCCCGGTCCCGAACGTGTAAGCTGCACGCCTTTCCCGGCTTGGCCCGGTCTTGCACAATAGCCGGGAAGGTGACGATCCAGAGGGGGGGAGCCGCCGATGGCGAGCCAGCCAGGCCCGAACGCCGACGTGGGATATGGTGGCGAGAACGCCACCATCCGGGCGGCGGGTATCACCGGGACCCTGCTCGCGGTGGCCGCGGTCCTCGTGCTGTACCTGCTGGTGGCGGTCTGGCCGCCGGCCCCGCCGCCTCCGGTCGCCGTCGTGACCACCACCCCGACGACCACCCCGGGCGCTCCCGAGACCACCCCCCCGACGACCATCGCGGTGGCGAGCGCCCCGAACGAGCCGGTGCAGGTCTTCGGGTGGAGCGTGCTGCTCGAGCGCGAGGCGCGCCTGTTCCTGGTGGTCGCCCTGGCCGGCGCGCTCGGTGGCCTCGTCTACGCCCTGCGGTCGCTGGCCTGGTACACGGGAAACCGCAACCTCAAGTACTCCTGGATGCTGACCTATCCCCTGCAGCCGGTGGTGGGCGCGGCCCTGGCCACCATCACCTACGTGGTGGCGCGGGGCGGGCTGATCGTGGTCACCACCCAGAGCTCCTCGGACACGGTCAACCCGTTCGGCTTCGCCGCCATCGGCGGCCTGGTCGGCCTCTTCTCGAGCCAGGCGGCCGAGTGGCTCAAGCGGATCTTCGAGCAGGTGTTCACCGCGGCACCGAAGGGGAAGGACGCCGCGGTCGAGGTCACGGCGTTCGACCCGGTCGAAGGCCCGGCGGGCACCCTGGTCGCCATCCAGGGGACCGGCTTCACCGGTGTGCAGACGGTCACCTTCGGCGGGGGGGTCGAGGTGACCAGCGTGACCCAGGCCGCCGACACGGAGCTGCAGGTGACCGTGCCCGAGGGCGCCACGACCGGACCGATCACGGTCACGACCCCGGCCGGCACGGGAACCAGCACGGGGGCGTTCACGGTCCTCCCGCCCGAGGAGGAGCCGCCAGCCCCCACCGGCGAGGAGGCGGAGGCGGAGCCGACCACCGTCGAGGAGGAGGTCCCGGCGTTCAACCCCGAGGAGCACCTGGAGGCGGGGCTGGGGGAGCTCAGCGAGGAGCAGGTCGTCGCCATGGACGAGGAGGTCGCGGCCGCGCACGGCACGCCGGAGGAGACCGAGGTCGGGGACGCGCCGCTGGCCGAGGACGAGGTGCTGGCCGACGACGAGGAGGGCGAGGAGCCCGAGGGGGGCGGCGTGGCATGAGCTTCCAGGTCTCCGGCATGCGCAAGGTGGCCGCGATCCTGAAGGTGAAGGGGATCAAGGTCACCGAGGTCTCGGGCTGGACCACCCGGGGCCGCAGCACCTTCGAGCCGCGAGCGGTCGTCTGCCACTGGACGGTGGCCTCCCGCTCGATCACGCCGACGCTGGTCCACGGCCGCGGCGGCAGCAAGCCGGTGCCCGGCCCGCTGTGCAACTTCGAGGTGCTGCCGGGAGGCGGCGGGGTCAAGCTGATCGCGGCCGGCACGGCCAACCACGCCGGCGTCGCCAGGAGGGGGTTCACCAACTCCGTCTCGTTCGGGATCGAAGCGGCCGGGCCCCCCATCGGCCGCGACGAGTTGAAGGTCTATCAAGCGCTGGTGGCCGCCATCTGCAAGGTGTACGGCTTCCCCATCGGCCAGCGGGTGCGGGACCACCACGAGGTCGCGCTCCCGGTCGGCCGCAAGGTGGACATCTCCCGGGACCACGACATGGGGGCGTTCCGGCGGCGGGTCGCGGCCCTCAGCACCCATCCCGCGTCGATGGTCGTGCGCCGCGGCAAGCGCAAGGACGGCAAGCCCTGGTACCCGGGACTGCGCAGGATCGGCATGCACGGCAAGGCGCGTGGCCCCGGGGCGTTCATCGCCCTGATCCAGAAGAAGCTCAACGACTGGGGCCACAAGGTCAAGGTGGACGGCGACTTCGGCCCGAAGACCAAGGCCGCCGTGGAGGCGTTCCAGAAGCGGCGTGGCCTGTCCCCGGTGTCGGGCGCGGTCGGCCCGCGCACGTGGTACGCGCTCTTCGACAAGCCCACCAAGTAGCCGGAGGCCGCGGACGTCAGCCCAGCGACGGCGCCCGCGCCCGCGCCGTCCGGGTGTCCGACACCGCGACCGCCGCCACCACCAGGGTCGCCACGGAGGCGAGCAGCAGCGGCGACACCGCCGCACCCAGCGGCCACAGGCCGGCCAGCGCGGCGATCGCGAGCAGGCGCGGGACCGACAGCCGGCCGAACACCATCCGCTTGAACAGGGCGTGCCCGGCCAGGAACAGTGCCGGGCCCAGCAGCACGGTGGTGGTGGTCGCCACGCTCGCGTGGCCGCCCGGGTGGGCGATCACCAGCTCGTCGCCGACGGCGGTGACGATGATGCCGGCCACCATCGGCAGGTGGCAGTAGGTGTAGGCGGACCGGCCCAGCCGGCCCGGGTCGACCGACCCCGCGATCACCCCGCTGGCGTCTTCGGCGCTGCGGTCGAAGTAGACCCACCACAGCGCCACGCTGCCGAGGAAGGCCACCACGAAGGCGGCCACCGACGACGCCGACAGCGCCAGCTCCCCGAAGACGCTGCCGGTGACCAGGATCGACTCGCCGAGCGCGAGGATCAGGAACAGCGGGAACCGCTCGCCGAAGTGCCCGCCGGCGATCGTCCAGTCCGTCGTCCGCGAGCGTCCCAGCCCGGGGGTGTAGTACCCGACCATGGGCGCGGCGAAGTCCACCGCCACCGCGGCCAGCCACACCGCCTCCCGCGCCGTGCCGTGCGCGAGCCCGCCGGCCAGCCACAGCACCCCCGACGCCAGCAGCCACGCCAGCACCCGCTGGAAGCTGCGGCGCAGCGCGGCCTCCTCCCCGAGCGCCGCGACCACGAACACGGTGCGCCCGACCTGCATGGCCACGTAGGCGCCGGCGAACAACAGGCCCCGCTCGCCGAACGCCTCCGGCAGGCGCCCATCGAAGTACCCGGCCGCGTCGAGGATGACCTCGGCGCCCTGGGCCACGTTGCCGGCCGCGTCGGGCGGCAGCATGCGCGCGAGCGCGTCCCAGGCGCCCACGTCATCCCAGCGCAGCGGCAGCGGCAGGAGCAGCGCGTCGCTGGCCTTCTCCATCACGCCGTAATCGATCGAGATCTTCGGCAGTTCGGGATAATGCTGCTGCAGCGCGGCCGGCCAGCGAGGCGTGCCCCACGCGGCGGCCAGCGCGTCGAGGCCCGGCAAGAGCCGCGGCAGGTGCAGCGCGATGG
>Ga0209875_1000051_pt1 | contig 14440 bp, 13 predicted proteins | sample GWRWS3_0_10_FD_187219 | JGI IMG/M metagenome (GOLD analysis project Ga0209875, IMG submission 187219) | Riverbed sediment microbial communities from areas with vegetation nearby in Columbia River, Washington, USA - GW-RW S3_0_10 (SPAdes)... | ecosystem: Environmental > Aquatic > Freshwater >...
CCGCCGGTCGGGGCGCCGTCGCCGGCGATCACCGAGCCCCGCTTGACGACCACGGCGGCGAGGTTGACCCCGAGGTGGTAGACGAGGTCCAGGTAGCTGCGGCCGGCCAGCACCACCAGGTCGCAGGCGGCGCCAGGGGCGAGCAGCCCGACCTGGCCGGCCAGGCCGACCGCTCTGGCGGCGCCGCCGGTCGCGGCCAGCACCGCCTCCTCCGGGGTGAGGCCGCCGTGCACGCACGCCAGCGCCACCACGAGCTGCATCGACTCGCAGTAGCAGGTACCGGGGTTGCAGTCGGTCCCGAGCGCGAGGGTGACGCCGGCGTCGCGGAGCACCTCGACGGGCGCCGCCCGGCCGGTGCCGAGCAGGAAGCTCGTGCCGGGCAGCAGCACCGCGACGGTGCCGGCGGCGGCCAGCGCCTTCGCCTCCCGCTCGTCGCAGAACAGCAGGTGGTCGGCTGAGACGCAGCCGAGCTCGGCGGCGAGCGCGGCCCCGCCGGTCGAGCCGAGCTCGTTGGCGTGGAGCTTGAGCCCGAGGCCGTGGCGGCGTCCCGCCGCCAGCACCCGGCGGGACTCCTCGACGGTGAGCGCGCCCCGGTCGCAGAAGGCGTCCACGAACCGCGCCAGCGGCGCGCACACCGGCAGCATCTCGCGCTCCAGCAGCTCCAGGTACCCGTCCCGGTCGGCGGCGTGCTCGGCCGGGACGAGGTGGGCGCCGAGGAAGGTCGGGACCACGTCGACCGGGAAGCGCGCGGCCAGCGAGGCGAGCACCTCGAGCGAGCGGCGCTCGTCGTCGACGGTGAGGCCGTACCCGGACTTGGCCTCCAGCGTGGTGGTGCCGTGCCTGGCCGCCTCCACCAGCCGCCCCGCCGCGGCCGCCTCCAGCTCGGCGTCGGAGGCCGCCCTGGTCTCGCGGACGGTGCGGTTGATGCCGCCCCCGGCGGCCAGCGCCTCCTCGTAGCCGACCCCGCGCAGGCGCGCGGCGAACTCGTCGGCGCGGTCGCCGGCGAACACCAGGTGGGTGTGGGCGTCGACGAACCCGGGGAGCACGGCGCGGCCGCCGGCGTCCAGCCGGGTGGCGTCGGCGGCCACCTCCAGGTCGGGCAGGCCGCCCTCGGGACCGGCGTACACCACGGTCCCGGCGGAGGCCGCCACCGCCCCGTGCTCGACGAGCCCCAGCGGCCCCTCCCCCAGCCCCGGGTCGCAGGTGACGAGCTGCCCGGCCCCGGTCAGCAGGAAGTCCACGCTCACGAGGTCGCTCCAGGCAGGTCCAGGCCCCGCTCGCGGGCGACCCCGAGCGCCACGTCGTAGCCGGCGTCGGCGTGGCGCATCACGCCGGTGCCCGGGTCGTTGGTGAGGACCAGCTCGACCCGCTTGGCGCCCTCGTCGGTGCCGTCGGCGACCACCACCACGCCGGCGTGGATGGAGCGGCCGATCCCCACCCCGCCGCCGTGGTGGACGCTCACCCAGGAGGCGCCGGAGGCGGTGTTGAGCAGGGCGTTCAGGATCGGCCAGTCGGCGATCGCGTCGGAGCCGTCGGCCATCGCCTCGGTCTCCCGGTAGGGGCTCGCCACCGACCCGGCATCCAGGTGGTCGCGGCCGATCGCCACCGGGGCCCGCAGCTCGCCGCTGCGGACCAGCTCGTTGAAGGCGAGCCCCGCCTGGTGGCGCTCGCCGTAGCCGAGCCAGCAGATCCGCGCCGGCAGGCCCTGGAACCGGACCCGCTCGGCGGCCATGCGCAGCCAGCGTCGCAGGTGCTCGTCGCCGGGGAACAGGTCCATGACGGCACGGTCGGTGCGGGCGATGTCGGCCGGGTCGCCGGACAGGGCCGCCCAGCGGAACGGCCCCTTGCCCTCGCAGAACAGTGGCCGGATGTAGGCGGGTACGAACCCCGGGTAGGCGAAGGCGTCGGCGAACCCGGCCGTCCTGGCCTCGCCGCGGAGGTTGTTGCCGTAGTCGAACACCTCCGCGCCGGCCCGCTGGAAGCCGACCATCGCCTCGCAGTGCCGCGCGATCGACTCGCGGGCCTGCTTGACGTAGCCGGCCGGGTCGTCGGCCCTGGCCTTGGGCGCGTCGCCCGGGTCGACGCCGCTCGGCACGTAGCCGCCGAGCGGGTCGTGCGCGGAGGTCTGGTCGGTGACCACGTCCGGCCGGAAGCCCGCGGCGAGCAGCTCGGGGAAGACCTCGGCGGCGTTGCCGACCAGCCCGATCGAGACCGCCCGGCCGTCGGCGGCGGCCGTCCCGGCCCGCTCGACGGCGTCCCCGAGATCGGCGGCCCGCTCGTCCAGGTAGCCGGTGTCCAGGCGGCGGGCCAGCCGCTCCGGGTCGACCTCGACGCAGAGGGCGACCCCCTCGTTCATGGTGACGGCCAGCGGCTGCGCCCCGCCCATGCCGCCGAGTCCCGCGGTGAGGACCACCTTGCCGCGGAGGCTCTCCCAGCCGTTGGCGGCGGCCAACGCCGCGAACGTCTCGTAGGTGCCCTGCAGGATGCCCTGGGTGCCGATGTAGATCCAGGAGCCGGCGGTCATCTGCCCGTACATCGTCAGGCCGGCGGCCTCCAGCTCGCGGAACTGCTCCCAGGTCGCCCACTCGGGCACCAGCAGGGAGTTGGCGAGCAGCACCCGGGGCGCGAACGAGTGGGTGCGGAACACCCCGACCGGCTTGCCGGACTGGACCAGCAGCGTCTCGTCGTCCCGCAGCCGGCGCAGGGTGGCGACGATCCGGTCGAACGCCGCCCAGTTGCGCGCCGCCCGCCCGGTGCCGCCGTACACCACCAGGTCGTCGGGACGCTCGGCCACCTCCGGGTCGAGGTTGTTGCAGAGCATGCGCAGGGCGGCCTCCTGCTGCCAGCCGCGGCAGGACAGCTCGCTCCCGCGGGGGGCGCGGACGAGGCGGGCACCTTCCATCGCGAACCAGCTCCTTCCTGGTCGGCCCTAGCCCAGCGGCCCGACGACCCCCTCGGCGGCGGCGACCAGCGCCCCGGAGGCCACCTGCCGCTCGACCGCGGCCAGGTCGGGGGCAAGATAGCGGTCGGCGTCCAGGGTCGGCACCTCCTCGCGCAGCCGGGCGTGGGCGGCCGCCACCGGCGCCCCCGGGCGCAGCGGCGCACGCAGGTCGATCGCCTGGGCGGCGCAGACGGCCTCGATGGCCAGGGCGCTGCGGACGTTGGCGAGCACCCGGCGCAGCTTCAGCCCGGCGGTCCAGCCCATCGAGACGTGGTCCTCCTGGTTGCCGGAGGTCGGGATCGAGTCCACCGAGGCGGGATGGGCGAGCACCTTGCAGTCGGCGACCAGCGCCGCCGCCGTGTACTGGGTGAGCATCAGCCCCGAGTTCAGGCCGGGGTCGCGGGCCAGGAACGGTGGCAGGTCGTGGTTGAGGGCCGGGTCCAGCAGCCGGTCGACGCGGCGCTCGGAGATGTCGGCCAGCTCGGCCAGGGCGATGGCGAGGAAGTCGAGCACGAAGGCGAGCGGCTCCCCGTGGAAGTTGCCGACCGAGATCACCTCGTCGGTGTCGGCGAACACCACCGGGTTGTCGGTCACCGAGCCGAGCTCGCGCTCGACCACCTGGCGGGCGAAGGCGATCACGTCGCGGCAGGCGCCGTGCACCTGGGGTGCGCAGCGCAGCGAGTAGGCGTCCTGGATGGCGTGGTCGGAGTGGCGGTGGCTGGCCAGGATCGGCGAGCCGGCGAGCAGCCCGCGGAGGTTGGCGGCGCTGGCGGCCTGGCCGGGATGGGGCCGCAGCTCGTGCAGGCGAGCCTGGAAGGGACGGTCGGTGCCGAGCAGCCCCTCGATCGACATGGCGCACGCCAGGTCGGCCATGGCCGCCAGCGCCTCGGCGTCGGCCACCGCCAGGCAGGCCAGCGCGAGCATCCCCTCGGTGCCGTTGACCAGCGACAGGCCCTCCTTGAAGGAGAGCCGCAGCGGCGCCAGCCCCGCCAGGTGGAGGCCCTCGGCGGCGGGCAGCCGCCGGCCGTCGACCTGGACCTCGCCCTCCCCGAGCAGCGGCAGGGCCAGGTGGGCGAGCTGGGCGAGGTCGCCAGAGGCGCCCACCGAGCCGTGCTCGGGGATCACCGGGGTCACCCCGGCCGCCAGCAGGGCGAGCAGCGCCTCCACGACCACCGGGCGGACCCCGGAGTGCCCCTGGGTCAGGGTGCGGGCACGCAGGAGCTGCATGCCCCTGACCACCTCGACGTCGAGGGGGTCGCCGGTGCCGGTGGCGTGCGACAGCACGATGCGGCGCTGCAGCTCCTCCAGGTCGCCGGGGTCGACGGCGGTGTTGGCCAGCAGCCCGAAGCCGGTCGAGACGCCGTAGACGCGGCGGCCCTCCGCGACCGCCCGCTCGACCACGTCGCGGGCGCCCGCCATCCGCTTGCGGCCCTCCTCCGCCAGCTCGACCGGGACGCGCCCGCGGGCGACCGCCACCACGTCGGAGACGCGCAGCGGGCCGCCCGTCAGCAGCACCCGGGTCGGGCCGGTACCTTCCCGCCGTGTCATGCCCGCATCGTAGGAGCGCCTCGCCGCCGCGTCACGCGCCCGGATCCGTGATTGCGAAGTTCACAAACGGGGAATCCGAGCACGCGAAGTCCGCGTTGTTGCCTATGTAAGCGAAGATACTGCACGTAGCCACCCGCAGATACGAGATCGGTATGCGGAAGTTGCCGGCGAAGGGGTGCAAGATCTTCTGAGTTGGGCCATGCTGGTGGTGCGTCCCGGGCTAGCGACCGGGGGAGGCAAGGAGACGACATGGGCACCGACGACACTGGCACCACCACCCCCACCTTGCAGCGTGAGATGTGCGACAAGTGCGGGTCGCGCATGGAGCTGGAGAGCTCCGCCTACGGCTTCGAGCGCTGGAAGTGCCCAAAGTGCCAGCAGGTCGTCGGCGTCGACACCGACCCCGAGGTCGGCCACCGTTTCCAGATCGCGCGCGGCCAGCCCTGGAACTACTCCCCCGAGGCCTTCAGGAACTGAGCACGACCTAGCCGATACCCAAGGGCCCCACCGTCGGGGCCCTTACTGGTTCCCGGGGACGTACAGCAGCAGCAGCAGCGCCCAGACGGCGTGGGAGACCATGCCGGGGACCAGGCTCCCGGTGACCTGGCGCTGCCGCGCCCAGACGGCGCCGCAGACCAGCGCGGCCAGCAGCAGGGCCGGGTAGCCGGAGAGCGCGACGACGGCCCCGTACAGGCCGGTGGTGGCGGCGACCGGCCGCCAGCCAGGGCCGAGCCGGCGGGTGGCGCGGGCGAACACCGCCCCCCGCCAGAGCACCTCCTCGGCGGGGGCGGTCCCGACCACCACCAGCAGCGCGGCCACCGCCAGCGGGACGCCCCCGGCGAGGTCGGTGACGTCCTGGACGCCCGACCACAGCGGCGTCTCGCGCACGGCCACGGCGCCGGCGCACGACAGCGCGTACAGCCCCAGGCCGGAGACCGCGCCCATCGCCCCGAGCCGCCAGGTCGGCCGCAGGCGGGCCGGCAGGTAGGGATGCCAGGCGGCCCACCAGGACAGCGCCGCCAGCGCCACCATCGCGGGCCAGAACGGCACCACGCGGAGCTGGAAGGCGGCCGGGTAGACGGCGGCGGTGGCCAGCAGCGCAACCGGCACCGCCCAGGAGGGCCGCGCGCCGGGGGCCGGCCGGCGCGGGACCCAGCCGGGCCGGGTGGGTGCCTCGGGGGGTGGCCGGTCGGTCGGGTGGGACATGCGCGCAGCATAGGCGGAGGCGGGCAAGGCCGGCGCCGCTGCTACCATCCTCGCCGTGCCCGAGACCGTCATCCACCTGGTTCGCCACGGCCACGTGGAGAACCCTGGCCGCGTGCTCTACGGCCGGCTGCCCGGGTTCCACCTGTCGGCCCGCGGGCGCGCCCAGGCCGACCTGCTGGCCAGGCACTTCGCCGCCAGCCCGCTGGCCGCGGTGGTTTCCAGCCCGCTGGAGCGAGCCCAGCAGACCGCCGGGCCGATCGCCGCCGCCCACGGCCTGGAGGTCCGCACCGACCTCCGCCTGATCGAGACCAGCAACATCTTCGAGGGCGTGGCCGGCAACGTGGTGTGGTACATCCTGCGGCACCCGCGGATCTGGTGGCAGCTCCGCGACCTGCGCGGCCCGTCCTGGGGCGAGCGCAACGTCGACACGGTCGAGCGGGTGCACGCGGCGGTCGCGGAGGCGCGCGACGCGTTCGCCGGCGGGCAGGCCGTGCTCGTCTCCCACCAGGCGCCGATCTGGGTGGCAAGGCTCGCGTTCGAGCGCCGCTCCCTGGCGCACCTGCCGGGCCGGCGGAACTGCACGCTGGCGAGCGTGACCACGCTGCGGTTCGACGGCGAGGAGCTCCGCGGCGTGGCCTATGCCGAGCCGGCCGCCGCCGCCCTGCTCGGCCTGGAGCCCGGCTCAGAGCGCGCCGGGTCCTGACGACCCGCGGGCCCCGGCCCGCTCACCCGGCGATCGGTGCGTCGCTCTATGGCTCGGCCGCCGCCCAGGCGGCCCGCAGCAGCTCCCGCACCTCCTCGTCGGTGGTCTGCGGGAACGACCGGTAGGAGTAGCCGACGGCCCGGAACGGCCGCGGGGTGGTGGCGCAGACGACCTCGTCGGCCTCGCGCCGGAGCTGCTCGCAGGTCGCCGCCGGCGCCGTCGGCACCGCCACCACCACCCGGGCGGGCGGCCCGGCCGCCCTGGCGGCGGCGACGGCCGCGCGCATGGTCGACCCGGTGGCCAGCCCGTCGTCGACCAGGATCACCACCTTGCCGGCCGGGTCGGGAGGGGGACGGTCCCCGCGGTAGCTGCGCTCGCGCCTGGCCAGCTCCCGCCCCTCGGCCTCGGCCACCCGCTGGATGGTGGCGTCGTCCAGGTGGAGCTTGCGCACGACCTCCTCGTTGCGGACGCGGACGCCACCGCCGGCGATCGCCCCCATGGCCAGCTCCTCGTGGCCGGGGACGCCGAGCTTGCGGACCACGAAGACGTCCAGCGGGGCGCCGAGCGCCCGCGCCACCCGCGCGCCGACGGGGACGCCGCCGCGGGGCAGGGCGAGCACGAGTACGTCCGCCCGGCCGGCGTAGTGGCCGAGCCGGGCGGCCAGCACGTCGCCGGCCTCCACCCGGTCGCGGAACACGGTCCCGGTCATGACGCCGTCAGCGGGGCTCGTCGTCCTCGTCGATCGGCACCGGGCGCGCCTGGTCCAGCGCGTCCGCCTCGGGGACCTCGTCGTCGATGGTGGGCTCCCGCGGCGGGTCGCGATCCAGCACCGGCATCCGCTGCTCCAGGGCGTCGGCCTCTGGCACGGCATCCTCGGTCATGTGTCGCGTCCTCCTTGTCGTCGGTCCCGCCGACCGGGGGACCACCCCGGTGGTCCCCCGGACCCCCCCGGCCCGGTCGGTCCTGTCTCCCTCTACCCACCGTAGACCCGGCGTCATCCCTTGAGGACCCCTGCCGGGCGCAGCCGGGCGACCACCCGCGACAGCCCGACCCGCTCGCAGGTCTCCACCACCGCGGTGGCGTCCTTGTAGGCGTAGGGGGCCTCCTCGCTGAGCAGCTTCCAGTTGGCGGCGGCCAGCACCACCCCCTCTCCTTCCAGCTTGCGGCGCAGGTCGGGACCTGACATGAGCTTCCTGGCCCTGGTCCGGCTCATCGCCCGTCCGGCGCCGTGGCAGGTGGAGGCGAACGCGCGCGCCTCGGCCCGCTCGTCCCCGGCCAGCACGTAGGAGAACGTCCCCATGCTGCCCGGGTTGATGACCGGCTGGCCCACCTCCCGGTAGCGGTCGGGCAGCTCGGGGTGGCCGGGGCCGAGCGCCCTGGTGGCCCCCTTGCGGTGCACGCAGAGGGTGCGGCGACGGCCGTCGACCTGGTGGTCCTCGAGCTTGGCCAGGTTGTGGCTGACGTCGTAGACGAGGTCCATGCCGAGGTCGCGCTGCGGGCGGCCGAGCACCTCGGAGAAGGCGCGGCGCACCCCGTCGGCGAGCACGTGCCGGTTGGCCAGGGCGAAGTTGGCGGCGGCCCGCATCGCGCCCAGGTACGCCAGCGCCTCCGGCCGCTCCACGGGCAGGCTGACGAGCTGGCGGTCGGGCACCCGGATGCCGAGGGTCGGGGCCAGCCGGTCGATGACCTTCAGGTGGTCGGTGCAGGTCTGGTGGCCGATGCCCCGGGAGCCGGAGTGGAGCATCACGCAGACCTGGCCGGGCCGCAGCCCCATGGCGTCGGCAGCCCGGGGGTCGCGGACCTCGTCGACGACCTGGACCTCGAGGAAGTGGTTGCCGCCGCCGAGGCTGCCGAGCTGCGGGGCGCCCCGCTGGTAGGCGCGGTCGGTCACCTGGCCGGGGTCGGCGTCGGCGAGGGTGCCGCCGTCCTCGCAGGCGTCCGCGTCGCCCTCCACGCCGACGCCGCGGCCGAGGGGGTAGCGCACGCCCTCGACCAGGACCCGCTCGACCCCGGCACGGTCCAGCGGCAGCAGGCCCGTGCCGCCGGTGCCACGCGGGATTCGCCTGGCCAGGGCGTGGACCAGCGCGCCGATCCGGTCCTTGGCGTCCCGTTCCCAGTCGAGGTCGCTGCGGAGCAGCCGGACGCCGCAGCCGATGTCGAAGCCGACCCCGCCGGGCGACACCACCCCGCCGGCGGCCACGTCGGTGGCGGCGACCCCGCCGATCGGGAAGCCGTAGCCCCAGTGGATGTCGGGCATGGCATAGGAGGCGCCGACGATCCCCGGCAGGGTGGCCACGTTGGCGACCTGCTCGACGGCGCGGTCCTCGAGGGCGCGGGCGAACAGCTCGTCGGAGGCGAACACCACGCCGGGCACCCGCATGCCGTCGACGTAGCCGACCGGCACCTCCCAGACGAACGGCTCGACCTGCCGGGGTTCCATGACGCCTCCACTCACACGTCGAGGTAGACCTCTGCCAGCCAGCCGCCGGCGTCGCGGCCGACCCGCAGCCGATGGTAGGTGACCGCCTTCACGAAGGTCCCGTCGGGCGGCGGATCTGTGGACGAGAAGGTCACGCTGCCGGCCGCCCGGTCGTCGCCGACCCGCTCGACCCCGACGGCGGCGATGGCGGCGTGGCCCCGCGTCTCGTGCAGCCACAGCACTTCGTTCAGCCAGTCGACCAGCAGCGCGCCCGGGTCGCCGGCCGTCACCTCCACGGCGACGGCCTCCCCCGGCCCCGGACGACGCGCGCCGAGGACCTCGGCAAGGCCCAGGGTGGCCTGCTCGAACGCCTCCTCGAGGGTGGCGCCGCGCGCCCGGATGCCGACGTCGGCGGTGTGCTCGAGCAGCTCGAAGTCCCCCATGGGGATGGACGCCTCAGTTGGGCCCGAAGCCGAGGACGTCGCGGTCGTACAGCCGTGACTCGATCGAGCGGAGGTTGGAGCGGGTGCAGGAGGCGCACAGGTAGGTCCAGCCGCGCACGCCGGTCTGGATGGTCCAGCCCAGGGGGAGGCCCGGGCCGCCGGTGTCGGCGATCACCGCGCAGTACTGGCACACCGGCGGGCGGGCGCCGCGCTCGCGCTCCTTCTGTCTGGCCATACCGGGATTGTGCGCGCCGGGCCGCCCGACGGCCAGTCGGCGGAAGCTGCCTACCCGTCGGTCGCCAGCAGGGCGAGCAGCTCGTCGCCGTAGCGGTCCAGCTTGGCCGGGCCGATCCCGTCCACCGCCAGCAGCTCGCCGCGGCTGCGGGGGCGGCGCTCGGCGAGGGCGGCAAGGGTGCGGTCGTTGAAGACCACGTAGGCGGGGACGCCGTCGGCCTCGGCCCGCTTGCGCCGCCAGGCCCGCAGCGCGTCGGCGACGGGGCCGTCGGCCCGGGCCTGGGTGCCGGAGCGGCCGCCGCGGGTCATGCCGGAGGCTACCGCCCGAGGCCGGACCCGGCCGCCGCCGGGCGCGACCACGTCGTCGAGGAAACGGGACGGGCGGCGGGGCTGCTCGCGCCCGGACGGGCCGGCGCGCCGCGCCGCCCACGACAGCCACAGGTGGACCCTGGCCCGGGTCAGGCCGACGTAGAGCAGGCGCCGCTCCTCGGCGACCTCCTCGGGGGTGCTGGCCTGGCGGATGGGCAGCAGGCCCTCCTCCACGGCCGGCAGCAGCACGGCGTCGAACTCCAGCCCCTTGGCCCGGTGGTAGGTGAGCAGGTTGACCCCGCCGCCGACCCCCTCGGCCTCGGCCGCCGCGCGGCGGCCGATCTCGGCCAGGAACCCGGCAAGCCCCGGCCCGCCGTCGGCCCGATCGCCCTCGCCGGGGGCGGCCTCCCCCTCGGCGCCGCCGGGCGCACTCTGGCCCTCCCCGGCCAGGCCCTCCCCATGCCCCTCCCCGGCGGCCTGGAGGCGCTCGGCGATGCCGAGCAGGGTGACCAGGCTGGCGTGGCGCTGGCGGGCCTCCTCGCCGTCCGGCTCCTCGTCGCGGCGGAAGCCGAACCGCTCGTACCAGATCGCCTCCAGCGCGTCCACCAGCCCGCCGTCGACCGCCCTGCCGGCCCTCGACCGCAGCACCCCCAGCGCCCGCAGCACCTCGGTCCGCCGGTAGAACAGCTCGCCGCGGACCTGGTAGCGGATGCCGGCCTCGGCCAGCGCCTCCTCGAACGGCGGGATCTGGGCGTTGGTGCGGACCAGCAGCGCGACCTCGTCCGGGTCGACGTCCAGGCCGGCGAGGCGGCCCACCTCCTCGACCAGCGCCTTGACCTCGTGCTCGGCGCTCTCGAAGGCGGCGACCGTCGGCTCGGGGCCCGGCGGCCTGGTCGCCACCAGCCGCTTGCCCGCCGGCTTGCCGGGGGTGCGGGCCAGCAGCCGGTTGGCCATGGCGAGCACCTGCGGCGTGGAGCGGTAGTTGTCCTCCAGCCGCACCACGCGGGCGTCGGGGAAGCGCCGCGCGAAGCCGGTCAGGTAGTCGGAGGTCGCGCCCGTGAAGGTGTAGATCGTCTGGTCCTCGTCGCCGACCACGGCCAGGTCACGGCGCTCGCCCAGCCAGGCGTCCAGCAGCGCCTGCTGCAGCGGGTTGGTGTCCTGGTACTCGTCGACCGAGAACCAGCGGTAGCGGCCGCGGACCTCCTCGGCGACGTCGGGACGCTCGGCGATGGCCTCGACGGTGCGGGCGAGCATGTCCTCGAAGTCGATCCGGCCGGAGCGTTCCTTGGCGCGCTCGTAGCGGCGGAACAGCCCGGCGAACAGGTCGGCGGGCACTGGTGGGGTGCGGCCGGCGGCGGTGACCGTCGCCTGGTAGGAGGACGGGTCCAGGCGACGCGCCTTGGCCCACTCGAGCTCGTCGGCCAGGTCCTTGATCGCGGTGAACCGGTAGCCGCCCGGCAGCGAGCGCTGCAGGGGGACCAGCAGCGGGGCCTTGGACTCGAGCACCTCAGGCGGGCGGCCGCCACCCAGCCGCGGCCAGAAGTAGCGGAGCTGCGCCAGCGCCGCGGCGTGGAAGGTGGCGGCCCGCACCCCCGGGAAGCCGAGCGAGGAGAGCCGCTCGCGCATCTCGGCGGCGGCCTTGTCGGTGAAGGTGACCACCAGCACGTGGCCCGGGTGGACCGCGCCGGTGGCGATGGCGTAGGCGACCCGGCGGGAGATGACCCGGGTCTTGCCGGTGCCGGCGCCGGCGAGGATGCAGACCGGCCCGGCGGTCAGCTCGACCGCCTCCCGCTGGGCCGGGTTCAGGTCATGGGTCAGGAACTTGGGGTGCACGGCTGCCCACTCTGCCACACCGCCCCGACGGTCCGGCCCCGTGTCCACAGCGCGTCCCGCGCTACCCGCCCAGCCCGCCGAGCGGGTCGTGGTCGTGGGTGCGCTCCACGACCCGCTGGGCCTTGCCGAGCTCCACCCGGGGGATGGTCCCGGCGGGCAGGACCCGGACCTCGGTGGTGAGCCCGAGACGCTCCAGCACGGCCGCGCCGACCGAGGCGGCGACCCGCTCCCGCTCGGCCTCCTCGGTCTCGGCGCAGATCGCCCAGCCGGCGGCCAGCTCGCACGCCACCACCAGCCTGGGCATGGCCTCGCTGCGGTCGACCACCAGCAGGTAGTGCGACCCGACGGCCGGCTCGGCCAGCAGCACCGCCTCGACCTCGCTGGGGTAGACGTTGACGCCGCGGATCACCAGCATGTCGTCCTTGCGCCCGGTCACCTTGGACATGCGCGGCAGCGTGCGGCCGCAGGCGCACGGCGACAGGTCAAGGGTGGCGAGGTCGCCGGTGCGGTAGCGCACCAGCGGCATGGCCTGCTTGGTCAGGGTGGTGAAGACCAGCTCGCCGCGCTCCCCCGGCGCGAGCGGGCGGCCGCTGTCCGGGTCGACCACCTCGACGAGGAAGTGGTCGCTGTTGACGTGCAGGCCGGCCTGCGCCTCGACGCACTCGCAGGAGACGCCGGGACCGATGATCTCCGACAGGCCGTAGATGTCGAGGGCCTTGAGCGGCAGCGACGCCTCGATCTGGGCGCGCATCGCCTCGCTCCACGGCTCGGCGCCGAAGATCCCCACCCGCAGCGACACCTCGTCGCGGGCGACGCCGGCCTCGCCGAGCGCCTCGCCGATCCGCGCCGCGTACGAGGGTGTGCAGCACAGCACCTCCGGGCGGAGGTCGCGGATCAGCGTCACCTGGCGTTGGGTCTGGCCGCCGGAGACCGGCACCAGCGTGCAGCCCATCAGCTCCGCGCCCTGGTGCATGCCGAGACCGCCGGTGAACAGCCCATACCCGTACGCGTTGTGGACCAGCGTCCCCGGCCCGGCCCCGGCGCAGCCGAGGGCGCGGGCGCACACCTCGGCCCAGAGGGCCAGGTCGCCGCGGGAGTAGGCCACCAGGGTCGGCCGACCGCCCGTCCCCGACGAGCCGTGGACGCGGACCACCTGCTCACGCGGGACGGCGAGCAGGCCCCACGGATAGTGGTCCCACAGGTCGGCCTTGGTGGTGAACGGCAGCGCCGGCAGGTCGTCGAGGGTGACCCGGGCCTCGGCGCCGACGCCGGCGTCGGCGAGGCGCCGCCTGTAGAACGGGCTGACGTCGGCGAGGCGCCCGACCAGCGCACCGAGCCGCTGCGTCTGGAGGGCCGCTCGCTCGTCGTCCGGCATCGTCTCCGCACGCTGGTCCCAGATCGGCACCCTTGCCTCCTCCCTCCGCGGTCATAGCCGGACATGCTACGCAGTCGCCCCCGGGGCGGCTGACTGTGCCGCCTGTCGCCGGAGTATCTTGGTGGCGACGGCGGGCGACCGCCGGCGGCGACGAACCCAGCAACGGCGCTGGGCGGGCCTCCCCCCTGCCCCGCGTGCGCACCGCTAGCAGGAGGGCAACGTGGGCGTCTTCGAGAAGATGGCCGAGCACGGCCACGAGCAGGTGGTGTTCTGCTTCGACCGGCAGACGGGCATGCGGGCGATCATCGCCATCCACGACACCGCGCTCGGGCCCGCCCGTGGCGGCACGCGCTTCAAGGCGTACGCCTCCGAGGAGGACGCGCTGGACGACGCGCTGCGGCTGTCCAGGGGGATGACCTACAAGTTCGCGTTCACCGACATGCCCCGCGGCGGTGGCAAGGCGGTGCTGCTCAAGCAGAACGGCACCGCCGACAAGCGGGTGCTGCTGCGCTCCTTCGGGCGGTTCGTGCAGCTCCTGGCCGGCCGCTTCGGCACCGGGCCGGACCTGGGAACCTCGGCCGAGGAGATGGTCGACATCGCCCACGAGACCGACTACGTCTGGGCGATCGACCAGCGCTTCGGCGGCACCGGGGACTCGACCCCGCTGACCGCCCAGGGGGTGTTCGGCGGCATCGGTGCCGCCTTGGACGAGGTCTACGGCTCCGCCGACGTCGCCGGCCGGCGGATCGCCGTGCAGGGCCTCGGGGGCGTCGGCGGGCGGCTGTCCGAGCTGCTGGTCGCCGCCGGTGCCGTGGTGATCGGCGCCGACCTGGACCCCGCCAGGGCCAAGGAGCTGGCCCTACGGCTGGACATCACCGTCGAGGACCCGGACGCCCTCTACGACGTCCCCTGCGACGTGTTCAGCCCCAACGCGGTCGGCGGCGTCATCAACGAGCACACCATCCCGCGCCTGCGCTGCCGCATCGTGGCGGGAGGCGCCAACAACCAGCTCGGCGACGAGGCCGACGGCCGCAGGCTGCTGGAGCGCGGGATCCTGTACGCGCCCGACTACGTGATCAACTCGGCGGCGCCGTACGCGGTCATCGGCGCCGGCGAGCTGGGCTACCCGCCGGAGCGGCTGGCCGTCTCGGTCCAGGGGGTCGCGGAGGCGCTGCAGCTCATCTTCCGCCGGGCGCGTGCCGAGGGGCTGCCGACCGCCGAGGTCGCCGACCGGATCGCCGAGGAGCGCGTCGCCGCCGCGGCCCACCTGCGCGCCATGGCGCCCGGCACCGGGGCGATGCGGCGCGCCTGAGACCCAGCCGAACACCCATGGCACACTGCGCGGTACGACCTTCGAGGAGGAGCCGCCGCAGATGGAGGACCACACCGGCCGCATCACGATCATCGCCTCCTCGACGATGGTCCACCA
>Ga0209875_1000052_pt1 | contig 14223 bp, 11 predicted proteins | sample GWRWS3_0_10_FD_187219 | JGI IMG/M metagenome (GOLD analysis project Ga0209875, IMG submission 187219) | Riverbed sediment microbial communities from areas with vegetation nearby in Columbia River, Washington, USA - GW-RW S3_0_10 (SPAdes)... | ecosystem: Environmental > Aquatic > Freshwater >...
CGGCGCGGCGGTGGAGACGTCCATCGCGTTGGCCAGCAGCGTGATGCCGCCAAGGCCGATGGCGATCGCCACCAGTGCGAGCGCGATCGGGACCAGTGCGGCCAGCACCGTACCGAACGCCACGACCAGCACGACCAGGGCGGCCAGCAGGCCGACCGCCTCCGCGCCCGAGGTCTCCGTCTCGCCGTTGATGAACGCCGCGTCGCCGCCGAGCACCGCGACGACGCCGGCTGCCCGCGCGGGCTCCATCGCGTCGGCGATGGCGGCGAGCGGCGCCGGGCCGAGCTCCGTCGACGGCCGGTCGAAGGCGATCTCGGCGAAGCCGATGCGCCCGTCGGGCGACACCGTGCCGGCGGTGAACGGGTCGACCACCGTGGTCACGTGCTCCACGTCGGCGATCCGGTCGACCGCGGCGTCGACGGCGGGCCGATGGCGCTCCAGCCGCTCCCCTTCCGGCGCGGCGAACACCGCCATGGCGCTGCCGCCGGCCGCTTCGGGGAAGCGCTCCTTGAGGAGCTGCATCGCCTCCTCGCTCTGGCTGCCGGGAGCGACGAAGTCGTCGGCGAACGCCCCACCGGCGGTACCCGCCAGCCCCATGACGATGGCGGCGGCGAGCGCCCACGCCCCGATCGTGACCCATGGTCGGCGGGCGCTGGCGTCGCCGATGCGACGGATGGTGCGATGCATGACGGTGCTCCTTCGGTGGTCGGTTCGGACGACGGGTGCGCCAGCGGTGGCGCGTGGTTCCACGATGCGTGCCGGGACCGGCGCAGTCGTCCGCCCGCGGACGGGTTGGCCCTCCCTCGCGAGGCGGGTCGTGCGCGGCCGTCGGCGCGTGGTCTCCCCCCTGGCGGGGGAGGCCGGGATCCGCTTGCAGGTGGGTGACCGCGTGTCCGACCTGGCCTATGGTGGGTCGATGCCCGCTGACGAGCCGCGACGGGCCACCGCATGTCTGACCGTGGAGTGATCGTGAACCGCACGGCGCCGCCCTCCGCAACGCCGCTCGGGAACGCCCCGAGAGGGTTCCGGGGCCCGTTCGTCCGCTGGCCCCGCGCCGCGGACGCCGTGCTCGCGATCGCGGTCTTCCTCGGGACGCTGTTCGTGGTGGAGGGACCCGGCGATTCGTTGGTCATCCGCCCCATCGGCGACGTCCCGATCCCCGCCGTGCTGGTCTTCGCCGTGGCCAGCGCGGCCCTGTTCTGGCGCCGGCGCGCGCCCCGGGTCGTGCTGGCCGTGGCGCTGATCGCGTGGGCCGTGACGATCGGGAGCGGCTACGCGGACCTCGGCGGGGTGGCGATCATCGCCCTGTACAGCGCCGGGCGGTACGCCACCGATGACCGCTGGGGCCACGTGGGGGTCGCCGCGGCCATCGTCGTGGTCAACGTCGACGGCCTCACCGATCCGGCCCCGTGGGGGGAGGCCGTCTTCGGCGGCGTCGTCATGTTCGTGGCGTGGTACGTCGGGCGCCGTCTCCGGCTGCGCGGGGAGCGTGCCGCCCAGCTGCTGCGGGAACAGGCCGCCGAGGCCCGCCGGATCGTGACCGAGGAGCGGACCCGCATCGCGCGCGAGCTGCACGACGTGGTCGCCCACCGGGTGAGCCTGATGACGGTGCAGGCGGGCGCGGCCAAGGCGGTTGCCGCCGAGGACCCCGAGGCCGCCCTGCGGGCGATGGGGGCGGTGGAGGAGGCGGGACGCCAGGCGCTGGAGGAGCTGCGCCACCTGCTCGGGGTCCTCCGACCGGAGACCGACCTCGACGGGCTGGTCCCCCAGCCCGGCCTCGCGGACCTCCCCCGGCTCGTCGAGCAGATCCGCGGGGCGGGTGTGGAGGTCTCGCTGGCGACCGACGGGGTGTCGGGCGAGCTCCCGGCCCGCGTGGACCTGTTCGCGTACCGCATCGTCCAGGAGGCGCTCACCAACGTGCTCAAGCACGCCGGTCCCGGCGCCCACACCGAGGTGCGGCTCGGCACCGACAGGAGCGGGATCGTCATCGAGGTGCTGGACGACGGAAACGGCACCGATGACGGCATGGAGTCGGCCGGCCACGGCATCGTTGGGATGCGGGAGCGGGCACGACTGCTGGGTGGGACCCTCGACGCTCGGCCGCGCCCGGGCGGCGGGTTCCGGGTCGTCGCCCACCTGCCCACCGGAGGCGAGCCGGCGTGAGCATCCGCGTCGCCGTGGTCGACGATCAGGCGCTGGTGCGCGGTGGGTTCGCCATGGTCTTGCGGATCCACGACGACATCGAGGTCGTCGCCGAGGCCGGGACCGGGCTGGAGGCGATCGAGGTGGCACGCCAGCACCGTCCCGACGTGGTCCTCATGGACATCCGGATGCCCGACATGGACGGCCTGGAGGCGACCTCCCGGATCCTGGCCGAGGCCGACTGGGACGTCCGGGTGCTGATCCTGACCACGTTCGACCCGGACGAGTACGTCTACAAGGCGTTGCGCGCCGGCGCCAGCGGCTTCGTGCTCAAGGACATCCCCCCCGACCAGCTCGCCACCGCCGTGCGTACCGTGGCCGACGGCGGGGCGCTGCTGGCGCCGTCGATCACCCGGCGCCTCATCGGCCAGTTCGCGGAGCGCCTCACCGTCGACGCCGCCGTCTCACGTCGCCTGGAGCGCCTCACCGACCGGGAGCGCGAGGTGGTGGTCGCCGTCGCCCGGGGGTCCAGCAACTCGGAGATCGCCGAGGCGCTCTTCATCGGACCGGCGACCGTGAAGTCGCACGTGTCGAGCATCCTCACCAAGCTCGGCCTGCGCGACCGCACCCAGGTCGTGGTCTTCGCGTACGAGAGCGGGCTCGTCGAGGCCGGCGACCGCGGCATCGGTCACTGAGGGCCCGGACGGGCGGAACCCGGCCGGTACTGCGACCACAGCTCCTCCATGGTGGTCGTCCGCCCGGCGAGGTAGGCGGGGTCCCACGGGGTGGCGTTGACGGCGCGGACCACGAACGCGCCGGTCTCGTCCACGTCCAGGACGTTGATGCAGGCCGGGGCCTGCTCGAAGGCGCCGAGGAGCTGCCGCCGGCCGGTGAGCGCCAGCGACAGGATGGCCCGGTTGACGCCGCCGTGCAGGACCGCCAGGACGGTGTCCCAGCCCGGGTCGGCGAGCAGCCTGTCCAGCGCCCCCGCGACCCGGTCGAGCAGGGCGTCGACGGTCTCCCCGCCGAGGAACCGCTGCCCGCCGGCGACCACGCCGCGGAACACCCCGAGGAAGGCGGCCTCCAGCTCGTCCTCGGGGATGTCGGCGAGCCGCCCGGGGGCGATCTCGCGCAGCTCCGGCCATTCCTCCACGGTCGCCTCCGGGCCGGCGACCAGCCGCGCCGTCTCCACCGTGCGCGGCAGGCCGCTGGTGACGACGCGGTCGATGCGCGCCCGCCGCAGCGCCGCGCCGGCGGTCTCGGCCTGGCGGCGGCCCCTGGCCGTGAGCGGCACGTCGTCCGGCGGCAGCGGCTGGCCGTCCGCGTCGAAGTAGGCGACCTCGGCGTGGCGCAGCAGGTAGATCCGGCGGCGCAGCGGCGTCCTCCTCGCCGGTCGGGTTCCGGAGGCCCTACGGTATCGTCGGAGCGCGCCGCAGCCGAGCCGCGGGAGGCGATGGTGATGCTGGGGATGACGCCTGAGGTCGAGGAGCTGCGCGGGCGGGTCCGCGCGTTCATGGACGAGCACGTCTACCCCAACGAGCCGGCGCTCGACCGGGAGGACGGCGAGGCGGAGGCGCTGCTCAAGGACCTCCGGGCGGAGGCCAAGGCGGTCGGCCTGTGGGCGCCGCACATCGGCCCGGAGGCCGGCGGCACCGGCCGGGGCTTCGTGGCCTACGCCTTCCTGAACGAGCTGATCGGCCGCAGCCTCTGGGCGCAGCTCGTGTTCGGCTGCCAGGCGCCGGACGCCGGCAACGCCGAGATCCTGAGCCTGTTCGGCACCCCGGAGCAGCACCAGCGGTGGCTGCGGCCGCTGGTCGCCGGCGACGTCCGCTCGTTCTTCTCGATGACCGAGCCGGAGGTGTCCGGCTCCGACCCGACCGGCCTGCGCACCACCGCCGTCCGCGACGGCGACGACTGGGTGATCGACGGCCACAAGTGGTTCAGCTCCGGCGCCGAGGGGGCCGCGTTCGGGATCGTCATGGCGGTCACCGACCCGGCCGCCCCGCCACACCGGCGCATGAGCCAGATCATCGTGCCCGCCGCCACCCCCGGGGTGGAGATCGTCAGGGCGATCCCGGTGCTGGGCCACCGCGGGCGGGGCTGGAGCACCCACTGCGAGGTCCGCTACACCGGCGTGCGGGTGCCGGTCGCCAACACCGTCGGCGAGCCGGGCGACGGCTTCCGCATCGCCCAGAAGCGCCTCGGGCCCGGCCGCATCCACCACGTGATGCGCTGGCTCGGGCAGATGCAGCGCGCCTTCGAGCTGATGTGCGCCTACGCGCTGCGCCGCGAGGCGTTCGGCGGGCCGCTGGCCGGCAAGCAGACGGTGCAGAACTGGGTCGCCGACTCCGCCGCCGAGATCCAGGCCTGCCGCCTGCTCACCCTCGACGCCGCCGGCCGCATCGACGCCGGCGACGAGGCCAGGGTCGAGGTCTCGGCGGTCAAGTTCTTCGCCGCCCGGGTGCTGAACGACGTGGTCGACCGCGCCGTCCAGGTCCACGGCGCCCTCGGCCTCACCGACCAGACGCCGCTGGCCCGCATGTACGCCAACGCCCGCGCGGCCCGCCTCTACGACGGTCCCGACGAGGTGCACCGGATGGTGGTGAGCCGCAAGGTCCTCGAGGCGTTCCAGGGCGGCGGGGTGTGGGACTTCGCCGCGGGCGGACCGGCGGGCGCCGGCCGCTAGCCTGCCTGCAGGGCGCTGCCTCCCAGCCACGCCGACCAGGACATGTTCCAGTCGGCCACGCCGAAGCTGTCGCCGGGGCGCCGCGGCGAGCCGACCACCTCGACCACGTCGCCGCGGCGGGTCAGCCTGAAGAACCAGGCGGCGTTGGCGGGTGACAGGTTGACGCAGCCGTGGGAGACGTTGGCGCGGCCCTGGGAGCCGACCGACCAGGGCGCGGCGTGCACGAACTCGCCGGAGTTGGAGATCCGCACCGACCAGGCGACGTGCTGGTAGTAGCCGCCCGGCGAGTCGCGGGGGATGCCGATCGTGGAGGAGTCCATCAGCTTGTCGCGGGTCTTCTCGATCACGAAGTGCACGCCGTTGGTGGTCGGGTACTTGTCGCGGCCGGTGCTGACCGGCACGACCTTGAGGGTCTTGCCGTTGGCGACCACCTTCATCCGGTGGGTCTTGGCGTTGACGATGCTGACGTGGCGGTCGCCGATCCGGAAGTTGATGGTGCGGTCGGCGACGCCCCACAGGCCGTCGCCGGCGGCGGTCCCGGCCAGCCGCGCCCGCAGCGTCACCTTGGCGCCGCTCGGCCAGTAGGACCGGGGCCGGTAGTGGACCTCGCTGTCGGTGAACCAGTGCCAGGCGCCGTCGACCGGCTTGGAGGACACGACCTGGAGCCGGCGCTCGACCGCGGCCCGGTCGGCGACCGGCTGGTTGAACCAGACCCCGATGGGGAGCCCGACCCCGACCGTCTCGCCCTCCAGCGGCATGACCGCCGCCCGCAGCTCCGCCTGTGGGCGCAGGGTGGTGAAGCTGGTCGACCGCCTGGCAGGCGTCCCGGCCTCGTCGACGGCCTCGACCGTCACCCGGTAGCGGGTGGCGGGGGCGAGCGCGCCGCTGCTGGTCCAGGTCCGCCGGTCGCCGGCGAGCCGGCCGGCCAGCCGCCGCCCGTCGGCCGCCTTGACCGTGACCGACCGCAGCGTCCCGTCGCTGGCGACCACCTTGGCGCGGGCGTCCAGGCGCACGCTGGTGGCCCGGTGGCGCGGGCTGACGCTCAGCCGGACCTGCGAGGTCGGCTTGCCGGAGGCGGCCCGCCCGGGCGTCCCCGCGCGCCCGCCGTCCCCGTCCCGCAGCGCGATGCCGGCGGCGGCCAGCGCCACCGCCAGGACGGCCACGACGATCCCGGCGAGCGGCAGCGGCCGGCGTGGCAGGGCGGGCAGACGTGGACGGCGCATGCCAGGCAAGTCTACCTGCGGGCAGCCCGTGCGGTTCTGTCACGGTTCAAGCATGGCCGCCGGGTTTGGTAGGCTCCGCGCGGGTACGGACGATGCCGCGGCAACCGGGGCCGCGGTCGCTGGCGCTGGAGCGCGCGAGCCGGGAGCCGGTCCCAAAGGGGAGGCCTGATGCGGCGCCTAGCCATCGTCGCCCTTGTCCTGCTGCTCGTGCCCGCGGTCGCCGCGACCGCCAAGGGCGACCCGGCGTCGGCCGGGCCGTCCGGCCTGGAGGGGCCCGCCAGGGTGGTCCGCGACGCCGACGGCCTCGCCCACATCCTCGCCGACAGCCGCCACGACCTGTTCTTCCTGCAGGGCACGGTCCACGCCCAGGACCGGCTGTTCCAGATGGACGTGCGCCGGCGCCAGGCCGACGGGACCCTCGCCGAGCTGCTCGGGCCCGCCGCGCTCCCGACCGACGTGCAGCTTCGCACCATCGGCCTGCACCGGGCCGCGGCGCGGTCCCTGCCGGCGCTGTCGGACGCCGCCCGCGAGGTGCTGCAGGCCTACGCCGACGGGGTGAACGCCTGGGTGGCCGAGCACCCGCTGCCACCGGAGTACGGCCTCCTGGAGCTGACCGCCTTCCGCCCCTGGACCCCGCTGGACAGCGTGGCCGTCGGCAAGCTGCAGGCGTTCGGGCTCTCCTTCGACCTGGACGACATCGACCGGACCGTGGCGCTGCTCGCCTACCAGCAGGCGGGCCAGGCGGCCGGCTTCGACGGCGCGCGGCTGTTCTTCGAGGACCTGTGGCGCTCGCAGCCGTTCACGCCGGCCACCACCGTGCCCGACGCCAGCGGGGCGCAGGCGGCCGCGGCCACCGCCGCGCGCCAGGCGCGGCTCGGCGCCGGCCAGCCGAGCGCCCAGCTTCGGGCGGCGGCCGGGCTCGCGCGGCGCTACGCCGAGCAGGCCCGCAAGGTGCCGCTGCTCGCGCGGGCCCTGGAGGCCGACCGCAGCCGCGGCGGCTCCAACGAGTGGGCGGTCGCCGGCAGCCACGCTGCCGGCGGGCACCCGCTGGTCGCCAACGACCCGCACCTCGGGCTGGACGCCCCGTCCACCTTCTACCCGATCCACCTGCAGGCCGGCGCCACCGACGCGATCGGCAGCGGCTTCGCCGGCGCGCCCGGCGTGATCGTCGGCCACAACCGGTCCATCGCCTGGGGCGCCACCGTCAACCCCTCGGACGTGACCGACACCTACGCCGAGCAGGTCCGGCCCGACCCGAGCTCGCCGAGCGGCCTGGCAACCCTCTACCAGGGCCAGCTCGAGCCGGTCATCCCCATCCCCGAGGTGTTCAGGCAGAACAACCCGGCCTCCGGCACGCCCGACGACCTCACCGTGGTGCCGCCCGGCGGGCCGATCCCGCCGGCCACGCTGATCGTCCCCAGGCGCAACAACGGCCCCATCATCCAGCTCGACCAGGCGGCCGGCGCGGCGCTGAGCGTGCAGTACACCGGCTTCAGCGCCACCCGGGAGATCGACACGTTCCTGATCTGGGACGACGCCCGCGACCTCGACGACTTCCGCCGGGGCCTGGAGCTGTTCGACGTCGGCGGCCAGAACTGGGCCTACGCCGACGTGGCCGGCAACATCGCCTACTTCACCAGCGCCGAGCTGCCGGTCCGCGAGGACCTGCAGGCCGGCGGCGTCAACGGGCTGCCGCCGTTCTTCATCCGCAACGGCACCGGCGGCAACGAGTGGCTGCCGGTGCAGCACCCGCAGCCCGGCCAGGCGATCCCCTACGAGATCCTGCCGCCGGCGGAGATGCCGCACACCGTCAACCCGCCGGCCGGCTTCTTCGTCAACGGCAACAACGACCCGATCGGCACCACCCTGGACAACAACCCGCTCAACCAGCTCCGCCCCGGCGGCGGCATCTTCTACCTGAACCCCGGCTACGACGGCATCCGCGGCGGGCGCATCACCGAGCTGATCCGCGACGAGCTGGCCGGCGACGGCACCGTCTCCTTCGACGACATGCAGCGCATCCAGGCCGACACCGGCCTGGTGGACGCGCAGTTCTTCGTGCCCCACGTGCTGCGGGCGCTGCGCAACGCGTTCCGCAGCGACGACCCGACCCTGCGGGCCCTTGCCCGCGACCGCGGCGTGGTCGAGGCGACCGCCCGCCTGGCGCTGTGGAGCAGGCGCACCCCGACCGGCATCCCGGAAGGCTACGACGGCCGCGACCCGCAGGGCCGGCTCCTGCCGCCCAGCCAGCTGGAGGTCGCCAACAGCGTCGCCGCGACCATCTACGCCGTCTGGCGGGGCCAGTTCATCCGCAACGTGATCGACGCCCGCCTGGCGCCGTTCGGCGTGCCCGTGCCCGACGGCCAGCTCTCGCTGACCGGCCTCAAGCAGCTCCTGGAGACCTTCGAGCAGACCCAGGGGGTCGGCGCCTCCGGGATCGACTTCTTCGCGGTCGACGGGGTGCCCGACGCGGCCGACCGGCGCGACGTGCTGCTGCTCCGGAGCCTGGACGGCGCGCTGGACAAGCTCGCCGGGCCCGACTTCCAGGCCGCCTTCGGCGGCTCCACCGACCAGGGCGACTACCGCTGGGGGCGGCTGCACCGGGTGGTGATGGACCACCCGCTGGACGGGGCGCTGAACATCCCGCCGGCCGCCGGCGCGTTCCCGCCGCCGCTGGCCGACCTGCCGGGGATCCCGACCGACGGCGGCTTCGACACCGTCGACGCCTCCTCCCACGACGCCAGGGCCGACGCCAGCAACGACTTCATGTTCGGCAGCGGCCCCGCCAACCGGTTCGTCGGCGAGCCGCGCGCCCCCGGCCGGGTCGTGGCCGAGTCGAGCCTGCCGGGCGGCACCAGCGGCGTCCCCGGCGAGCGGTTCTACGTCAACCTGCTCCCCCGCTGGCTCACCAACGACACCTTCCCGCTGCGCCAGGACGTGGACGACGACCTGGGCGCCTGATTGGGCCCAAGGGTCACGGTTTTGCGTGGAAGCCGAGCTTCGGCTAGTGTCCGCCGGTTGGTCGCGCCCGTCCCCAAGGGGGGGTTCCGATGCGGTGGTCCAGGTCGCTGCCCGCGCTCGTCGTGCTCGTGCTGCTGCTGGCCGCGCCGGCGTACGGCGCCGGAGAGCTGAAGATGAACTGCCCGCGCTGTGACCACGTGGACGTGGAGGGCCACGGCCTGCAGGCGAACGCGACCCTGATCCTGGTCATCCGCGACGTGCGCAGCGGCCAGGAGGTGGTCCCGGAGACCAGGGTCACCACCGACGGGTCCGGCGGCTTCGCCGGCGAGTACGACGTCGACCTGAACAAGCACCCGCTGCTGCTTGCGTCGGTGTACGACCAGGCGGGCACCGACGTCGAGCTGGCCGCCCACACCCGCGCGTCGGCGCCGCCGCACTGCACGCGGGCTGCCAGCCTGCCCTACAGCGGCTCGCCCTCCGCTCGCTCTGCGGCGCTCGCCGGCGCCCTGCTCGGGGCCGGCGGCCTGCTCCTGCTCCTCACCCGCCGACGCGTCCGCCCCGCCGTCCGCGAGTAGCTGCCCCGTCCCCACCTGACACAAGGCGGTTCGCGGGTCGTGGCGACCCTGACCTCCCGGCCGCCTGAAGTCGGCGTGCTGCGCTGGACCGTTCCTACAAAGTGAGCGGGAGGTCGTCCTGCCCCGGTGGTCCCGAACGGTCCTGGACCACCTGGTCGCCGAGCCGGTTCCGTTCGCCCGGGCGGGTCTTGCGCGGATGCTCCGCTGCCCGCTGGCCTCCCGGTGGCCCAGGTCCCTCACGGCCCACACGCTGGTGGTCCGGCCTGGCCGGTAGCTCTCCAGCCACGATCCTCCGGTCGTGGCCGGGCACACCTGGCCGTCGCCGGGCGCCAACGCCCAGGCCGCGTCGGCCGATCACCACCGCGGCCGCATGATGCCGCGTGATGGTGGCCGACGCCTTGGTCGATTCCTTCAGCTGCGTCTGCCAGTAGCGTTGTCCCCACACCGACGTCCAGGCGGGGTCCACGGCGATGACCCACAGCCCGTGGTTGGCGGCCATCCCGACCAGAAGGGTGCGGAACCGTCGGGTCGGAATCCCAGCGACAATCCTGCGGAACTGTTTGCCGCGCCGTCCTCGCCCGAGCGTTTCCCGGCCGCTGTGGCGAGCGTCGGCGAAGTCCAGGTTCTCCACCAGGATCGACTCGCAGCCGCGGTCAGCGGCCAGGCGAAGCACCGCCGTGATGGCCGCCCGTAGCCGCCCGTCGCGGGTCGAAGCCGGCAGACCGTCCAGCTCCAGCGGGATGGTGTGGGGTGGGCCGACGGGGTTGCCGGTTGGATCCAGCACCCAGGCGTCGAGGTGGTGAGCGTTCAGGTCGACCCCAAGCGCCCGGCAGTGTCGCAGGTCCTCCAGTCCAGGAGGCGTGGCCACCGCAAGCCGCCAGCTCGCATGCAGGTACCAGCGGCCCTTGGCAGGGTCGAAGGTGATGTCGTAGCGGACCGCCCCGGTGGCCACCTGCGCGGCCCACTCCTCGGCGCGATGGGTGAAGACCACCGGGCAGGCCAGCCGGAAGGTGGGGGCCCGGCCGGGGGTGTTGGACAGGTGCGCCAGCGGGGTTGGCAAGCGCAACTCCAACCACCCCTCGTCGGGCTGCACCCGGATTGTCTCATTGCCCCACCGCTTGTCGGTCTCTCCATCGGCGGTCAGGAACAGCCGCTCGGCCTGCCAGCGGGCCCGCCACTGCTTCTCGGTGAGCTTGGCTTGGTCGAGAGCGTGACGCTGCTTGGCGAGCCGGCGGCCGCCCCGGCACACCGATACCCGCCCCGCGGCCAGCCGGCCCTCCACCATGGCCAACTCGGCCTGCAGGTGCTGTAGCCGACCCTGCTTGGCGAACCGCTCCGCCTGGCTGGCATACCCCCGCACCCGGCCCTGCCGCCCTCCGACCGGCACCGACAGCCGCAACCGGATCGCGCGGCACGCCCGCCGTAGCGTGATCCTGCGGTCGGTCAGGTTCGCCATCCCCCGCTGCCACTGGTCGTTTGCGGTCCGCGTGATCGACCCTGCCCAGCGGCTGGACGACGGGCTGGTCAGCGTACGCTTGCGAACGGCGCGTTGGTCGGGTGCACAGCCGAGCCGGCACCGCCAAGCAAGGTCGCTGCCGGCCAGGCCGCCGAGGTACTCGGCCACCGCCCACACCACGGCCTCGTCGGCGGCCAAGAGTCGCAGCCGGGTCTTGATCCGGGCGCCTGCTGGTCGGGCGACCACAAATGGCGCAGAGATCGAACGCATGTTTGGCAGCGTACCTCGGCTCGATGACAGTCAGCCGCACCAATTCCACAGTTGCCACCCCGGCTCGCTCCTGCCCACAAGAACGCACCACTGCGCACACCAAGCCAAGCACTCCCACCCCTCACGTGGGCCAGGGGCCGGGCGTGGACACCCTGGTGGTGCGGGTGCTCGCCGACGGCGCCCCAATGCTGACCGACACCCACGACCGTGGAGGTCACCGTCACGCGGCCGCGCGGCACCGTCGCTCCTGCGGCACAGGCGCCGATCCCGCCCCGCCGGCGGGCGGCTGCCACGCGCGGCACGGCTGAGCGACGCCGAAGACGGCGTCCTCCCAATGCGCGACCCGGGCCTTCCGCCCGTCGTGGCCGAAGGCAGTTCGAGCATCCATGAACCAGGAGCCCGGGTCGTTCCGTAGCAGTGTTGGAACCCCGCCGCACCGGGGGGAGGAGCACAAGATGGTCGAGGCGGTCGCCACCCGTATGAACGGCTCCCCCCTGGGACTGTTCGCCACCATGGTGATGCTCGCGGCGCTGGACTTCTTCGCGGCGGTGCTCGCCAAGGAGTGGGCCGAGCGGCACAACCACTGGCTGTTCGTCGCCGGCCTGCTCACCTTCGGCGTGCTGTTCGCGGTCTACGCCGCCAGCCTCCACGTGGCGGAGCTGTCGACGGTGACCTTCGGGTGGATCGTCAGCTTGCAGGTCGGGCTGCTGCTGTTCGAGCGCTTCCGCTACGCGGTGGTGCTCCCGCAGGGCAAGTGGGTGGCGGTGGTGGTCATCCTGCTGCTGCAGGCCTACCTGGTGCTGGCGCCGAACGGGAAGCCGGCGTGACCACCGCCCTGCTGGAGCGGGTCCGCCGTGGCGTCATCGGCGAGGGCGAGCTGCTGGACGGGCCGTACGGGCCGCGGCGCATCACCTACGCCGACTACAGCGCCTCCGGCCGGTCGCTGGACTTCGTCGAGGACTTCATCCGCCGGGAGGTCCTGCCGCGCTACGCCAACACCCACACCGAGAGCTCCGGCACCGGCTGGCAGACCACCCGGCTGCGGGAGGACGCTCGCCGGCTGATCCACCAGGCGGTCGGCGGCGGCGAGCGGGACCTGGTCATCTTCTGCGGGTCGGGCGCGACCGCCGCGGTCGATAGGCTGGTCGGCCTGCTGGGGTTGCGGCAGGCACCCCGCCTTGCGGAGCGCGAGGCCGGCCGCGGGCGGCTGCTGGACAGCATCCCGCCAAGGGAGCGGCCGGTGGTGTTCGTGGGACCGTACGAGCACCACTCCAACGAGCTGCCCTGGCGGGAGTCGATCGCCGACGTGGTCGCCATCGGCGAGGACCGCGACGGCGGCGTCGACCTCGCCGAGCTGGAGACGGCGCTGGTCCGCCTCGCCGACCGGCCGTTGCGCATCGGCAGCTTCTCGGCCGCCTCCAACGTGACCGGCATCCTCACCGACACCGACCGCGTCGCCGCGCTGCTGCACCGCCACCGCGCGTTGTCGCTGTGGGACTACACCGCCGCCGCCCCCTACGTCCCCATCCGCATGGGCGAGAGCGCCCCCGGCCGCGGCGACCACAAGGACGCGGTGTTCTTCTCGCCGCACAAGTTCGTCGGCGGCCCGCAGACCCCTGGCGTGCTGGCCGTCCGGCGGGAGCTGGTCGGCGACGGGGCGCCGACCGTCCCCGGCGGCGGCACGATCGCGTTCGTTTCGCCGTCCGGCCACGTCTACCTGGACGACCCGGTCGCCAGGGAGGAGGGCGGCACCCCCGCGATCGTGGAGTCCATCCGCGCCGGGCTGGTCGTCGGGCTCAAGCAGGCGGTCGGCACCGACCTGATCCAGGTGCGCGAGGAGCGGTTCCGGCGCCGGGCGATGGACCGCTGGCGACGCAACCCGCGGATCGAGCTGCTCGGCAACCAGCGGGCGCGGCGGCTGCCGATCGTCTCCTTCCGGGTCCGGCACGGCGCCGGCCAGCTCCACCACAACTTCGTGGTGGCGGTGCTCAACGACCTGTTCGGCATCCAGGCGCGGGGCGGCTGCTCCTGCGCCGGGCCCTACGGGCACCGGCTGCTCGCCATCGACGACCGGCGGTCCCGGGCGCTGGCGGAGCAGGCACGCCGCGGGTACCTGGGCGTCAAGCCCGGCTGGACGCGGGTCAGCTTCAACTACTTCATCTCCGACACCGTCTGCGACTACCTGATCGAGGCGGTCGACCTGGTCGCGACCCACGGCCACCGGCTGCTCGGCGACTACCGGTTCGACCCGCGCGACGGGCTGTGGCGCCACCGCGGCGCGCCGGCCCGGCCGCCGCTGTCGCTGGCCGGCGTGCGCTACGACGCCGACAGCGGCCTGACCGCTCCCGTGCGCCACGCCCACGCCGGCGAGGACGCGCTCGCCGGCTACCTCCGGGAGGGCCGGCGGCTGCTGACCTCGAGGCCCGACCGGCTGGAGGAGGGCCCGACCGGGCTGCCGGCGGACCTCGAGGCACTCCGGTGGTTCCCCCTGCCGCCGGGGTGCCTGGACCACGCCGGCGGCTACCTGACGAACAGGCCGCGCCGGTACGCGGCGGCCGCGGCCTCGCCGCGGCTGGAGACCTGATCAGACCTGCGCGGCCAGGTCCTGGACGGCGGACTCCTGGCCGCGCTCGCCGCGGGTGAAGCGACGGTAGGCGAGCGTGCCGAGGGCCACGGCCAGCAGCGACGACACCAGCATGATGCTGGCGAGCGCGTTGAGGGCCGGGGTGGGGCTGGAGCGGGCGCTGCTGTAGATCTTGACCGACATCGGCTCGGTGGCGGCGTCCGAGGACAGGTAGCGGACGAGCACGAAGTCGTCGATCACGTCGGCGAATCGAGGGCTGATGGTCAGCCACATTGTGTGGTCGGGTGTTGATGGCGACTTGAGGCGAACACGCGTTCGGATATGAT
>Ga0209875_1000053_pt1 | contig 14168 bp, 14 predicted proteins | sample GWRWS3_0_10_FD_187219 | JGI IMG/M metagenome (GOLD analysis project Ga0209875, IMG submission 187219) | Riverbed sediment microbial communities from areas with vegetation nearby in Columbia River, Washington, USA - GW-RW S3_0_10 (SPAdes)... | ecosystem: Environmental > Aquatic > Freshwater >...
CGGGTCATACGGGCGGGTGTAGACCGCCAGCACGTCCTCCATCCGCCAGACGAACTCCGCGTCCTGCTCGGGCGGGATGCACCAGCGCTGGGTCAGCCACGGCTTGAGCCGGTTTGCTTCAAGGCCTGGCGGACCGTCTCGTACGACACCGACTCCACCACCTGGAGTTCCACCAGCCGGTCGGCCAGCAGCCGCAACGTCCAGCGCTTGTGGCCCTCCGGTGGCGCGCTGCAGGTCAGCGCGACCAGCCGCGCCTCCTGCTCCCCGTCCAGCCGGCGGCGGTAGGAGCGCGCGGGCGGTTTGCGGTAGATCGCGGCGTCCAGCCCCGCCGCGACGTACCGCATGCGGACCCGGGCGACGGTGGCGGGGTTGACCTCCAGCGCCGCCCCGATGGCGGCGTCGGTCCAGCCCGGGCCGGCCTGGCCCTGGTTGGCCTTCAACAGGATGCGCGCATGGGTCAGCGCGCTGGCCGGGGCGACGCCCCGCCCGATCATGGTGTGCAGCCGGGCGCGCTCCTGCTCCGATAGGACCACGATGTGTCGCTTGCGCACCTCGGCCTCCTGCGGCGGCGGTCTCCCTGGACCGCACGAGCATGAGACCGAACCCCACATCCCACAAGTCACGACTGACGAGCTACTAGTGTTCCGAGTTATTAATTCGTTACATAAGTGTGGTAGTCTCCCCGGCATGGCTGAACGAGGAAGACCAAAGGCGCCGCTGGTGCTGACCGACGAGGAACGCCAGACGCTGCAGCGGTGGGCGCGGCGGGCGAAGACCGCGCAGGCCCTGGCGTTGCGCGCCAAGATCGTGCTGGGGTGCGCGGACGGGGCGACCAACCAGCAGGTCGCCGGGCAGTTGGGGGTTTGGCCGCAGACGGTGGGCAAGTGGCGCGGCCGGTTCGTGCGCCAGCGGCTGGCGGGCCTGTCGGACGAAGACCGGCCGGGTCGGCCCCGCACCATCGCCGACGAGCAGGTCGAGCAGGTGATCACCAAGACGTTGGAGGAGCCGCCGCCCAACCACGACAGCCACTGGTCGACGCGGTCGATGGCCAAGCAGGTCGGGATGAGCCAGACCGCGATCTCGCGGATCTGGCGGGCGTTCGGCTTGAAGCCGCACCTGACCGAGACCTGGAAGCTGTCGACCGATCCGCAGTTCATCGACAAGGTCCGCGACATCGTCGGGCTGTACCTGGACCCGCCCGAGGCGGCGCTGGTGCTGTGCGTGGACGAGAAGAGCCAGATCCAGGCGCTGGACCGCACCGCGCCGAGCCTGCCGATCCTGCCCACCACCCCGGCGCGGCGCAGCCACGACTACGTGCGCAATGGCACCACCAGCCTGTTCGCGGCGCTGGATGTGGCCTCAGGCAAGGTCATCTCCTCGCTGCATCGGCGCCACCGCCACCAGGAGTTCCTCGAAGTTCCTACGCACGATCGACCGTAACGTGCCGGCCGCGCTGGACGTGCACCTGATCTGCGACAACTACGGGACCCACAAGACCCCACAGATCAAGAACTGGCTGCTGCGCCACCCGCGCTTTCACCTGCACCTGACGCCGACCTACAGCTCCTGGCTGAACCTGGTGGAGCGCTGGTTCGCCGAGTTGACCACCCGCAAGCTGCGCCGCTCGGCCCACCGCAGCGTCGCCGAACCCGAGGCCGACATCACCGCGTGGACCGCGGCCTGGAACCAGGACCCCAAGCCGTTCGTGTGGACCAAGACCGCCGACGAGATCCTCGACAACCTCGCAGGCTATCTTCAACGAATTAACAACTCAGGACACTAGGTGACCAGCCAGCGCCCGTCGCGCATGAGGTCGCGGCCCTCGAGCTCGTTGGCTTCGCGCCAGGCCTGCAGCCGCTGCGGGTGGATACGGAAGTAGAGGTAGCCGCTGAGCTGGCGGGGATCGAAGCCGGCCTTGGCCGCGAAGGCGTCGCCGACCTCGTCGGGGATCTCACTGGCCGCCACCGGCGCCGGCACGGTCGCCTCGATGAGGACCAGGTCGCGGGTCGGGCCGACGCCGAGGCGGACCTTGCCGGTGGCCTGCAGATTGCGGCTGGTCGGGCTGGAGGACGGGGTGGCCACCAGCAGGGTCTCCCCGTCCCACAGGAACGACAGCGGCACCAGGTAGGGGGTCCCGCCGCCGGGGTCGGCGGTGGCCACCCAGGCGTCGACGTCGTGCTGGAGCCGGTCCAGGGTGTCCTGCTTGCGTTGCTGCGGGGTGCGGGGCGGCGGGGTCATCGCCGGCTCGCCTCCTCGCCGCGGAGCGCCGGCTTGACGTCCACGATGGGCGTCCCGTCGAAGGCTTCGAGGTCGCGCACGAGCACGCGGAGGCCGTCGATCGCGGCGATGTGGACCCGGTGCAGCCCGATCGGATTCGGCCGGTCCTGGGAGCGGGTGCTGAACACGCCCGTCTCGGGGTTCCGCGGGTCGTCGCGCGGGTGCACGGCGAGCACGTCGCGCTGTGCCCGGTGCAGCCAGGTCAGCACGAAGACGTCGGCGCCGACGGCGAGGTCGCGGATGCCTTCCGCCACCTCGGGGTCGAAGACCAGCCACGCGTCCGGCGCTCCTTCGAACCCCTGCTTCGGTGCGGTCTCGCGATCGACGAGGGGCGACTCGACGTGCCCGATCGGCCTGATCTCGTAGAGCGTGGTCATGGAGCGCTCCTTCCTGTTGCCCGTCACACCGAACCACCCACCTGGCGTGGGAACTAGACTGGCACGGTGAGGACCAGCATCGCCCCGTGGCTGTCGGTCGGCGACGCACAAAGCGCCGTCGACTACTGGTGGCTCACCTCGTAGGGGATCTCGGCGTGCCGCGGCTGGTGCTCGCGGCCCTCGGCGACCAGGCCGGATGCCTCGGCGCGGCGCTGCTCGCCCGCCGTGCGCTGGCCGCCGGAGCCTCGCGGTGACGGCGGCGCCGCCCACCCGGACGGCCTATGCGGTGGTCTCGGCGGCGGTGACGCGGTGTTGCTGCGCCAGCGCGACGTAGCCGTCTTCGAGGGTGGGCGCGGCGGGTTCGGCGTCGGCGGCCGGCCGCGTCGCGGCGACGATGCGGTAGCGGGTCGCGCCGTCGTGCGGAAGCGCCGCCACCACGGTGCCGACCGGCGGGACCTGGCCGCTGGTGACCAGCGACCACACCTGTCCCTTCGCCCTCGCGGTGAGGTCGCCGACGGTCCCCCGGTAGATGAGCCTGCCCTGCCCGAGGACGGCCAGCTCGGTGCAGGTCTGCGCGACGTCGTCGACGATGTGGGTGGACAGCAGCACCGTGCGGCGTTCGGCGAGCTGGGACAGCAGGGTGCGGAAGCGGATGCGCTCCTCGGGGTCCAGGCCCGAGGTCGGCTCGTCGACGATCAGGAGCTCGGGGTCGTTGAGCAGCGCCTGCGCGATGCCGACGCGCCGCCGCATGCCGCCGGAGTAGCCGCGCAGCTTGCGGTCAGCGGCGTCGGCGATGCCGACCAGCTCCAGCAGCTCGCCGACCCGGCGGCGCCGGTACTGGCGGTCGTCGAGCCCCTTGAGCAGCGCCACGTAGTCCAGGAACTGCCGCGCGGTCAGGTCGGGGTAGACGCCGAGGTCCTGCGGGAGGTAGCCGAGGACCCGTTGCACGGCCAGGCGCCCATCGGCGGTGGCCATGTCGTGGTCGCCGATGGTGATCCGGCCGCTGTCCGGCCGGATCAGCCCGGTGAGCAGCCGCATCAGGGTGGTCTTGCCGGCGCCGTTGGCGCCGAGCAGGCCGAGGATCCCGCCGGGGACGGTCAGGCTGACGTCCTCCAGCGCGCGGACCTTGCCGCGGAAGGTCTTGCTCACCCGGACGATGTCCAGTCGCATCGGTGCTCCTATTCGCTGGTACGGGCGTTCAGCGCGCCCGCCGCCGCGAGGATGGCGGCGGCGAGGCCGAGGATCAGGGCGAGTGCCAGCAGGGCGGCGCCGGTGGTCGGCTGGGGCCGCAGGAAGTCGAGCGCGACGCCGGCGGGGCCGGTGGTGGCGTTGGGCGAGTCGAAGAGCACCCCCAAGGGGTAGTCCATCGTCAGCGACAGCAGGGTGCCGGCAAACGACGGGAACTCGCTCTCGACCTCCGTCACCCCGGCCCAGAACCAGAGACCGACGATCAGCACCCTGAACAGCGGCGTGGGCATGAGCTGCGGGCCCAGGAACGACAGCGACCCCGTCAGCAGCAGCAGCGGCAGCACGATCACCGCGAAGGTCGCCAGCCCCCACCACAGCGCGGCGGGCTGCTCGCGCCAGACCATGAACGCCGCCGCGACGCCGAGGTAGACCAACGCGACTGGAACGGCGGTCGCGGCGCAGGCCCCGAGGTACTTGCCGACCAGCCGGGCGCTGCGGTTGGTCGGGGTGACGTCGAGCAGCTTCGCCACGCCGAGCTTGCGGTCGCGCACCAGGCGGTCGGCGAGCACGATGCCGAACACCATCGGCAGCGCCGGCGTGAACCAGCCCAGGGCCTCCACTATCCACACCTTCGGGCTGGTCTCGCGGAGGTGGCGCTGGAGGCCGGTGCTGTCGTTGCCCAGCACGGCGAACAGGGCCCACAGCCCGAAGGGCAGCCCGGTGGCGATCCAGATGGCCGGCTTGCGAAGCTGCATCCGCAGCTCGTAGCGCGCCGTCGCGGCGAGCGCCGTCATTCCGCCTCCTTGGTGAGCAGCCGGCTCGGCCGGCGCAGCAGCAGCCACCCGGCAGAGGTCATGGCGACGCCGGCGGCGAGCAGGGTCAGCCGGTTGGCGGTCCAGTCCTGGTCGACCGTGCCGCGGGTGGTGGCGAACAGGTACAGCAGCCGCGACCACCGGTGCTCCTGCAAGGGGCCCACGGCGGCGTACTCGAAGACCCACACCGAGGCGACCACGATGGACGCCACGGCGGGGCTGCCCGACAGCGCCCCGGCGAGCAGGCCGAGGCCGGACAGGCACAGGGTGGGCGCCAGCCAGGTGAGCTGTCCGGCCAGCGCCGGGTGCGCCTCGGGCCAGCGGTGCCACCAGCCGCTGGCGACCATGAACGCGGCGGTGGTCAGGGCGATCACCGCGACCCAGCCGGCGGTGACCAGCAGGCGGCGCAGGATCGTCGCACGGTAGGCGGTCGGCAGGGTGAGCTGCAGCTCGACCGCCGGGTCGCGGCCGACCAGGTTCGCGGCGCCCATCCCGGCGGCCAGCGGCAGCGCCAGCTCCAGCAGGGACTGCAGGGCCAGCGCGGTGCTGCGGCTCGACTGGTCGAGCCGGATGGCGCCGTCCACCGCCACCACCGCCAGCCCCACGGCCGCGACCAGCGGCGTGAGCAGGGCCGCCCAGCCGGCCCTCCGCACCTCGTGGCGCCACAGCGACAGTGGTCTCATGCCCGGTAGGTAGCGTCCGAACGGCCGGTGGTTCACCGGCCGGCTCACCACGCCACCGGGCGGTACCACCCGTCCCGCGGCCGGCCACGGTGGCGGCTGAGCGCCACAGCCGCCGCCAGCAGCGCGAGTGTCACCGCGAGGGTCCCCGGACTGGTGACCCAGATCTGCTGCATCCTGGCGGCGAGCCACCCGTCCGACAGCTCCGGGACGCTCACCGTCACCACCCGCAACAGCCACAGCGAGGTGGCCACCGCCATCGACGCATTCGGGCCGATCCACATCGCCAGCACCAGGCTCAGCGCCGACAGCAGCGTCATCGGTCCCAGCCACGCGACGACCAGCTCGACCAGCCCCATCTCCGTGGCGACCAGCCGCAGGACCGCCGACGCCGCCACGGCCAGCGCCAGGTCGTAGCCGAAGATCAGGGTCACCCGCGCCAGCAGCACCAGTCGCGGCGACGTCGCCGTGATCGCCAGCGCCTCGAACGCCGGATCTCGCTGCGGCCCGTACACCCCTGCGACGCCGGCGACCGCGACCAGCGGCGCGGCCAGCGACAGCACGGTCGCGCCCGCGCTGTGGTCGCCGACCGCGACCGCCGCCACGGCGCAGGCCATCACCAGCATCGAGGCCACCCACACCGACGGGCGCACCAGCCGCAGCTCCGCGCGCAGCAACTGCGCGGCGAACCGGATGCCCCGCTTGCGGTCCGGCGGGGCCTGCGGGGCGACCGCCGCCCGGGTCAGCACCGCGCGAACCGTCGGTGCGGAGCTCGGCGGCGCATCGACTGGCGCCACGGTCGCCGCGGCCACGGCCGTCCAGCTTCGCAGCGCCGCGCGGCACGATGGGCAGCCGACCAGGTGGGTCTCGACCGTCGTTTGCTCGGGCGCGTCCAACACGCCGGCGGCGTACTCGGCGAGCGCGTCGGTCGGGTGCCGCTTGCCGTCCCCAGTCATGGCATCTCCTCGACAACCCCGCGGTCGGCCAGCGAGCGCGCCAGCGCCACGCGGGCGTGGTGCAGCCGGCTCTTCACCGTCCCCACCGGCACGCCCAGGACCTCCGCGATCTCCCCGTGCGGCACCCGGGCCGCGAACGCCAGCGCCAGCACCTCGCGGTGCTGCGGGGCGAGCGCGGCGAACGCGTCGGCGACCGCCGCGCCCTGCGCGTTGGCGATGGCCCAGTCGGCCGGACCGGGAGCCGGATCGGCCCACTCGGCGAGGCCGTCCAGGGGCAGCGCCCGCGGCTCCTGGACCCGCAGCCGGTTGTGCGCCTGCCGGCGCGCGATCCCGAACAGCCAGGTCCGCACGCCGGAGCGCCCCGCGTACCGGGGGGCCGAGCGCCACACCGCCAGCAGGGTGTCCTGCAGGATCTCCTCGGCGACCATCCGATCGCCCGCGTACCGCTGCAGGTAGCCGAACAACCTGCCCCCGTACCGCCGGTAGAGCGCCGCCAGCGCGACCGGGTCGCCGTCGGCGACGCGCATGAGCAACACGTCGTCGGCCTCTGGCACCGACGGGCCTCCGACGTCGGAGGCCGTCCCATGCGACCGCCACCGCGACCGCAGCCGATCCGGAACCGGCATCGCATCCGCACCCGTGTCCATCGAACAGTGAGTAGCAGCGTACGACGGCGCGGTTCACTCCAGGTGGGACCGGACCGGAGCCCGGCGACGCTCACACCCGGCGCTTGAAGGCCCAGACCGAGAGCGGCGCGAACACGGCGGCGATCGCGGCCGCCCACAGCAGCGTTCCGGTGACCGGTCCGGCGACGGGCCCGCCGACCATCAGCCCGCGGGTCGCGTCGGCCAGGATCGTCACCGGGTTGACGTTCACGAACGCCTGCAGCCAGCCGGGCATGGTCTCGACCGGGACGAACACGTTGCTGACGAAGGTGATCGGGAACAGCGCCGTGAAGCCGAAGAGCTGCACCTTCTCCGGGTCCTTGGCGAGCATGCCGATCAGCACCGACACCCAGGAGAACGCCAGCGCGAACACCAGCAGCAGCCCAACGGCCCCGAGCAGGGCCAGCGCGGAGGTCCCGATCCTGAAGCCGAGGATGGTGCCGACGGCGAGCAGCAGCGCGATCGACCAGGCCTGCTTGACCAGGTCGGCGGTGATGCGGCCGGCCAGCGGCGCCCACCGCGCCACCGGCAGCGACCGCAGGCGGTCGAACACCCCCTTGGTGAGGTCGGTGTTGAGCCCCAGGCCGACGTACATGGTGACGAACAGCATGTTCATCACGATGATGCCGGGCAGCGCGAAGGTCAGGTACTCGGCGGGCGAGCCGGCGATCGCGCCACCGAACACGTAGGTGAACAGCAGCACGAACATGATCGGCTGGATGCTGAAATCGCTCAGCTCCCACGGGTTGTGCCGGATCTGGACCAGCGTGCGCCAGGCGAGGGTGCCGGTCTGTCGCAGCCCCTCGCCCAGGCCGACCCGTGGGGTGAGCTGTGGCGCGGACGGCGCGGTGGTGGTAACGGCGGTCATGCCTGGGCCCCTTCGGTGTCGTCGTCCTCGTCGGTCTCCTCCGCCGGGCGGCCGGTCAGGGAGAGGAAGACCTCGTTGAGGCTGGAGCTGCGCAGCGCCAGCTCGCCGATGACCACGCCCGCGTCGTCCAGGCGGCGGACCGCGGCCGGCAGCAGCGCGGGGTCCTGGACCGGCGCGGTCACGAGCTGGCCGTCGACCTCCGGCGCGGTGGCGGTGAGCTCGCCCACCACGGAGACGACGGTGGGGAGGTCCGCGGCGTCCGCGGGGCGCACCTCGATCCACTGGGCGCCGGTCTTGGCCTTCAGCTCGTCCGGCGCGCCGCTGGCGATCACCCTGCCGTGGTCGATGACCGCGATCTCGTCGGCGAGCTCGTCGGCCTCCTCGAGGTACTGGGTGGTGAGCAGCACCGTCACCCCGTCGGCGACCAGGCCGCGCACGAGGTCCCACAGCTCCAGGCGGCTGCGCGGGTCCAGGCCGGCGGTCGGCTCGTCCAGGTACAGCATCCGCGGCCGGCCGACCAGGCTCGCGGCCAGGTCCAGCCGGCGGCGCATGCCGCCGGAGTAGGTCTTGGCCGCCCGGTCGGCCGCGTCCGTGAGGTCGAACCTGGCGAGCAGCTCGCGGGCGCGCGCCTTGGCCTCCGGGCGCGGGGCCCCCAGCAGCCTGCCGATGAGCAGCAGGTTCTCGGTACCGGTGAGCGCCTCGTCGACGGATGCGTACTGCCCGGTCAGCCCGATGAGCTGGCGCACCCGGTGGGCGTCGCGGAGCACATCGTAGCCACCCACGGTGGCGCGGCCGGCGTCGGGCTGGAGCAGGGTCGCCAGCACGCGGACCGTGGTGGTCTTGCCAGCCCCGTTGGGGCCGAGCAGGCCGAGGACAGTGCCGGTGCGTACCGCCAGGTCCACCCCGGCGAGGGCGGTGGTCTCGCCGAACCGCTTGACCAGCCCCTCCGCCCAGATCGCATGGTCCATCGAAGCTCCTCATCTGGTTGCGGCCAGGTGAGGATGCTACCGGCCCGGTGTGACCATCACCTCCCAAATACCTGCAGCTCGGCGGCGCGCACGTTCAGCGCCTGCGCGCTGGCGGTGGTGCAGTCGGTGTTCGCCCCCGGGTCGTTGTCCTGCTCGCCCTGGTAGTCGGGCGTGCCGGTGCACTGGTTGGTGAGCACCCGCAGCCGGACGTGGGTGGCCCTGGTCCTCCGGATGTCGAACGACCGCATGATCAGCTCGGGCGCCCGCGGGCGCGGCGCGATCGCGGGGAAGGCGTTGGCCGGGCTGGTGAACACCACCGTGAAGTCGGCATCGTCGGCGCAGTCCACGCCCGCCTTCGCCTCGCAGGCGAGGATCTCGAACTGGCGCAGGGCCGAGAAGCGACTCTGGGCGCCGGTGTCGCCGCCGGGGTCGGCCGGGTCGATCGGCCGCAGGTGGGCGCTCACCTGCACGCGGTCGATCCGGTGGGAGGGCTCGGAGGGGTCGAGGCGGACGGTCACCTGGCGGCCCTGGACCGCGGCGCCCAGCGCGGCCCAGTTGGTGGCTTCGGTGTCGTCGATGAGCTTGTCGAGGTTGAGGCCGTCGCCGGTGGCGGTCGCGCCGCTGTGCGCGGAGGCCAGGTTGCGCGGCAGCTCCACCGTCAGGTTGCGGCTCTGGCCGCTCCTGAAGCGCTGGGTGAGGCGCTTGGCGCCGAAGCCGTCGGCCCTGGCGACGAGGTCGTAGGTGCCCGGGACGATCCGGAAGGTGTCGCCGAGGGCGGTGGCCGGGTCGGTGTCGGCCACCGGCACGGCGCGGCCCTGGTAGCGGCCGACGAAGAGCTGGCCGGCGACGGCGTGGCCGTCCTCGTTCACCGGCCGGAACCTGACCCTCGCCTCGTTCAGGTACGGCGAGGTGAAGCTCGGCACCGGGTCGGGGTCGTCGTTGCCGTTGCTGGAGGCGCCCTCGCCGAGGCCGCGGCCGGCGAACGCGTTCCACAGCGCCGCCTGGTTGGCGCCGCCGAAGCGCAGCAGGTCGGCCGTCAGGTAGGCGTCGCGGGCGTCGACCATGCTCACCTGGGAGGGCATCAGCAGGTAGGCGTCGAACAGGATCTGGATCCAGCGGCGGTTGCCTGGGCAGCGGTCGGCGGGGAGCTGGCCGTCGGCGCAGCGTCGCTGCAAGCTGGCGTTGCCGGCCGGGAACCGCTTGTCGTACTTGGCGATCAGCGCCTGGCGGATGTCGAAGTTGGTCGCGCTCCAGATCTCGCCGTCGGCGTGGACCTGCACGCCGGTGAGGTCGTAGCCGACGTCGCTGTAGTTGAGGGGGCTGCGGTTCATCCCGTAGTTGCGGATGCCGGCCTGCTTGTCGCCGGTGACGTAGGGGCCGATCGCGTAGCGGTTCTCGTCGGCCACCGGGACGAAGCGGTACTCGTTGAGGTACTCCATGGCGGTCAGGTCCGACCAGCTCTCCCCCATCGCCCCGGCCTGCGGCCCGTCCAGGTCGCCGTCGGGGCCGGCCACCATGCGGTTGGAGATGGCGTGGGTGTACTCGTGGCCGATGACCGTCATGTCGTAGTCGCCGTCCACGCAGGGCGCGTAGAACGCGCCGGCGATCGGCTGCCACAGGTACATGTTGGTGATCGGCGCGATGCCGTCGTTGAAGGTGATCTGGTTGGCGTTGTCACGGGCCGCGAAGGTGGGCGGCCCGCCGGTGATGCCGCCGGCCTGGGCGTTGCCCTGCTCGGGGTCGTTCTCGGCCCCGCCGGCGCCGAAGTTGAAGTCCTGGAGGTTGAAGTTCTGCTCGGTGAAGCCGAGGAACCACGACCAGTCGTGCATGCGGTTGTGCATCGCGAAGAGGTTGGCGATGGCCGCGTCGATGTCGTTGCGCTGCGGCGAGGTGAAGGTGGTGGCGGGGTTGCAGCGCTCGGTGAACCACTGGTTGGTCCACGGGTAGACGTAGTCGCGGCCCGGGCGCGGGGTGGCCGGGTTGACGCCGACCGCGAAGGGGTTGTTGGTGTTCCAGTTCTCGAAGCTCCTGGCCGCGTTCCCGAGACTGGTGAGGGTCGACGCGCCGGTGCGGGCGTCAACGTCCCACGGCACCCTGGCGGCCGGGTTGTCCAGCACCCGGTCGCAGTCGGGCCCCGACCGGTCCCAGCACCACACCTCGCGGGTGTCGGCCGAGGAGTGGTCCAGGCGCGGCGAGGCCGGGAAGACCTTCCACTTGGCCGGGTCCGGCGCCTCCTGGGCGTGGTCGAGGCGGTTCTCGCGCAGGAGCACCGCGCCGCTCTGGGCGTCCACGAAGTGGGTGTAGGCGAGCGGCTCGGCCTGGTTGTCGAGCACCACCGTCTCCCACACCGGACGCACCCCCGCCGTCGGGGTCGGCAGGGCGGCCAGGCGGGCGAGCTGCGGGTGGGTGAAGCCCTTGACGGTCATCCGCGTCCAGCCGTGCTGCTGGGCGACCCCGCCGACGTCGGCGGCGGCGACCCGGCGGCCGACGTCGGCCGCGGCGGCCCTCCAGGCGTCCGCCGCGGAGATGCTGGCCGCGCCAGGGGCGTTGCCGTCCCCGGCGATCGACGAGGACACGTGGACGACCTCGCCGTTCAGCACCGCGAGGGTGACCAGGCCGTCGTGGGCGGCGGGCAGCCCGCCGAAGCGCTGGCGGAAGGTGACCGCGTGACCCTTGCCGATGCGCGCCTGGTGGAGCAGCTCCAGGCCGGCGACGCCCTGCTGGGACAGGCGGAACAGCTCGCGGTTGGCCTGCAGCCAGCCACGCGCCGCGGCGGCGGGGCCGCCGGAGGTCGCGCCGGCCAGGGCCGCTCCGTGGCGGACCAGCGACCGCGGCGTGCCGAAGGCGTTCCAGCGGGCGTCGGCCTGCTTGCCCGCCACCAGGCTGCGCTGCCTGGTGGTCGGCTGCACGCGGCCGCTGCGGCGGTCGAGGTTGGGGAGCTCGCCCGACTCGCCCTGGAACGCCGGCGCGGCGCCCTGAGCGGCCTGGCCGGAGCTCGCGCCCGCCGCCGGTAGCGAGGCGATCACGAGGGCAAGCAGCGCGCCGAGGAGGAGCGCCGCCCTCCCTGGCCGCCGGGCCGCACGCACCAGATCGAGCATCGTCGCTCCCTTCCGCCGCGACCGGCGTGGGTTGCACGCAGCGCGACTCGGCAGGCACTGACGCAGTCGCCCAGGCCGCGGACGGACCGGGCGGCATGCCCTTTCATAGGCCGTCAGAGGAAGGGTGTCAATCCCCCATAGCGGGGCAATCACCGTGTCTGCGCTTCGCGACGCTCGCCAAAAGGCATAGACCGCCAACAGCGACATTCTTATACTCGCCGGTAGCGCCGCTCACTCCCGTGAGGACACCCGAAGTGACGACATCAGCCGAGGGTCACAGCCCGATCACCGTGGAGCTCACGCCCCACAGCGACCGCTTCGACCCGAACGACCTCCGCTGGGCGACACAGGTCGGCACGCTGTGGCAGGCGCTGGCGGAGGAGGCTGGCACGGTACGCCGCGACGCTACGCAGGTGCCCGGGCAGAAGGGCGGCGTGGAGACGATCATCCTGGCGCTCGGGTCCGCCGGCGCGATCACCGCCATGGTGGAGGTCGTCAAGGCATGGCTGGGCCGTGACCGGAGCCGCAGCCTGAAGATCACCTCCGTCGACGAGGCAGGCGGGCGGCGCACCGTCACCGTGCGCGGCGAGCAGATCGACGACGCGACCATGCGGGAGGCCTTGAAGGTGCTGGCGGGGCCCGGCGATGCCTGATGGCTTCGGCATACAGGGCGCTGCTGATCAGCAACTCCGAGTTTCCTGAGGACCCGCACAACCTGTTCCCTCTCCAGGGGCCGGTGAACGACTCGCCGCTGCTGCGCGACGCCTTGACCGATCGTGATCTCGGCCTGTTCGACCTCGCCGACGTGCGCCTGCTGCCCGAGCGCTCCAAACGGGACATCATGACCGCGGTGGAAGGGTTCTTCCACGCGGCCGACCGTGACGACCAGGTGCTGCTGTACTACAGCGGACACGGGTTCCCCGACATCAACGGCAACCTGTACCTCTGCGCCAGGGACACGACCACGGAATCGCTGGTCGCCACGGGCGTCAGCGACGGCGAGATCAACGCGATCATCAACCTGTCGGCCGCTCGTGCGGTGATCGTGATCCTCGACTGCTGCTACAGCGGCGCCTTCAAGGGCGCGGTGCCGACCGGGCTCAAGGGGGAAGGGCGCTTCGTGATCACCAGCAGTCGCCGCGGACAGCTCGCCTCGGACGCGGAGCTGGTCACCGGGGCGAGCCCGTTCACCGGCTACCTGGTGGAGGCGCTGCGTCTCGGCACCCTGGACGCCAACGGCGACGGCTACGTGGCGCTCAACGACCTCTACGACTACGCGCTCAATCAGCTACGGCCGTCCGGTCAGATCCCGCAGCGCCACTTCGACCACGCCGTCGGCGATGTGATCCTGGCGCGGGCCCGGCAGCAGGGCACCCAGACCCTGCCCCCGGCGAGCGGGCGGCCGGTCCTGTCGATCTCGACCGACGAGATCGACCTGGACGACATCGGGCCCGACGAGATCCTGCCGGCTGAGATCGTCGACGTGTTCAACCTCGGCGGTGGCGAGCTGGACTGGACGGTCACGACCGAGGCCGACTGGATCGACCTGGAGCCACAGACCGGCTTCTTCCGGCTCACCATGCACCCACGGCTGGGCGTCAACCGAGCCAACGTGCTGGTGCGTGACCGGCACCAGGGCGGCAGTCAGACGCTGCGGGTGCGTGTCCTGGTCCGCGAGGAGCCGGCCGCGCCGAAGCTGGCGCTCTCGGAGCCGGAGATCGACTTCGGCGTCCTCAGCCACCGCACCAAGTCCCCCCAGCGGACCGTCCGGCTGCACAACCAGGGCGGCGGCCAGCTCAACCCGACCGCGCAGGCGACCGACCCTCGCATCGGCGTCCGCCAGCTCGGCGACACGCTCGAGCTGTACGTGGACACGACGGTGCTCGGCCGCCTCGATGCCGAGGTCCTGGTGCACAGCGACGGCGGTGACGCCCGTGTTCGGGTCCTGGCGCTGGTGGAACCCGGACCGATCTTGTCGATCGAGCCCAGGACCGTCGACTTCGGCCGGGTCCTCGTCGACCAGCGCGCCGAGAAGCTCGTCCGGGTGATGAACGCCGGCAAGGGCGAGCTGGAGTGGACCCACGGCTCCAGCGGGGAGTTCTTCACCGTGCAGCGGGTCTCCGGCGGGCTCCGGATCCGCCACTTCGGCCGGCCGCCCGGTCGCTACCACGGGTCGGTGTGGCTCCGCAGCAACGGCGGCGAGCTCACCTTCGACGTGGAGGTCGAGGTCGTCGGTGGTGAGGCCCCGGGTCAGCCGCCGGCTCCGAAGCGCGCCGACG
>Ga0209875_1000054_pt1 | contig 14130 bp, 12 predicted proteins | sample GWRWS3_0_10_FD_187219 | JGI IMG/M metagenome (GOLD analysis project Ga0209875, IMG submission 187219) | Riverbed sediment microbial communities from areas with vegetation nearby in Columbia River, Washington, USA - GW-RW S3_0_10 (SPAdes)... | ecosystem: Environmental > Aquatic > Freshwater >...
TTTCGATCTGTCCGTACTGGTTGGTCGTCCGCTTCAGCTTGGACCTTCGCAGCACCACTCCCCAGCGGAAATTAGGCCCCGGTTCGGCAACCATCGGCCAGAGTCCCTCCGTCAACCTGCGAACACTTGTTCGGTTGTGACGGGTAGTGTAGCGCGTCTCCATGCCTCCTGCACCCTCCCTGTGACCTGACCTTGCAGGTCAGGTCGCTTGTCTTAGCCTGGCCGACACGGGTCGCGGTGGTGCAGCGCGGCGCCCGCGCGTTGCCGGTGGCGATGCGGCTGGACGCGGCGTCGGGCCGCTGGGTGGTGACGGAGCTGCGCTGGTGGGTTTCCGAGACCGACACGGGCCCGTCACCTTGTCGCAACCAACTGGGAGGATGGTGAACCGGATGGGGCCCGGCTGCGTATGTCGGGCAACAGGTGTCGAGGAGGCGGTGATCATCGATGGCAACGCTGGCGGAGCGCTACTGGCAGGAGCTGCGGCCGTCGGCGGCCGCCGCCCGGCAGGACCTGGCGCCCCCCGCCCCGGCGCGGCGCCGCCCGCGGCGGCGGGCCGAACGCGAGCGGGTGCTGGTGCGCCGCGGCCGCTGAGCTGGCCTGGTCAGACCCTGGGGCGTCAGATGCCGGTGCCGGCGGGGGCGCCGTGGCAGTTCTTGTACTTCTTGCCTGAGCCGCAGGGGCAGGGCTGGTTGCGGCCGACCTTCTTGCCGCCGGTGCCGCGGTTTTGCGGCTGGGCGGTGACGACGACAGCGGCCTGCTCGGCTTCGGTGACGGCGGAGCTGAGCTGGGTGTGGGGTTGGGCGGCGGCCTGGTGGTGTTCCTCGGCCTGTTCGGCGGCCTCGACAGGGGCGTTGAACACGTAGGCGACGGCTTCGCGTTTGATGGAGTCCTGCATCGCCTGGAACATGTCGAAGCCTTCGCGCTGGTATTCCACGAGCGGGTCGCGCTGGCCGATGGCGCGCAGGCCGATGCCTTCCTGGAGGTAGTCCATTTCGTAGAGGTGCTCGCGCCAGTGGCGGTCCAGGACCGACAGCAGCACCCACCGTTCCAGCTCGGCGAGCTGCTCGGGGCCGAGCTCGTCCTCGCGGGCCTTGTAGGCGCGTTCGGCGTCGTCCTGCAGCAGCGCCTCGAACTCGGCGAGGTCCAGGGTGTCGCGGTCCAGCTCGTGGAAGGCGACCTCGCTGGGGTAGATCTGGATGATGGCCTTGTAGAGGCCTTCGAGGTCCCAGTCCTCGGGGTAGGTGCCTTGGGGGCAGTGTTCGGCGACGAGGTCGGCGACGACGTCGTCGAGGAAGCCGAGGGTCTGGTCGCGGAGGTCTTCGCCTTCGAGGATGGCGCGGCGGGTCTCGTAGATGACCTCGCGCTGCTTGTTCATGACCTCGTCGTACTTGAGGACGTTCTTGCGGCGTTCGAAGTTCTGCGACTCGACCTGGCGTTGGGCGTTGGCGATGGCGCGGGTGACCAGCCGGTGGGTGATGGGGATGTCGTCGTCGAGCTGGAGGCGCTCCATGAGGTTGCCGACGGTCTTGGTGGCGAACATGCGCATCAGGTCGTCCTCCAGCGACAGGTAGAACCTGGAGGCGCCGGGGTCGCCCTGGCGGCCGGAGCGGCCGCGGAGCTGGTTGTCGATGCGGCGGGACTCGTGGCGTTCGGTGCCGAGCACGGCGAGGCCGCCGAGCTGGACGACCTGGTCGTGCTCGCGGGCGACCTGCCTGGTCTTCTCCTCGATGGCGGCCTGCCTGGCCTTGTTCCACTCCTCCGGTGGCGTCTCGGCGGGGTCCATGCCGGCGGCGCGGAGGGACTCCTCGGCGAGGTATTCGACGTTGCCGCCGAGCATGATGTCGACGCCGCGGCCGGCCATGTTGGTGGCGACGGTGACGCCGCCGAGCCTGCCGGCCTGGGCGATGATGTGGGCCTCGCGTTCGTGGTGCTTGGCGTTGAGGACCGAGTGCTTGATGCCGCGCTGCTCCAGCAGCCGCGAGACCCGCTCTGACTTCTCGATGGACACCGTGCCCACCAGGATCGGCTGGCCTTCGGCGTTGCGTTCGGCGATCTCGTTGATCAGCGCGGTGAACTTGGCCTGCTCGGACTTGTAGATGACGTCGCCGTGGTCGGCGCGGCGCATCGGCTCGTTGGTGGGGACCTCGATGACGCCGAGCTTGTAGATGTGGTTGAGCTCGGCGGCTTCGGTCTTGGCGGTGCCGGTCATGCCGGCGAGCTTGTCGTACATACGGAAGTAGTTCTGCAGGGTGATGGTGGCGTAGGTCTGGTTCTCCTCCTTGATCCGCACGCCTTCCTTGGCCTCGATGGCCTGGTGGAGGCCCTCGGAGTAGCGGCGGCCCTCCAGCACCCGGCCGGTGAACTCGTCCACGATCAGGACCTCGCCGTCGCGGACGATGTACTCGTCGTCGCGCTTGTACAGCTCCTTGGCGCGGACGGCGTTCTGCAGGTGGTGGACCAGCGGGGTGTTGAGGGACTCGTAGAGGTTGTCCAGGCCGAGGAGCTTCTCGACCTTGGCGATGCCGGCCTCGGTGATCGCGACGGTGTGCTTGCCCTCGTCGACCTCGTAGTGGGCGTCGCGTTGCAGGCCGGGGGCGATGCGGGCGAACTGCTGGTACCAGCGGGCGCCCTGCTCGGTGGGCCCGGAGATGATCAGGGGGGTGCGGGCCTCGTCGACGAGGATGGAGTCGACCTCGTCGACGATGGCGTAGGCGTGGCCGCGCTGGACCAGCTCCTCCACCGACAGGGCCATGTTGTCGCGCAGGTAGTCGAAGCCGAACTCGTTGTTGGTGCCGTAGGTGATGTGGGCGCCGTAGGCGGGCCGCCGCTCCCACGGGGTCATGGTGGCCAGGATCACGGCGACGTCCAGGCCGAGGAAGCGGTGGATGACGCCCATCCACTCGGCGTCGCGGCGGGCCAGGTAGTCGTTGACGGTGACGACGTGGACGCCCTCGCCGGCCAGGCCGTTGAGGTAGCTGGGCAGGGTGGCGGCCAGGGTCTTGCCCTCACCGGTCTTCATCTCGGCGATGTGGCCCCAGTGCAGCGCCACGCCGCCGACGAGCTGCACGTCGAAGTGGCGCTTGCCGAGGGTGCGGACGCTGGCCTCACGGACCACCGCGAACGCCTCGGGGAGCAGGTCGTCCAGGTCCTCGCCGTCCTCCAGCCGGGTGCGGAAGACGTCGGTGAGCTGGCGCAGCTCGGCGTCGCTGCGTGCCTGCATCTCGGGTTCCAGCGCGTTGATCGGGGCCACCATCGCCTGGCAGCGACGGCGGTCCTTGCCCTCACCGAAGCTGAGGACCTTGGACATCACCACGGGTTGGAATCCTCCTTGGGACCGGCGGGTGCGGGGTCGGGCCGCCGGGGTCTGGTTGCACGCTACACAGAGCCATTCTAGTGACGCGGCGCGGGGTCGGGGTGCCAACCGTAGCGGTCGGGGTGGAGCACGAACGCGGCGGCGCCGAGCAGGGGCGCGTCGCCGCCGAGCTGGCCGGGGACGACCCGGCAGGCGGCGGCGTAGCGGAGGCCGGCGTGGGTGGCGAAGGCGTGCTGCAGTGGCTGCCAGAACGGCGGGCCGGATTGGGAGAAGCCGCCGACGACGGCGGCGGCCTGGAGGTCCAGCAGGCTGGCGCAGGAGGAGACGGCGACGCCGACGGCGCGGCCGGCGCGTGCCAGGTGGTGGGTGGCGACCGGGTCGCCGGCGGTGGCGGCGGCGGCGAGGGCGACGCCGTCGGCGGTGACGCCGGGCGGCGGCCGCCAGCCGGCCGCCAGGGCGTGGCGGACGGTGTTGGGGCCGGAGGCGATCGCCTCGACGCAGCCGCGGCCGCCGCAGGCGCATGGCGGACCGTCGGGCTCGACGACGATGTGGCCGAAGTGGCCGGCGTTGCCGCTGGTGCCGTGGTAGAGGCGGCCGTCGAGGATGAGGCCGCCGCCGACGCCGGTGGAGACGGTGATGCCGAGCAGGTTGCGGGTGCCGGCACCGGCGCCCTTCCAGTGTTCGCCGACCGTCAGGGCGACGGCGTCGTTGTGGAGCAGCACCCGTTCGGTGGCGAACTCCTCGGCCAGCCGCTTGCGCAGGGGGAAGTCGCGCCAGGCCGGGATGTTCAGGGGGGAGACGTCGCCGGCGGGCCAGGTCATGGGGCCGCCGGCGGCGACGCCGACGCCGTGCAGGTCGCCGGGGGTGGTGTCGGCGCCGCGCAGGGCGGCGGCCGCGCAGGCGATCAGGGCCTGGTAGAGCGCCTCGGCGTCGGTGCCGGTGGGTGTGGGGACGCGGGCGCGTCCCAGCAGCCGGCCGGCGTCGTCGACCACGGCGGCGGCGAGCTTGGTGCCGCCGACGTCCAGGGCCAGGACGGTTGCCACCGTGGCGCCGCTGTCGGCTACTTGATCTCCAGCAGCTTCTCGCGCACCGCGTAGACGACCGCTTCCATCCGCGAGTGCAGGTGCAGCTTCTCGAGGATGTTGCGGATGTGGTTCTTGACGGTGTTCTCGGAGATGTAGAGCTCCTTGGCGATGTCGCGGTTGTTGTGGCCCTTGGCGACGAGCTTGAGGACCTCCATCTCGCGGTCGGTGAGCCGCGGGGTGGGGAGCTGCTGCTTCTCGTCGGCGCGCTTGACCATGGTGGCGAACTCGTTGAGGAGCTTGGAGGCCATCGACGGCGAGATCAGCGACTGGCCCTGGGCGACCGAGCGGATCGCGTTGGCGACCTCCTCGATGGAGATCTCCTTGAGCAGGTAGCCGTTGGCGCCGGCCTTGATGGCGTCGTAGAGGTCGGCCTCCTCGTCGGAGATCGTCAGCATGAGGATCTTGGCGTGGGGGATGAGGTCCTTGATGGTCTGGGTCGCCTCGATGCCGCTGCGCCGCGGCATGCGGACGTCCATCAGCACCACGTCGGGCATCAGCTCCTGGGCCTTGTCGATGGCCTCGGCGCCGTCGCCGGCCTCTCCCACGACCTCGACGTCGTCCTCCTGCTCGAGCACCATCTCGAGTCCACGGCGGAACAACGCGTGGTCGTCCACGATCAGCACGCGGATGGCCTCCCCTGCGCCCCGCGGTCGCGCCTGCCGGTCGTCGGCCACGCTCTCCCCTCTCAACTTGCTGGCCTCCTGCGGGCTCATCACGGTTTCGGGTCGTCGGCCACGGCGCCGTCGTCACCGCGACGGTACACGACCTTGGCCTGGTCGGTCTCCTCCTGGTCCACCTGGGCGCCAGTCTGGGGCTCCCCGGCGTCCACCTCCCCGGGCTCCTCCGGCGGCGGCAGGGGCGGGATGGCCTTGACGCCGTCGGCGTGCTGGGTGCGGTCCACCCGCCGGCCCTTGAGCTTCTTGACCTGGCGTTCCAGGCGGTCGACGACCTGGTCGACCGCGGCGGACGGGTCGCTGGCGTTGGCGTGGGCGCGGACCAGCCCGGACTTGGTGGTCAGGGTGACCTCGACCCGGTGCGGGTCGGCGACCCGCGGGTTGCGTTCCTCCGAGAACTCGACGTCCATCGCCAGGATCCGGTCGTCGAACCGCTGAAGCTTGGTCAGCTTGCGCTCCGCCCGGGCGCGCAGCTTCTCGGGCACGGCGGTGTTCTTGCCCTTCACCGTCACCTGCATGGCAGCTCCCAGTCCGGTCGCCGGGTGTGGTCGCTCGCGCCCGGCCGTCCCCCCCGCGAGCCTTGGAACCCGGCTCGGGCCGTCGGCTCTGCCTGTCTGATGACCTCGGCATGCGGGTCGCCCTCCTCGACACGCCCGCGGGTCATATTGGCCGGATTCTACACAGGGAAACAGGTCACAACCACACAATGCGGCCTCGGTGAGCAGGGAGAATCCCGGTCAAAACCGCACCTCGGGACGGCTCGGCCAGCTCGATCGACCAGCTCGGGCCAGCCGGGCCACAGGGGGGCCGCGGCGATCCGGGAGCGGAGGGGCGCGGGCGCCCGGGGGGCCGAGGGCGGTTGGCGCGGCGCCGAGGACGGCGGCCTCGACCCGGCGGGCGCCGGCGGCGCGGAGGGTGGCGGCCGCGCCGGCGAGGGTGCCGCCGGTGGTGGCGAGGTCGTCGACGACCAGGACGCGGCCGCCGGCGAGCCGGCGGCGGGCCCGCGGTGCCGGCCGGGTGGGGGCCGCCCGTCGCTGCTGGCGGGCGCGGCCGAGGTCGGGGCCGCCGGCGGGGGCGAGCAGCCCGGCGATGGGCAGGTCGAGCGCGGCGGCGACGCCGACGGCGACCCGTTCGGCGTGGTCGCGGGGCGGCCCGGCCGCGCGGCCGGCGGCGACGAAGGTGACCAGGTCGGCGCCGGCGCCGGCGGCGGCCATGGCGGCGCCGAGGCGGCGGCCGAGCTCGGTGAGGGCGGCCGGCTGGGCGCGGAGCTTGCCGGTCAGGACCGCGGTCCGCAGGGCGTCGCGGTAGGGCCCAAGCGCCCAGAGGGTCACCTCCGGGTCGGCGGCCAGCCACCACGGCCCGACCCCGGCCGGCTGCGGCGGCAGGCAGCGGGCGCAGCATGGCCAGGCGGCCGGGGCGCGGCAGGCAAGGCAGGCGGCGGGTCGGAGCAGCCCGCCGAGCAGCTCGACGAGGGACATGCGCGGGACCATAGCCGCCCCGGCCCCCGCCCGCCCCGGGTCGTCCACAGCCCGCCCCGGCGGGGTGGTCAGAGGTCGCGGCGGGCGAAGGTGCGGAGCGCCAGCAGCAGGGTGGCGACCGGGTAGGCGAGCGACCACAGCAGCAGCGCGGTGGTCGGCGGGGTGAGCGCCGCGAACGGGATGCCGCCGCGGGTGACGGCCTCCCCCAGGAACGCCGGCGGCTGCAGGTAGTAGGAGGCGGCGCGCCAGACGGCGTCGCTGGGGAACACCAGGCTGACGGCGACGCCGAGGTTGCTGAGGGTCTGGTTGGCGACCGTCTGGCCGATGAACTCCACGATACCGGCGAGCCAGGCGAGCCCGAACAGCGAGAACAGCACCACCGCGTTGGCCAGCGTCGGCAGGAAGGTGCTGCCCAGCAGGCCGGCGGTGAACAGCAGGACCGTCTCCAGCATCAGCAGCGCCACCGCCCGCACCGGGTCGACCGGCTGGTAGCCGGCGACCAGCCTGGCCACCAGCAGCAGCGACCCGGCCATCACCACCACATAGACGGTCAGCATCGCGACCGAGGCGATCCAGCGGCCCAGCAGGTACTGCCCGCGGCCGAGCGGGCGGGCCAGGACGGCGTGCAGGGTGCCGGACTCGACCTCGCCGGAGATCGCGCCGGCCGACAGCAGCAGCGCCAGGAAGGCGGCCAGGAACTGCACCGCGTACAGGCCAAGGACGGTGAGGAGGGTGGCGGCGAACACCGCGAAGATGCCCTCGGCGTCCGGTTCGGCCTGGGCCTTGGGGTACAGGATCGAGAAGGCGAGCGCGAACAGGCCGACGAAGGCGGCGCTGAGCAGGATCGCGGCCAGGACCAGCCGGCGGCTGACCGCCTCGGTGACCGTCCAGCGCGCCACCACCAGCGTGGTCACCGGTCGCCTCCGTGCACCAGCCCGAGGAAGACCTCCTCCAGGGAGCGCTGCACGGGGACGAGCTCGAACAGCCGGTAGCCGGCGCGCACGACGCAGTCGGCGACCGCCGGTGCCACGTCGGGGTCGTCGACGACCAGGGTGACGCTGCCGCCGTCGACGGACTGGACCCGGCCGTGGCGGGCGAGGGCGTCAAGCAGCGGCTGGTCGACGCGGTCCAGCGCGACCCGCACGGCGCTGGCCGACCCGACCAGGTCGGCCAGCCGCCCGGTGCGGACGATGCGGCCACGGTCGATGATCGCCACCCGGTCGCACACCAGCTCGACCTCGCTCAGCAGGTGCGAGTTGAGGAACACGGTGACGCCCTGCTCGCGCAGCCAGCCGATCAGGTCCCTGACCTCGCGCCGCCCGACCGGGTCCAGCGCGGAGGTCGGCTCGTCCAGCAGCACCAGCTCGGGCCGGCCGAGCAGCGCCTGGGCCAGGCCGATGCGCTGCGCCATGCCCTTGGAGTAGGTGCGGATGCGCTGGTGGCCGCGGCCGGCGAGGCCGACCAGCTCGAGCACCTCGGCGATGCGGGCGGCGCGCTGGCCCGCGGGCAGGCCGGCCAGGCGGGCGTGGAAGTCCAGCAGGGCCGTGCCGGTCGCCCAGTCCTGGAAGCGGAAGTGCTCCGGGAGGTAGCCGATCCGCCGCCGGGCGGCCGGCTCCCCCACCGGGCGGCCGAGCACGCGCGCCTCGCCGTCGCCGGCGTGGACCAGGCCGGTCAGGATCTTCACCGCCGTGGTCTTGCCGGCGCCGTTGGGGCCGAGGAAGCCGAACACCTCGCCCGGTTCGACCCGCAGCGTGACGTCGTCGAGGGCGACCTGCTGGCCGTAGGCCTTGCGCACCCCGGTCAGCTCCAGCGCCGGTACCGGCGCCGCGGGCGGGCCGGCCCGGGGCGCCGCGCGCCCGGCGACCGCCTCGACCTCGCTAATCCAGGCTCTCCGCGACCCGGCGGACCGGCGCCTGCCGGAGCAGGCCCGCGACCCCGTAGATGCGGCCGTCCCGCTGCCAGATCACGGCGCTGCCGAGGCCGTTGCGTTCGCCGAGCAGCAGCCCCTGCACGCCGTGGATGGTGGTGGAGCGCCAGTCGATCCGGTCGGCGGGGACGGGCAGCGGCAGGGTGTCGCGCCAGTCGCCGATCGCCCGGAGCTGCCGCACCGTCTGCGGCGGCAGGCCGGGAAGGTCCAGCAGGAACTCGCGGAGGGCCTCCAGGGTCACGGCGCCCTGGACGCTGGCGGTGAGCTCGCGGGACTGGCCCACCACCAGCCGCGGGTTCCCGTCGGCGGCCACGTACTCCAGCAGCGCCGCCGCCGGCACGTTGGCGACCAGGGTGGCGCCGTCCAGTCCCGGTGGGACGCCGGCGCCGGAGCGGCCGTGGGCCTCCAGGTAGCGGCCCACCTTGGCCGCGTCCAGGGTGAAGCGGAGCTGCCGGCCGGGGCTGACCACGATGCGCGGGCGGGGGTCGACCCCGCTGGGGAGGGCGGCGTCGTCGGGGAGCGCGACCGGGAAGCCCACCAGCCGGCTCGCGGCGGCGGGGGTCGCCACCGGCTGCGGCTCCACGCCGCCGAGGTCGCCGTGGACGGTGCCGAGCTGCCGCAGCGTCGCCGCCAGGTCGCCGGCCTGCGAGGGGTCGAAGGTGACCACCGCGAACCGCTGGCTGCGGAACTGGGCGAGGAAGCTGCTGGCCGCGCTGCGTCCCGCCGGGGTCGCGACCAGGACCAGCGCCAGGAGGCCGGTCACGGCGGCGGCCAGCCACCCGCGGGCCGGCCCGGCCGGCACCCGCGGGCCGAGGCGCGAGGCCGTGCGCCTGGCGGGGCGCGGGGCCGCCGCCGGCTGGCTGCCCCGCTCGGGCCGCCCGGCTGGGTCGTCGGCGGCGGCCGGCCACCGCACCCTCGCCACCACGCGCTCGCGGGCGGCCTCCACCTGCGCCGCCTGCAGCGGCCGCGCCGGGGCGAGCACCCCGGTGGCGGCCGCGGCCAGCTCGGCGTTGCCGCGCAGCTCCTCGGCGGCCGCCCGGCAGGCCGCGCAGCTCTCGACGTGGGCGCCGACCGCGGCCCCCTCGGCGGCTGCGCCGTCGATCCAGGCGCGCAGCTCGCCCTCCTCAAGGCACCTCATGATCCGCTCCTTGCTGCTGTCGCTGGTAGCTGTCGCGGAACGTGCGCTCGGCGCGGGCCAGCAGCACGCCGACCGACCCGACGGCCAGCTCGCAGGTGTCGGCGATCTCGGCGTAGGTGTAGCCGGCGTGGCGCAGCAGCAGGCAGGTCCGCTGCCGTTCGGGCAGCGTCCACAGCGCCCGGTGCACCATCGCCTGCTGTTCGAGCCGGAGCAGGGACCCGAGCGGGTCGTCGCGCTCGGTGGCGACGGCGCCGGGCGCCAGCTCGGCCGAGGCGCGCTCCAGCCGCTCGCGTCCGCGGCGCTGGCCGCGGAGCCGGTTGTAGCCGAGGTTCACGCAGACCCGGCGGAGCCAGGCCTCGACCTCCCGGTCGGGCCGGTCGATGACGGCCGCGCCGACCAGCCTGAGGAACGCATCCTGCACCACGTCCTCGGCCTCCCAACGGTCCACGAGCAGCCGGTGGCAGAGGTCGTAGAGCCGCGGGTAGAGCCGGCGGAACAGCTCGTCCAACCGTCGGGTGGGGTCGGCTCGACGCTCCGCCCGCGTGTCCACCCGCACCACCGGCGATCCCTCCGTCGTCGGCGCCGGCCGTTCCGGTGCCGTCCCAGCGATGAAACACCGCCGAGGGTCTGTTTCTTACACCCCGAGCCGGTCAGCGGCTGGCGAAGCTCGGGTCGGTGTCGAACTCCCTGGCGTTCGGCAGGGTGAGGGGACTCGGGCTGATGCCCTGCCGGTCCACCATCCAGAGGGAGGCGCCGGTCGGGGAGCTGACCGTGAAGATGAAGCTGGACCCGGCCGGGTCGACGGTGAGCTGGCGGCCGATGTCGACCACGGTGGTGCCTTCGGGGTCGGCGTTGAGGATGGGGGTCGGGTCCCAGCCGTCGCGTTTCATGACCCACAGCCGGCCGATGTCGTCCTTGTTGTCGGTCTCGGCGATGAAGGCGACGGTGACGGCGTCGACCCAGACCGGGCTGTACACCCTGCCGAGCCCTGGCGCGATCGGCCGGGTGTACCAGCCGAGGACCCCTTCGGGACCGAAGCGGCCGAGGAAGAGCTGGCCGCCGTCGCCGGGCTGGGGATCGCCGTGGCCGGCGACGGCGAGCACCCACGCCCCGTCGGGGCTGACGGCCAGGCTGGTCGGCCGCATGCCGCCGGGGAGCGTCGGCAGCTCGAGCGCGACGACGCCGAGCGTCCTCCTGGTGACCTCCACGAGCTGCGTCCCGCTGCGGGTCCGGTTGAGCACGTACACGCGGGAGGAGTCCGCGCTCCAGGAGGGCGGCGACAGCCGGCCGAGCAGCGAGGTGGGGAAGGCGTCGGCGCCCGGCTGCGCCAGCCACAGCCCCTGGTCCTGCCCGCTGGTGGACAGGAACGCGATCCAGCGGTGGTCGGGCGACCAGGTGGGCGCGGCCTTGGGGCTGGGGGCGTTGTACCCGATGACCTCCGGTGCCTGGTTGGGCTGGGGGGGGATGGTGTAGATCTCGCCGGCGCGCGCGAACAGCACCCTGTCGGCGTCGGCCTCGCTGGACCGCTGGGGCCAGAGGTCGGCGATGCGCTGCTGGTTCTTCTGCCAGTGGCCGCTGCCCTGGAAGCTGTCCAGGCCGATGCTGCCGAGCTGCTTGCCCTCGACGAGGATGCGGACCTGCGCGGTCTGGATCAGCCGGTTGATGGTCCAGACGAGCTGCCCGACGCGGAGCTCGCCGGAGCCGCCGGTGCTGGTGTCGGTGAACCTGCTCGACAGGTCGACAGTGACGATGCCGCCGTCGTAGACGAGGCTGCGGAGCTTGGTGTTGAGCGGGATCGCCGAGGTCAGGTGCACGTAGCGGCCGTCGGGCCCGTCCAGCAGGCAGACGACGGCGTCCCGTGCCCGCGCTTGGAGGACCTCCGTGGTCGGGGTGCCCGGCGGGGCGCGGCGGACGAACACCGGCACGGGCGCCAGCCGCCGGCCGGCGGCGCCGCCGGCGGGGACCAGGAACATCTCCACGGGCGTGAACAGCTTCTTGAAGTCGATGTCGCGGACCCAAAGCTCCTTGCCGGGGTTGGCCACCCGCCACTCGGCGCCGGACTTCTGCAGCTCCAGGCGGACGATGTCCTCGTCGCTGCGCGGCGTCCACTCGCGCCCACGCTCCAGCCGGCCGACCATGTCGAGCCTGACCGGGACGATCCGTTTCCCGCCCTGGACCACGGGGGGGTCGGGCTGGAAGGAGTGGTAGACGTTGACGCTGGTCCGCGCCGACCAGGCCAACACCTGCTCGGTGGCCTTGGGCATCACCCAGCGTTGGATCGTCTCCGGCTTGACGGTGTTCATGGCCGACATGAACCCCTGCGCCACCTGGGTGTCGGAGAGCCCGGCGGCCGGGCCGGCGCCTTCCTCGATCGAGCCGGCGTCGGCCGCCAGTTGGGGCGGCTGCATCGGGCTGACGGTCACCACCTCGCCGGTCCGGGGGACCCCGGCGGTGCAGGAGGCCAGCGCCAGCGCGGCCAGCCCGGCGGCCAGCCGGGCGAGGCGGGTCCGGCGGCTAGCCACCGACGGTGACCTCCGGCGAGGGTGCCGGCTGCGGCTCGGCCGCGGCGGCCTGGTAGTCGCCCGGCTCCGCCTTGGGCTCGATGGCCGGCAGGGTGACGGTGAAGGTCGAGCCCTCGCCGACCTCGCTGCGGACGCTGATCGACCCGCGGTGCAGGTTCACGTTCTCCAGCGCGATGGCCAGGCCGAGCCCGGTGCCGCCAAGGGTCCTGGCGCGGTGCACGTCGGCCCGGTAGAAGCGCTCGAAGATGTGGGGCAGGTCCTCGGCCGGGATGCCCTCGCCGTCGTCGGCGACGGTGGCCACCACGTCCGGGCCGCGCCTGCCGACCCAGATCCGGACGCTGCCCTCGGCCGTGTGCTCGATGGCGTTCTTGACCAGGTTGGAGAACACACGGTCCAGCCGGCGGGGGTCGGCGGCGACCAGCGGCGGGCCCTGGCCGCGCTCGACGGCCAGCCCGACGTCGACCTTGCGGCCGTGGGCGATCGGGTCCAGGGCGTCGACGACCTCGTCGAGCAGGCTGCCGAGGTCGACCTCGACCGGCTCCAGGTTGATCACGCCGGCGTCGAAGCGGCTGATCTCCAGCAGGTCCTCGAGCAGGTTCTCGAACCGCTCCAGCTCGCGTTCGAGCAGGACCGCGGCGCGCTGGGCGTCTGGCGGCAGGCCGGTGCGGGCCGCGTGGATGTAGTCGGCGGCCATCCGCACCGTGGCCAGGGGCGTGCGCAGCTCGTGGCTGACGTCGGAGACGAAGCGGGCCTGCAGGTTGCCGACGTGCTCCAGCTCGTTGATCTTCTGGGCGAGGTTGTCGGTCATCCGGTTGAACGACTCGGCCAGGCGGCCGAAGTCGTCGTGGCTGGTGGCCTGGGGGATGCGGGCGGCCAGGTTGCCGGCGGCGATCTCCTCGGCGACGTCCCTGGCGCGCTGGATGGGCCGCAGCACCCGCCCGATGGAGATGGCCGCCAGCACGACCACGGCGACCAGCAGCCCGGCGCCGACGAGCAGCAGGAAGAGGGTGAGCCGGGTGAGGGTCTCCTCCTGGAACTTCAGCGGGTAGAAGAAGTAGGCCTCCTCGACACCCTGCTCGGTCTGGATCGGGGCGCCGACGATCAGCACGCGGCCGGGGTCGACGGGCGACGGCACGTACACGTAGGCGAGCTCGGAGCGGGCGACGACCCGGTCGACCAGCGCCTGCGGCACGTGCTCGATGCGGTAGTCGGGGTCGGTCTCGGAGGTGATGTCGGCGTTGCGCAGCACCACGCCCTTGAAGCTGGGCTGGCCGCCCGAGCCCCTGGTGAGCCAGTTGCGCAGCCGCTCCTGGATCTCGGTGGTGGTCAGGCCGGCGGTGTCGTTGAGCGCGCTGGCCGGGGCCTGGAGGGTCAGGGTCTGCACCTGCTGGACGGCCTCGTCGCTCTGCTGGGTGTACAGCGACTTGGCCAGCAGCGCGTGCAGCGCCGCGCCGAGCAGCAGCAGCGCCCCCACCACGATCGCCGAGGTGAACAGCACCACCCTGGCTCGCAGGTCGAGCCGGGCCAGGCTCAAGCGACCAACTGCTATCCCTGATCACCCGCCTGCGCCGAGGCGTCGGCCGGGCCCCCGGACCCCTCCGGCCCGATGCGGTAGCCGACACCTCGGACTGTCTGGACGACCCTGGGGTTCTCCGGGTCGTCCTCGATCTTGGCCCGCAGCCGCTGGACGTGCACGTTGACCAGCCGGGTGTCGCCGGCGTAGCGGTAGCCCCAGACCTGCTCGAGGAGCACCTCGCGGGTGAACACCTGACGTGGCCGCCTGGCCAGGGTAGCAAGCAGCTCGAACTCCAGCGGCGTCAGGTTGACCGGCTTGCCGGCCTTGGTGACCTGGTGGGCCATGACGTCCATCTCGATGTCGTGGAACCGGAGCGTCTCGGCGCCGTCGGTGTCGCGGCGACGCAGCCGCGCCCGGATCCGCGCCACCAGCTCCTTGGCCGAGAACGGCTTGGTGATGTAGTCGTCGGCTCCCGAC
>Ga0209875_1000055_pt1 | contig 13898 bp, 12 predicted proteins | sample GWRWS3_0_10_FD_187219 | JGI IMG/M metagenome (GOLD analysis project Ga0209875, IMG submission 187219) | Riverbed sediment microbial communities from areas with vegetation nearby in Columbia River, Washington, USA - GW-RW S3_0_10 (SPAdes)... | ecosystem: Environmental > Aquatic > Freshwater >...
ATAGGAAGGTCCTATGGGAAGGCGGGTCGGTTGGTCTTGGACTCGCCGGGGGAGGCGGCGACACCATGGCGGTGACGCGCTACCGACTCCCGAGGAGGGACCATCGTGCTCAGCTCCGTGCGCAGCGTCGGCATCTACGTGGGCGACCAGGACCGGGCCAAGAAGTTCTTCACCGACACCCTCGGCTTCGAGGTGCTGCAGGACACGCCGATGGGGGAGGGCCCCGGTGCCGCCCGCTGGATCGAGGTGGCCCCGCCCGACCGCAACGTGGTCCTGGTGCTGTTCACCCCCGACGGCCAGCAGGACCGCATCGGCACCTTCTCCAACGTGCTGTTCGACTGCGACGACATCCTCGCCACCCACAAGGAGCTGGCCGGGCGCGGGGTGGAGTTCGCCGAGGAGCCGTCGCAGCAGTTCTGGGGCTGGTGGGCCACGTTCAAGGACCCCGACGGCAACACCTACGGGCTCGGCCAGCGCGGCGAGTAGCGCGGCCGCGCGAACTCCTTTGGCCGTCCGTGCTTCACTTCTCGCATCGACGGCGAGGAGGTCAGCGTGAACGCAGACGCGGTGCGGTCCGCAGCGGCGCGGATCGCGGGCAGGGTGCACCGGACCCCGGTCCGCACCTCGGCCACCCTGGACGGCCGGACCGGCGCGCGGGTCGTGGTGAAGGACGAGGCGGTCCAGAAGACGGGCTCGTTCAAGGCGCGGGGGGCCCTGAACCGGCTGCTCACCTTGCCGGAGGACGCGCTTGACCGCGGCCTGGTCGCCGTCTCGGCCGGCAACCACGCCGGCGCGCTCGCCTGGGCGGCGGCCCAGGTCGGCGCCAAGGCCACCGTCGTCATGCCCACCTACGCGCCGGCAACCAAGGTGGCGGCCTGCTGGGGCTACGGCGCCGAGGTGGTGCTGCACGGCGACACCACCGTGGAGGCGTTCGCCGAGTGCGAGCGGCTCCAGCGCGACCGCGGCTTGACCTTCGTGCATCCCTTCGACGACCCCGAGGTCGTCGCCGGCCAGGGCACCAGCGGCCTCGAGCTGGTCTCCGACGCCGGGCCGGTCGACGTCTGGGTCTGCTGCGTCGGCGGTGGCGGGCTGCTCTGCGGCACCTCGCTGGCCGTCCGCGACGCCAACCCGGACTGCCGGGTGATCGGGGTGGAACCGGTCGGCGCGGCCGCCCTGACCGCGGCGCTGGCCGCCGGCCAGCCGGTGCCGATCGTGCCCCGCTCGGTGGCCGACGGGCTCTGCGCGCCGTTCGCCGGGCCGCTCACCTTCCCGCTGTTCCGCGAGCTGGTCGACGAGATGGTGCTGGTGTCCGAGGCCGAGCTGCTGGCCGGCGTGCGCTTCGTGATGGAGCGGATGAAGGTCGTGGTGGAGGCGGCCGGCGCCGCGGGGATCGCCGCCATGCTCGCCGGCAAGGTCGGCGACCTGGCGGGTGCGCGGGTGGGGACGATCCTCTCCGGCGGCAACGTCGACCTCGGCGTGGTCGTGCCGCAGCTTCCCGCAACCGACTAGGCAGCTCAGCGGCGCCAGACGGTGATGTCGACCCGCCGGCGGCCATCACCCGGCGGCGGCGAGGGCGAAGGCGAGCATCCCCGTGGAGGTGAAGTCGATCGCCGGCTCGACGCTGGGCCAGGCGCGCACGTCGTCCAGGAAGCGCGCGTCGGCGCGGTCGAAGGCGGCGAAGCGGTTGCGCCCGTCGACCGGGCAGGCCTTGGCGCCGTCCGGGATGCCGATGCCTTCGAAGTTCTCCGCCCCGTTGGGCCCGTTGACGACCGCGCCGACCAGCACCTCGCGGCCGCCGGTGAGGCTGCCCGCGAGGTTGGCGACCTGGTGCTGCGGGCAGTGGGGGAAGACGGTGCCCTCGCCGATCACGAAGGTCGTCCCCCAGGCGTTGGCGCCGAGCGCCCAGTTGCGCTGCTGCACCCCGAACGCGTCGTAGGCGCGGTCGCCGGTGAGCCGCCGGTACAGCCGGGCGGTGGCCGCGAAGCCGAACGTGCGGGTGGCCGCGTCGAACTCGGCGACGTCGACCGCGGAGCCGAACGGCTCGTCCCGCGCCGGCGCGGCGCCGGACTCCAGTTGCCGCCGTAGGTCGGCGACGAGGTCGCCGGCGCCGACCTCCAGGCCCGGCGGCCGCTGGCCGCGGCGGAGCGCCCGCACCAGGTCGGCGTGGGCGAGGGCGCTGGTGTCGTACAGGTTGAGCGCGTCGCGGTGCTCGCTGGCGAGGTACTCCCCGGCCCAGTGGGTGGCGGCCCGCAGCCAGGCCGCCCCGCGCCGGTCGTGCAGGGCCCTGGCGGCCAGCGCCAGCTCGACGGCGCCGAGCTCCATGTCGTCCTGCCAGGAGTCCTCCGGGTAGTAGGCGTGCGGGAACGCGGTCACCAGCTCGCCGACGTTGGTGGTCCTGGCCATGGCGAACACCGACGCCGCCGCTGCCAGCAGCGCCCGCGCCCGCCCGCGGTCGTGCCCGGCCTCCACCTGGGCGCCGAGCGCGAAGGCGGCGGCCACCCGCCCGGCGAGGTTGGGGCTGATCCGCCGCCCGGGTGGCGCGGCGCGGAACACCGGGCGGTGCTTGATGAAGTACTCGGCGTCGCCGGGCTGCACCTCCAGCGCGTCGTCGGCCTCCGGCAGCCGCCACACGTCGTGGTCGCCGACGAAGCCGAACTCCTCGCTGCCGGTGCCGAGCCCGACCTGCACGTACAGGACCTTGCGGCGCTCGTCCCACACCTTGTCCAGCCACCGCAGGCCGTGGCGGGTCTCGGCGGCCAGGGCGCGGTCGTGGCGGTCCAGGTCGCGCCGCACGACCAGCAGCTCCGCCAGCGAGTACGCGGTCGCGTGGGTGAACTTGACGAAGTCGCCGGCGTCGAACCAGCCGCCCTCGACGTCCACCGGACCGCCGATCGGCTCCAGCGGCGCCGCGGGCACGTCGCCGCCGTCGCCGGTGAACACCGGCGTGTCGTACACGGTCGCGCGCCGGTCGGCGAGATGGGAGGGCTTGCGGTCCAGCAGCGCCGGGACGTGCGCGCCGTCGCGCTGCGCCTGGAAGAAGCGGACGGTGTCGTCGACGAGCTTCCGGAACAGCGCATCGCGGCTCGCGACCCGGAACGGCGGCGACGCCGCGTCGACCGCCCCGCCGACCAGGATCCGGTAGCGTCCCGGCCGCCGCAGCGCGCTGAAGTCGATCGGGTGCACCGCCCGGAAGCGGGCGTTCCAGCCGCCGCTGCGCCGGCCGACCCGGCCCGACAGGACGGTCGCGCCGCCGCTGTCGACGACCGAGAACGGCGCCCCGCCGGCGGGCGCCTCGGCCAGGAGGAAGGCGCGCTTGGGCTCGTGGACCGCGTAGCCGACCTGGTCGACCCGGACCGCGCCGGCGACGGGTGCCCGCGCGCCGAGGCAGGTCGCCAGGAGCGCGACCCCGGCGACCACCGCCGTCTGCCGGTACCGGGGAAGGAAAACGGCGGGCCTTCATGGCTCCTCCTCGATGACGCCTAGCGCTTGCGATGGATGACCTCGGCGGCCAGCAGGTCCCGGTCGCCGTCCCCCGGGAAGGACGCGACCAGGCGCTCGCGCACCGCCGGGCCGGTGCCGGCGCCGGCGAGCTCCAGTGCCTCGATGACCGCCCCGACCACCGGCTTGCAGGCCAGCAGGACCGGCCGGGCATGTGGCGCGACCCGGTGGAGCGCATCCGTCAGGGTGGTCTCCAGCAGCCGGCTCCCGCCACGGAACAGGCCGCCGGCCATGACCAGCTCGAACGCCGTGCGGTCCATGCCGAGCCGGCGCGCCACCAGCGCGGCGGACTCCCCGAGCTCGGTCCCGGCGCGGATGACGATCGCGGTGCTGGCGGGGTCGCCGGCCGCGGCCTCCTGCAGCACCAGGGGCGCGGCCGGCGGCAGCGGGATCGCGCCGCGGCTGAGCCGCTGCAGCAGCTCCACCGGGGAGGCGCAGCCGGCCAGCGGCGGCAGCAGCTCGCTCAAGGTGGTCGCCGGTCCGCGGCCTGTGTAGGCGTCGGCGACCGCGTGGACCGCCTCCTCGGCCACGTCAGTGGCGCTGCCGAAGTCGCCGTACATCGGTTCGAGCCCGAAGGTGCGGAAGGTGCGGCCGGCGGGGTCGCGGCCGGCGGCGACCGTGCCGGTCCCGGCGATCACCACCACCCCGAAGGGCTGGCTGGTGCCGGCGCGCAGCGCGATGAAGGAGTCGTTGTCGAGCCGCCTCGGCCCGCCGAGCGCGAGCGGGTCGATGAGGGCCGCGAGCATCGGCCGGTCGCTGTCCCAGTCCAGCCCGGCGAGACCGAAGGCGCTGGCGGCGAGGTCGCCGGCGTCGACGCCGGCGGCGGCAAGGGCGCCGGTGATCGCCGCCTCCAGGGCCGCCCTGGCCCCGCCCAACCCGGCGTCCTCCCAGTTCGAGCGGCCGCTGGAGGCGAACCCGAGCGTCTCGCCGCGCGAGTCGGCGACCATCGCGTGGGTCTTGGAGCCGCCGCCGTCGACCCCCAGCACCAGCGTCACGACCCCACCGCGCCCGATCCACCGGGGAACCCCCCTGGGGTTCCCCGGACCCCTCCCGATCCACCGGGGCACCCCTTCGGGGTTCCCCGGACCCCTCCGGCCGCGGCCGCGTAGGCCTGGTCGACCACGCGCATGACGACCAGGCCGTCCTCGCCGCTGGGGCGCGGCTGCCGCCCGGCCGCCACCGCGTCGACGAACTCGGCCATCTGCGCCGAGTACATCGGCTGGGTGCAGTGCTCGTAGCCGGGCGGCGGCTCGGTCATGTCCCACACCCGCGCGTACCCACCGGTGCCGTACAGCTCGGTGTCGGCCTCCAGGCCGCCGAGGTGGGGTTGCCACCAGCCGGCCTCGACGATCGAGTTGGTGCCGTTGGACCAGCGCACCAGCAGGATCGCGTCGTCGTCCACGGCGTAGCCGCCGTAGCGGGTGCCGATGGCCGCGCAGGCGCTCACCGGCTCCGGGTCGCCGAGCAGGTAGCGGGTGGTGTCGATGGCGTGCACGCCCATGTCCAGCAGGGCGCCGCCGCCCGCCAACTCCGGGTCGGTGAACCAGCCGGACGGCCCCCAGCGGGCGTGCGCGCCGTAGCCGCGGGTCTTGACGATCTCGCCCAGCTCGCCGCCCTCGACCCTGGCGCGCAGCGCGCGCACGTCGGGGTGGAACCGGAAGCAGTGGGCGACCATCAGCCAGGCGCTGGAGCCGCGCGCCGCCGCCACCATCGCGTCGGCCTCGGCGAGGGTGCGGGCCATCGGCTTCTCCACCAGCACGTGCTTGCCGGCCTCCAGGAAGGCGACGGCCTGCTCGGCGTGGAGCGCGTTGGGCGTCCCGATCACCGCGGCGTCCACCTCGGGGTCGGCGGCAAGCTCGCGCCAGTCGGTGGTGGTCCGGGGGACCGCGTGGCGCCCGGCGAGCGCGGCCAGCGACGCCTCACGCCAGTTGGCCGCGGCGACCAGCTCGGCTCCCGGGTGCGCGCGCACGGCGCGGGCGTGGTAGTCCATGATCCAGCCCGCGCCGAGCAGCGCAACGCGCAGCCGAGGGGGCGGCGTCAACCCTTGACCCCGGTGAGCGTGACCCCCTCGACGAAGACCTTCTGGGCGAAGAAGAAGATGACGATCACCGGCAGGGTGAACAGGATGGAGGCCGCCATCTGGAGGTTCGCGAGGATCCCTCGCGAGAGCTGGGTGAGCTGCTGCAGGGAGATCGCGAGGGTCCAGGTGTCGGGGTTGTTGCCCGCGTATAGCAGCGGGCTGAAGAAGTCGTTCCAGCAGTAGAGGAAGTTGAACAGCGCCACCGCGGCGATCGCGGGCTTGGCCAGCGGCACGATTACCCGCAGCAGGATCTGCAGGTCGTTGGCGCCGTCGACGCGGGCGGCGTCGGACAACTCCTGCGGGATGGTCATGAAGAACTGCCGCAGCAGGAAGATGGTGAACGCGTCGCCGAAGAACAGCGGCACGATCAGCGGCTTGAGCGACCCGATCCAGCCGAGCCGCACGAAGATGATGTACAGCGGCACGATGGTGACCTGGACCGGCAGCATCAGGGTCGACAGCACCAGCACGAAGCTGACCTGGCGGCCGCGCCACCGCAGGCGTGACAGCGCGTAGGCCACCGGGATGCCCGACAGCACCACCCCGATCGTGCCGAGCCCCGCGTACAGCAGGGAGTTCCATGCGTAGCGCCAGAAGGGGAAGAAGCCGAACAGGTCGGTGAAGTTCGACCATTTGAACGGGCTCGGCCAGATGCTCAGCGACCCCATCTGCTGGTTGGTCATGAGCGCGGTCGAGACGATGAACGCGAACGGCAGCAGGAACATGATCGACAGGGCGATCGCCACCGAGTGGTTGGCGACCGCCAGCAGCATCCGGCGGCGCCGGATCGCGGGCGGCACCGGCCGCCGGGTGACCACGGTCGCCGCGCTCACCGGAACCCTCCCTGGTAGTGGACCCACCGTCGCGAGCTGCGGATGAGCACCAGCGTGCAGACCATGATGACCACGAACATGACCCACGACAGCGCCGCGGCGTAGCCCATGTGGAAGCCCTCGAAGCCCGAGTTGTAGAGGTGGCTGGAGTAGAACAGCAGCGAGTCCTGCGGGGTGCCCACCGGGTTGTCCCAGTCCCCGGCCTTGGAGACGACGTACGCCTCGGTGAAGTAGCGGAAGCCGTTGATCACCCCGATGACCACCGCGAAGAAGATCACCGGCGAGATCATCGGCAGGGTCACGTGGCGGAACCGCTGGAGCGGGCTGGCGCCCTCGATGTCGGCCGCCTCGTAGAGCTGCGTGGGCACGTCCAGCAGGGCGGCGAGGAAGATGATCATCGTCTGGCCGACCATCCACATGGCCATCAGCGCCAGGCCCGGCTTGGCCCAGGCCGGGTCGCGGAACCACAGCGGCTCCGGCAGGTGCAGGAAGCCGAGCACGGCGTTGACCGGCCCGCCGGGGTTCAGCAGGAACACGAACCCGAGGGCGGCCGCCACCAGCGGCACCATGGTCGGCAGGAAGAAGACCGTCCGGTAGAACCCCAGCCCTCGCCTGACCCTGGTCAGCACCGTCGCGGCGCCGATCCCGACGAGGATCTGGAGCGGCACGATGACGGCGACCACCCAGGCGGTGTTGCGGACCGCTGTCCAGAAGCGCCCGTCGCTGGTGAACATGAACGTGTAGTTGTCGAAGCCGACCCAGACCGGCTGGGTGAGGATGTCGTACTTGGTGAACGAGAAGTACAGGCTCGACAGGATCGGGTACACGTAGAAGGCGGTGAAGCCGATGATCCACGGCGACATGAAGGCGAGCGCGACGAGCTGGCGCCGCCAGGCCGAGCGCCGCTTGCGGCGGCGGCGCTCGGCGACGCGGGCCTTCTCGGGAGCGGCCGGCGGCCGCACCGTGACCGTTGCCATGGCGGCCTCGATTACCCGAGCTGGAGCTGCTTGGTGATCTGGTCGTCGAGCTTGCTCAGCTCGGTCTGGAGGTCACTCACCTTGCCCGCCTGATGCTTCTCGGCGAGGCTGCCGAACAGGTCCTGGTCGGTCACCCCGATCGTGGTGATCGGCTTGAAGGTCGACTTGGGGTGCTGGAAGATCTTCATGAAGGTCGAGAAGTGCTGGTCGGCGTTCAGCTCGGGGTCCTTCAGCGACTCGACGGTTGACGGCACGTTGCGCAGGCCCTTGGCGAGGGTGACCAGCGCCGAGGTGTCGGTGGTCATGTACTTGACCAGCAGCCACGACTCGGCGGCGTGCTTGACGCCCTTGGGGATGCCCATGATGGTCCCGCCGACCTGCCCGGCGCCGTACAGGTCGGGCTGGGCGTCGTCGACCGGGAACGGCGCGGTCTGGTAGTTGACCTTCGACTTGTCGGCCGCGATGAAGGCGTTGCGCCACTCGCCGTCGATCATCATGGCGATCTTGCCGGTCTCGAAGCCGTGCTGGGCGGACCACTCGGAGTCGCCGCCGCCGAGCTTGCCGAAGAACTTCTGCAGCTTGTCGTAGCCGATGGTGTCGACGATCGACTTCTGCCACTGGAGCATCTTGGTCCAGTTGGGGTCGGTGCTGAGGGTTGGCTTGAGGGAGCTGTCGTACCACTGCGCGGCGTAGGCGTGGCCGAGCGTGTTGACGGTGTTCTGGTACATCCCGAACAGCGGCATGAAGCCGGCCACCTTGATGCTGCCGTCGGCGTTGTACTCGGTCAGCTTCTTGGCCATCGTCGTCATCTCGGACAGGGTCTTCGGCGGCTCGCTGAAGCCCGCCTTCTGGAGCAGGTCGACGTTGTAGTACAGGCCGTAGGCGTCGGTGAGCATCGGCAGCGCGCACTGGATGTTGTTGTACTGGGTATAGCTGAAGATGGCGGCCGGCCACGTCGCGTTCTTGTCGATGTTGTCGGCCTGCAGGTTGGGGTTGAGGTCCTGCCAGGCGCGGGTGTCGCAGTACCTGGCGGCGTTGTCGGGCGTGAACGAGATCGCGACGTCCGGCGGGGTGCCGCCGTTGATCGCCCGCTGGATCGCCTCGTCGTCCTTGCCCTGGACGTGCTTGACCGTCATCCACGGGTACTTCTGCTTGACGCTCTCCAGCACGCCGGTGGTGATCTTGCCCTCCCGGCCGGAGAAGTTGCTCCACACCGTGAGCGTCAGCGGGTCGTGTTGGGCGTTGGGGTCGATCGTCTCCACCGGGGCATTGGTGTCGCCGCCTGCCGTACAGGCGGCGACCAGCATCGCGAGGGCGACGAGGCCCACCAGCCGTCGTCTCATCTGCGACTCCCTTCGGACGAGGGGCTTTTCCGCTTTCCCGCTTAGACCACGAGCTCCTTCCGATCGAGCATGCGTGCAGGGTCGAAGAGCCAGTCCTGGGCCGCGGCCAGGGCGGTCGCGACCGCGCCCTGCAGCACGGCGTCCTCGCCGAGCGCCGAGGCCGCCAGCCGCGGCCGCAGCGGCGACAGCGCGCGCAGCTCCCGCTCGACCGGCGCCAGCAGCAGGTCGGCGTTGCCGCCGATGCCGCCGCCGAGGATCACCAGCTCCAGGTCGACCACGGCGACCACCACGGCCAGGCCGAGGGCCAGGCGCCGCGCCTCGGTCGCGACCACCTCGCACGCGGTCGGGTCGCCCCGGCGCGCGAGGGCGAACACCTTGTGCGGCGAGAGCGGCCCGGTCATGCCGGCCTCGCGCGCGGTCCGCACCACCCCGGCGGCGTTGGTGGCCTCCTCGAAGGCGCCGCGGCGCCGCACGTGGGGGTCGTGCGGGTCGCTGCCGATGGGCAGGTAGCCGACCTCGCCGGCCGCGCCGCGGCTGCCGCGGTACAGCTCGCCGCCGAGCACCAGGCCCATGCCGACGCCGGTGCCGATCGACAGGAAGCCGAAGTCGCGCACCCCCCGGCCGAGGCCCTTCCAGCGCTCGCCGACCGCGGCCAGGTTCACGTCGTTCTCCACGCCGACCTGGGTGCCGAGCTCACCGAGCAGCGCCTCGACCAGGCCGTGGCGGCCCCAGCCGGGCAGGTTGGGGGCCAGGGTGACCGCGCCGCGGGTCGGCTCGAACACGCCGGGGCTGCCGACGGTCGCGTGGACGACCTGGTCCCAGCCGATGCCGGCGTCGCCGGCAAGGCCGCGGGCGATGGCGCCGATCTGCCCGATGAGGGCGCGGGCGCTGGAGACCTTGGCGCGCTCGTGGCGGCGGGCCACGATCGTGCCGGTGATGTCGGCGATGGCCGCCCGGACCCAGCGGCGGCCGACGTCGATGCCGGCCACCCAGCCGGCCCCGGGGTCCAGCTCGTAGAGCACCGCGCTCGGGCCGCGGCCGCCGCTGGAGCGCCCCACCTCGCGCACCAGCCCCGCCTCCAGCAGCGCGCCCAGGCCGAGCGAGACGGTCGGCTTGGACAGGCCGCTGTCGCGAGCCACCTGCGCCCGCGACACGGGGCCGCCGCGCTGGATCAGCTCGAGGATGGTGCGGGCGTTGATCGCGCGCAGCAGGCTGGGTGTGCCAGTGAGCGGCCATTCCGGCACGGCACCAACCCCTGTATAGTTAGGAAACCTTCCTGCCCTCCCATTATTGTTGGCAGGGCGGGGAAGTCAACCCCCGGCTGGAGGGACGACATGGCCGAGCTTGCGCTGCGAGGTGGGACCCCGGTCCGGCCCCGGGGCTACCCGGCATGGCCGGTGCACGACGAGCGCGACGTGGAGGCGGTGACCAGGGTGGTCCGCGGCGGCCGCTGGGGCGGCTTCCCGGAGCCCGGCCCCATGGCCGCCGAGTTCGGCGCCCGCTTCGCCGCCTACCAGGGCAGCGGCCACGGCGTGGTGATGGCCAACGGCACCGTCACCATGGAGGTCGCCCTGAAGGCGCTCGGGATCGGCTGGGGCGACGAGGTGATCGTCCCGGCGCTCACCTTCTCGGCGACCCCCTACGCGGCCATGGCGGCCGGCGCCCTGCCGGTGTTCTGCGACGTCGCGGCGGACACCTTGACCATCGACCCCGACCAGGTCGAGGCGGCGATCACGCCGCGGACCCGCGCGATCATGCCGGTCCACCTCGGCCACCAGATGGCCGACATGGACCGCGTCATGGAGGTCGCGCGGCGCCACTCGCTGGCGGTGGTGGAGGACTGCGCCCACGCTCACGGGCAGCGCTGGCGCGACCGGGGCGCCGGCTCCTTTGGCGAGCTCGGCTCCTTCAGCCACCAGTCCCTCAAGCTCCTCACCGCCGGCGAGGGCGGCAGCCTGCTCACCGACGACGAGCAGCTCGCCCGCCGCGCCCACTCGCTGATCGACTGCGGCCGGCCGAAGGACCCGGACGAGAAGCACTACACCTTCGGCGCCAACTACCGGCTGGGGGAGCTGCACGCCGCGCTGCTGCTGGTCGCCCTGGAGCGTTTCCCCGGCCAGCAGGCCGAGCGGGCCGCGGCGGGCCGGCTGTTCCAGGAGCTGGCCGCGCAGGTCCCCGGCGTGCGGCTGCTCCCCCCCGACCCGCGCATCAGCCGCTGGAGCTTCTACTGCTACGTGCTGCTGGTCGAGCCGGAGGCGTTCGCCGGCGTCACCAACCGGCGGATCTGCGAGGCGCTGGAGGCCGAGGGGGTGGGCTGCTGGGAGGGTTACCCGCCGATGAGCCGCTACGACCTGTTCCAGCCGGCGCTGTCGCGCATGCCGGTGGCGGTCGAGCACGCCGACCGGCTGGACCCGGCGGCGATGTCGTTCCCCGTGGCCGAGCGGGCCGCGCTGCGGCAGACCGTGTACCTGGACGAGAGCGTCTTCCGGGCCGGCGCTCGCGGGGTCGAGGACGCGGTCGAGGCGCTCGCCAAGGTGCAGCGCCACGCCGCGGAGCTGACCGGGTCCCGGTCGGACTCGCCCTAACGGGGGAAGAACCTCGGCAGGTAGGGGCGGCTCTTCTCCAGCAGCGCGTCCAGCAGGGGGGCGGCGACCTGCCACTCGCGGACCAGGGGGTTGGCGAGCAGCGCCTTGAGCGCGACCGCGCGGTCGCCGCTCAGGGCGGCGCGGACGGCCAGGCGCTCGTACGCCTTGGCCTGCTGGACCAGCCCCAGCAGCTCGGGGGCGAGCGGCTCCTGCGGCAGCGGCCGGGCGCCGCCGGCGTCGATGCGGGCGGGCACCTCCACGACGGCGTCGTCGGGGAGGCCGGGGAGGGCGCCGTCGTTGCGGACGTCCACGACCTGCACGTCCCCGGTGCCGGCGTGGAGGGAGGCGATCAGGGCCGCGGCGGCCTCGCTGTAGAAGGCGCCGCCGCGCCGCTCCAGCAGCGCCGGCTTGGTGTCGAGGGCGGGGTCGCGGTACAGCTCCAGCAGCTCGCGCTCGATCGCCATGACCTGCTCGGCGCGCGAGGGACGGCGCCGCTGCTCGCCGAGCACCTTGGAGGTGGCGTAGTAGTAGCGCAGGTAGTGGGAGGGGACGGCCCCGAGGGTGCGCAGCAGCGCGGCGGGCACGCCGACGTCGGCGGCGATCCAGTCGGCCTGCCCGTCGAGCAGCTCTGGCAGGCGGTCGACCCCGTCGACCCTGACCGCCCGCTCCCAGGTGAGGTGGTTGAGGCCGACGTGCTCCAGCTCGACCCGCTCGGCGGCGACGCCGAAGTGGGCGGCGAAGCGGCGCTGGAAGCCGATGGCCGAGTTGCACAGCCCGATGGCGCGGTGGCCGTGGTCCAGCAGCGCCTGAGTGACGATCCCGACGGGGTTGGTGAAGTCGACGAACCAGGCGCCCGGCGCCGCGCGGCGGGCGGTCTCCTCGGCCAGCTCGAGCACGACCGGGACGGTGCGCAGGGCCTTGGCGAAGCCGCCCGGCCCGGTGGTCTCCTGGCCGACGCAGCCGAACTCGAGCGGCAGGGTCTCGTCGGCCAGCCGCATCGCCTGCCCGCCGACGCGGAGCTGGACGACCACGAAGCTGGCGCCGTCGAGCGCCTCCTCGCGCCGGCCGGTGAGCTGAAGGCGCCCGCCCCAGCCCGCCTTGTCGAGCATGCGCCCGGCGAGGCCGCCGACCACCTCCAGCCGCTCCCGGTCGACGTCGAGCAGGACCAGCTCCTCCACCGGCAGGCGGTCCCCGCGGGTGGCGAAGCCCTGCACCAGCTCGGGCGTGTAGGTGCTGCCGCCGCCGACCACCGCGATCTTGAGGCCCATGCCCGCCCTTCTCGCTCGCTCCAGCGGCTGCTATTGTTCAGCCATCATGAGTTGGTTAGGCAAGTTTCCTTACTCTATACGAAGATGACGGCGGCGGCGATCCTGGCGGTCGACGGGGGAAACTCCAAGACCGACGTCGCCCTGGTCGGGGGCGACGGTGCGGTGCTCGGGGCGGTCAGGGGACCGGGCGCCTCGCACCACCGGTTCGGCGTCGAGGGCGCGACGGGCGCGCTCGAGGCGCTGATCGTGGCCGCCTGCCACGACGCGGGCCTGAGCCCGGCGGAGCGCCCGGTCGCCGAGGTCGGCGTGTGGTGCCTGGCCGGCCTCGACCTGCCGGCCGACGACCAGGCGCTGGCGCCGGCGATCGCCGCGCGCCGCTGGGCCCGTCAGGACCTCCTGCACAACGACGTCTTCGCGGTGCTGCGGGCGGGGAGCGAGCGGACGTGGGGGGTCGGCGTGGTGGTGGGGTCCGGCACCAACTGCGCCGGGGTCGCGCCCGACGGCAGGCAGGTGCGCTTCCCCGCGCTCGGCGAGCTCTCCGGCGACTGGGGCGGTGGCGAGGACATCGGCATCGCCGCCGTGGGCGCCGCGCTCCGCGGCGAGGACGGCCGCGGGCCGCGGACGACGCTCCAGCGGCTGGTCCCCGAGCACTTCGGGCTGCGCTCGGCGCTGGCGGTGGTCGAGGCGATCCACCTCGGGCTGGTCGGCCGCGACCGCGTGCTGGAGCTGTCCCCGCTGGTGTTCGCGGCCGCCGAGACGGGCGACCATGTGGCCGTGCAGATCGTCGCTCGGCAGGCGGACGAGGTGGTGACGATGGCGGGAACGGCGATCCGCCGCCTCGGCCTCGGCGGCGACGACGTCGACGTGGTGCTCGGCGGCGGGGTGTTCCGGCGCGACGACCCGGCCTTCCTCGATCGGATCCGCGCCGGGATCGCGGAGGTGGCACCGGCCGCCGCGGTGCGGCAGGCGACGGCGCCGCCGGTGGTGGGCGCCGCCCTGCTCGGCCTCGACCGGCTCGGGGCGGTCCCCGCGGCCGCCGAGCGCCTCCGCGCCACCCTCACCCACGACCGTCTGCAACCACGCCAACGGGCCGCGGCCTCGAACCGCTTCCCAAAGCAGTCCGCGCATTACCAAACCCACGGGATCCCTAGACGACCAGGTCTGATAGCGCGGTAACGCGCGAACTCCTTTGGGAGGCATCGCGATGGGCAGGATCGTTCTGGAGCACGTGAGCAAGGAGTTCCCCGGTGGTGTGCAGGCCGTGCGCGACGTGTCCCTGGAGATCGCCAACGGCGAGTTCATGGTGCTGGTCGG
>Ga0209875_1000056_pt1 | contig 13696 bp, 13 predicted proteins | sample GWRWS3_0_10_FD_187219 | JGI IMG/M metagenome (GOLD analysis project Ga0209875, IMG submission 187219) | Riverbed sediment microbial communities from areas with vegetation nearby in Columbia River, Washington, USA - GW-RW S3_0_10 (SPAdes)... | ecosystem: Environmental > Aquatic > Freshwater >...
GAAGTCCGACTCCCCGACCGCGGTCTCGGTCGGTTCGATCGGCGGCTCGAACAGCGCCAGCTTGGGGATCGCGAGCCCGCTCGCAACGGCTGGGCGAGCTGGCCGGCGGCGGGTAACCCGGGGCGGGTCGGGGGCGACTACTGACGATGGACGACGCGGAGCTGGTGCGGCTGGCCCGGGAGGGCGACAAGGAGGCGTTCGCGGCGCTGCTGGCCAGGCACCGCGGGATGCTGGTCGCACTGTGCCGGCGGGCGCTCGGCGACGACGGGCTCGCCCAGGACGCCGCCCAGGAGGCCGCCCTGCAGGCGATGCTCGGGCTGGACCGGCTGCGGCGGCCGGAGCGGTTCGGGGCCTGGCTCGGCGGCATCGGCCTGAACGTCTGCCGGCGCTGGCAGCGCGAGCGCGCCCGCGAGGGCTGGTCGCTGGCCGCCCTGACCGGCGGCCGCTCGGTCCCGGACGGGACGCCGGCGGAGGCCGCCGAGGCGGCCGACGCGGCCCGGCGGGTGCGGCGGGCCGTCGGGCGCCTGCCGGCGGGGCAGCGGGCCGCGGTGGCGCTGTTCTACCTGGCGGGCCTGGCCCACCGGGAGGTGGCCGCGGCGCTCGGCATCGGCATCGGGGCGGTCAAGACCCGCCTGCACAAGGGCAGAGCCGCCCTCCGCGACGAGCTGGCGGCATGGTGGAAGGAGGACGGCATGGCGGCAGGGACGGCGACCGGGCCGGTGGCGATGCGGGTGACGCAGGTGCGCCGGCGGCCGGCCGGCGGCGACCACCCGGAGAAGACGGCGATCCTGCTGGACGAGGAGGCGGGGGAGCGGCGGCTGTGCATCTGGGTCGGCGAGTTCGAGGCGACCCAGATCGCGTTCGCGCTGGAGGGGACCGAGCTGCCGCGGCCGATGGCCTACCAGTTCATGTCCGCGCTGCTGCAGGCGACCGGCGCCCGGCTCGCCGAGGCCCGCGTCACCCGGCTGGACGACGGCACCTTCTACGCGGTGGCCGTGGTCGACGGGCCGGGCGGCAGGCGCGAGATCGACGCCCGCCCCAGCGACGCCCTGAACCTCGCCCTGCTCACCGGCAGCCCCATCCTGGTCGACGCCGAGGTGCTGGAGGCGGGGCGGAGCGACCGGGGGGCCGAGCTGGCCGGCGAGGCGGCCGCCTACCCGGACGGCACCGCCGCGATCGTGGCCGACGCCCAGGCCCAGCACGCCGCCGTCCTCGCCGAGTACCGCCGGCGCCGAGGGGCCTAGCCGACGCGCACCTCGGCGGCGGCCGGCACCCGCGTCGGCCGCAGGCCGGCCCGGGCCGCCGCCAGCGCGAACACGCGGGCGTCGCGGACCGCGCACCCCGCCGGGTCGTTGTTGAAGTAGACGTAGGCGTCGGCGTCCGGGCCGACCAGGTCGGCGAGCCGGCCCGCCCAGGTGGCCAGCGCCTGGCGGCCGTAGCAGGGCCGCGGCGTGGCGGTGCCCTGGTGCAGGCGCAGGTAGGTCCAGTCGGCGGTGCGCCACAGCGGCGTGCGCCGCTGGGGGCTGTCGGCCAGGCACAGGGCGGCGCCGTGCGTGGCGAGCAGGTCGCGGACCTCGTCGCGGAACCAGCTCTCGTGCCGGGGCTCGACCGCGACCCGCACCGCGGCCGGGAACGCCCGCAGGGTCTGCTCCAGCGCGGCCGGGTCGGCCTTCAGGGTCGGCGGGAGCTGCAGCAGCACCGGGCCGAGCTTGCCGCCGAGCCCGCGGGCGCGGTCGAGCAGGCGGCCGACCGGCTCCTCGGGGTCGCGCAGGCGCCGGATGTGGGTGAGGTAGCGGCTGGCCTTGACCGCCATCACGAAGTCGGGCGGGGTGCGGGCCGCCCAGCGCTCGAACGTCGCCGGCTCCGGCAGCCGGTAGAAGGCGTTGTTGGACTCCACGGTGGCGAACCGGTCGGCGTAGTGCTCCAGCCAGCGGGCCTGGGCGAGCCGGTCCGGGTAGAACCGGCCCCGCCAGTCCCGGTACTGCCAGCCCGACGTCCCGACCAGCACGGGCACCGGGCCGTCTCTCCGCTAGAGGCCGTAGCGGTCGCGCATGGCGGAGTCGGACGGGTCGATCTCGCGCAGGCTCGCGTCCCGCAGGCGCCGGTTGACCAGGTCGAGGTTGTCGCGCACCAGCTCCTTCTCGGCCTCGGTGATGCGGCCGCGGTGGGGCTCGCCGGCGTGCTCCAGGGTCGCGTAGTTGACCTTGCCGCGCCCGGACCGCCCGCTGCCCGCCGACGCGCCGCCGCCGGCGCGGGGGCGGCTGCGGTGCTTGGCGATGAGCGCGTCCTGGATCGCCGACTCCATCATCCCCGGGCCGGCGAGGAGGTTGAAGTCGTCCAGGCTGACCGTCATGCGCTCGCCCCTGCGAGCCCCCGGCGCGATCCATTCGACGGTGACGAAACGGCTGGCGCTCTGGAGGGAATCCACCTCCTTGGGCAGCACCTCGAGCGTCACCGGAAGGTCGGCGTATTCGGGGTGCTCGTGGATGACGAGGCGTCCGAGAGTCTGCTCGTCCGCCTCCTGGCCGGAAATGTCCGACACATGGACGACCTTGACTGCCATCAGGGCGGATTCCTCCTCAAAGGCAAAGTTATGCAACGTGTGGACGGTAATCGAAAACGTCGTGTCCAGGCAAACCTGCGGCGCAGGTAGGATGCCAGGCTGTGGACGCCGATTCCGCCCCGCGCCCCACCACGGGACGCGCCCGCTGGATGACGGTCGCGGTCCTTGCCGTCGTGACCGTGTTTTTCGCCGTCACCCTGGCCGCGCGCTGGCGAGAGGTCATTTCGTTGAAATGGCAACCGCGCCCCGGTGTATTCGCGCTCGCCTGCGTGCTGCTCGCGGTTTCCTATGCGCTGGTCGCGTGCCTGTGGGGGTTCGCGCTGCGGCGCGCCGCCGGCACGCCGGTTCGCGCCGGCGCGCGCATCTGGTTCCTTTCCAACCTGGCCAGGTACGTCCCCGGCAACGTCTGGAGCTTCGTCGGCGCCGTCGAGCTGGCCAGGCGCGAGGGGGTCGCGCGGCCGGTCACCCTGGCCGTCATGGCCTTCACCCAGGTGCTGTCGGTCGGGGTCGCGCTGCTCGCCGGCCTGCCGGTGCTGCTCGCCGAGCGGGCGCAGCTTGGCCGGCCGGCCCTGCTCGGCGCCGTCGCGGTGGCCCTGGGCGCCGCGGTCGCGGCCGTCTTCCGGCGCCAGCTCCTCGGGCTCGCCAGGCGCCGCCTGCCCGGGCTGGACGGCGGCGACCTGGTGCCGGCGCCGGGGACCGTCGCCCTGCTGACGGCCGGCTACGCCGCCTACTGGGCGGTGACCGGGCTGGCGTTCGCCGCCCTGGTCGCCAGCGTGCATCGGCTGGCGCCCGGCGAGGTCCCGCTGGTGGTCGCCGCCTACGCCGCCGCCTACGCGGTCGGCTTCCTGTCCCTGCTCACCCCGGCCGGGCTCGGCGTCCGCGAGGGCGTGCTGGTGGTCGCCCTGTCGCCGGTGCTGCCGGCCGGGCCGGCGCTGGTGGTCGCCCTGGTGTCGCGGGTGTGGATGATGGCGGTCGAGCTGGCCGGCGCCGCCGTCGCCCAGGTCGTCGCCGGCCGGCGCGGCGCCGCCGGCCCGCACGGCGACCGCTGATCCCGGCGCTCAACGGTCGCGGTCGGTGTCGCGGGCCAAGCGCCGCTCCAGGCGCTCGACCCGCTCGGAGACGTTGACGACCAGCTCCCCGAGGAAGCCGACCAGCACGATCAGCAGCCCCGCCAGGATCGCGATGCCGGCGGCCAGCATCAGCGGCCGCCGCTGGGTGTGGGAGGCGAGGAACAGCCAGCCGAGGTAGACCCAGACGAGCAGGCCCAGCCCGATGAAGGTGGAGCCGAGCGCGCCGAAGAAGATGATCGGCTTGCGTTGGAAGGTGAGCAGGAACTTCAGCGTCACGACGTCGATGGCCGAGACCGGCAGGCGCCCGAGCCCGAACTTGGACCGGCCGGTCTCGCGCGGCCGGTAGGGCACCTTCACCTCGCCGATCCGGTAGCCCTCGGTGTGGGCCATGACCAGGATGTAGCGGTGCCACTGGGAGCGCAGGGCGAGGCCGTCGGTGACCTCGCGCCGGAACGCCTTGATCCAGTTGAGGTCGTGCACCTCCAGGCCGAACAGCAGCCGGCAGGCGGCGTTGGCGACGCGGCTGGCCAGCCGCTTGCCGTCCTGGCGGCCCTGGCGCCAGCCGGAGACGACGTCGTAGCCCTCGTCCAGCTTGCCAAGCAGCAGCGGCACGTCCACCTCGGGGTCGGACTCGAGGTCGGCGGGCAGGAACACGATGATCTCGCCGCGCGCCTCCCGGAAGCCCCGGTTGAGGGCCTCGGTGAGGCCCAGCCGGCGCCGCTGGCGGACCAGGCGCACCCGCGGCTCGCGGGCGGCGGCCGCCTCGACGGCGGCGGCGGTGCCGTCGGTGGAGCCGTCGTCGACGTAGACCAGCTCCCAACGCCGGCCCATGTCGGCAAAGGCCTTGGCCGTCTTGTCAACAAACGCTGGGACGGTGGCGGCCTCGTCGTGGGCGGGCACCACCACCGAGACCAGGGGCTCGCTGGCTTCGCTCACCGTCGCCTGCCGCATGTGCGAATGCTACAGGGATCGCGCCGACCGCCCGATACCCCTGGGGAGAAGTGGACGCTCTTCGTGGTCGCTCTGACCACAGAGGGTGTTCGTGTCGTCCGCTGGAGGTCGTCGTGGAGAAGGCGCACCACGTCGGGCAGGCGCCCACTCGGCGCCTGCTGCTCGTGCGCCTGCTCCTGCTCCTCGTGGGCGGCGTGCTCTTCGTCCTGCTGTCGTCGCGGCCCGCCGGGGCCGCCGAACGGCAGGGATCAGGGTTCCTGGACCCGGTGGGCGGGACCCTGGCGGCGGCCACCGAGCCGGTCGGCTCGCTGGCCAGGGGCGCCGCCGGGACGGTCTCGTCCACGGGCGACCGGGCCGCCGGCGTGGCTCGCCGGAGCGTCGCGTCCCCGCGGCGACCGGCGGCCCGCCCGGCGGTCGGGTCGACGGCTCCGGCTCGCGCAGTGCGAGCCACCAGGCGGGGCGCGCCGGCGGCCACCTCCCCGGTCCGCCGGACCGCGCCCCCGACCCAGCGCATCGCCCGCCCACTGCGGCACGCCGCCGGCAGCCCCACGGCTGCGCTCGCCGGTCCGCTCCGTCGGATCCTCGCGCCGCTCGGCGCGCCGGTCGGTGGGGCGCTGGCGCCGCTCGCCGCGCCGCTCGGGCGGCGGGTCGGCGGCGTCCTGCCGGGCGGCCTGCTCCCGGTCGAGCTGCCCCTGCCGGGCGGCCTGCTCACGCCCCGTACGGCCCCATCGACCTCCCGTGCCGGCCCGGTCGCCGACCTCCTCACCGATCCTGCCAGCGCCGGGCCGGCCCTCATCGTCCCACCGCCGGCCGCCGGCGAGGCGCCGGCGGCCGGCCGATCCGGCCCGCCGGCCGGCCACCGCGGACCCCACGACCTTGCCTCGCTGGCGCTGGAGGCCGCGTCCGGCCTGCCTGCGCCGGCCGGGCTCCCCCTGGGGCAGGACGCCGTCTCGGCCTCGTCGGCGACCGGGATGGGCCTTGCCGCCCTCGCCGGCGCGCTGCTCCTGTTCGGCCTGCGGCGCCACGCGCGCGCCCTCGCCGAGCAGTCGGGCACCCGCTCTCGCTCCTACCTGCCCCTCGTCGCTCCCGCCTAGCGGGTTCCGTCGACGTCCTGGAACGTCTCGGAACTCGCTGGAAGGAGACACGAGTGAACTCGTGGACCAAGCGCGCGATCGGCGTGGCCGCGCTCGCGGGGGGCCTGCTGGCCCTCGGCGCCGGCACCGCCAGCGCCGACGAGGCATCGACCCGTGCGTCGGTGCGTGCCGGCTCCGCGCCCACCGCGGAGGTGCGCCTCTGCGGCGACGGCGTGGCGCTGTCCGGACTGCTCGGTCGCTGCGGCGGCCAGGCCGGCTCGGACAGCGACGGCACGACTGTCCAAGCGGGCGCCAACCATGCCCGTGTCCGGGTGTCTGGGCTCGGGTCGGCTCGCGGCTCGCTGGAGACGCGGCCGAGCCGGCCGCGGGCGACCGTCTCGGGCCAGGCGACCATCATGCGACCTGCGGGGCTCGCCCCGTCGGTCGCGGCCGACGTGGCGGCCGACACCAGCCCACGGGCCAGCGTCGCGGCCGAGGTGGCCATGCCGTCCGCCCGTAACCTCGATTCCGCCGGCCAATCCGCCACCGCGAAGGTGGCCATCATGCTCGCCCGCGAGGGCACGGCCGACGGCGCGGACGCGACCGCGACGGTCGACCTCGCCGACCCGCCCGCCACCGCGGACGCGGCCATCACGGTGGGTCACGACGCCATGGCGACCAACGCGGATGCGACGGTCGAGCTGGGCCTGGTTGGCCCGGCCGACCCGGCTGAGGCCACCGTGGATGCCAACCTCGCGGTGGGTCACGACGGCTCCGCCACCGATGCCGACGCGGCTGTGGCGGTGGATCTGTCCGGCCTCGCCGACGACGCGGCTGGGGCCACCGTGGACGCGACCCTTGCGGTGGGGCTGCCTGGGCTGGGCGACGCGGCGTCGGCGGGCGCCGACGCGGTCGTCGAGGTGGGCCTTGCCGGGGTCGGCGTCCCGGCGCTGGACGGGGTGGCGCCGACGCTGCCGACGCTGCCGGCACCGGTGGGGGACCTCCCCCTGGACGGCCTGCTGGCCGCGATCGATCCGCCAGCGCCCGGCGTCGGCGGCCTGGTGCCCTCCACCCCGACGACGGTCTGCGTCGGCGACTGCGACGCGGACACCGGCACCGGCACCGGCACCGGCGGCACACCTCCGCCGACCCAGCCGTCACCGACGCCAGCGCCGGCGGACGGCACCGGCGGCCAGGACACCAGCACCGGCGGCATCAGCGCGCCGGACCAGGCCGGCCTGACCGGCACCGGCGGCATGCCGGCCGGGGCGGCCGGGGCGACCCTCGCCCGGCTCCGCTCGGCGCTCGGCGACGCCGGCGGCACCCTGGCGTTCACCGGCGGCGCCGCCGACCTGCTGGCCTTCATGGCCCTCGGGCTGCTGATGGCCGGCGCGCTGCTCCTGCGGGCCGCCCGGCCCGCTCCCGTGGCGGAAAGGAGGTGACGGCAGCGTCCCGCCGAGGCGGCCGGCAGCAAGCGCTGATGGTCACCGGCCGCTGATCGGCAACCCCGGCGTGGGCCGTACGGCGCGGGGCGTGCGGCCCACGCCCACACCGGTCGCGGGCGGCGCCGGCGCTCAGGCCCGGCGCAGCCGCCAGATGCACTCCGTCGGCCAGCGGCGCGACCAGGCCCGCTCCTCGTCGTCGCGGTAGGTGCTGACCGCGTCCGGCGCCGGGCGCGGCTCGATCAGGTCCAGGATCTCGAACCCGTTGGCGCGGAACAGCCGGACCCACTCCCCGTAGGGGAGCTGGAACACCACCTCGTCGTCGTCGTCGATCCGGTGCATCCCGAAGTAGTCGCGCACCAGCCGGTCGCCGGCCCGGTCGGCACCTTCCGGCCAGCACAGGTCGAGGATCGGCGAGAGGTGGCAGAAGGCGAACAGGCCGCCGGGCCGCAGCACCCGGGCGACCTCGGGAACGGTCCGGTAGGGGTCGGCGAAGTTCATCGCCCCGTGGTCGCAGAACACGATGTCGAAGCTGGCGGCGGCCAAGGGGACGGCCTCGGCGTCCGCATGGACCAACGGCACGTCGACGCCCTCGTCGGCGGTCAGCCGGCGGGCATGCCGGAGCTGCTGCTCGGACAGGTCCAGGCCCACCGGCCGGGCGCCGGCCCGGGCCAGGGCGATCGACCACTGCGCCGCGCCGCAGCCAAGCTCGAGGACGTCACGGCCAGCGACCTCGCCGAGGACGCGCAGCTCCGACTCGGGCAGGTTCCAGGTGCCCCAGCCCGGCCCGCCGGCGGCGAGCCGCAGCTGGACCTCGTGCCGCGCCTGATAGTCGTCGGCGTCGGCGTTCCAGGCAGCCCGGTTCCGGCGGGTGTGCGGGGCGGGTTGCTGGGGCTGGGTCACAGGACCAGCGTAACGCGCGACGCCCGCCCGACCTATGCTGGCGGCGTGCGAGCGATCCAGGTCACCCGCTTCGGTCCGCCCGAGGTGCTCACCCTCGCGACGCTGCCCGATCCGACGCCGGCGCCTGGCGAGGTCCGCGTCCGCGTCCACGCCATCGGCGTGAACTTCTCCGACACCGAGCGCCGCCGGGCCGTGTTCGACCCGCCAGCGCTGCCCTGGGTCCCGGGCCGCGAGGCCGCCGGCGTGGTCGACCTCGTCGGCGAGGGCGTCGACCCCGCCCTCGCCGGCGCCCGCGTCGCCTACTACTCGCGCCGTCGCGGCGGCGCGTACGCCGAGCTGGCGACGGTGGCGGTCGACGAGCTGCTGCACTTCCCCGACTCCGTGCCATTCGGGACCATGGCCGCCGTCCCCGTCCAGGGCCTGACCGCCTGGGGGCTGGTCCACTTCGTGGCCGGCGTGCGCCCCGGCGACGTCGTGCTCCTGCACGCCGCCGCGGGCGGCGTCGGCCAGCTCGCGGTCCAGCTCGCCCGGCGGGCCGGCGCTCGCGTCCTCGGCACCGTGTCGACCGACCAGAAGGCCGCGATCGTGCGCCGCCTCGGCGGCGAGCCACTCCGCTACGGCGACGACCTCGCCGAGCGGGTGCGCGCCGCGACCGGCGGCCGCGGCGCCGACGTCGTCCTCGATTCCGTCGGCCTCGCGACCCACGCCGCGAGCCTGGCCGCCGTCGCCACCTTCGGCCAGGTCATCTTCTTCGGCGACGCCAGCGGCCCGGTGCCGCCGATCGACGTGGAGGCGCTGTACGCGAGCTCGTCGCGCGTCGGCGCCTTCAACCTCGCCTTCGACGACGCCCCGGCGCGATGGGCCGAGGCCAAGCGCGCCCTCGTCGACCTGGTCGCCACCGGCACGCTGTCGATCGAGGTCTCGCGCACCCTGCCCCTCGCGGCGGCGGCGCAGGCCCACTACGCCCTGGAATCGCGGGCGTCGTCGGGGAAGCTGGTGCTGTTGCCGACCGATCCGCCAGTTTGAGCTGGCCTCAGCGCTCGCCGAAGAAGGCGCGGACCGCCCCGATCACCCGGTCCTGCCGCTCCTCCGTGAGCTCCGGGTACAGCGGCAGCGACAGGCACTCGGCCGCCCACGCCTCGGTGGCCGGCAGGTCGCCCCGCGCGTAGCCGAGGTGCCGCCATGCCGGCTGCAGGTGCAGCGGCAGCGGGTAGTGGACGCCCGCCTCCACCCCGGCGCGCCGGCAGTGGTCCAGCAGCTCGTCCCGGCGGCCGCTGCGGACCACGTACAGGTGCCAGGCGCTCGCCCTGCCGTCGACCCGGGGTGGCGGGACCAGGTCGCCGACGCCGGCGAGGGCCTGGTCGTAGCGGCGGGCGAGCCGCTCGCGCGCGGCGTTGCCGGCCTCCAGGCGGTCGAGCTTGACCCGCAGCACCGCGGCCTGCAGCGCGTCCAGGCGCTCTCCCCAGCCGACCTCGCCGTGCTCGTACTTGGCGACCCGGCCGTGGTCGCGGAGCCGGGCGACCCGGCCGGCCAGCTCCTCGTCGTCGGTGGTGACCGCACCGGCGTCGCCGAAGGCGCCAAGGTTCTTGCCCGGGTAGAAGCTGAACGCGGCCAGCCGCCCGAGCGACCCGGCGCGGCGCGGCGGCACGCCGGGGGTGGGCACGGCGGTGGCGCCGTGGGCCTGGGCGGCGTCCTCCACCACCGGCACGCCGGCGTCGCCGGCGACCGCGAGGATGGCGGCCATGTCGACCGGCAGCCCGTACAGGTGGACGGGGAGCACCGCCGCCGCGCCGGCCACCGAGCCGGCGAGCGCCTTGGGGTCCATCCCGCCGGTCACCTCGTCCACGTCCACGAAGCGGACCCGGGCGCCGGCGTGGGCGACCGCCTCGGCCGAGGCCGTGAAGGTGTGGGCGACCGTCACCACCTCGTCGCCGGGACCGACGCCGAGCGCGGCCAGCGCCAGGTGGATGGCGGCGGTCCCGGACGCGACCCCGACCGCCCGCCTGGTGCCGCAGAACCCGGCGAAGGCGGCCTCGAAGGCGGCGACCTCCGGGCCCATGATGAAGCGGCCGGCCTCGACCACCCTGGCGATGGCGGCGTCGAGCTCGCGCTGCTGCGCCCGGTACGCGGCCCGCACGTCGACCAGCGGCACGGTCTCCCCGCTCAAGCGCACCCTCCTGGCTCGGCTGGTTCGGTCCAGGCATGGTGGCACCCGGGACGACCGGCCGTCACCCCGCCCGCGGGTACGATCCAGCCCGGGACCAACCCGGGCGCTGGGAGGCGGCATGGCGGGCGGCGAGACGGTGCGCGTGGAACGGGACGGGCCGGTCACGGTGGTGACCATCGACCGGCCGGAGCGGCGCAACGCGGTCGACGCGCCGACCGCTGCGTCGCTCGCCGGCGCCTTCCGCGGCTTCGACCGGGACCGGCGGGCGTCGGTCGCCGTGCTCACCGGCGCCGGCGGCGCCTTCTGCGCCGGCGGCGACCTCAAGGCGATCGCGGCGGGGGAGCCGCTGCGGGTGGCCGCCGACGGCGACGGCCCCATGGGCCCGACGCGGCTGCGGCTGTCCAAGCCGGTGATCGCCGCCATCGAGGGCCCCGCGGTCGCCGGCGGCCTGGAGCTCGCCCTCTGGTGCGACCTGCGGGTCGCCGCCGAGGGCGCCACGCTCGGGGTGCTGTGCCGCCGCCTCGGGGTGCCGCTGATCGACCTCGGCACGATCCGCCTGCCCCGGCTGATCGGTCACAGCCGGGCGATGGACCTGCTGCTCACCGGCCGGGCCGTCGGCGCGGCCGAGGCGCTCGCCATGGGGCTGGTCAACCGGGTCGTCGCCGACGGGTCGGCGCGCGCCGCCGCGGTCGAGCTGGCGGCCGAGCTGGCCGCGCTGCCCCAGGCGTGCCTGCGCAACGACCGCCTGTCGGCCATCGAGCAGTGGGACCTGACGGAGCCCGCGGCCACGGCCAACGAGCTCCGCCACGGCCTGGCCACGCTGGCCTCCGGCGAGACGGCAGCCGGGGCCGGGCGCTTCGCCGCTGGTCAGGGCCGTAGCGGCCGCCCGCTTCCCCGAAACCGCGCTCCTGAAACTCGGTAGTTTTCCCGGTCCGGCGGGTTTGTCCATTGCGGCGGTTGCTTGTTACGGTTCGGCGCCGTCGAGCCACGCAAGACAAGAGGGGGCAGTGCCGTGACCCGCAGACTCCTGGCCATACTGACCCTCGTCGCCGCATTGTTTGCGACCGTCGTCACCACCGCCACCGCCGACGTCGACGTCACCGTCGAGGTCAGGCTCCCGCTTCCCGCCCTGCCGATCGGCCCCGGCCCGCTGTACCCGCTGGACGCCTACGGGCCGCGCGCCGACGACAACGTGGTCCTGCGGTGGGACGAGCAGACCCTGGCGGCCATCCGGGCGCTCAAGACCGGCCCGACCATCAACGCGCGCGCCCTGGCGATCGTGCACACGGCCATGTACGACGCATGGGCGACCTACGACGCCACCGCGGTGCCCACCCGGCAGGCGGGCTGGGCCCGGCGCCCGGCCGCCGAGTGGACCCTCGCCTACAAGAGCATGGCGATCAGCTACGCCGCCTACCGGGCCCTGCTCGGCGTCTACCCCGCCAAGGCCGCCGACTTCACGGCGTTCATGACCGCGCTCGGCTACGACCCCAACGACACCTCGACCGACCCGGCGACGCCCGCCGGGGTCGGCAACCAGGCCGCCGCCGCGGTGCTGGCCTTGCGCTCGGGCGACGGCGCCAACCAGGCGGGCGGCTACGCCGACTCCTGCGTCCCGGCGTGCTACCTGCCGGTCAACACGCCCGACCAGGTCAACGACGTGTTCCACTGGCAGCCGCTGCGCGTGCCCGACGGCAACGGCGGCTTCGTGGTGCAGAAGTTCCTGACCCCCCACTGGCGCAACGTCACCCCGTTCGCGCTGACCTCGCCGGACCAGTTCCTCCCGCCCGGGCCGACGCGGCTGACCCTCGGCCTGCTCGACGAGGAGGTCAACGAGGCCATCCTACAGAGCGCCGCCCTCACCGACCTGCAGAAGGTCCGGGTCGAGTACTGGGCCGACGGCCCCGCCAGCGAGACGCCGCCGGGGCACTGGTGCCTGTTCGCGCAGGCGATCTCCCGCGCGCGTGGCCACAGCCTGGACCAGGACGCCAAGCTGTTCTTCGCGCTGGCCAACGCCGAGCTGGACGCCAGCATCGCGGCCTGGAACGCCAAGCGCCGCTGGGACTACGTGCGGCCGATCACCGCCGTGCGGACCCGCAAGGCCGGCCAGCTCATCCTTGCCTGGGGCGGCCCCTATCGGGGCACCAGGCTGATCCGCGGCCAGGACTACCGGCCCTACCAGCCGGAGACGTTCCCGACCCCGCCGTTCCCCGAGTACGTGTCGGGGCACAGCACCTTCAGCTCGGCCGGGGCGCGGGTCCTGCTGCGGTTCACCGGCAGCGACACCTTCGGGGCGCGGGTGACGGTCCGGCCGGGCACCTCGCGCGTGGAGCCGGGCGCCACCCCGCTGCTGCCGCAGGTCCTGACCTGGCCGACGTTCAGCGGCGCCCTCGACGAGGCCGGCCGTTCCCGCCGCCAGGGCGGCATCCACTTCCTGGACGGCGACTACCACGGCCGTGCGCTCGGCACCTCGGTCGGGCAGAACGCCTGGACGAAGGCGCAGACCTACTTCGACGGCACGGCCGGCGGGTAGGCCGCCTCCACGACCCGGCGGAGGCCCCGCGGCGGGGGCCTCCGCCGGAGGTCGAGTGCGGTGAGCGTGCGGCCCGTTACCAGCCTGAGGCGGAAGGGTCAGAGCCCTGAGGTCGGCTCTTCCCAGTACTCGCCGCAGTGCTGGACGCGGGTCCCATGTCTGCGAGGTGGACACTGTTGTCGCGCGTGTCAAGGAGCGGTAGAAGAGGAGGCACCATTGAGGGAGGAGTCTCGTCAGCGGATGAGCGACGTTGAGCCGGGCGCCGCGCCGGCGGCTGATCGAGGGGCATGGCTGGCGAACCTCCGGCGGGTGGACGAGCAACAAGAGGACGCCCTGGCCGCCGACTTCGACGCCCACTTTGGGGAGATCGAGGACGACCACCGCGGGTTTGTGGAGCGGTTCCTTCAGCTTCTGCCGGCGGCCGGTAGGGTGCTGGACGCGGCGTGCGGCACCGGGAAGTACTTCCCGATGGTGCTGGCCAGTGATCGCCGGTTGCTTGGGGTGGACCACGCCGGCGGGCACCTGACCATCGCGGCAGCGAAGTTCCCCCAGGTCCCCACCGACAAGCACGACCTGCAGGACCTCCCCTACCGTGACGAGTTCGACGGCGTGATGTGCGTGGACGCCATGGAATTCGTCCCACCAGAGGATTGGCCACCGGTCCTGGAGCGCTTCCGGCGGGCGCTGCGCCCGGGAGGGTGGCTGTACCTGACGGTCGAGCTTGCCCCCGGCGATCGGGTTGGTGCGGCCAACCAGCAGGCCCGCATGTCAGGCCTTCCGGTGACCGACGGCGAGGTCATCTGGGACGGGCCCGACGGCTACTACCATCACTATCCGAGCATGCGGCAGGTCCGAGCTTGGCTCGCCGATGCCGGGTTCGCCATCCAGCAGGAGACCCAGGGGCCCTGGCACCAGGGCGGGTACGCCTATCATCACGTGCTCGCCCGCGTGGCGGCCCCGCTAGGCTGAGGATGTCCGTTCGGCGCTTGCCATG
>Ga0209875_1000057_pt1 | contig 13597 bp, 18 predicted proteins | sample GWRWS3_0_10_FD_187219 | JGI IMG/M metagenome (GOLD analysis project Ga0209875, IMG submission 187219) | Riverbed sediment microbial communities from areas with vegetation nearby in Columbia River, Washington, USA - GW-RW S3_0_10 (SPAdes)... | ecosystem: Environmental > Aquatic > Freshwater >...
CGTGGTCGGCTGACGACGGGACCTGGGATGAGGTGACGTGTTCGCTCGGGTGCTGCGGGCAACCGCCCGGTCGGAACAGGCGGCCCTGACCATGGCCGCGCTCTGGGGCGAGCAGGTCGGCCGGTTCGAGCGGGCCGCGCCCGGCTTCCAGGGGGGCGTGCTGCTCAGGGAGGGGGTGTGCCTGCTCGCCGTCTCCTGCTGGGACGGGCGTCCGTCCGCCGAGGCGGCGCTGGAGCCGCTGCTCGACCGGATGGCCAGCTCGGACCTGACCGACCTGCTGGCCGAGCCGCCGTCGTGCCGGCTGCGGGCGCTTTGACCGGCCAGCCGGCTCGCGGGGCGCCAGCGGCTCAGGCTCGCGGAGCGCCAGCCCGGCCGCTCGCCGACCTCGGCCAGGGCGCCAGGGGACGGATCGTCGAGGTCCGCCTGCCACCCGGCCGGCGCCTGGCGCCCGAGTCGCCGCTGCGGCCGGGCGCGGAGGTCTACGTGGCGGAGGCGCCTGGCGGCCGCTGGTTGCACGCGCGGATCGACTTCCGGGAGTACTCGGTGCCCGTGGACGTGGCCGAGCACGTCCTGGTCGAGCTGCCCGCCGGCGAGGCGGCGGCGCCCCGCCCGACGGCGACCGACGCCTACGTGGTGCTGCTGTCGCGCCTGGACCGGCGGAGCTGGCGGGTGCGGATCGTGGACCGGGGAGGCGGCGCGGTCGCCCGCAACGAGTGGTTCGAGGACGGGGAGGACGCCCGCCGGCGCTGGGAGGCGCTGGCGGGCGACGCGGCGCGGCTGGACGCCGCCGGCTTCCGCTCCCGCTACCGCCTGCCCTGACCCCGCAACTGGCGGGCCGCCTGCAGGTCGCTGACGGCCAGCACCAGCTCCTTGGCGCCGTTCCGCTCCCCCGCCAGGTAGACCGCCTCCAGGTTGATCGAGGCGTCCGCCAGCTTGCGGCAGTAGCGGCCGAGCGCCCCCGGCTCGTCCTCCAGCGTCACCGACAGCACCTCCCTGACCCGCGCCGGGACCAGGTCGTGCTCGCGCAGCACCCGGACGGCCACGTCGGCCGGCTCGACCACCAGGTGCGCGCGGGCCCGCCCCTCGGCCACGCTCACCACCGCCAGGGCGCGGATGTTGACTCCCTCCCCGCCGAGCAGCTCTCCCAGGTCGGCGAGCGCCCCGATCCGGTCCTCGAGCTCCACCACCACCTCGGTCAGCATCGCTCCCGCCTCCTACGATCTACGGCGCCATCGGTCCGGGGGGCCTGCGGGGGGCTCCGCCCCCCGCAGTCGCGTGGTGCATCGTCTCACCGTGGCTGTCATGGTCGTCGAGCCCGGCCGGGTCCAGGTGCAGGTCGACCGCGGCGACGCCGGGCACGGCGTGGAAGATGGCATGGCGGACCCGCTCGCCGAGCGCGTGGGCATCACGCAGGGGCAGGTCCGCGTCGACGTCGGTGTGGACCATGACGTGCAGGGAGCGGCCGACCCAGCGGGCACGGACCGCGTGGACGGCCTCGGCGCCCGGCACCGAGGCGGCCGCGTGCTCGATCTGGTCGACCACCTCGGCGTCGACCCGGTCCAGCAGCCGGTCCAGGACGTCGCGGGCGGACACCACCAGCACCCAGACGATCACGCCGGACAGCAGCAGACCGGCGAGCGGGTCGGCGGCCGGCCAGCCGGCCCATGCCGCCGCGATGCCGAGCGCCGCCGCCAGGCTGGCCAGGCCGTCGACCCGCGAGTGGCGGCCGTCGGCCTCCAGCGGCACCGAGTTGACCCGCCGGCCGACCCGGATCTTGTACTGGGCCACCGCCTCGTTGCCGACCACGCCGACCAGGGCGGCGGCCAGCGCCCAGCCGGGGCGGCGCAGCTCGGGGACCTCGCCGCCCAGCAGCTTGTCCAGCGACTCCCAGGCCGCGACCGCCGCCGAGGCGGCGATGGCGAGCACCACCAGCACGCCCGCGACGTCCTCGGCCCTGGCATAGCCGAAGGTGTGGTCCCTGTCGGGCAGGCGGCGGCCGACCACGAACGCGATCCAGAGGGTGGCGGTGGTGAACACGTCGCCGAGGTTGTGGAGGGCGTCGGCGAGCAGGGCGACCGAGCCGCTGGCGGCGACGAAGGCGAACTGGACGGCGGCGGTCAGGCCGAGCCCGACGGCCGACAGGCGGACCGCCCGCAGGCCCTCGTCCGCGCCGCCCGGCGAGCCCGCGACCGGGACCGGGGCGTGCACGTGCCCGTGGCTACCACCCACCGTTCCCTCCGTCCCGGAGGCCTGTTCGGGCGCAAGCGCAGCGGGCCCATGGCGCCGACCGGGTGGGATCGGCGGCGCCAGGGCCCGACTGCCGGAGGCCGCGCACGCCCGAGGGCCGGGGCCACCACAGCAAGGGTAAAGGGCCGCGGCCCTGGATGCCAGCCCCTTTGACGAGGAAAATGATCCCCCGGCCAATGGCGGTCCCGGGGACCGAACTGGAGGTGTGCCCGATGGACGCTCGTCTGGACCGCGAGGCCCCCGACCGGAACCTGGCCCTCGAGCTGGTCCGGGTCACCGAGGCGGCCGCCATGGCCGCGGCGCGCAAGATGGGCTTCGGCGACAAGGAGGCCGTCGACCAGGCCGCCGTCGACGCCATGCGGCACGTGCTCGGCTCGGTCCCGATGACCGGGGTGGTGGTGATCGGCGAGGGCGAGAAGGACAACGCGCCCATGCTCTACAACGGCGAGGAGATCGGCGACGGCACCCCGCCGGAGGTCGACATCGCCGTGGACCCGGTCGACGGGACCACGCTGACCGCCAAGGGCATGCCGAACGCGATCTCGGTGGTGGCGCTGTCGAACCGCGGCACCATGTTCGACCCCGGCCCCTGCGTCTACATGGAGAAGCTGGCGGTCGGGCCGGAGGCGGCCGGCGCGGTCGACTTCGAGGCGCCGCTCGCCGACAACCTGCTGGCGGTCGCCAAGGCCAAGGGGGCCGACGTCGCCGACCTGACCGTGTGCATCCTGGACCGCTCCCGCCACCAGGAGCTGGTGGGGCAGATCCGCGAGGCCGGCGCGCGCGTCAAGTTCATCACCGACGGCGACGTCGCCGGGGCGATCATGGCCGCGCGCGAGGGCACCGGCGTCGACATCCTGGTCGGGATCGGTGGCACGCCGGAGGCGGTGATCGCCGCCTGCGCGCTCAAGTGCCTGGACGGGGCCATGTTCGGCAGGCTCTGGCCGCGCAACGACGAGGAGCGCCGCGCCGCCCTCGAGCAGGGCTACGACCTCGAGCAGGTGCTGACCATCGACGACCTGGTCACGGGCGACAACGTGTTCTTCGCCGCCACCGGGGTGACCGACGGCGAGCTGCTTCGGGGCGTCCGCTTCGACCGCCGCGGCGCCCTCACCCAGTCCCTGTCGATGCGCTCCAAGTCCGGCACCAGCCGCCAGATCGACGCCCGCCACCAGCTCTCCAAGCTGAGCCGCTACGCCAGCATCGACTACGGCTAGATCGCGTAGGCTTCGAGGTACGGCCGCGAAGTCGGTGGCCGCCGCCGAGCAAGGAGGCCCCCCACATGAGCCAGATCGACGCCTCGGACTTCTCCTCGCTGAGCGCCGCGGTCGCGCAGCACTCCAACGAGGAGCTGGCCGCCGCCTTCCAGCAGCAGGAGGGCGGGATCGGCGCCGTCCTCGGCCAGGTGTTCGCCGGCATGGCCGAGTCGTTCAACCCCGCCAAGGCGGCCGGCCAGCAGGCCGCGGTGCAGTACGAGATCAGCGCGCCCGACGGCACCCACGAGTGGGCAATGCGGATCGCCGACGGCCGCTGCGAGGTGGAGGAGGGCAAGGCCGAGAGCCCGCGGGTGACCATCCGCATGGGGCTTGGCGACTTCCTGCGCCTGATCACCGGCCAGGCCAACGGCATGCAGCTCTTCATGACCGGCAAGCTCAAGGTCTCCGGCGACCTGTTCTTCGCCCAGACCTACCAGACCTGGTTCGACCGGCCCCAGGCGTAGCCCGACCCCCACTCCAGCTCGACCCCGACCGCCAGGTGGTCGGAGGCCGGGCCGCCGACGACGCGGGCGCGGTGGGGCAGCGGCCCGCCGCGCCCGGCGGCCAGCACGTGGTCGAGCTGCACCCGGGGCCAGCGGCCGCCGCCCGGCCGGTTGCGGAACGTCCCGCCGTGGACCAGCGGCCGCCACCCGGGCAGCGCCAGCACCCGGACCAGCGGCCAGCAGAGGTTGAGGTCGCCGAGCAGCAGGCGCCGCCCGCCCAGGCCGTCGAGCCGGCGCAGGAGAGCACGGAGCTGGCCGGCGCCGGAGCTGGGGACGGCGCTCAGGTGGGTGCCGGTCACGGTGAGCCGGCTGTTGCCCATGACGACCTCGGCGACCTGCGCCACCCGGGGCTCCTCGTCGCCGCGCCGCGACAGCAGCACCGTCTCCACCGCGCCCAGCGGCAGCCGCGACAGCAGCGCGATCCCGTAGGCGGCCCCGCCCGGGTCGCCCGACCCGGGCTCGGCCGGCCGCCAGTCCGGGCCGCCGGGCGTGCCGAGCAGGGCGGGCGCGAACCGCCAGGCCATGCCGAGCGCCTCGCCGAGGAGGCGGGCCTGGTCGACCCGGCCGCTACGGGGCAGGTCGCGGTCGACCTCCTGGAGCGCCACCAGGTCGGCGCCCAGCCGCCACAGGGTCGCCAGGGTCAGGTCGAGGTCGACCCGGGCTCCGTCCCAGGTCCTGCCGCCGAAGATGTTCCAGGTGGCGACCTGCAGCGGCGCGGTCACGGGACCGCGGCCGCCGGGCCCGGCTCGTCCCAGCCCCACACGGTCCCGTCGGGGGCGCCGGCCTCGACCCCGACGGTCGCCTGCGTCCCGCCGACCCAGCGCAGCAACGGTCCCAGGATGAGCTTCGGCATCCGCCGATGCTACGCCGCAGCTCGCCTGGCGGAGCGCGAGGCCACCTGCCTGGCGGAGCGCGAGGCCGTGGGCGGTTGCTCCCCGGCGGCGCGGACCGCCACACTCAGGGCATGGTCACCACTCTGGTGTTTCTGGTCCGACACGCGAAGGCGGCCAACCGCGACGTCTGGACCGGAGGCGACCGTGGCCGGCCGCTGGTCGAGCGGGGCCGGGCGCAGGCCGACCGGCTCGCCCTGGCGCTCCGCCCCGAGCGACCGGTGCTGGTCGCGGCCAGCCCGTGGCTGCGCTGCCGGCAGACGGCGGCGCCGCTGGCGGCCGCGGTCGGCGTCCAGGTCGAGCTGGACGACCGCCTCGGCTACGACGCGCCCGACCTGGCCGGGTGGGTGCTGGCCACCGCCGGGGAGCACCCGGGTGAGGCGGTGGTGGGCGTCAGCCACGGCGACCTCATCCCGCTCTACCTGCTCCGCGCCCGCCTGGTCAGCGGCGCCCCCGACTTCCGGACCGGCTCGCTGTACCGGCTGGAGGTCGGCCCGGAGCGGGTGACGTCGGTGACGCTGGTCGACCGCAAGGAGCTGAAGCGCCAGGCCGAGCGGGCCTAGGGTCGGCCAGGCGGCTTCGCCGGCGCCTCCCGTACGATGGCTCCCCGATGCCCAACAAGACGAGCTCGCCGACCGACCGGACCGTACCCGGCGACGGGGTCAGCCTCCACGCCCGCGACTGGGGCGGCGACGGCGCACCCGTCGTCCTGCTCCACGGGCTCGCCTCCAACGCCCGCATCTGGGACGGGGTCGCCCAGCGCCTGGCCGACGCCGGCCTGCGCGTCGCCGCCCTGGACCTGCGCGGCCACGGCGAGTCGGAGCAGCCGGCCGCCGGCTACGACTTCGCCACCGTCTGCCGCGACCTGGAGGCCGCGCTGAAGGCCCTGGGCGTCGAGCGGCCCGTCCTCGCGGGGCACTCCTGGGGCGCCAACGTCGCCCTGCAGTACGCGGCGGAGCGCGCCGGCGCGGTCGCCGGGCTCGTCCTGGTGGACGGCGGCTTCATCGGGGTGGCCGACTGGCCGGGCATGACCAGGGAGCTGGCCCGCGAGCGGCTGGCCCCGCCCCGGTTCGCGGTCCCGCTGGAGGACTGGCTGGCCCGGGCCGGCCGCTTCGCCGCCGGTGCGGGCCGCGGCGGCTGGGTCCGCGACTTCCTGCGCGCCGGGGTCGACGTCGACGACCGGGGCGTGGCCCGCGCGCGCTTCCACTTCGACAACCACATGCAGGTGGTGGACGCCCTCTACGACCAGCGGCCGTCGGCGCTGTACCCGCTGGTCGACTGCCCCGTGCTGCTGTGCCCCGCCGCCGAGGACGAGCTGGCCGCCGCCAAGCAGGACGCGGTCCAGCGCGCCCTGCGCCTGCTGCCCGACGCCCGCGCGACCTGGTTCGAGGACACCATGCACGACATCCCCCTGCAGCGGCCGGCCGACCTGGCCGCCGAGCTCGCCCGCTTCGTCAAGGAGGCCGCCAACCGTGGGTGACCTGGTCCGTCTCGGCGTCATGGGCATCCGCGGCTCGTTCTCCGAGGAGGCCGCGCTGGAGTATGCCCGCGACAACGACCTCGGCGAGGTGGAGATCGTCGAGCTGCTCTCCACCGACCGGGTGCTGCGGGCGGTCGACGCCGGCGAGGTCGACCTCGGCATCTTCGCCCTGGAGAACTCCAACGGCGGGGTGGTCTACGAGAGCGTGTACGCGATGGCCGCCTACCGCTTCCGGGTGGTGGACCTGTTCGAGATCGACGTCAACCACACCCTGCTGGTGCACCCGAGCCTGCCCGGGCGCGAGGGCATCGAGCGGATCGCCTCCCACCAGCAGGCGATCCGGCAGTGCCGCATGTGGCTTCGCCACCACTTCCCCACCACGCTGGTGACCGAGGAGCCGGACACCGCCGAGGCCGCGCGCATGCTGGCGACCGGCGAGCTGCCTGGCACCACCGCGGTGATCGCCGCGGAGCGCTGCGCCGAGCTGTTCGGCCTGCGCGTGCTGGAGCGGCGCATCCAGGACCTCAAGTTCAACTTCACCACCTTCGTCGCCGCCAGCCGCCCCTGAAGGGTCGGCCGCCATCCCCCAAAGGGGGCATCGCCGTTCCCATCCCGTGGTGATGTGCCCGCGGCGCCCGCTTGGGAGCCTCGTGGCAGAGATCCGTCACCGCCCAGGGAGGCGCCATGCGGAGGTTCATCGTCGCCCTGCTGGGGGTCGCCGCGCTGGCGGGATGCACCGCCCCGGCCGGCTCCCAGGCGGCGACCACCACGACCACGCCGGACGTCGCCGCCATCTGGCGGGAGGTCGCCCAGTGCATCCGCGAAAACGGCATGCCGAACCTGCCCGACCCGCAGATCGACGCCGACGGCCAGCCCCACTTCCCCGGCGGCGACCCTGGCGAACCGCCACCGCAGGCGCGGCGGGCCTGCATGCCGATCTACAACCGGCTGCCGGCCAGCATCCGCGAGGACGGCCCCCAAGAGGGCCCCGAGGCGTCGCGGCCGCCGGCCGACATCCCGGCGCTGCTGCGGTTCGCGCGCTGCATGCGCGAGCAGGGCATGCCGGACTGGCCAGACCCCAAAGCCGACGGCACCTTCCCGGTGGCGGGCACCGCGCTGGAGCGGGAGGGCAAGTCGCCCAGGTTCCTCAAGGCCGCGCGGGCCTGCGTGCGCTTCAACCCGGACCCGACAGGGAGCATCCATGGAAGCTGAGGCGTCCCCCGCCCGCCACCGGGCCCGCGCCGGGCTGCTGGCCGCCACGCTGGTGCTGGTGCTGCTGGCCGCCGGCGGCTGGGCGGCCGTCCGCGGCGGCGGCCTGGGGCGCTCGGCGACGGCCACGGCCGCGCCCGAGATCCCCACCGGCACGGCCGTGGTGGCCCGCACCGACGTCGTCGCGCGCCAGCAGGTGCCGGGCACGCTCGGCTACGAGGGGAGCTTCACGGTGGTCGGCCACGCCCCGGGCGCGGCCGGCGGCGGCCAGGCCCAGGGCGGGATCGTCACCCGCCTGCCCGCCCCTGGCACGGTGATCCGCCGCGGGCAGGCCGTCTACGAGCTGGACGGCCAGCTTGCGCCGGTGTGGTACGGCACCCGGCCCGCGTGGCGGGCCTTCCAGGCCGGCATGGCCGACGGGCCGGACGTGCGCGCGCTGGAGGCCAACCTGGCCGCGCTCGGCTTCGACCCCGACCACGCCGTCACCGTGGACGGGCACTTCACCGCCGCGACCCGGGCGGCGGTGCGGCGCTGGCAGGGCGAGGTCCTCGGCCTGCCGCCGGCGCTGCGCAGCGGCGCGATCCCGCTGGGCGGGGTCGTGTTCCTGCCGGGCCCGATCCGCATCGCCGCGGTGGCGGCGACCGTCGGGGCCGCCGTCCAGCCGGGCACCCCGATCCTGACCGCGACCTCGACCCGGCCGGTGGTCGGCGTCTCGCTGCCGCCGGCGTTCCAGCACCTCGTCCGGCGTGGCGCCAGGGTGCAGGTCATCCTGCCCGACGGGACCGCCACGCCGGGCAGGGTCGCCACCGTGAGCCGCGCCGCCGTCGTGCCCGACCCCGCCGCCGGGCAGGAGGGCCAGGGGCAGGGCGGCGGCCCGGAGCAGGCGAGCATCCCGCTGACTGTGCGGCTGACCAACCCGCGGGCGGCGAAGGGCCTGGACCAGGCGCCCGTCGGGGTCGCCATCACCACCGAGGCGCACCGCGGCGTGCTGGCCGTGCCGATCACCGCCCTGCTCGCCGAGCCCGGAGGCGGCTATGCCGTGGAGGTGGTCGAGGGCGGCGCGCGCCGCCGGGTCCCGGTGCAGACCGACCTGTTCGACGAGACCGCGGGGGTGGTCGAGGTCGCCGGCCCCGGCCTGGCCGAGGGCACCACGGTCGCGGTGCCGGCGCCATGACCGCCACCGCGCCGTCGGCGGCCACGCCGGTCCTGGAGCTGGACCGGGTCCGCAAGGTCTACGCGGGCACCCCACCCGTGGAGCCCGTCCGCGGCGTCACCCTCACGGTCACCCGGGGGGAGCTGGTGGCGGTGGTGGGCCCCTCCGGGTCGGGCAAGACCACCCTGCTGCACCTGATGGCGGCGCTGGACCGGCCCACCTCCGGGGTCGTGCGCGTGGCCGGGCAGCCGGTCGGGGCGTTGCCGGACCGGCGGGTGGCGGGGCTGCGGGCGCACCGGCTCGGGGTGGTGTTCCAGCAGTTCTTCCTGCTGGAGAACCTGACCGCCCTGGACAACGTCGCCGCCGGCCTGCTCTACCGGGGCGTCCCCGGCGCCGAGCGCCGACGGCTTGCGCGGCAGGCGCTGGAGCGGGTCGGGCTCGGCCACCGGCTCGGCCACCGTCCGACCACGCTGTCGGGCGGGGAGCGCCAGCGCGTGGCGATCGCCCGCGCGCTGGTCGGCCACCCGCAGGTCGTGCTCGCCGACGAGCCCACCGGCAACCTCGACTCGGCCGCCAGCGCCGACCTGGTCGCCCTGCTGCAGGCGCTCAACCGCCAGGGGGTCACCCTGGTGGTGGTCACCCACGACCACGGCGTCGCCGCGGCCATGACCCGCCGGGTCGAGCTGCGGGACGGGCAGGTCGTGCGCGACTCGGGAGCCGGCGGCCCGTGAGGAGCGTGAACCCGCCCACCCCGAGGTCGCGGCTGCGACCCGCCGACCTGCTGCCGGTCGGCACCGTCGGCCCGCGCGCCCGGCCGCTGCGGGCCGGGCTGTCGGCGCTGGGCGTGGCCATCGGCATCGCCGCCATCGTCGCGGTGCTCAGCATCACCCGCTCCAGCCAGGCCGACCTGCTCGCCCAGATCGACCTGCTCGGCACCGACCTGCTCACCGTGGTCAACGGCCGCTCGATCGAGGGGCAGGAGGCCAAGCTGCCCGCGGCGGCGGGCAGGATGCTCGGCCGGCTGGAGGGCGTGCGCCAGCTGGCCCCGACCGCCCAGCTCGAGGCCGCCAGCGTCTACCGCACCGACAAGGTGCCCGCGATCCTGTCCGGCGGGCTGGCGGTGCGCGCCTGCGACCCGGCCCTGCTCGCCACCCTTGACGGACGCGTCCGCCAGGGAGGCTTCCTCAACCCGGCCAGCGCCCGCTACCCGGCGACCGTGCTCGGCTACCAGGCCGCCAAGGGCCTCGGGATCGCCGCGCTCGACCAGCCGACCCGGGTCTGGCTCGGCGGCCACTGGTTCACGGTGGTAGGGATCCTCGACCCGTTCCCGCTGGCGCCGGAGATCGACCGCTCCGCCCTGGTCGGCTTCCCGGTCGCGACCCGGCTGCTCGGCTACGACGGCCACCCCAGCCGCATCTACGTGCGCACCGACACCGAGCGGACCACCGCCGTGGCGGCCCTGCTCGCCCCCACCGCCGACCCCACCCACCCCGAGCAGGTGCGGGCCAGCCGACCCTCGGACGCGCTCACCGCCCGGGTCGCGGCCAAGAGCGCCACCACCGGCCTGTTCCTCGGCCTGGGCGCGGTCGCGTTGCTGGTCGGCGGCATCGGCATCGCCAACGTCATGGTGATCGGGGTGCTGGAGCGCCGCAGCGAGATCGGCCTGCGCCGGGCGCTCGGCGCCGCCCGAGGTCACGTGGCCGCCCAGTTCCTGGTCGAGTCGCTGCTGCTGGCGGCGCTCGGAGGGGTGGGCGGCGTGGCCGCGGGCGCCGCCATCACCATCGCCGTCGCGCAGCGCCAGCACTGGCCGGTCCAGGTCCCCGCCGTGGCCGCCTGGGGCGGGCTGGCGGCGGCGCTGGCGATCGGCGCGGTCGCCGGGCTGTACCCGGCGCTGCGCGCAGCGCGCCTGGCCCCGACCGACGCGCTGCGGAGCGTGTGACCCACCACGGCACGGCGATGGGGGAAGATTGGCGGCACGGACCGGGGGGAGTCGGATGAAGCGACGCTGGGGCCTGCAGGCCAAGATGAGCGCCTCCTACGTGCTGGTCACGGCCGCGGCGGTGGTGCTGGTCGAGGTCGCGGTGCTCGGCATCGTGGTGCCGAGGGTGGTGCCACCGGTCGACCCGGAGACGCTCGTAGGGCTCACCGCCAACAGCTACGCCACCACGGCCATGCGGCTCAACGCGAGCCTCGGCCGGCTGCCCAACGCCAGCGAGCTCCAGCTTGGCGACCCGGCGTTGCGGTTGCGGCCCGGGGAGGCGCGGCTCTCCCCGGACGCCGACGGGGTGCAGATCCCTTACACCTCCACCCGGCAGGACGACGCCCAGCCGATGTCGCTGGCGCTGCTGCTCGACCCAGACGGGCGGGTGCTGGTCAGCTCCTATCCGGCCCGCTACCGGACCGGCGACCGGTTCGACGTGGCCGGGATCCGCGTGCTGGTCGCCAAGCTCACCGGCCAGCCGCCGGAGACCCTGGACCGCGGCGTCCTCGGCGCGGCCGACGCCGCCAGGAGGGACGTGCACTGGGCCGCGGCGCCGGTGCTCGACGTCGGCGGGCTCGACAAGCCGATCAAGCCGCTCAAGCCGCTGGCATCGTCCGACCTGCTCGGCTTCGTCTACGTGCAGATCCCGACCGGGGCCGGGCTTCCCGCTGCGCCGGTCGACGAGTCGACCTCGCTGTGGGTCGGGCTGCTGGTGCTGGCCGCGGTCGTGCCGGTCGGAGTGGTCTTCGGCCTGCTGTCGACCCGGCGGCTGGTCGGCCGGCTGCGGCGGCTGGCCGCCACCACCGTCGCGGTCGCCGACGGCGACTACCGCTACCGCGTGCCGGTGTCCGGCGGCGACGAGGTCGCCCAGCTCGAAGGCAACTTCAACCGCATGGCCGAACGGCTTGACGCCGCCATGGCCACCGAACGCCAGCTCGCCGGCGCCACCGAGCGCGCCAGGATCGCCCGCGAGCTGCACGACGCCATCTCCCAGGACCTGTTCTCGCTGCGCCTGCTCGCCGGCGGCGTCCGCAAGGCGCTGCCGGACGGCTCGCCGCTGCGCCCGGAGGTCGAGGCGATGGAGCAGACCGCCACCGCGACCATGCACGAGATGCAGGCGCTGCTGCTGGAGCTGCGCCCGGTGGCGCTGGAGGCAGCCGGCCTCATCCCGGCGCTGGAGGAGCTGTGCCGCGCCTACCGCGAGCGGCTGGGCGTCACCGTCGACGCCGACCTGGACCCGGTGGAGCTGGCGCCGCCGGTGGAGCACGCGGTGCTGCGGATCGTCCAGGAGGCGCTCGCCAACGCCGTCAGGCACGCCCAGCCCAACCGGGTCCGGCTGCGCCTGCACCACCAGGACGGGCAGGTGGCGGTGACCGTCGCCGACGACGGCGCCGGCTTCGACCCGGCCCGGGCGGAGCGCCACGGCATGGGCCTGGGGCTGATGCGCGAGCGGGTCGCGGAGCTGGGCGGCACCTTCCAGCTCGACTCGACGCCGGGCCAGGGCACCACCGTGCGGGTCCTGCTGCCCCGATGATCAGCGTCCTGATCGTCGACGACCACAAGGTGGTCCGCCAGGGCCTGCGCTTCCTGCTCGACCAGGAGGACGGCATCGAGGTGGTGGGCGAGTGCGCCGACGGGCCCAGCGCGATCCAGGCGGTACGGACCCTCCAGCCGACGGTGGTGCTGCTGGACCTGTTCCTGCCGGGCCAGGACGGCATCGGCGTGCTGACCCAGATCAAGCAGGACCGGCCCGCCACCGAGGTGCTGATGCTGACCTCCTCCGCCGACGAGGAGCACCTGCTGGCCGCGGTCCGCGCCGGCGCCCTGGCCTACCTTCCCAAGACCGCCGGGGTGGACCAGGTGGTCACCTCGGTGCGGGCGGCCGCCAGGGGCGAGAGCGTGCTGGAGCCACGGATCGCCGCCCGGCTGGTCCGCGAGGTTCGCGAGCTGGCGGTCCGCCGCCGGCCGCTGGACCAGCTCTCCCCCCGCGAGCTGGAGGTCCTGGCCTCGCTGGCCCGCGGCCGCTCCAACCGCCAGATCGCCAGGGCCCTGCAGATCAGCGAGGAGACCGTGAAGGCCCACGTCTCCAGCATCCTGGCCAAGCTCCAGCTCGCCGACCGCACCCAGGCCGCCATCTTCGGCCTCCAGCAGCGACTGGTCCCCCTCGACGAGGCCCTGGACGAGGACGCGTAGGAGGGCGGCGCCTACAGCTCCCCGAGCAGGGCGCGGGCCTCGGTGACGAAGTAGACGACCGCGACCACGGCGAGGAAGAGGCCGACCGTCAGGCGCAGGCGCCGCTCGCCGGCGCGGATGGTGAGCCCGGCGCCCAGGCGCGCGCCGGGGATGACCCCGATGGTGAGCAGGATGGCGAGGCGCCAGTCGACGTCGCCGAGCATGGCGTGGACGACCGTGGCCGGCAGGGCGAAGACGCCGGCGCACACCAGCGAGGTGGCGATCGCCGTCTTCAGCGGCAGGTGCAGCAGCTCGCTGAAGGCGGGGACCATGACCGCCCCACCGCCGACGCCGAGCAGGCCCGCCAGCAGCCCGGCGGCCACGCCGACCGCCGCCGGGCGCCAGCCGCTGTGGACCCACGGCGCCGTCGCGGGCGCCGGGTTGCCGCCACCGTCCGGCTCGCCGCCGGAGGAAGCCGCTTGGTGCAATCGCTCTTCGCTCGAAAGACGCTGTTTGCCGCGGTTGTGGCGATTTGGTTGGCGCTGACGGCGCCGGCGGGCGCGGCGCGCCCAGGTGGCGCGACACTCCTGGGCAGCGTCGAGAGCGGCGACAGCGGCTTGGCCGGGTACTCCGTTTCGGTGTACGCGGCTTTCGTCGACCACAAGCCTCGTTGGGTGCGCCTGGGCTCAGACACCACTGACGGCGCAGG
>Ga0209875_1000058_pt1 | contig 13552 bp, 8 predicted proteins | sample GWRWS3_0_10_FD_187219 | JGI IMG/M metagenome (GOLD analysis project Ga0209875, IMG submission 187219) | Riverbed sediment microbial communities from areas with vegetation nearby in Columbia River, Washington, USA - GW-RW S3_0_10 (SPAdes)... | ecosystem: Environmental > Aquatic > Freshwater >...
CCGCGTCCGCCGCCGACCACGGCTGCTGTTCGCCTTCCTTGACCGCACCGGCCTTTCGCTATGACCAGCAGTCGCCGTATTCAGAGAAGATCCTTAGCCAATGCGCCGCACGGCCGCTTCCGGCTCGCCTGCCCGGTGCAGTTCAGCCATCGCGGCGACGAGTGGGCCGCGCAGGTGGTCTCCGGGGCGGTCCGCTACGACATCGCATTCGTGCCGGATCGGGGTCGCTGGTATCTGTCGGCGAGTTGGAAGCGACCTGCGCTGATGGCGGCCACGGTGCCGCAGGCGGTCGTCGGTGGGGTCCTGGCGGTGGACCTTAACGTCGGGCATCTGGCCTGCTGGCAGGTCGACCCACACGGCAACCCGGTCGGTGTCGGCCTCGACATCCCGCTGGTGCTGGAGGGGCTGTCGGCCTCGATCCGGGATGGGCGGCTGCGCTCCGCGATCAGCACCCTCCTGGAGGTTGCCCGCCAGCGGGGCTGCACCGCTATCGGCATCGAGGAGCTGGACTTCACCGACGCTCGGCAGGCCGGCCGGGAGACCCGTGGTCGCGGGCGACGCGGCAAGCGGTTCCGCCGGGTGGTGGCCGGCATCCCGACCCGGCAGTTCCGGGACCGGCTGACCCAGATGGCCGCAAACCGCGGCATCGCGGTGGTCGCCATCGACCCCGGCTGGACCTCCAAGTGGGGAGCGGCCTACTGGCAGCGGCCCCTGCAAGCCAAGTACCCCAACCGCAAGATCACCCGGCATCACGCCGCCTGCGTGGTGCTGGGGCGTCGCGCGCTCGGCCTGAGAGCACGGCGACGGCCAGGTGTGCCCGCACCCCACCAGCGGATGGAAGTTGCCCCGACCGGGGCTGGTGTGGAGAGCTACCGGCCAGGCCGTGCTGGAGTCTGGGTGCGTGCAGGGCACGACCCACCCGCGACCCGCCCCGGCAGCCCCATCCAGGAGCACAAGACCGGCAGCGGCGACCGGACCCGGGGTGGTGTCCAGGTGGCACAAGACCGTTTGGTGTCACCCGTCAGCGCTGACAGACGCTGACGCAGGAGGAACGGTTCGACCGCTTCTTCGGCCTGTCGTCCGGTTGGATGCGGACCATGACCACCGCGCAGGCGCTCCGGCGTCGGCTGGAGCTGCTTCAGTACGACTGGGCGGTCGAGTGCGCCAAGGCCGCCACCCGCACCGTCGACGGCAAGCAGGTCCTGACCCGCGTCGGCCTGCTCCGCGCCTTCGCCGACGACGCCGCCGTGCTGATGCAGCAGGAGACCTCCGAGTGGGTCACGGAGTTCCAGAGCAACCTGGTCCAGCTCGAGACCTCCGCCGGTCGCCCGTCCCTGGCCGGCGCCCGCCCCCGCCCCTCGGCTCCCGCGAGGGCGACGCCGCTCGCCCCCCGGCCGCCGAGCCGTCCCCGCCGTCGGCGCCACCGCCAGGTCGGTAGGATGGGCTGGCATCCACCCCTGCCTGCCGCGAGGAGACCCGATCGCCATGCCGACCGACCACGGCCCCGAGCTGGCCGCGCTGCGCAAGCGGCTCGCCGACGCGAAGGAGTTCCTTTGACCTCGACGGCAAGGGGCGGGAGCTGGCGGGGCTGCGGGAGCAGGCCGCGGCGCCGAACCTCTGGGACGACCCGGAGCGGGCGCGCCGGGTGATGAGCCGCCTGGCCGCCGTCGAGGGTGACATCCAGACGGTGGCCCGGCTGCAGGGCCAGCTCGAGGACCTGGAGACGCTGAACCAGCTCGCGCTGGAGGAGGACGACGACTCGGTCGCCGGCGAGCTGGCCCAGGGGCTGACGGCGCTGACCGCGGCGGTCGACGACCTGGAGGTGCTCGCCCTGCTCGGCGGGGAGTTCGACGACCGCGACGCGATCGTCACCATCCACCCGGGCGCCGGCGGGACCGAGTCGCAGGACTGGGCGGAGATGCTGTGGCGGATGGTGGTCCGCTGGGCCGAGCGGCGCGGCTTCAAGGTGACCGTCAACGACTACCAGGAGGGCGACGAGGCCGGCATCAAGTCGGTGACGCTGACGGTGGAGGGACCGCGGGCCTACGGGCTGGCGTCGGCGGAGGCCGGCACCCACCGGCTGGTGCGGATCTCCCCGTACGACCAGGCCAGGCGGCGGCACACCTCGTTCGCGGCGGTGGACGTGATCCCGGTGCTTGAGGACGAGGACGCCCCGGAGATCGACGACGCCGACCTCCGGGTGGACATCTACCGCTCCTCGGGGCCCGGCGGGCAGGGCGTGAACACCACCGACTCCGCGGTGCGCATCACCCACCTGCCGACCGGGATCGTGGTGGCGGTCCAGAACGAGCGCTCCCAGCTCGCCAACAAGACGATCGCGCTGAAGATCCTGGCCGCGCGGCTGGCCGAGCGGGCACGGCGGGAGCGGGACGCGCAGCTCGCCGCCCTCCGGGGCGACCGCGGCGAGATCGCCTTCGGCAACCAGATCCGCTCCTACGTGCTGCACCCCTACCAGATGGTCAAGGACCACCGCACCGGCGTGGAGACCGGCAACGTGCAGGCGGTGCTCGACGGTGACCTCGACCAGTTCGTCGCCGCCGAGCTCCGCCGCAGGGCCACCGCCGGCGGCGACTGACCCCGGACGCCGGCGGCCCCGCCTGGGAGGCGGGGCCGCCGGGTCAAGGGTCGGCTACTCCTGGTCGGGACGCGATGTCACGCGCAGCGCGTTGATGATGGGTCGGTCGAAGCCGGCGCGGCGGATGAGGCGGACGTCCAGGGTGCCGTCGGTCACCTGCACGAAGAACGAGTGGTCGTCGGCGGCGAAGCTGCCCACCTCCAGGGCGATGTCGTGGGCGGGCAGGACCAGGTTGTTCTCCAGGATCACGTCGAACAGGCGCCTGTTGGGCCGGATCTGGCGCAGCTCGGCGAAGCGGAGCTCGACCTGGTAGACGCCTGGCGCCAGGCCGTCGAAGCGGTAGGCGAACATGTTGCGGCGCAGGTTCTTGTAGAGCGGGTCGTCGTCGGTCCCGGAGATCGGGCGGTTGGTGGTGACGACCGTGGAGGCGCCGAGGTAGCCCCAGCTCCCGGCGTTGAAGGCCTGGTCGGCCAGCCAGGTGTCGCCGTGGACGTCGACGTAGTTGCCGCCGCCGGCGTTGGCGCCGACGCGGTAGGCCGGCACGATGAGGCTGACGGGCACCTGCAGCCGCGGGTTCCGCGGGTCGTTGCTGCGGATGATGATGCGCGCGCGGTAGAAGCCCGGCGCCAGGCCGGTGGTGTCGACCGTGACGGTGATGGCCTGGGAGGCGCCCGGGGCGAGCGTGCCGCTGCTGGGGTTCTCCGACAGCCACGGGATGTCGACGACCGGCTGGAACGCGTACGCGTAGGGCACGCCGTTCTCGAGGATACGGCCTGAGTCCTGGCCGAACTCGAACCCGAACTCGAGCGTCTGCCCGAAGGCGAGCACACGGCCGGCGCCGACGTCGTACTCGATGAGCGTCGGCTGGCCGCCGGCCTGCCCGTCGGCGATCACGTTGGCGCCCGCCGGCAGGTTGTCGAAGGCGGCGTGGCTGGCGAAGGTGCCGGTGAACGGGTCGGGCACGAGCTGCATCGTCGGGTGTGCGGGGTCGACGACGTCGTTGGCGTCCTCGAAGACCGGCCCCACTACGGTCGCGCCGCCGGGGAGCACGCCACCGTTGAAGTCACCGCCGTTGAAGCCCCAGGCGGCGGCGCCGACCCAGAGGAAGCCGCCCGCCGTGACGTAGTCCTCGAAGCGCGCGAGGTTGGCGCCATAGCTGGAGTAGAAGCCGGGCGGCTGGTCGCTGGAGAGGAACACGACCTTGTACTGGGAGAGGTCGATGGTCCCCATCTGCGAGGAGTTGGCGGTGTCGAACGGGATGTTGTTGGCGGTCAGCACCTGGGCGAGCGCGGTGCTGCCCCACGGGAGGGCGTCCTGGAACACCAGCGTCGGCTCGCCCTGCAGCACCGACTTGGTGGGCGTGGGCTTGTAGCCCTTCGGCGCCGTCCGCGAGTTGACGCCACTGGCGAGCTTCTTCACCGTGGCGGCGTTGGCGGCGGCCGCGACCGGCACCTCCAGGGCCTCCCACTCCAGGTCGAGGGTGCCGGTGTTGGTGAGCGTCAGCGTCTGGCTGCGCTGCTCACCCGGCGGGACGATGAACTCCAACGCCTCCGGGGTCACCTCGGCGCGCGCCGCCCGCAGCGCGAAGTCCTGGGTGACGACCTCGTTCTCCTGGTCCAGGACGACCTCGGCGGTCTCGGTCGAGTAGTTGGTGGCCGACGCCTCGATCGTGTAGGTGCCCAGCGGGAGCTGGATGCGGTAGTGGCCGTCGGCGTCGGTGGTGGTCTCGCGGACGACCGCGCCGCCCTGCAGCGCCCGGATCGTCGCGCCGGGGATCGGCTGGCCGTCGTTGGCGTCGGTCACGGTGCCCTCGACGAACGCCGACGGCGGCAGGCTGAACAGGATCGCGGTGCCGTTGTCGACCGCGGCCTGGTTGAAGGAGTACTGCAGCGCGTCGTCACCGGCGGCGTTCTCGATGCCGATGGTGGCGGAGTTGCCCTTCTCCATGCCGTCGTCGTCGATCCCCTGGTACTGGTAGGTGATCTGGCCGGTCTCGGTGAGGACGACCTCGAAGTTGACGCGCTTGGAGGTGTCGGCGAAGAAGGCGACGTTGTCCCACTCGATCACGAAGCTGCGGTTGGGCGCCGTGCCGAGCTCCTCGGTGCGGACGCTGGCCGCGCCGTCGACGATCAGGTCGTCCCAGAACGGGTAGATGGCCCCGTTGGGGATGTCAGCGCTCGGGATCGGGCCGTTGGCGAAGATCGGGTCGGGGTTGACGAAGCTCAGGAAGCCGTTGGTGGCCACGTTGGCGGAGGTGTAAGTCGTGCCGTAGAAGCTGAAGTCAAACGGCAGGGCGACCTGGACGGAGGCGTCGTCGCCGCTGAGCGGCAGGACGGTGTTGGCGTCGACGAACCCGAAGTCGGTGGCCTGGCAGAAGTAGCCGAAGTTGTCGTGGCGCTGCGGCAGGGTGAAGTCGAGGGTCTCGTCGCCGTCGACCACCAGGTGCTGGGTCTGCGTCTCGTAGCAGCCGCCCGCCGAGGCGGTGACGTCGTACTCGCCCTCGGGGACGCTGGCGAAGCTGTAGGCCCCGCTGGCGTCGGTGGTGGCGGGCGGGATCGGCGTGCCCTCGATGGTCACCGTCGCGCCGGCCAGCGGGCCGCCGCCGTCGTCGAGGACGTGCCCGGAGACCGCGTGCGACGGCGCCGGCGTCAGCGCGAAGTCCTGGGTGGTGGTCGCGCCCTCGGTGACCACCACGCCGCTGGCCGTCTCGGAGATGAAGCCGAAGTGGCTGGCGGTCACGTCGTAGGTGCCGACCGGCAGGGTGATGCTGTAGGTGCCGTCGGCGCCGGTGAAGGTGGTGCGGTCGGTCGGGCCGACCGCGTGGATGGCCGCGCCCTCGATCGGGTTGCCGGTGCTGGCGTCGGTGACGGTGCCGGTCAGCATGCCGGTCGGGCCGCGCGGGGAGATGTCGACGGCCACGAACGCGTCCAGCCGGCCCTCGCCCCAGACGTTGTTGTCGTCGGCGGTGCCGCCGCAGCTCAGGTCCTCGGTGTCGACCGCGGAGTCGTCCAGGAGCTGCCGGGTCAGACCGATGTCGCCGATCAGGCTGGGCGCGGCCGACCACATCAACGCCACCGTGCCCGCCACGTGCGGTGAGGCCATGGAGGTGCCGTTGAATGCCTCGTAGCCGCCGCCCGGCACGCTGGAGCGGACGTCGACGCCGGGGGCGGCGACGTTGGGCTTGAGTTCGCCGCCGAAGGCCGACGGCCCGCGGCTGGAGAAGTCGGCGATGACGTTGTTGATGTCGAAGGCGCCGGCGGCGTAGGTGTTGAGGAAGTCGCCGGGTGAGCCGGCGCTGCCGCAGCTCGGGCCGGCGTTGCCGTTGGAGAACTGCGGGAAGATGCCGGCGGCGTTCCAGGCGTCCACGATCGCCTGGTAGAACGGGTCGCCAGGGCCGCCGCCCCAGGAGTTGTTGACGATGTGGGGGGCCAGGTCGGGCCGGGGGTTCTGGCCGGCCAGGTCGGTCGGGGCGAGGATCCACTGGCCGGAGGCGAGCAGGGCGGTGTCGGAGCAGGAGTTGGTCTCGCAGCCCTTGGCGGCGATCCAGGTGGCGTGGGGGGCCACGCCGATCTGGTTGGTGCCGGGGTCGCCGTCGTCGCCGACCATCGTGCCCATGGTGTGGGTGCCGTGGCCGTTGTTGTCGCAGGGGACCAGCGACGGGCTGCCGCAGACCTCGGAGGGGTCGAACCAGTTGTAGTTGTGGTCGAAGGTGCCGCCGCCGAGGTTGCCGCGGTACTGGCGGACCAGGGCCGGGTGGTCGAAGTTCACGCCGGTGTCGACGTTGGCGACCACGATGCCGTCGCCGCGGTCACCGAAGGTCGACCAGACCTCGGGGGCGCGGATGCGGTCGATGTTCCACTCGATCGCCTGGATGCGCGCCTGCTCCTGGGCCGGGGTCGGCTCGGGGAGCTGGATGCGACGCTCGGCGACCACCCGCTGGACCTCTGGCAGGGCGGCGATCTTCTCCAGCAGCTTGGGCCCGGCGGTGACCCTGACGGCGTTGGCGATCCAGAAGGGCTTGTAGTCGACCTTGCTGGCCCGCAGGAGCTGGCGGAGCCGCGCCTGGCTGCGGTCGGCGTTGGCGCGCAGCCGCTGGTAGACCGCGGCCGTCCGGTCGCTGTGGCGGCTGAGCTTGGCGGCCGGCGCCAGGTCGGCGCGGTCGCGCAGGACCACGAAGAAGGTGGCGGCGCCCTTGGCGGCGGTCTGGTCGAGGACCCTGCGTTCCACCTTGTCCAGCGGCTTGGCCTTCGCCGCGGCGGCGGAGCCGCGCTCCAGCGGTGCGCCGGAGGCCTGTCCGGCCGCCAGCAGCACCGCGAGGGTGACCACGAGCTGGACGGTGAGCAGGTAGCGGGCGCGGCGGCGTCCGCGTGACGACCAGTGCATGGGCATGTGCCTCTCCTTCTCGCGCGCCAACCGGTCAAGCCTCGCGGCCGAGGATGACGCGGTCATGAAGCTTCCATGAGAAGAGCTTCATGGAGGATGGAACGAGCCGGCGGTCCCAAACGTCTTCTATTGCGACACTTGCAACGCTATGCTCACCCTCTGCTCGGTCTCCGGGGGGAGGAGTCGGGGATGCAGCGGTCGATGCCGATCGTCGAGGTGGAGCGGCGATGACCGATGCCCTCCGGACCCTCGACCCGCCCGCGGACGCGGGCATCCGGCGGAGGGAGGGTGTCGCCGCCCTCCGCGGCGCCCTGCGCTCGGCCCGCCTGCGCATCCTCGGCGTCCAGGCCGGGCTGCTGGCGCTCGGGCTGCTGCTGGCCATGCTCGGCGCGCGCCAGATCCTGCTTGGCCAGCTCGACGAGCGCATCGAGCGCGAGCTGACCGACCAGGTCACCCACCTCCGCAACCTGGCCGACGCCAACGTCGACCCCGACACCGGCCGGCCGTTCACCGGTGTGGAGCGGCTGCTCCGCGTCCACCTCGCCGACGTCACGGTCGGCCGCAACGAGACGGTGCTGGTGCTGGTGGGCGGGCGGCCATACGGCCGCAGCCTCGGCGCGCCGCCGGTGCGGCTGGAGGGCGACCGCCGCCTGGTCGCGCTGTGGGCCGGCGTCGCCAGCCCCACCCGCGGCACCGTCGACTCCAGCGCCGGCGCGGTCCACTACGCCGCGGTCCCGGTCGCCGTGACCCACGCCGGCGTCCCGCGGCCGGCCCCCACCGGGGTGTTCGTCGCCGCCTCGTTCCGCGACCTGCGGCGGGCGGAGCTTGACGACACGCTGATGGTCGCCGGCGCCGCCGGTGGCGCCGCGTTGCTGCTGGCGTGGGTGCTGGCCTGGGTGGCCGCCGGGCAGGTGCTCGCGCCGCTGCGGGCGGCCGGCGAGGCCGCCGACCGGGGGCGGGAGCTGCTGGACGACGTGGGCCACGAGCTGCGCACCCCCCTGACCGTCATCCGCGGTCACCTGGAGCTGCTCGGCGACGACCCCGACGAGCGGCGCGAGACGATCGCGATCGTCAGCGACGAGCTGGACCGCATGAACCGGATGGTGGAGGAGCTGCAGCTCCTCACCGCGTCGGGCCGGCCCGGGTTCCTGCGAGCCGGCCCGGTCGAGGTCGGCGCCCTCACCTTCGAGCTGCTCGCCAAGGCAAGGGCGCTCACCGAGCGCACATGGCGGCTGGAGGCGGTGGGGTCGGGCTGGATCGTGGCCGACCACCAGCGCCTGACCCAGGCGGTGATGCAGCTCGCGGAGAACGCGGTCCGGCACGGCCGGCAGGGGTCGTCGCTGTGGCTGGGCTCGGCGGTCGACGCGGGCGAGGCGCACCTGTGGGTGCGCGACCACGGACCGGGGATCGCCGAGGCCGACCGGCGGCGCATCTTCGAGCGCTTCGCCAGGGGCGCCGGCAGCGCGCCGCCCGACGGCGCCGGGCTCGGGCTCGCCATCGTCCAGGCGATCGCCGAGGCCCACCACGGGCGGGTGGAGCTGGCCAGCGGCCGGGGCCGCGGCGCCCGGTTCACCGTGGTCCTGCCGGCGGCGGCCGAGGTCGAGGCCGGACCGTGAGCCGCATCCTGATCGCCGAGGACGAGCCACGGGTGGCGGCGTTCCTGGACAAGGGCCTGCGGGCCAGCGGCTTCACCACCACCGTCGCCGCCGACGGCGACGCCGCCCTGGAGGCGGCCCTGTCCGGCCAGTTCGACCTGCTCCTGCTCGACCTGCTCCTGCCGCGCAAGCACGGCTTCACCGTGCTCAGCGAGCTGCGCGGCGCCAGGGTGACGATGCCGGTGATCGTCCTCACCGCCAGATGCGGCATCGACGACACCCTCGCCGGGCTGCGGGGCGGTGCCGACGACTACATGACCAAGCCGTTCCGGTTCGAGGAGCTGCTCGCCCGGGTGCGGCTGCGGTTGCGGGGCGACCGGGTCCCCGAGGTGACGGTGCTGCGGCACGGCCGGCTCGAGCTGGACCTGCGCACCCGCCGGGCGCGGGTCGGCGACCGCCCGGTCACGCTCAGCGCCCGCGAGTTCCTGCTCGCCGAGACGTTCGTGCGCAACGCCGGCCAGGTGCTGTCAAGGCAGCAGCTCCTCAGCCACGTGTGGGGCTACGGCCACGACCCCGGCTCCAACGTCGTCGACGTCAACGTCTGCAGCCTGCGCCGCAAGCTCGGCCCGGGCGCGATCCAGACGGTCAGGGGCATGGGCTACCGGCTGGAGGAGGTGTAGCGGCGCCCCGACCAGCGCGCGCCGCACCTCGTACACTACAGCGCGTGCGACCTCGGCTCCGCGCGCTGGCGCGGTTCTGGCCGCCAGTGCAGGCGGCACCATCCGAGCTCGAGGCGGAACCGGCGTCCGGCGTGCCCGTCACCTCGCTGCTTGCGCTGCCGGCCGCGCCCGTGGTCGCCCTCGGGGTCCTGGTCGCCGCCTACGTGCTGGTGTTCGGGCGGCTGACCTGGGCGCAGCAGGCCAACTTCGGCACCTTCGGCTACGACATGGGCCTGTACGACCAGGGGATTTGGCTGGTCTCCCGGTTCAAGGACCCGTTCGTGACCATCCGCGGCCTGGACTTCTTCGAGCACCACGTCAACCTCATCACGCTGCTGTTCGTGCCCGCCTACTGGCTGGGGGCCGGGCCGCACTTCCTGTACCTGGTGGAGACGGTCTGGATGGCGGCGGGCGCGCTGCCGCTGTGGCTGCTGGCCCGCGACCGGCTGCACAGCGGCTGGCTGGCGGTGGGGGTGGCCGCCTGCTTCCTGCTGTACCCGTCGCTGGAGTGGATCAACTGGTGGCATTTCCACCCCGACGCGCTGATCGTCACGCCGCTGCTGTTCGCCTGGTGGCTGGCCACCCGGCGCCGCTGGCGCTGGTTCGCGGTGGCGCTGGCGGTGGCGCTGGCCTGCAAGGAGGACGCCGCCCTGGCGGTGATCGTGCTCGGGCTGGTGCTGGCCGTCCGCGGCGAGCGGCGCGCCGGGCTGCTCACCACCGCGGCCGGGGCCGGCTGGTTCCTGCTGGCGACCAAGGTGATCATCCCGGCGGCCGGCGGCGGCGACGGGCCGTTCTACCAGGAGCTGTTCCCGGGGTTCGGCGACTCGCTCGGCGAGATCGTCTGGAACATGGTCGTGCACCCGAGCCGCCTGCTCGAGCTGGCGACCATGCCGGACCGGCTCACCTACTACTGGCAGCTCCTGGCGCCGGTGGCGCTCATGCCGCTGGCCGCGCCCCTGGTGCTGCTCATCGGCGCGCCGCAGGCGGTGGTGAACGTCACCTCCGGGCACTCGCTCACCCACGACTTCCGTTTCCACTACACCGCGATCGTGCTCGCGGCGGTGTTCCTGGCCACGGTGGAGGGGACCGCCTGGGCGGGCCGCGGCCGGGCGGCACGTCGGCTGCTGGTCGCGGTGCTGCTGGCCACCTCGCTGGCGGCCAACGTCGCCTGGTCGCCGTCGCCGCTCGGCCGGCCGTACGGCTCGGGCATCTGGGCGCGGGCCGAGCCGCGGCACGCCACCGTCAAGGCCGCGCTGCGGCTGGTGCCGCCGGACGCCGGCGTCTCGGCCACCTACTACATGGTGCCGCACCTGACCCACCGGGTCGACGTCTACGAGTTCCCCAACCCGTGGGTGGTGACCAACTGGGGGGCGCACGGCGAGAACCCGCCCGACCCGGCCACCGTGGACTACCTCGTCGTCGACGAGCGGCTGCTCGGCAGCCAACGGCCGCTGTACGAGCGGTTGCTGGGCCCCCAGGGTGGGTATCAGATGGTCTACTGGGTCGACGGCATCGTGGTCGCGGAACGTCGCGCGCCGCCCGGTTGACCGAAGCGATGCGGATTCGTGACGTTGCGGCCGGCCGAGCCGCTCGTCATGCGCTAACCTTGTCGGCCCGTGCCCGTATCCGCGACGGTAGGAGCCTGTTCCTGAAGATCATCTCGAGCCTCTACGAACGCTGGCGCCACCTGGTCCACGAGCTCGCCAAGTTCGGCATCGTCGGCGCCGTCAACACCATCCTCGACTTTGGCCTGGCCAACCTGCTGTACCTGGGGTTCGGGTGGCCCTCGCTGGGCGCCAAGACCACCTCGGTGGCGGTGGCGGCGACCTCCTCGTTCTTCATGAACCGCCACTGGACCTTCCGGGACCGCGCCCGCACCGGGCTGCGGCGGGAGTACACCCTGTTCTTCCTGTTGAACGGGGTGGGGCTGCTGATCGCCAACGCCTGCATCCTGGTGGTCGAGCACGGCTTCGGCAAGACCGGCGCGTTGTGGTTCAACATCGCGCAGTTGGCCGGGCTGGCGCTGGGGATGGTGTTCCGGTTCACCACCTACAGGCGGTTCGTGTTCGTGTCGCACGAGCGGGCGGCGGCGCGGTCGCTTCAACCGGCCGGGTCGCGGACGGGCGCCTCGTCGTAGGCGCCGCGGGCGGTCGCGCGCCGCACCGCCCACACGTCGGCCAGCATCCGCAGCGCGTCCCCGGCAAGGTGTACCTTGCTGCCGGCGCGGTCCTCGGCCCGGACCGGGACCTCCACGACCTCCAGCCCGAGCCGGTGCGCCAGCAGCAGCGCCTCGGCGTCGAAGGCGTACCCGTCCACCCTGGCGCGGCGGAACACCGCCTCGGCGGCCTCGCGCCGGAAGCCCTTCAGGCCGCACTGGGTGTCGTGGAAGTCCAGGCCGAGCAGCAGCCGCATGGCCCGGTTGAACACCCGGCTGGCGAGCCGGCGCAGCGGCGGCCCGGCGCCGGCCGCCTCGCCGAGGCGGGCGCCGATCGCCACCGGCGCCACGCCGAGGGCCGCGACCACCCGGTCGACCTGCTCGGGCCCGTAGGAGCCGTCGGCGTCGGTGAACACCACCAGCTCCCCCTGGGCGGCGCGGATGCCGGCCCGCACCGCGTAGCCCTTGCCGTGGTGGCCGGCGGTGCGCAGCACCCGCACCCGCTGGTCGACGACGGCGATGCGGTCGGCGACCGCCGAGGTGCCGTCGGTGGAGCCGTCGTCGACCACGATCAGCTCAACCTCCGGCCTGACCGACCGGGGGACCCCTTCGGCGTCCCATCGATCCACCGGGACCCGTCCCTCCGGCCCTTTGGGTTCCCGGGACCCCTCTGGACCCCCCCGGCTTGCCGGGTAGTGGGCCAGGTAGGCGGCCAGGGTGCCCGGCAGCCGCTCGGCCTCGTCCAGGCAGGGGAACACGACCGACAGCCGTGGCGCGGAGGGGTCCGGGGCTGTCACGGGATCGGCCCCGGGCGTTCCAGCACCACCACGTTGTCGCGGTCCAGGCGGGTCCGCCAGGCGGGGTCGGCCTGGAGGCGGTCGAGCAGCTCGCGGTCCTCCTCGCCCAGCAGGTCGCGCTGGACGACCACGAACCGCACCGCCTGGGCGGCGGCCGGCGGGTGGGTGTCGCCGGGCAGCCCCCAGTTCACCGCCCGGAACGGGTTGGGGAACTCGTAGATCTTCGACCTGTGCGCCAGGTGGGGGACCAGGTTGTACTGGGCGCTGACCGCCGCGTCCGGGTCGACGAGGGCGAGCGCCGCGCGCCGCGCCGGGTCGGCGCCGCCGGCGGGGATGGCCACCGGCTCCCGCGACCACGGCGCCGGGCCGAAACGCCAGTCCATGAAGCCGGCGACCAGCACCAGCAGCACCAGCAGGGGGGCGAGCAGGCGGCGCCGCCGCCGCCGCACCACGGCCAGGCCGGCGACCGCCCCGGCGGCCAGCAGCGGCGCGGCCGTGGCCAGGTAGTGGAAGCGGATCTGGTGGTGCTCCGGCTGCACCGCCGCCAGGTTGAGCAGCAGCGGCGGGGCCACCGGCCACAGCCAGCGGGGCGCCAGCAGCGGCAGGCCGAGCAGCGGCACGAACACCAGCAGCAGGTAGGCGAGGCCGTCGTTGGCCAGCCCGGTCTGCAGCGCATGGCCGGCCATGGCCGGCAGGCCGGCAAGCAACGCCCGCGGCCCGCCCCCGGTGATGCCGTAGCCGGTCTCGAACAGTCGCGTCCCGCGGCCGTTGACGAGGGGGATCAGCACGAAGGTGGCGACCAGGAACCACGCCAGGCCGGCGCCCACGGTACGCCAACCGACCGCCCGGCGCCCGCCGACGACCAGCAGCACGCCGAAGCCGGCCACCACCAGCCCGACCTCCTCGCCGCACAGCGCCGCCAGGGCGAGCAGCACGGCCATGGTCCGGTGGTCGCGGCGGTCGGCGGCCAGCACCGCCAGGGCGAGCAGGCCGGCGGCGATCGCCTCCGGGTGGAACTGCCAGGTGATCGCCCACTGCACGCCCGGGTAGGCGAGGTAGGCGACGGCCACGGCCAGGCCGGCCGCCGGGTGGCCGAGGTGGCGCGCGCCCAGCCGGTACACCACCACCGCCGGGACCGCCAGGAACAGCACCTGCAGCAGCAGCAGCAACCGCGGGTCGGCCCACAGCCGGTACAGGGGGGCGACCAGGGCGAGGATGTAGCTGGCGTGCTGGCCGAGCAGGTCCAGGCCGCGGACGGTCACGAACGGCGCCCGCGGCCGCGACAGCAGCCACGTGCCCTGGTCGTA
>Ga0209875_1000061_pt1 | contig 13447 bp, 11 predicted proteins | sample GWRWS3_0_10_FD_187219 | JGI IMG/M metagenome (GOLD analysis project Ga0209875, IMG submission 187219) | Riverbed sediment microbial communities from areas with vegetation nearby in Columbia River, Washington, USA - GW-RW S3_0_10 (SPAdes)... | ecosystem: Environmental > Aquatic > Freshwater >...
GCCAGATTGATCCTGGCCAAGCAGAACACCGATCAGTGCGCCGGCGCCCTGGGACAGCGCCTGCTCGAGGAGTACGGCCGGCAGGGGCTTCTCGAGGAGCAGAATGCCCGCGGCCGGTCGCTGTATGGCCGTCGATGTTCGCTCCTCGTCGAGTCTCTTGAGACGCACATGCCCGAAGGCGTCGCCTGGACCCGGCCGCGGGGAGGATTCTTTTGTTGGCTGACCCTGCCCGAGGGCGTCGATGCCGTAAAGCTCTCCGAGAGGGCGATGGCCGAGGGGGTTGCTTTCGTCCCTGGGGTCCCCTTCTTCCCGGATGGCAGGGGCCGAAACAATCTCCGGTTGGCCTTCAGCCGGATCGACGACGAAGTGATCCCCGAGGGGGTGCGCCGGCTGGCGGCCCTCTTCCGACGAGCCGTAGGGGAGCTGAGCGGAGATGACCGACGCTGACCGATACTTCGCGATGGATCCCAAGATCGGGGAAGGCGCAACCGGAGGCGCGTACGTCGAGGTCGACAGGATGTCTCTGCAGTGGAGTTCGTCCCCGGCCTGGTGTTCCGCCCGGTGGTGGGCGACCAGCTCATGGCCAACTTCGTTCGGTACAACCCCAACACCGTGGCCCCCCTCCATACTCACGAAGAGGAGCAGATTACCGTCGTGATCGAGGGGGAGCTCGAGTTCGATCTCGCCGGCGACCTCCGGATCATGGGCGCCGGGATGGCCGTGGTCGTCCCGTCTGGGGTTCCCCACGGAGCCCGTACCCATGACACCTCGTGCTTCGAGATCGACATCTTCCACCCGCCCCGGCGGGCCCTCCTCGAGCTGACCCAGGCCTCCGGCGAGCACCTTTCCTGAGACCGCAGAGCCGTCCACGCCCCCTGCCGACTAAAGCGGCGCAGGGCCATCACGCCTCCGTGGACGTCCCATGGGCATGGGAAGGTAGGTCTGGAGCGCCCGTCCTCCAGCAACCCTTCTGATCCCGATCAGAGCCCATAGAGCGCCCGAGCGTTCCCCTCGAAGATCCCGTGCTCGACGCCCTCCAGCCAGCTCGCTCGAGCCCCTGCCGCGGCCTGGGTCGACCGCACCCTCTCCCACGCGTCCCGCAGGATCACGGCGGCGAACCAATACAGCTCGGGTTCCTGATGGCCGTCGGAGGCCAGGAGGATCCGGTCAGTGGGGGCGAGGTCCACCAGACGAAGGAGGCGATCGGCGGTAGTGAGGGGAGAGAAGATATTGCAGAGGGAGAGGTCAGCCCACACGTTAGGACGGGTTGCGGCAAGGTAGGCGAGCTCCTCGGTCCACGGGTACGAGCCGTGGATGAGGACGATCCGGGCGGCCGATCCGCGGGTAGCGTGGAGGAGTTCCTCGAGCAGCAGGGGATTGGACTCCGCCAGGCGGATCATCGAGTCGCCCATCCCGGTGTGGATCTGGACGGGCAGGCCGAGGTCCGCCGCCGTCGCCAGGGCCTCCCGGAGAATGAGATCACGGCACGCCTTCCCGCGGCGCCGGACGGGGGCGTCGGACCGCAGGGACGCTTCCGCCTCCTGCCACGTCACGTCGGGGTCCACCGCGAGACCAGTCCGGTAGGCCAGGATTGTCTTGAACCCGACCCACCCCCGGGAAGCGGCCTCCCCCATGGCTCGCCCAACAGCCTCGACGATTTCCCCTGCGCCCGCTCTCTCGCTGATCAGGCGGTCGACGATAGGCTCAAGGCGGAGGATGGGGTAGACAGGGCAGCCCGCGAGCTCCGCGTAGTGGTCGAGTTGGTCTGCGGCGCCCGGCGGCCACGCCGGATCCATGACGATCCCCTTGATTCCTGCGTCGCGGAACAGCCCTAGGACGTAGGATGCCCAGTCACCGCTGGCCTGAGCCCTGGCTTCCGAGACCTCATCCGGCCTACACCCCAGGTGGTCGGCAAGTCGCACCGTGAGGAGCTCCTGGAACAGCCGGCTGGGTCCAAGGGACTGGCGGCGATTCGCCGCTTCCGGCTCCGTGCCAACATCGAGGCTCAAGGCGGCCAGGTCGAGAGAGCCGCCGCCGAGAGCGAAGGGATGGGCGTGGTCGTCGATCACGTCTTCCTCCTTACTGTCCGGGCGACGTAGACAACGACGATGCTAGGACCCCGAAACCCTGGCGCAACTCAGCCTGGATCCACCGTTCCGGTGATCGTTTGACGGCCGCCGATGGTGAACGATCCCTGACCGGGTGCTACTGACGGTGACCGGGCCCCGGGTTGTTGGTCCATCCGTTATGAGAGTGTGGGATGGGTGGCGGCCCAAGCCCTGGCGTAGTCGGTCGGGGTCAGATAGCCAAGGGCGCTGTGGGGCCCGACGCTGGAGGTGGTCGATGCAAAGCGGATGGGCCGGGGTGAGCCGGCCCATCCACTGGTGCTCTCGGTTTCGCCCTACCTGCTGCCTGCGGCCAGCGCGTCGACCAGGCCCTTGCCGTAGAAGTTGGTGTGGCCCGGCCCGCCCGTGCAGGTCTGCACGCCCAGGAGCCCGGAGAGCGGGTCCATCTCCGCAGGCGTCGGGCAGTCCTTCGGCATGGCGGTGTTCTGCAGGGTGGCCTGCACCGCACCCACCGGCATGTTCGGATGGGCGGCGCGGATCAGGGCCGCGACCCCGGCCGCATGGGGAGACGCCATCGAGGTCCCCTGCACCCACGCGTACACGGCGCCGCCGGCGTCTCGGACGTCACGGCCGGGGAGGTCGATGGGCGGACCGGTGGACGACCACGCCGCCAGGACCCGCCCGAACGGGTTGGGAGCCTGGCCCGAGGAGCCGCTGGGTGCGGTCACGTCGGTGACCCCGGCGCCGTAGCTGGAGAAGAACGACAGTTCCCCGGATGGCCCGATCCCGGTCACGCCCACCACGCCGGGCAGCTCGGCCGGCAGCACCAGGCAGTTGTTGCCGACCTCACGGGTCAGCTCAGAACCAGGCGGGAAGTCCGGGCTGATCTCGTCGGTCACCGGATGCGCCAGGTCGATGGCCTCGTTGCCCAGTGCCGCCACCATCACCACGCCCTGCTGCTGGGCGTAGCGGCTTGCCCGGCTGATGGCCCTCACGATGGCACGCTGGTCGGCGTCGTTGCGGCAGTTGAACAGCCACGGGTCGGCGAAGAACGACATGTTGACCACGTCGAGGTGGTGGTCACCCGCATAGATCATCGCGTCGACGACTTCCTGGGTGAAGAAGAAGCCCGCCGCGTTGCCGGCCTTGAGCGCCACGATGGTGGCCTCCGGCGCCACGCCGGCGGTCCCGACCCCATTGATCGGGGACGCCGCCTCGCTGGCGGTGTGGGTGCCATGCCCGTTCAGATCCTGGACCGCGGCCTTGTTCGAGCAGTCCCCGTTGGCCACCTCCGCGGGGTCCGCGTTGGGATTGGCCGAGGTGATGAACGAGCACGACAGGCCAACGTCGAGGTTGGGCGCGATGTCGGGGTGGGTGAGATCGATGCCGGTGTCCATGACGCCGATCGTGGCCCCGGCGCCCCGGTTCACCGCATACGACTGGCCGGGGGAGGCGTTGATGATGCGGTCGTCCCACTCACACGCCGACAGCGGCTCGGGGCCGACACCCACTGGCACGCCGTAGAAGGCGGCGCAGTTGGCGGCCTGGGTCGCGGCCGGCACGTAGGTGACCGATGCGACCTGCTTCGCGCCGAGGTGCCAGGACGCGTCGTTGGCGGCGGCGTCGACCGCGCCGGACCTGCGGATGCTGGACAGGAACGATGGGTTCGTCGAGGACACTTGGGCGATCCCAAGCTTGTTCACCTTGACAGCCCGGCCCCCCGCCTGCTCGACGGCCTTGAGGCCCGCCTGGGTGTTCCCCTTCAGCACGACCACGTAGGTCGTGGCCGTCTGGGCGGCACTTGCACCAGCCGCCGGTAGCACCAGGTACGCGAGTAACAGACTGGCCGCAGCGACCAGCAGCCACGCTCGCCTGCGACGTCCGAACATGCTGCACCCCTTCCCGCCCGCCTGCGTTGGCGAACACGGACATGCCTACCCTTGAACGCATGCGCGGTCAAGCGGCAAAAATCATCGCCAGACTGCATAATCGAGACGAATCGGCCGGCGGCGATGCCAACGCCGGCTCGAGGCTCGCGATCTGACCCGCCGTGGCGTCAGTGTCTGCTCGACCTGCTCGTCCGACCTGGTTTCGCCGGGGCCGACGACCCTCCGGTCAGCCGACACGCGGTCGCCCCACCACGCGGTGTCGAATGCGGCGTGGTGGTTGAGGTCGCGACCGACCAACGCCGCACACGCACCGATCGCCCCGACAAGCAGGTCGCGGAGCAGCTCGTCCGGGTCGGCACGCAGGCGTGCGCAATCCCCTCCGCGGCGTTGCCCTCAGAGAACACAATTGGTTAACAAGTAAAGTGCTCTTGACCGCTGTGCGGGCTCATTCCATCAGCTCTGTGACCGGCGAACCGGTCAACGAGCCCTGATGGTCCACATTTGCGCTGGTCAGGCTGGTGTGGTGGGCGCGACAGGGTTTGAACCTGTGACCTCTTCCGTGTCAGCAAACCACTAGGGAACCGCTGTGCGGAAGGTCGTTTTAGCAGGTCGCGCTCGACCGTAGCTGCCGAAGTAAAGTGCTCGCTTCGCGTTCAGTAAAGTGTTCTTTTCGCGTGCGCAATTCCGTTCCTGCCGGATGCGCGATCCGCTCTCCCGCACTCTCCCATGTCACTCAATACCGCTATCTACCTGCACACATGCATCTCACCATGCTAGCTCACCACCTCCAACAGCAGCCTCCACCACTCCTCACGCAAACTCGCCTCACCCGCCTTTCTCCCATCACCTCCCGCAGTACCATCAAATTCAACCGAGGACAGCGGCACCTAGGCGACCTGCGGGTGGCGATGGACTCGGTGGGCGGTTGCTTCTTCTACGGTGCGTTCGCGGCCAAGGTGCTGATCGTGCGGAGCCGCCGGCTGCCGGGCTGGGCGCTGCCGGTCGCGGGCGGCCTGCTCGTCACCCTGATCGTCGTCATGTGGTATTCGAGCGCACTGTGGTACTTCGACGGCTCCCGCCTGCCGCTGCCGTGACAGGGTCGTAGGCCCGCTCCTGGGGTGCCGCTGGCGTTGACACCAGCGGTCAGGATCCTGGCTTGATGATCCCGAGCCGGTGGGCGATGGTGGCTGCCTCGACCCGGTTGCGAACGCCGAGCTTGCCCAGGATGTTGGAGACGTGCACCGTGGCCGTCTTGGGACTGATGAACAGCGTCTCGGCGATCTGGCGGTTGGTCCGCCCGAGCGTGACCAGCGCGAGCACCTCCTGCTCGCGGGCCGTGAGGCCGAGTCGGTCAAGCGGCGATGGGGGCTGGGGTGCGGGCGGAGGGGTGGCCGCGGGATCGGTCCCGAGGTTAAGGCGGCCGCGGCGGGCCAGGGCCTCGATCTCGGCGCGCAGCGGGGCCGCGCCAAGCTCACGTGCGGTCGCGTGCGCGGCGCGCAGCGGAGGCTCGACCTGTTCGCGGGTGAGGCCGACGAGCAGCAGCGCCTCGGCCTGGCGCCAGCGGGCGTAGGCGGTCGGGTAGGGCTCGCCGAGCCGCTCCCAGGCCTCGGCGGCCACCTCCCACAGGTACGTGTCGGTGCGTCCGTCGAGCCGGGCGAGTTCGGCCTCGCCGGTCACCGCCTCCGCTTCGACCCGTGGAGGCAGGGCGGCGGCCGGGTTGGTTGTCCCGGCGGAGGCCCGGGCGCGCTGCTGGGCGGCCAGCTCATGGCCGACCACGCGCGCCTTGAGTTCCTCCTCCTCGCTGCGCCGGGCTCGGGCCAGCTCGGCACGGTCAGCCGCGGCGCGCAGTCCCAGCGTGTCCAGCGAGGCCGCTAGGTGCGGTTGGAGTCCGAGGAGCTTCAGCCCTTCGGCCACGGCGGTGCTGGCATCGGCTGGGCGACCCTCCAGCAGGGCTAGCTCGGCGGTCCTGGCCGCCAGCGGCCCCGCCAGCCACGCCTGGGTCGCGGTCTGCGCGAAGGCGTCATGCGCCACCGCCAGGTGCGCGGCGGCGGAGTCGGCCAGTCCTCGGCCGAGGTCGAGCTGGGCATAGATGGTGTGGATGTAGACGTGGGTGGCCGCCAGCTCAGGGGCCAGCCGGCTCACCGCCTGTCGCAGCATCGCCTCAGCCTGGGCCCAGCGGCCCAGGGCGAGTAGCGAGCGGGCCGCGCTGGCGGCCAGGAATGGGCCGTGCCAGCGGGCCAGTCCCTGGCGGCCTGCCATTTCGGCGCCTTCCAGGGCGACGGTGGTCGCTTCCTCCAGACGACCGTATGTCTCCAGCACCCCGGCCAGGGAGGTCAGCGTGCGGGCGAGGTCGTCGACCTTGGCGACCGTCTCGGCGATCTGGCGCGCCGCCCTGAGCTGCTCGATGCCTCCCTCGAGGTCGCCGAGGAAGGCCAGGTCCACGCCCAGCGCCCGTCGGGCGTGGCTTTCCTCAACCGGCGCGTCGACCTGGCGGGCGATCGCGATTGCCTCCTCGGACAGCGCGCGCGAGTCGCGATAGCGGGCTTGGATCATGAGCGCTTCGCCGAACTCGGCGAGCACCCCCGCCCGCTCGGCCGACGGCGGTGCGGGAGGGATCAGCGCCACGGCCTGCTCGTACTCGGCCATCGCCCCCTGGCCACCCGTGGCCGCCAGGTAGCCGCCGAGGCGTCCGTGCAGCAGCCCAGCCTGGACCGGGTCGTCGCCCGGGTCGACCTGGGCGAGCGCCGCGCGGGTCAACGCGATCGCCCGGACCGGGTCGCCGGCGGTGAACGCCGACTCGGCGGCGTGCCGCAGCACCCTGGCGCGGCTGAGGGCGGCATGCTCGGCAGCGTCGGGGACCTGGTCCCACAGCTCCAGTGCGGTCTCGAAGTGCTGCTGGGCGTCGGCGAAGGCGTAGGCGGCCTGCGCCTGCAGGCCCGCCTGGATGGTGACTGGCAGGGCGCGCACCGGATCGTGTGCCTTGACCCAGTGGTAGGCGAGCCGTGCCGGCATGGCGGCCGGGTTGGACCCGACGAGGTCGGGGTGCTCGCTGATCGCACGGGCGAAGGCGGCGTGCAGCCGGGCACGCTCGCCGGGCAGCAGCTGGCCGTATAGCGCTTCCTCGGTCAGCGCATGCCGGAAGGCGTAGGTCTCGCTGACCGGATCGGGGACGAGGACCTGGTGGGCGACGGCGGCGCGCAGCGCGCCGAGCAACTCCGCCTCGGGCAGTTGGGCGACCACGGCCAGCAGCCCATGCTCGACGGGGCGGGACGCCGCGGCCGCGACCCGTAGCACCGCTTGGGTATCGTCGGGAAGGACCTGGATGCGGGTCAACACGACGTTCTCCAGGCGGGGCGGCAGGCCGCGTCCGTCGTCTTGCTGCCCGGCGGCCACCAGCTCCTCGGCGAAGAAGGCGTTGCCCTGCGAGCGACCGTAGATCCGCTCGAGCAGCCCGTCGTCGGGCGGTGCCCCGAGGATGCCGGCCAGCAGGTCGGCGAGGTCGGCGCGCCCGAAGCGGTCGACCTCGAGGCGTTCGGCCCGTCCGCTTCGGTCCAGCCCGACCAGGAGCGGCTGTAGGGGATGGCGGCGGTGCAACTCGTCGGACCGGTAGGTCAGCACCAGCAGCAAGGCGACCGCCTGCAGGTTGTGCACCAGGAAGGCGAGCAGGTCCAGGGTCGAGCGGTCGGCCCAGTGCAGGTCCTCCACGACCAATACCGTGGGCGACCGGCCGGCCAGACGCTCCAGCAGGGCCAGCACGGCCTCGAACAACCGAGCCTGTGCCCATGGGCCGGCGGTAAGCCCGACCGACCTCGGCTCGGCAGGTACCTGTCCGAGCTCGGGCAGCAGGCGGGCCAGCATCGGCTGTCCAGGCCCAACCAGCTCGTCGAGGCCATCGGGCTCCAGTTCCCGGCCGAGACCGCGCAACGCCTCGGCAACTGGCGCAAACGGCAGTGCGCCCTCGCCGAGCTCGATGCAGCCACCGAGCAGCACCCGCCCGCCGCTCTGGCGGACGCGCGCTGCGAACTCGCTGACCAGCCGGGTCTTGCCGACCCCGGCCTCGCCGCCAACGCAGACCGTCACCGGCGCACCGCTGCTGGCCTGTGCGAAGGCCGCCTCGAGGCGGCCGAGCTCAGCACTCCGGCCAACGAAGCGGGGGCTTGCGACGCCGCCGGCCATGTCACGGATTATGCGCTGGAACAGATCCGACGGGAACGGCCTGCCGCCTACCGAGCTGTACCCGCCCGCAGTCGCTTCGGTCATGTTCGGATCCCTCGTGATCCTCGGTTTGCCGCCGACCGAGCTCCCTCCTCTCGGTCGAAGGCGTTGCATGCCGAACCCGCGGTCACCTCGTGTGACCTTCCAGGTCCGTGAGCCTTGACGCGGGCTTCATGCCGAACAGGAACCGAGTGACGCGAACCGCCGGACCAGGGCTTCGTAGGGGCGAGCGTCCCGCCGAAGGGCACGATCACGAGACGGACATGCTTCCCGAGGATCGGCGCGTGCCAGCGGACCACAGCCCACACGGCCGCCACGATGACCGGCTCATGCAGGCGTAGAAGGGGCAGCACGGCCTCGTTCGCCTACCGGCAGCCATGATCGCCGACCGGCTTCCTCGGCGAGCGATCAGCGACTCGGCGGAGACCAGGGGGGCTGACGCTGGCATCACCACTCCGCAGAAGAGCGCCCGCCAGCCTAAGAGCTCTCCATGAACGTGGGCCTGAGGTTGGGGCCGAGCCGGTCTGGAGCGTCATGGTCGGCCGGCTCCTCCCCAGCGCGTCCCGGATGGCCAGATGGTCTTCCGCGCGGCACCCGGGTCATCCAACGACGACGCTGCCGTGCATGGAGGGGTGGATCGAGCAATGGTAGGCGTAGGTTCCAGGTCGGGTGAACATGAACGAGAACGAGCCTCCCGGCTGGAGATTGCCACTGGCGAACGAGTTGGTGTCGGCGGTCACCGTGTGGGCGACTGTGTCGTCGTTGGTCCAGGTCACCTTCGCGCCGACCTTGACCTTCAGGACCTCCGGCTGGAAGGAGAAGCCCCTGATGGTGGCCGCGTTGGTGGCGGTGGCAGCGGTGGTTGTGGCAGCGGTCGACGCCGGTGCACCGTAGGCGCTGGGACCGCTGCTGTTGCACGCACCCGCGATGATCGCCACCACGGCCACCAAAAGCAGCGGGCCGACCAGCCGGCGCATCGTCGTTGCTGGACGAGCCATATCCAAACCTCCTGAAGCTTGTTACCGACGAGCAGCCAGTCCCCCGAATGCACGCCTGTGGTGGTTGTGTGGGCTACCGGCCTCATGACCTTCCCTCGACGCCCCCTGCGGCATCCGCGGCCCGGCCCGAATCCGGATGGGGCCACGTTGGTGTGCGTGTGGCGTATGGCGCTCCCTTCATCGGGGTGAGTAGGCGGGCGCCCAGCGCGTCAGACGTCGCGGCGGCGCAGCAGCCAGGCGGCCAGCCCCAGCACGATCGCCGTGTACAGGCAGAACAGGCCGAACCCGGTCCAAGGTCCGAGCGAGGCGGGGTCGGGCCGTACGTTGGTGACCGCGACGCCGGCCGGCGTGGGCAGATACCTGGAGATGCTGTCCGCCACGGACGCCGGCAGGAAGCCGACCACGATCTGGAGGCCGAACAGGACGCCGAACAGCGAGGCGATCGCCCCGGCGGTGTTGCGCAGCAGGGCGCCCAGGCTCAACCCGAGCAGCCCCACGGCGGTGAGGTACAGAGCGCTGCCGAGCACCGCCCGTGCCACGCCAGGATGGTTCAGAGAGGTGCCGAGCTGCTCTCTGGACAGGACCGACTGGCTGACCAGGAAGGTTGCAAAGGTCGCGGGGACGAACAGCAGGGGTCCGGTCAACGTGAGCACGATGGCCTTGGCCCACAGCACCGGCAGCCGCCCCGGGACCGCGACCATACTGGTCCGGATCATGCCGGTGGCGTACTCGCTGGTGACCAGGAGCACGCCCAGGACGCCAACCGCGATCTGCGCCAGCTGGACGCCGGCGAGGCCGATGGCGGTGGGATCGAAGCTGGCCATGTCGGCGGGCGAACGGGGCGGCCTGGTGACCCTGACCAGGGAGTACAGCACGCCGAAGCCGACGATGAGTGCGACGGCGGTCAGCAGCGACCACCCGGCCGACGGCTGCGTCCGGAACTTCGTCCACTCCGAGCGGACCACCTTCGCCTGGGTGACCCGGCGGGTGTCGTCGGACGACGTTGGAGCGAGTAGCTGGGTGAGGTTGGTCATCGGTCTGCTCCCATGGTGGTTGGTGCGCGGAACTCCACCGCATCCCGTGTGGCGGTCATGAAGGCCTCCTCCAGCGAGGCCTGCTGTGCGGTCAGCTCGAGCAGCGTGATCCCGGCCTCCCCGGCGACGCGGCCGACCTGGTCGGTGCTCAGCCCGGACACGGTCAGGGCGCCGTCCCCGGCCGGCGAGACGGCCACCGTCGGGGAGCGGAGCCGGGCGGCCAGCGCGTCCGGATCGGTGCTGCGGACCCGCACGACACCGCTCCCGGCGCGGGCTACGAAGTCGGCCACGCCGGTGTCGGCCAGCAGCCTCCCCCGGCCGATGACGATCAGGTGCTGGGCGGTCAGGGCCATTTCGTTCATCAGGTGCGAGGAGACGAACACGGTCCGGCCCTCGGTGGCCAGGTCGCGCAGCAAGGACCGGACCCAGCGGATGCCCTCGGTGTCCAGGCCGTTCAGCGGCTCGTCCAGGAGCACTGTGCGGGGGTCGCCCAGCAGGGCGGTGGCGATGCCGAGGCGCTGGCCCATGCCGAGGGAGAAGCGACCGGCCCGCCGGCGCACCACCTCGCGCAGGCCCACCAGGTGGACGACCTCATCGACCCGGCGGCGGCCGATGCCGCCGGTCTGCGCGATCGCCAGCAGATGGTGGTAGGCGCTGCGGCCGGGGTGGACCGAGCGAGCCTCCAGGAGCGCACCCACCTCGTGCAGGGGCGCCACCTGCTGCCGGTACGGCTTGCCGTTGACGGTTGCCGACCCGCGAGTAGGCGCGTCCAGCCCGAGGATCAACCGCATCGTGGTCGACTTCCCGGCGCCGTTCGGGCCCAGGAACCCCGTGACCCGACCCGGCTGCACCGTGAAACTCAGGTCGTCGACCGCGACCTTATCCCCGTAGCGTTTGGTCAACCCTTGTACCTCGATCATGTCGCCGGCCTTTCACACACGTCGGGAGGAGTCACCGACACGCTACGATCCCGGGCGGGGCCGGGCATCGGACGATGCACCTAGATTCGGGGGCGGCAACGTCCGATATTCCCCGAGGGGCCCCCTCAGGACCAGCGTTCTAGCCGCCGTCGAGCAGGCCGCGGGCGGCGAGGTCGCGGCGGAGCGTGCCGGCGTCGCGGAACCGGACCGCGTCCATGCCGAGGTCGCGGGCGGCGGTCACGTTGGCGGCCGAGTCGTCCACGAACAGGGTGGCGGCCGCGACCAGGCCGAAGCGGTCCAGCAGCAGCTCGAAGATGCGCCGGTCGGGCTTGATCACGCCCTCCTCGCCGGAGACCACCAGGTAGCGGTCGCCGGCCTGCTGCCAGAACCCCTGCCGGGCAAGGTTGTTGCCCTAATGGGGCTCTGTCAGGTCCGGTCGCCGCCGTAGACCCACGACACGAACACGACCTGGCGCCCGTCCGGATCCTGGTAGGTCACGCCGCCGTTCGCCTGCCAGTAGGGATGCTGCGACACCGGCGCCACACCCCCAGCCGCCATCCTGGCGACCAACCGCTCCTGGGCTGCTGCATCAGGCAGGTAGAACACCAGCATGTCGAGGCGATCGGCGCGGACAACCGGCGCAGCCGACCGGACGAGCTCCAGCTGCACCGAGGTGTCGGGAAGGCCGAAAATGGTGCCGTCCTCGCCGTAGCTTGCCGCAAAGCTGTCCAGCACCGGCAGCCCGACCAGGTCCCGGTAGAACCGGATTGTCTGCTCGTAGTGGGTGCTGGAACGGCCCACGCGCACCGCGCCGACGGGAAGGTGCTCGGGCCAGCGTCCAGCTCCCCCGGATCGGGTGGACATGGTCACAGTCTAGATGGCCAGACCATCGAACAGCCGTTGCCAGCGCTGAAAGCCACCTGAGAATGTCAACGCGCGATGGCCAGCCACCCGCGCCCGCGTCTGCTGCTGGCCCTACGCCGCGCGGTCGCCCAGGGCGACCGGGCCACCATCGCCGCCATCGTCCAAACGGGCCGGCGCGATGCCCCCGGCTGGGATCCTCGGGCGAGCTGAACCCCTGTCGCGCTATCGATCGCTGGCGGCGCTGGCGCCGCCAGCCCGGGTTCCTGCGGTTCCTGGTCCGGGTCGCCCACCTGAAGGCGACCTGCGGCCGCGGCGGCCCGGCGGCCGTCGCCGGCTACCCCTGGCGCGCCCGCCGCAGCAGCCACGCCCCCAGCAGGGCGGGCAGCAGCGGGACCGCCAGGATCATGTAGATGCCGGGGTCGGACCACAACGGCCCGTACTCGCGCATCAGCGCCACCACCAGCATTATCGCCACCACGCCCAGCGACAAGGCCACCCCGAAACTCACCGTCGCACCGGCGACCAGCGCCACCCATCGGCTCTGCATCGTCAACTCCCAAACCCGCATCGTTGCCTCGGCCCTCATTGTCGGCTGGGCTGTCCGCGGTGACCATCCGGGAACTGGCTCAATCCACGCGGCCAACCAGCCCAGATTTGCCTGGGTAGTTGTGGCATCGCAGGCCCCGGCCACACCCGCGTACCGGGCATGGGGCAGCACGGCACTACCGGCCTTGATGGGGAGGATCGGCCTGCCCGTGTCGCTGCCGGCTGGAACCCTGCACCCAGCCGGCGGGCCGATCTGCTGGCAGGACAGCGGGTAGCGGCCCGGCCCCGCCAGCGTCAAGGGCGGTCCACCGTAGCGTGACCACCGGGGAGCTGGCCTACTACCTGTGCGCCGGCCCGGCCAGTCTGCCGCTGGTCGCCCTGGTCCCGAGTGGCCGGGACCGCTGGCGAGTGGAAGAGGCGTTCAGGCCGGCAAGGGGCTGTGCAGCCTGGACCAGCATCAGGTCCGCCGCTGGCGCTCCTGGTACCGCTGGGCTACCCTAACGATGCTCGCCCATGCCTTCTTGGTGGTCGCCACCCGGGCCGAACACCCAGCGGCCGGCGGCGCCCGGGTACGTCCTGTTGACCTGCAACGAGGTCCAGCACCTGTTCGCGGCCCTGGTCATCCCAGCGTCATCGTTCGACGGGCGCCGTGCTCGCGGGTTGGGGAACGGCTGATCCCCAAGACCCTCATGCCGAACGAGCTCATCGGCTCAAGAGAACACATCTGGTTAACAGGTAAAGTGCTCTTGACCGCTGTACGGCTCATGCCATCGGTTCCCGAATACTGCGAACCGGTCGACAAGCACTGATGGCCCGCGTTTGTGCTGGTAGGCGAGGGTGTGGTGGGCGCGACAGGGTTTGAACCTGTGACCTCTTCCGTGTCAGCAAACCACCGGCGAACCGCTGTGCGGACGG
>Ga0209875_1000062_pt1 | contig 13428 bp, 12 predicted proteins | sample GWRWS3_0_10_FD_187219 | JGI IMG/M metagenome (GOLD analysis project Ga0209875, IMG submission 187219) | Riverbed sediment microbial communities from areas with vegetation nearby in Columbia River, Washington, USA - GW-RW S3_0_10 (SPAdes)... | ecosystem: Environmental > Aquatic > Freshwater >...
GCCGCGGGGGCGGTCCCCTCGACCGCCCCCGCGCTCCGGCTTGCCGCTACTCGACCGGGATCTCCTCGTGGACCGCCCGCAGGTTGATCCCCTGGCGCGCGCGGTAGACCCTGGCGACCAGGTAGATCAGGATCGCCATCCCGTACATGATGCCCATGAACACCAGCGAGTCGCGGTTGTTCACCGCGTACAGGTCGTCCTGGAACCACTTCCACAGGTTGAAGCCGAGGAAGGCGGCGGTGATGAACCCGGTGATCGAGATCAGCGGGATGCCCAGGAACTTGTAGCGGGCGATCGGCGAGTTCTCGTACAGGTGCCGCTTCCTGAACGGCAGGATGATGGCGGCGATCGAAGTCCCGAAGAAGGTGATCGCGATCACCAGCACCGCGTCGAGGATGTAGGTCGCGAAGTTGTCGGTGTAGGCGTACAGGGCGCCCACCACCAGCGACGGCACCAGCATCAGGATCAGCGCCCACACCGGCACGTGGCGGTGCTCGGAGACGTCGGCCATCCGCTCCGGCAGGATCCGGTCGAACGCGGCGGCGAAGATCACCCGCGTGGACGACAGGAACAGCGTCCCCGCCCAGCCGAGGAACCAGGCGCCGAACGCCAGCAGGATGATCGTCGTCAGCAGCGGGCTGTGGAAGTAGAAGCTGGCCAGCAGCGGCGGGAACGGCCAGATCGGGATCGCCGCCTCGCCGGTCTGGTAGACCGTGTTCCAGTAGCCCAGGTTGGCGGCGTTGAAGAACTGCCAGCCGAAGAACTTCGCCGCCAGCAGGATGAACACCACCGCGATCGCGATGGTGACCCACAGGCCCTGCATCATCCCGACCGTCACGCGCCGGAAGTCGCTGGCCCCGCGGACCTCGCCGTACAGCGTCGCGCCCCAGTTCGGATACAGGATCCAGAAGGCGAGGAAGGGGACCAGCAGCAGCGTGGAGCCGAAGAACGGCGAGAACCCGAGGTCCGGGACCACCTGCGTGCCGCCCGCGAGCTCCAGCGTCCGGGCGTAGCTGTCACCGGAGGCGCCGAACAGGTTGGCGGCCTCCTCGTTGAAGGCGGACCGGAAGCCGCTGCGCGACCCGAACAGCATGACCAGGAACATCAGCGTCAGCGCCGCCATGCCGATGTAGAAGCAGACCTTCTGGATCTTGGCGTAGGTCTCCATCCCCAGCGCCACCAGCACGCCGGCGAGCACCACGGTGAGCTGGATCACCAGGAACAGCCCGTTGTCGTTGGCGAGGAAGTCGCTGAGCCCCTCCAGCTTGAGCACCGCCGCCAAGGGCTGCAGCACCTCGACGGTGAGGATGTTGGCGTACACCGGGGCCCAGTACCAGAGGATGAACCACCACCCGGTGACGGCCAGCACGAACCCGATGCCCCCACCGAGCACCCGGCTCTGCCACACGTAGTCGCCGCCCGCCCGCGGCATCACCGAGATGAGCCCCGCGTAGGTGACCACCATGAACGAGATGAACACACCCGAGAGCAGCAGGGCGGGAAGCACCTGCCCGTCCGGCACGAAGCCCAGCACCGACAGGCTGAAGAACAGCCCGAGCGTCACGAAGTTGACCGACATGAAGGAGTACAGGAACGCGTCGAACTTCGACCATCCCTTGACCAGGCCGGTCGCCTTGCGCAGGAACAGCGTGGGAGCTTCCGGGATCGCCGCCATCAACACCCCTTCCGTTCCGAACGGCCGCTATTAGCCGTTCACCAGTAGGTAGTTCTTGACCTTTTGCTTCCTCGGGTCGATGTCCACGATCGCCGCCTGCAGGATGCCCTCCTCGTAGGAGCTGCCGGGGTTCAGGGCCAGCGTCGACCCCAGCCGCACCGCGCCCTTGCTCTCGTGGATGTGCCCGTGCAGCGACAGCAGGGGCTGGTAGCTCTTGATCGCCTCGCGCACCGACGTCGAGCCGACCGGTCGCAGGGCCTGGCCGCCCGACACGTAGGAGAGGTCCTCCTTCAGCGCCGGCGCGGTGTCCAGCCGGGAGCCGTACGGCGGCGCGTGGAAGTTGAAGATCGTCCTCTTCGGGTCGTCGGCGGCCTGCAGCGCCCGCTCGATCCGCCGCGCCAGCTCCGGCTCCTCGGCCTCGCGGAAGGTGTGCCACGGGGTGGGGTTCGTCCACCCCATCGAGACCATGGTGAAGTCGCCGAGGTCGATCGGGTGCTCCTCGTCGCCGGTCTCCACGACCCGCGCGTCGGCGAGCAGGTCGTCGATCTCGAACATGTCGTCGTTGGCCGGGCAGGCGACCACGCGGATGCCGGTGCCGGCGAGCTTGTCCTCGGCCATCGCGATCCAGCGCTCGGTCCCCTCGACCATGACCTCCTTGAAGCGCTTGTCGACCAGCTCGGGGTCGGCCTGCAGCGCGCGGTACTCCTCGTCCGAGACCCGCAGCGGGTAGTAGCCGCGGTTCATGACGCGCTTCTCGAACTCCACGACCTCGGCCTCGGTCTCGAGGGTGTCGAGGTGGTCCTGGAGGGAGGCGGCCCAGGTGCCGTCGGCGTGCTGGACGATGGGGACCATGGCCTTGCCGGTGATGTCGCCGCCCAGGATCACGACGTCGGCCTTGTAGAACGCCCCGGCGTTGAGGAACTTCTTCCAGCAGATCTCCGACCCGTGCAGGTCGCTCACGAAGAACAGCTTCATGCCCGTTCTCCTCACCGTTCGCCGGGTAATCCTTGATCCGCCACTTGGGCGAGGCAAGCAGGTTGTTGCGGAACTGGCAACATCCTGTCAAACGGGCTCCGCGGTTGCTAGTGCGCGACCTCTTCGGGGACCTCGTACCATTGGACGCGCTCGCCGAGGCGCGCGCGGAGCTTCCACTTGAGGGTCTTCGGCATGGCGTGCGCGTGGGCGCGCAGGGCGACGGCCTGCTCGACCGGGTCGAACCGCGCGCCGCGCGGCACCAGCCGCGCCAGGTCGCCCCGCACCAGCTCGACGACGCGGTCCAGGTTGCCGGTGGCAGTGCGCCACCAGCCCCAGTCCTCGGCGAGCACCTTGGCGATCCGGTCCAGCCCGACGGTCCCCGGCTCGTCGCCCTCGCGCACCTCGTGCGCCGCCAGCAGGTACACGATGTCGTGGACGTCCTTCTCGTTCTGCTGGACGACCTGGAGCTTGGACAGCAGCAGGTCGGTGACGTCCAGGGTGTAGGGCATACGGTCGATGCGGGCGGCGAACTCCAGCACGTGGCACATGTGCAGGCGGTCCATGATCACGTCGGCGGTGGCGCCGTTGGCCGGCGAGGTGAAGTACATCTGCCGGTGCCCGTGCATGGTGTTGAAGCGCCGGTCGCCCTCGAAGCCGAGCCCCGTCAGCAGGTCGAGCACGGGGCGCTTGGCCTTGGAGACCGAGGCGAAGTCCATGTCCTGGTCGCCGCGCTGGCGCGGCGGGTAGTCGGGGGTCAGGTAGCGGACCGCCTGGCCGCCGAGCAGCTTGAGGGGGACCTCCTCCTGGTTGGCGGCCTCGACCGCCTGGATCGCCGCCGAGAACGCGTCGGTCGGCATGCTCATCGCTTTGCTCCTCGTTCGTGCCTCGCCCGAAACGCTCTCACGCCGGCCCGGGGTTCGCGACCTGGGGTTGCGCCTACCGCAACCCTACGCTGCCAAGCGCCGCAGCGGCGGGAGAGCATCCCCGTATGGCGACACCGTCGCGCTACGACTTCGTGGTCGTCGGGGGCGGTTCGGCAGGCAGCGTCCTGGCCAACCGGCTCAGCGCCGACCCGTCCAACCGGGTCCTGGTGCTGGAGGCGGGTCGGCCCGACTACCGCTGGGACGTCTTCATCCACATGCCGGCGGCGCTGTCGTTCCCGATCGGCAGCCGTTTCTACGACTGGCGCTACCGGTCCGAGCCCGAGCCGCGGCTGCACGGGCGCCGGGTCGCCCACGCCCGCGGCAAGGTGCTCGGCGGCTCCAGCAGCATCAACGGCATGATCTTCCAGCGCGGCAACCCGCTCGACTACCAGCGCTGGGCCGCCGAGCCCGGCATGGAGCGCTGGGACCACGCCCACTGCCTGCCGTACTTCAAGCGGCTGGAGACCTGCCTGGCCGCCGCCCCCGACGACCCCTGGCGCGGCCACGACGGCCCGCTGGTGCTGGAGCGCGGGCCGGCCTCCAGCCCCCTGTTCCGCGCCTTCTTCGAGGCGGTGCAGCAGGCGGGCTACCAGCTCACCGACGACGTCAACGGCTACCGGCAGGAGGGCTTCGCGGCCTTCGACCGCAACCTCCACCGCGGCCGGCGCCTGTCGGCGTCGCGCGCCTACCTGCACCCTGTGCTCCGCCGCCCGAACCTGGAGGTGACCACCCGGGCGCTGGTGACGCGGGTGCTGTTCGAGGGCACGCGCGCGGTCGGCGTGGAGTACACCCGCGGCAAGGGGCCGCCGCTGCAGGCCCGCGCCGGCGAGGTGATCCTCTGCGGCGGCGCCATCAACTCGCCCCAGACGCTGCAGCTCTCCGGGGTCGGCGCCGCGCCGGAGCTCGCCGCCCTCGGGATCGACGTGGTCGCCGACCTGCCGGGGGTCGGCGAGAACCTCCAGGACCACCTGGAGGTGTACGTGCAGCACGGCTGCTGCCAGCCGGTCTCGGTGGCGCCGTACCTCAAGTACCGGCACCGGCCGTGGGTGGGGCTGCTGTGGCTGCTGCGCCGGGGGCCGGGGGCGACCAACCACTTCGAGGCGGGCGGCTTCGTCCGCGGCAACGACGACGTCGCCTACCCCAACCTGATGCTGCACTTCCTGCCGATCGCCATCCGCTACGACGGCTCGATGCCCGCCGGCGGCCACGGCTACCAGGTGCACATCGGGCCGATGTACTCCGACGCGCGCGGGTCGGTGAAGATCACCAGCGCCGACCCGCGCGCCCACCCGGCGCTGCGCTTCAACTACCTGTCGACCGACCAGGACCGGCGGGAGTGGGTGGAGGCGGTCCAGGTCGCCCGCGGCATCCTGGGCCAGCCCGCGTTCGGCCCGTTCGACGCCGGCGAGGTCTCGCCGGGGCCGCAGGTGCGGACCGCCGGGCAGATCCTCGACTGGGTGGGCGGGCAGGCCGAGACCGCGCTGCACCCGTCCTGCACCTGCAAGCTGGGCACCGACGCGCTGTCGGTGGTGGACCCGGAGAGCATGCGGGTCCGTGGCGTGGACGGCCTGCGGGTGGTGGACGCCTCGGTGCTGCCGTTCGTCACCAACGGCAACATCTACGCCCCGGTGATGATGGTCGCCGAGAAGGCCGCCGACCTGATCCTCGGCAACGCTCCCCTGCCGCCGGAGCCGCTGGAGTTCTACCGCAGCCCTCAGTCGCCGCGCCGGCCGGTGTAGCCGAGCCGGCGCGACACCGCCCCCGCCGCGTCGATGGTGAGGCGACCGAGGCGCGCCAGGTCGACCGCGCGGACCCGGAACGACGGACCGGAGACCGACAGCGCGGCGATCACCTCGCCGCTGAGCCGCCGGACCGGCGCGGCGACGGCGTTCAGCCCCTCCTCCAGCTCGTCCTGGATGGTCGCGTAGCCGCGGGCGCGGACCTCCTCGAGCTGCCGCAGGAGCCTGGCGGGGTGGGTCACGGTCCGCGCGGTGACCGCCTCCAGCGGCCGCGCCAGGAGCTGCTGCCGTTCGGGCTCCGGCATGTGGGCCAGCAGCACCTTGCCGCTGGAGCTGGCGTGCAGCGGCGTGCGCCGCCCCACCCAGTTGGTGCTGGCGACCAGGTGGGCGCTGGAGACCTGGTCGACGTAGACCACGCCGCCGCCGGACAGCACGCCGATGTTGACCGTCTCGTGGGTCCGATCAGCCAGCTCCTCCAGCACCGGATGCGCCGTGCGGACCAGGTCGATGCTGGCCATCGCGGCGCCGACCAGCCGGATCAGCCCGAACCCCAGGCGGTAGCGGTCGGTGACCGGGTCGCGCTCGATCAGGCCGCCGTCGGCCAGCGTCGCCGCCAGCCGCGACGCGGTCGCCTTGTGGACGCCCAGCCCGCGTCCGAGGTCGGTCACCCCGAGCTCGCCCTCCTCGGCGATCAGCTCCAGGGCCCGCAGGGCGCGGTGGACCGACCGCACCCCGCCCCTCCCCTCGTCGCCCATGACGCAACTGTAGCTTGCCTGGCGCACCCACGGGCCATACGCTCGGCGGTCATGCGGTACTGGCGGGCGGCCGAGCCGAAGCGCTCCTACGACGTGGTGGTGGTCGGCGGCGGGGGCCACGGCCTCGCCACCGCCTACTACCTCGCCCGCAACCACCACGTCACCGACGTGTGCGTGGTCGAGAAGGGCTGGCTCGGCGGCGGCAACACCGCCCGCAACACCACCATCATCCGCTCCAACTACCTGTGGGACGAGTCGGCCGCCATCTACGAGCACTCGCTGAAGCTGTGGGAGACCCTCGAGGACGACCTCGGCTTCGACCTGAGCTTCAGCCAGCGCGGCGTCCTCAACCTGGCCCACGACCTCCAGGACGTCCGCGCCTCGCGGCGCCGCGTCAACGCCAACGCGCTCAACGGCGTCGACGCGGAATGGCTCACGCCGGCGGAGGTCGCCCGCTTCTGCCCGATCGTCAACGTCTCCCCGGCCGTCCGCTACCCGGTGCTCGGCGCCACCCTGCAACGCCGCGGCGGCATCGCGCGCCACGACCGGGTCGCGTGGGGGTTCGCGACCGCCGCGGACCGCCTCGGGGTCGACATCGTCGAGCACGCCGAGGTGACCGGGTTCGCCCGCGCGCCGGGCGGCCGGGTGACGGGCGTGCACACCACCCGGGGGACGATCGCCGCCGGCGGCGTCGCGCTGGTCGCCGCCGGGCACACCTCGGTGCTGGCCGCCATGGTCGGGCTGCGGCTGCCGTTGCAGTCCCACCCCCTCCAGGCGCTGGTCTCGGTGCTGCTGGAGCCGGTCCTGGGCTGCGTGGTGATGTCCAACGCCGTCCACGTCTACGTCTCCCAGGCCGACAAGGGCGAGCTGGTGATGGGCGCCGGGATCGACGCGCACAACTCCTACACCCAGCGAGGCTCCTTCCACGTGATCGAACAGCAGATGGCCGCCGCCCTCGAGCTGTTCCCGGTGTTCGCCCACGCCAAGCTGCTGCGGACCTGGGGCGGGATCGTCGACGTCTGCCCCGACGCCTCCCCGATCATCGGGCCCACCCCGATCGAGGGGCTGTACCTGAACTGCGGCTGGGGCACCGGCGGCTTCAAGGCGACGCCCGGCTCCGGCTGGGTGCTGGCCGAGACGATCGCCAAGGGCGCGCCGTCGGCGCTGGCGGCGCCGTTCGCCCTGGAGCGGTTCACCAGCGGCGCGCTGATCGACGAGCACGGCGCCGCGGCGGTCGCGCACTGATGCTGCTGCTCCCCTGCCCCTGGTGCGGGCCACGCGACGAGGTCGAGTTCGCCTACGGCGGGCAGGCCGGCATCGCCTACCCGGCAGACCCCGACGCGCTGGACGACGCCGCCTGGGGGGAATACCTGTTCATGCGCGACAACCCCAAGGGCCGCTTCGCCGAGCGCTGGTACCACGTGCACGGGTGCCGGCGGTGGTTCGACGTGGAGCGCGACACCGCCAGCAACGACCTCCTGGGGGCCTAGGTGCGGCGGCTTCACTCCGGGGGCGCCGTCGACCGCGGCGCGCCGCTGCGGTTCCGCTTCGACGGTCGCGAGCACCAGGGCCTGGAGGGCGACACGCTGGCGTCGGCGCTGCTCGCCGCCGGGGCTGGCGGCGCGTTCCGGTCGCCGGTCCTCGGGCGGCCCCGCGGGGTGATGACGGCCGGGCCGGAGGAGCCGTGCGCGTTCGTGGAGGTGTCGGCGCCGTGGTTCGACCTGATCGCGCCGGCGACGATGGTCCCGCTGGTCGACGGGCTGGCCGTCGCCACACGCGCCGGCGTCGGCCGGCTGCCGGGGCCGGCGGCCAGCGCGCCCTCGAGCAGGCAGCGCCACGCGCACGTGGAGACGCTGGTGGTCGGCGCTGGCGTCGCCGGCCTGCGGGCCGCGCTGCAGGCGGCGCGGCGCGGCGACCGGGTGCTGCTGGTGGACGAGCGTGCCCACCTCGGCGGGACGGCGCGGTCGTTCGAGACGGTCGACGGGCAGCCGGCGTGGGCGTGGGTCGACGCCGTCGCCGGCGAGCTGCGCGCCGCCCCGGACGTCACCGTGCTCGTCGACACCGCCGCGCTGGGTGTCTACGACGCCGGCCTGGTCGTGGTGCACGAACGCGCCGCTGCCCGCCTTGCGGAGCGCGAGGCCCCGGTGCAGCGCTTGTGGCACGTCCGCGCGGAGCGGGTGGTGTTGGCGACCGGCGCGCACGAGCGGCCGATCGCGTTCGCCGGCAACGACCGGCCGGGGGTGATGCTGTCGGGCGCCGTCCTCACCTACCTCGACCGGTTCGGCGTGCTCCCCGGCGAGCGGGCGGTGGTCTTCACCACCAACGACGCCGGCTACCAGGCGGCCAGGGCGCTGCGTGGCGCGGGCGCGGAGGTGGCCGCGATCGTCGACGTCCGCCGCGAGGCCGCCGCGCAGGACCGCGCCCGCGCCGACGGGTACGGGGTGCTCGCCGGCGCGGTGGTCGCCGCCACCGACGGCACGGTGCACGTCACCGCGGGCCTCGCGATCGGGCCGGACGGCGAGGAGGTCCGCCTGGAGGCCGACCTGGTCGCCGTCTCCGGCGGCTGGAACCCCGTCACCCAGCTCCACCGCGCCATCGGCGGCGGCCTGCGCTACGCGGCCGACCGGAGCTGCTTCGTCCCCGGCGGCGGGCCGGCGTGGCTGGAGGTGATCGGCGCCGCCGCCGGCGACGTCCCGGCCAGCGAGCCGTGCTGGTACGTGACCGCCGACGACCTCTCCGGGCACTTCGTGGACCTGCAACGCGACCAGACGGTCGCCGACGTCGCCGCGGCGCTCGGGAGCGGCCTGCGCAGCGTCGAGCACGTCAAGCGCGCCACCTACATCGGCACCGCCGTCGACCAGGGCCGCGCGTCCGGCGCGCTGGCCGCCGAGATCGTCAACCAGCTCCTCGGCACCGACCCCGGCGCGCAAGGCCCCACCAACGCCCGCCCGCCGTGGGCGCCGGTCGCCTTCCACGTGCTCGCCGGCCCCTACCGCGGCGCGGCGTTCGACCCGGTCCGGGTGACACCGATGCACGCCGCGCACGTGCAGCGCGGCGCGGTGTTCGACAACGTCGGGCAGTGGAAGCGCCCCTGGTACTTCCCGCGCGACGGGGAGACGATGCGGGCGGCGGTGCTGCGGGAGTGCGCGGCGGTGCGGACCGGTGTCGGCATGATCGACGCCTCCACGCTCGGCAAGATCGAGGTCGTCGGGCCGGACACGCCGGAGTTCCTGGACCGCATGTACACCAATGCCATGTCGACCCTCGGGGTGGGTCGCATCCGCTACGGGCTGATGCTCGGCGTGGACGGGATGGTCTTCGACGACGGCGTGGCGATGCGCCTGGCCGACGACCGGTACCTGGTGACCACCACCACCGGCGGCGCCGCGCGGGTGCTGGACCGCTTCGAGGAGTGGCTGCAGACCGAGTGGCCGCACCTGCGGGTCCACTGCACCAGCGTGACCGAGCAGTGGGCGGCCGTCGCGTTGGCCGGGCCCCGGTCCAGGGAGGTGCTGGAGGCGGTCGGCACCGACGTGGACGTCTCGCGTGCGGCGTTCCCGTTCATGGCCTGGCGCGACGGCGAGGTCGCCGGCGTGCCGGCGCGGCTGGCCAGAGTGTCGTTCTCCGGCGAGCTGGCGTTCGAGGTGCACGTCGCCGGCTGGCACGGGCGCCACGTGTGGGAGGCGATGCTGGCGGCCGGCGCGCCGTTCGGGATCACGCCGTACGGGACCGAGACCATGGACGTGCTGCGCGCGGAGAAGGGGTTCGTGATGGTCGGGCAGGACACCGACGGCACCGTGACCCCCGACGACCTCGGGATGTCGTGGATCGTCAACCTCCGCAAGGGCGACTTCGTGGGGCGGCGTTCGCTGCTGCGCGCCGACCTGGTGCGGCCGGACCGCAAGCAGCTCGTCGGGCTGCTGCCGGACGACCCCGGCCTGCTGCTCCAGGAGGGCGCGCAGGTGGTCGCCGCCGAGCACGCCGCCGCCTCGCCGCCGGTGCCGATGCTCGGCCACGTCACCTCGTCCTACGACAGCGCGGCGCTCGGGCGGACGTTCGCGCTGGCGCTGGTCGCACGCGGCCGCGAACGGCTCGGGGAGACCGTGCACGCGCGGACGTTCGACGGCGGCGCCCACCAGGCGGTCCCCGCGACCGTCACCGAGCCGGTCTTCTACGACCCGCAGGGGGCCCGCCGCGATGGCTGACGGCTACACGCACGCGCGCTCGCCGCTGGCCGGCCGGGCGCGCGAGCTCGCTTCGGTCGGCGCGGCGGAGGTCGCGTTCCTGGCGCAGGTCGACCTGCGCGCCGACCCGGCGCTGGCGCCCCGCCTGTCGTTCGCGCTGCCGCTGGAGCCGAACGCCTGGACCGCCGGCGGCGGCCGCGAGGCGCTGTGGCTCGGGCCCGACGAGTGGCTGGTCGTCGGCGGGCCGGGGTCGGCGTCGGCGATCACGGCGGAGCTGGGACGCGCCCTGGCGGGCGAGCACCATTCCGTGGTCGACGTCAGCGCCAACCGGACGGTCGTGGAGCTGACCGGCGACGCCCGCTTCGACCTTCTCACCCAGGGCTGCGGCCTCGACCTGCACCCGCGCGCCTGGCGCCCCGGAAGCTGCGCGCAGACGCTGCTGGCCCGCGTGCCCGTGCTCCTCCAGGAACGCGACCAGGCCACGCGGGTGTTCGTGCGCGCCTCGTTCGCCGCCCACCTGGCGGGCTGGTTCCACGCCGCCGGCACCTCCTGAGCGAACCATCGGCGCCGCGGGCGTCAAGGGCCCGTTCACCCCCGTCGAGGTGCCCGGCGCGACCGGCACGACCGCGACCGGCATCGACGACCGCGGCCGCATCGTCGGCAGCTACGGCAACCCCGACGCCACCCCCGCCCCGCAGGGCGCCGGCCAGCCGTCGGTTGGCGCGACGCCCTGACCTCCCGGGGCGCATGACCCCTTCCCCAGGCCCCGCTCCTGCCCGTTGCTCCCGACGATGCACACTCAAGCGGCGGAGCGGGGTCACCTCAGGGGCCGGGCACATGTGCAGGCCTCGGGGTGACGACGGACCGTCCCTCACGCGTGCCGCGCGGCGTAGCTGCCGCCATGAGCGAGCGATGAGCATCGGCAGACACCGTCGTCCTCCTAGTATGTCTCGCACGCCTGACCCAGGGAGGACCCGGATGCCTGCGCTCATCGCTGACATGTTCCTGAGCGTGGATGGCTACGCCAGGGGCTCCCGCTCGCCTGGCTACTTCGGCTTCGCTGGCCCCGACCTCGAACAATGGATCAGCGACGAGATGAACCGACCGCACTGGCAGGTGATGGGCCGGCGGACCTACTCGGCCCTGGCAGCCCTCCCCGAGGAGGTTCGCGACGAGGGATGGCACCGCATGGCACAGACGCCCACCGTCGTCTTCTCACGGACTCTCCAGGAGGTCTCCTGGCCGAAGGCGACGATCAACAGCAACGACGTGGTGGACGAGGTGCTCAAGATGAAGGCGAGCGAAGACGTCGATCTGCGCACCATCGGGAGCCTGTCGTTGGTGCGTCAGCTGCTCAACGCCGGACACGTCGACCGGCTCCGGCTGATGGTATTTCCTCTGGTCGTCGGGAAGACCGGGCAGGAACCCGTCTTTGCGCAGCTCGAAGCTATCGCCCTGGAGTTGGTCACACAGACGGTGCTGGACGGTCGCGTCGTGCTACTTGACTATCGCCCCGCCGGCACACCACCGTACGTCAGCTGACACCGACTGACCGCGCTCAACTCCGGTCGCGGCGAGGCCTGTCACGACCACGCTTGACAGAGGGCTCTAAGGGCCGGGAGGAAGTCGCGCGGGTCCGCCCGGCTTTTGGCGAAGTCGTTGTAGGCGCGCGAGACCGGCGTCCCCATGGTGCAGGCGCAGGCGGGATGCTCCCAGGTGACCTGGGGTCGGAGCCGCTGGAGCGATCAGCCCGAGTTCGTCGTCGTGACGCACTGGGACTCGGTCGCCGCGATCGAGGCGTTTGCCGGGCCGCGCTGGCAGGACGCCGTCATCGAGCCGGAAGAGGAGCACCTGCTGGCCGAGGTCTTCTGCGATCACTACGAGACCGTCGAGGCGGGCTGACCGGGCCCGTCACCGCGGGTACCTCCTGCGGTCGGTTGCGGTAACCGCAACCAGTGGCTTGATCCCGCAACGCAGGCTGGCACGATGGCGGGGTCGCTCGAAGGAGGCACGCAGTGGGGCGGGCAGCCGAGGTGGACGCCGTCGTGCAGGCGTTGCGGCGACCCAGGTATGAGGTGCTGCCACTGGACGACATACCGGAACGGGTGGCCGAGCACGTCCCCAGGGACGTCACCGTGACGGTGACGGCGTCGCCGGCCAAGGGGCTGGACAGCACCCTCGACGTCGCCGAGCGGCTGGCCGCCCACGGCCACCGGGTGGTGCCGCACCTCTCCGCCCGGCTGATCGCCGGCGAGGCGCACCTGAAGGAGATCCTGGAGCGGCTGGGTGGCTGCGGCATCGGCGACGCGTTCGTGATCGCCGGCGACGTCAAGGAGCCGGCCGGCCCGTTCGGCGGCGCGCTCGACCTGCTGGCCGCCATGGCCGAGCTGGGCCACCGGCTCGACGAGGTCGGCATCGCCGGCTACCCCGAGCGCCATCCCTTCATCGACGACGACGTCACCATCCAGGCCATGTGGGACAAGCGGCACTTCGCCACCTACATCGTCAGCCAGCTCTGCTTCCACCCGAGGGTGGTCGCCGCCTGGGTCCAGCGGGTCCGGCGGCGCGGCGTCGACCTGCCGATCCACGTCGGCGTGCCAGGGCCGGTCGACGCGGCCAGGCTGCTGCGGGTCTCGACCCGCATCGGCATCGGCGAGTCGGCGCGATTCATGCGGCGGCACACCGGCTGGCTGCCGCAACTGCTCCGCGCCGGTGGCTACCGCCCCGGCCGCCTGGTCGACGGGCTGGCGGCCAGCCTTGCCGACCCGGCCAGCCGGGTCGCCGGCCTGCACGTCTACACCTTCAACGAGGTCGCGAGGGCCGAGCGGTGGCGCCAGGAGACGCTCGCCCGCCTCGCGGCCGGAGCAGACAAGGACAAGGAGCCACGCGAATGACCTTCCCGAGCGCCCTGGAGATCTCCCGGCGAGCCACCCTCAAGCCGCCGGAGGAGATCGCCGCCCTCATGGGCATCGGCCCGCACCTGCTGGAGCCCTACGGCGACGCCGTCGCCAAGATCAAGCTCCAGGCCGTCGAGGAGCTGGCCGACCGGCCGCCGGCGAAGTACGTGGTCGTCACCGCCATCACGCCGACCCCGCTCGGCGAGGGCAAGACCACCACCACGGTCGGGCTCGGCCAGGCGTTCGCGCACATCGGCAGGCGCGCCGTGGTCGCGATCCG